>VOFB01004075.1_pt1 | contig 39684 bp, 69 predicted proteins | sample 5384141 | NCBI WGS metagenome assembly VOFB01 (sample SAMN12384721, study PRJNA508395) | human gut metagenome | isolation source: healthy gut A | host: Homo sapiens
ATTAAAAATTAGTTATTGTTCCACTTGTATCTTTAGTAGTATGGTTCCATTAACATTAATTGTCATTGGTCCAATTGGGGTTTATGTAGGAGAAGGTATTGCAAATGTTGTTAACTGGCTAATTGAACGTAGTGGTATTTTTAACTGGTGTCTTAATTGGTGGTGGATGGAGTGTCCTTGTAAGTTTTGGTGTACATTGGGCAGTTAATCCAATCATGATTAATAATATTTCTCAATTTGGTTATGATTATATTTGTCCTTTAACATTTTGCATGTAACTTTGCAGTAATTGGTACAGCTTTAGGTGTTTATTTAAAAGCTAAAGATCCTCAATTAAAAGGATTTTCATTAACAGGTATTATCACAATTGCATTATCTGCAATTATTGAACCAACTTTATTTGGTATGTTAGTAAAAAATAAGAAATTATTTTTAGCACAAATTATTGGTGGTGCTGTAGGTGGCGCTTATTTAGGATTAATGAAGGTTGTTACAAATGCATTTGTTTTTGGTAGTGTTACAACTTTCCCGGCATTTATCGTAAATAACGCAAATGTTATTCATGGTGCGATTGGTTTATTAATTGCTACTATTGTTGGTGCAGTATTAGGATATATGTTTACAAACAAAGAAGACAAACTCGCATAGTATTGATTTGATAAATTATGGAAAATATGTTATCCTTATAAACAGGAAAGCAGGTGTATTTAAAATATGATTCCATATGAAAGACAAAAGAAAATTTTAAGTATTATTGAAAGAAAAAAGAACTTGTAAAAATAGACGAATTACAAAAAATATTTGATGGCGTATCTGTTTCAACTTTGAGAAGAGATTTAAAGGAACTTGAAAAAAATAGAAAAATAGAATCTTTCTCTGGTGGAGCTTTTAAAAAAAATATCTACAATTGGAGAAATACCGATTTCAACGAAAAATACATTAGAAAGTGAAAAAAAGGAAAAATTGCTAGAATGGCATCTGAATTAATTGTAGATGGAGATACAATATATCTCGATTCTGGATCAACGTGTACAATGATTTTTAAAATATATTATTGAAAAGAAAATTACGATTTATACTACGATACAGATGTTTTTTCTATAAATGAAAATGTAATAGCTGATATATTTGTGCTTGAGGTAGATATAATCCCATCACTTCTTCATTAACTGGCCCATTTACAGAAGATTTATTAAAAACCTATATTTAATAAATCGTTCTTAGGGAGCTAATGGAATAGATGAAACATTAGGTGTTACAACACCTACTATAGAAGAAGCTAAACAAAAAAGAGAATGGTAAAAAGACATTCAGATCAAATTTATCTTGTATGTGACAGTTCTAAGTTTCATAAGTTATCAAATGTAAAGCATTTGATTTAGATGATGATTGTAATTTCGGATAAAAATGATACAAAATTAAATGAAAAAGTTTCAATAATTACTGAATTATAGATAGAAATTACAAAAGCGAGTCACTAACAGTGTACTCGTTTTTAAAATAAGGAGAAGAAAGATGATATTTGGTAAATTTAAAGCAAAAAAGTAGAAAATTATAATATTTGTTCCCAATTAAGGTAAGTGTTATTGATATAACTAAAAACAAATGATCCGTTATTTAAAGAAGAAGCATTAGGAAAAGGAGTAGGAATTATTGCTGAAGAAAATACTTTAGTATCTCCTGTAAATGGAGTAATAAAAACTTTTTTTCCTACTAAACATGCTATTGGTATTACTACAGATGATGGTGTAGACATTCTTATTCATGTAGGAATTGATACAGTTGAATTAAATGGAAAGTATTTTAATGCTTTAAAAGAGCAAGGAGACAAAGTAAAACAAGGAGATAAACTTTTGGAAGTTGACTTTGATGGTGTCAAAGAAAGTGGATATGATGCTACAGTTTTATTTGTCGTTACTAATTCTCAAGAATATTCTTCTGTGAAATCATGTGAAGGAAATAAAACGATAACAGATACTATTATTGAAATTCAAAAAAAATAGGAGTATTTTATGGAAAAGTTATTATGTCCAAGTATGATGTGTGCAGATTTTGCATCATTAAAAACAGAAATAGAAAATCTAGAAAAAGTTGGAATAGATATCTTTCATTTAGATGTGATGGATGGAAGCTTTGTACCAAACTTTGGGATGGGACTACAAGATATCGAATATATCTGTAAGACAGCTACAAAAACCATGTGATGTGCATCTAATGATTGAAGAACCAGCAAAATATGTAGAAAAGTTTGCAAAGCTAGAGCAAAAAAATCATCTATATTCATCCAGAAACAGATCCACATGCTTGTAGAACATTACAAATGATCAAGGATGCAGGAGCTAAAGCAGGAATTGCCATCAATCCAGGGACATCATTTGAAACAGTAAAGGACTTACTTCATTTATGTGACTATGTAATGTTGATGAGTGTGAATCCAGGATTTGCAGGACAAAAATATTTAGAGTTTATAACACCAAAATTTAAAAAGTTTGTAGAAGAAGCAAAGAATTATGGAGGATATGATGTCATGATAGATGGAGCATGTTCGCCAGAGAAAATAGAAATGTTATCTAAAATAGAGTCAAAGGATTTATTTTAGGAACAAGTGCTTTATTTGGAAAAGGAAGAAGTTATCAAGAAACTATCAAAGAATTAAGAGGATTATAAAAATGAAAATAGGAATTGGAAATGATCATGTAGCAGTAGAATACAAAACAGAAATCAAAAAATATATAGAAGAAAAAATATGGCTATGAAGTAGTCAACTATGGAACAGATAGTACAGAAAGATTCAACTATCCTGTATCAGGAGAAGCAGTAGCAAATGCAGTGGTAAATGGAGAAGTAGATAAAGGAATCGTTATCTGTGGAACAGAGTAGGAATCTCACTAGCAGCGAATAAAGTCAATGGAATTAGATGTGTAACATGTAGTGAACCCTATAGTGCACTTTTATCACGACAACATAACAATACAAACATGTTAGCATTTGGAGCAAGAGTGGTAGGAATTGAACTTGCAAAAAATGATTGTAGATGCCTGGCTTTCAGGAGAATATGAAGGTGGAAGGCATCAAGTACGTATTAATATGTTAAAAGAAATTGAAGAAAAGCAAAAAAATAAATAATTAATAGAATCAATAGCATTATTTATACCATGCACCGATATTTTCCTCTTTAGATATCATCATAAATAATGTAATAAAAAATAGCTTTTTGTAATGAATGACATTACAGAAAGCTTCCTTTTAATTTTCTAATTGGCTTGTACAGTGTGGGCAACGAGATGCTTTGATAGAGATTTCACTTTGACAATAAGGACAAATCTTCTTTGTTGGTTTTTCTTCTACTGGTTTTTCAGTTTTAGATCTTAACTTGTTCATTGCTTTAACAATCATAAAGATGACAAAAGCCATAATAATGAAGTTAAGTAAACCAGTAATAAATAAACCATAATTGACAGTAGATGCCCCTGCTGCTTGAGCAGCAGCTAATGTTTTGTATGTATTTCCATCTAAAGCAATAAATAGATTAGAAAAATCGATCTTACCTGTAACTAAACTTAAAATAGGCATAATGATGTTTTCTACAAGAGAAGTGACTAATGAATTAAAAGCACCACCGATAATAACCCCAACAGCTAAATCAATCATGTTGCCTTTTAAGGCAAATTTTTGAATTCTTTTAACATTATATTGATCTCCTTTTTCTTTATTATAAGAAAAAGAAAAAGACATCAAGATGCCTTTTATGTTATTCTTATTTGGGAGGATAAGAATAATATAGAAAGATAATAGAGGGAATATGAATAGTAAAATCTATTTTCTTTCTACAAATTTAATATATAAATAAAAAATAGTTAAAAAAAGTTATAAATGTAAAAAATATGTGATTTGTTATCACAAATTTATATAAGCATAAAGATGAATTTAGTGTATAATATTGTAGAATAGGGGAGGATGACATGAAAAATTTATTTTATAGATTATTAATATATTTAGATAGCGCCAATGAAACAGATACAAATTATAACATTGCCTGGTATATGGCACATCATATTTCAGAAGTAGCTCATGGGGAATTTCTAAACTTGCGAGCGAATGTTTTGTGTCTCAGCAACCATTTCTCGTTTTTGTAGAACACTTGGTTATGAAAAATTATGCTCATTTAAAACAAGAGTGTGCGTGGTTTAGTTCAACATCAAGAAAGTTTAATAATTTAATTAATGTTCCTTTAGATATGATGAAAGATCATCCAGAAGAAAGTACAGCTTATTATAGCCAACAAATTTGTACATCTTTAAGTCAACTTTCTTCTTATTTAGATTGGAATGTAATCGATGAGGTTTAAAACTGATTCATGATAGTGATAACGTAGCTTTTTTTTGGAACACAGTTTTCACATTCGGTTGCTTTACATTTTCAAACCTGATTTATTGATGTTAGAGAAGTTCACAATGGCTTATATGGAACAAACAAGTCAGCTTCAATGTGCTAAGGAGTTAGATGAAAATAGTGTAGCTATTATTTTAACAGTAAGTGGTCATATTTTTAATGGGAGTCAAAAGATGATTTCATATATTAAAAAATCAAATGCGAAAGTTGTTGTGATTACCAATGATAAGAGCTTTGATTTTGGTTTTGGAACAAATTATATTATTGAAATAGGTGATTCAAAATATAAAAAACAGGTAAACATAATTTACTTACAACAATGGAATTAATGTCACTTTAGATATTATTCTATTTATTATCCTGATGTAAAAAGATAATATTATTGAATAGGAGATACATATGAGAGAAATAACATGTTCAACAATTACAGATGCAATTAAAAAAAAATGTGTATAGAAAGCAGCAACTATTTTACCTCAAGATGTTGAAAAAGCATTATCACAAAAACATGATGAAGAAGATAGTTCACTTGCCCAAAAAACATTACAAGTATTAATGGATAATGCGAAGTTGGCACAAGAAAACAAATGCCTATTTGTCAAGATACAGGAATGGCTTTTGTTTATGTGACAATGGGACAAAAGTACATATTACAGGTGGCAGTTTAAATGAAGCAATTCAAGAAGGAGTAAGACAAGGATATACAGAGGGGTATTTAAGAAAATCAGTTGTTAAAGATCCTTTGTTTGAACGTACGAATACAAAAGATAATACTCCAGCAATTATTTATTATGATATTGTTGAGGGGGATACTTTTCATATTACTTTAGCACCTAAAGGTTTGGTTCAGAAAATATGAGCCAAATTAAGATGTTAAAACCAAGTGATGGACTTCAAAGGAATTAAGGATTTTTTGTGATGAAAGTGGTCAATGATGCAGGACCAAATGCCTGCCACCAATGGTTATTGGTGTAGGTATTGGAGGCTCTTTTGATAAAGTGACAATGCTTGCTAAAAGGCCATGATTCGTGAAATTGGAGTCATCATTCAGATCAAAGATATGCTTCTTTAGAAGATGAATTATTACAAATGATCAATGAAACAGGAATTGGCCCTGCTGGTTATGGAGGAAGACAACAGCTCTTTTCTTTAAATATTGAAACTTTCCTACACATATTGCAGGAATGCCAGTCGCTGTTAGTATTTGTTGTCATGTCTCACGTCATAAGGAGTTTCATTATGATTTATTTAGAAACACCATTAACAGTTGATAAAATTAAACAGCTAAAAGCTGGAGATGAAGTTTTTAAATTGGGAACGATTTATACAGGAAGAGATGCTGCTCATAAAGATTGATTCAATTATGGATGAAGGAAAAGAACTTCCTTTCAATATCCAAGATCAAACGATTTTTTATGTTGGCCCAACACCTTCAAAACCAGGTCAAGTATTTGGCAGTGGTGGACCAACCACTTCAGGAAGAATGGATGCTTATTCACCTAGACTTATTAAACTTGGCTTGTGCGATGATTGGTAAAGGGTATCAGAAGTGATGCAGTTAAAAAAGCCATTGTTGACTATCATGGCGTTTATTTTGGTGCTATTGGTGGTGCTGGAGCGATGATGTCTTCATGTATAGAAGAATGTGAAGTGATTGCTTTTGATGATTTAGGACCGGAAGCAATTCGTAAGTTAAAAGTTAAAAATATGCCATTAGTTGTAGTGATTGATCATTTAGGAAATGATTTATATGAAATTGGTAGAAAAAACTATTTAAAAAGGATTGTAAGTAGTATCTATATTTTCTATAATAGCGATACATTAATAGAGGTGAAAAAAGAAATGGGATTATTTAAGAAAAAACAGATTATAGTTATTACAGTTCTTATAGTAGTTCAAGAAGACGTTTAAAAGTAGGACGTACTGTGATTGCTGTAATTGCAGCAGTGGTTGTTATTTTAGGAATTATTATTTATTTTAATTTTAATAGAATTCAATTTTTTGATGAAAGATTACTCTTGGTCAACAACTAGTGAATTAGTAAAATCATTTGATAATGATGAAGAAAAGAATTGTTATCACATGATGAGATGAAACATATTTTTAAAATGGATCGATAATTCAAATAAAGTAGCTCTTTATGATGAATATGAACAATTCTATTCTTTACATAAAGATATGAATTATGAAGATATCGTTGATGTTGTTAATTATATTTTGAAAATCAAGCGCCTTCATTAAAATCAATGGGTTATAGTGAAAAAACAATTTGGTCAATGTTAAAAGATGGTGCTGGTAAAAGTGATCTTCAATTTTTAATAGACAATAAACTTACAAATAGTCAAACAGCTCCTTTTAGAAAAAGTAAAAGGATATGATTTAAAGAAAATCAATGAGTATATAGCACAATATAATACTGTTAAAGATTATAATTATGCCGTTAATATTGTTAATTATCCATTTATTGTTTCAAGTAATGGTCAAACAAATGCTAAATATAATATTGCCAATCCAGATGATTATTTAACTCTTGTAAAAAAAGGATTCTATTTAAATGATTATGAACCAAAAGATTTAGTAGAATTAGATAGTGAATATGTAGCGCCAACATGTGATCATCCACAACTTAGAAAAAGTTGCAGCCGAAGCTTTAGTTAAAATGATCAAAGATGCTAAAAAAAGAAGGTATGTATTTATTATTAAATAGTGGTTATCGTTCATATGAAGAACAAGAAAAATCTATCAAGAAACTGAACAAAAATATGGTGGTGCTTATGCTGCTGAATATGTAGCTACCCAGGAGCAAGTGAACATCAAACAGGACTTGGTATTGATATGACTTCTCAAAGTGTCGTTGATAAACAAAGACTTGTCTTTGGAGATACAACAGAATATAAATGGGTTGTTGAAAACTGTGCAAAATATGGATTTATTGTTCGTTTTACAGAAGGAACGGATGGTATTACAGGAATTTCTCATGAACCATGGCATTTACGTTATGTAGGTAAAAAAGTGGCTAAGGAAATTAAAGATCAAAACTGGACGTTAGAAGAGTATTGTTTATATAAAAACGTTATTCCAAAATTTAAGAAAGATTAAAAATCTAGAGTTTTCTCTAGATTTTTTTATATAGAGTAATTATGAAAACATTAATCACAACATTAAATTCAAAATTTATCCATAAATCATTAGCGTTAAGACTTCTTTATGTAGCTTGTAAAGATGATCATGATATTGATTTTAAAGAATATACCATTAAAGATGATTTAAATCATATCGTAGATGAGCTTTTATCAATGGATTTAGATATTCTTTGTTTAAGTGTCTATATTTGGAATGTAGATCGTATTCAAAAATTATGTCATTTATTAAAGGAAAGAAAACCAGAATTAAAGATTATTGTTGGTGGACCAGAGGTTACTTATGAAATAGATCATTTTTTAGATGAGTTTGAAATTGATTATATTATGGCTGGTGAAGGTGAAGTTGCTTTTAAATCAATTATTGACAGCTTTGGAAAATAATGAAGAAGTCAAGCTTCAAGGTATTAGTACGAAAAAAACATCGAGATCCACGCTTGATTCCACCAGTTGATTTAGTTATTTAGAAACGTTAGAGTCTCCTTATTTATTAGAAAGAGACATGAAAGATATGAAAAATAGGATCTTATATTTTTGAAACAAGTAGAGGATGTCCTTATCAATGTCAATATTGTTTATCTTCATTAGAAAAAGGATTAAGATTCTTTTCAATGGATTATTTAAAACAACAATTAAAAGCAATCTTAAATACAGATGTCAAAGTAATTAAGCTTTTAGATCGCTCGTTTAACGCTAAAACAGAACATGCTTTAGAAATATTAGACTTTGTTTTTAAAAACTGTCATCCAGGAGTACAATTACAATTTGAAATCAATGGGGATGTTTTAGATCAAAGAATTATTGATTTTATTAATGAAGAAGCACCAGATGGTTTACTTAGATTTGAAATCGGTATTCAATCAACTTATGAACCAACAAATAAAGTTGTTCAAAGATATCAAAACTTTGAACGTCTATGTGATGTTATTCGACAACTCCAACAAAATCATAAAATAGATTTTCATTTAGATTTAATTGCAGGATTGCCACTAGAGAACTTACAAAGATTCTCAAAATCATTTGATGATGTTTTTAGATTATATCCTAAGGAATTACAATTAGGGTTCTTAAAACTTTTAAGAGGAACAAGTTTAAGAAAAGAAGCTAATAAATATGGTTATATTTATGAAAAACATGCGCCTTATGAATTAATAGAGAGTCATGATTTATCTAAAGAAGATATTGAAAAAATACATTTAGCTGAAGATATGTTACAAAAATATTGGAATTCAGGAAGAATGCCAATAACAATGAATAAAGTCTTAAGACAATGTAAGTCACCATTTTATTTCTTTTTAGATTTGGGTGAATTTTACCAAGCTCAACAGTTTAAATTCTTTTGTTTTCAATTAGATTAATTATTCCAATATATCAATCTTTATTTAAAAGAACAATATGAAGATGAATTAATAGAAGACTATTTAAGATTATCTAAAGTCAAACCTAAAAAATGGTGGAAGACAAGAATTGATAACGAAAAAGAAATCAAACATCGATTAATAGAAAAGCATCAATTAAATCAAGAAGATGTCTTTAGATATGGGATTGTTGAAAAATTAAAAAGAAGATTATATTTTAGTAATTTATAAAAATTATCAAGTCCATGTAGAAAAAATATCATATCTAATGAAATTAAATAAAAATTTCATTATACTATATATAGATAGGAGACTTTGTATGATTAAAAGTATTAGAAAAGAGATGGGCGTTTAGTTGACTTTGAAGTAGACAAGATTGCTGGAGCACTTTATAAAGCCTTTAGTGCATGTTTTGATAAAGTAGAATTAAAAGAAAGTATATGCTATTGCTCATGATGTAGAAAAAAGATTAGAAGAAAAAGAAAGTACTTTACCAACAGTAGAACTTGTTCAAGATACAGTTGAAGAAATTTTAATTGAAGAAGGCTATGTAAGAGTAGCAAAGGCTTATATTTTATATCGTGATAAAAGAAGTCGTTCTCGTGATATGAAATCGATTTTGTTAGAAAGTATTGAAAATGAATCCAGTGATGATATTAATTTGTTTTGATGTTTTTGAAAACTTAATGAATGATGCAATAGATAAAACAAGAAAAGAGGATTTAAAAAGGTTTTTAAACTTTTAAAAAGAATTGAACATTGATGAAGAAATCATCTATCAAAAAGTATCAGAAACTTTTGCAATGACAGATGAAACATTAAAATCAGTTATAAAATAATAAAAGGAACGAAAAGTTCCTTTTATTATTGCCAAACTTCTTCAACGATTTCTTTAACAAGTTTGACTTTATTCCATTGTTCTTCTTTAGTAAGTAAGTTTCCTTCTTCTGTTGAAGCAAAACCACATTGTGGAGACAGTGCTAGTGATTTAATGGAACATATTTTTCTGCTTCATGAATACGTTTAATAATTTCATCTTTGTTTCAAGTTTAGCATCTTTAGAAGTCACAAGACCTAAGACAACTTTTTTGATTTTGAATATAGCGAAGAGGTTCAAATCCACCAGCACGTTCACTATCATATTCTAAGAAGAAACCATCAACATGACAATTCCCAAATAATGTTTTAGCAACTGGTTCATATCCGCCTGAAGTAAAACCATGTTGATCTAAAGTTGCCTCTACAAATATGCATTGTAATAACCATATCATCAGGTTTAGCTTCTAATGCGAGATTGATCATATCAACATATTTTTAGCAAGTTCATCTACATCAATTCCTCTTGCTTTGTAAGCTTCTCTTTTTCTTTTGAACAAAATTCTCCCCATGAAGTATCATCTAATTGAAGATAACGGCATCCAGCATTATAAAAAGCTTTGATTGCTTTTTGATAAGCATAGGCGATATCTTTTAATAAAAACATCGTTATCTTGATATCTTTCAATAGGTTGATAGTTTTCTTCTAATACAACAAATTAAATGAAGCATTGAAGGAGAAGGGATACATTGTTTAACTTCTGTTTCTCCAGATACTCTTTGCATGAATTTAAAATGTTTTAAAAATGGATGATCTTCTGGGAAAATCGATTTTATCCACAATTTCTAAAGTTTGACTTTTGGTTGATGTCCTTTAAAGGCAATTGAAAATGTTCGACGGCTACTTTTTTCCTACGCCTTTTAAATCCCATAGAAAATCTAAATGCCAAAAGGCTCTTCTAAATTCACCATCAGTGACAGCTTTTAAACCGGCTATTTTTTCTTCGTTTACAAGATTTTCGATAGATTTATTTTCAACTTCTTCTAATTGACTTTGATTGATTTTTCTTCCTAAGGAAAAATCTTCTCTTCTTGTTTAATTTCTTTATCTCTTAAAAACTTCCTACAAATATCATATTTATAAGGTGCGCTCATTTTATTCCTCCTTGAAACTTTATCTAAAGTATAAAAGGAATGAAATTATTGTAAAATACATATTAGTTTATGTTTAATATAGTTTTAAGCTATATCGAGAATAAAAAATAACAAGATTTCTCTTGTTATTTAATAAATAAGTTATTTAAGTACCAATCTTTTTTCTTCTTGAGTTAAGGCATCTTTAATATGATCGAAGGCATATTGTTGATATTCATTAATAGAAGCAATTTCATGATTTGATAAATAATCTAAATCTAGACCAGCAATATCAAATGGAACATAAGTGATCGGTTCAAATTTTAAGAAAGTACCATATTCATTTTCAGTATGTTTTACACATAAGAGTTCGTTTTCATGTCTAATACCATGACTACCTTCTACATAAACACCTGGTTCATCTGTTGTAATCATGCCTGGAACGATACATGCTTCATGACCATATAAGCTTTTTTGGACGAAGTCCATTAGGTCCTTCAGTGAACATTTAAGAAATGACCAACACCATGCCCTGTTCCACAACGATAATCTAAATCATAATCATAGATAACACCACGAGCTAAAAATATCTAAGTTGGCACCAGTTGTTACACCTTCAATAAAATGCGCATTTTGTAATCTAAACATGGCTTTTAAAGCAATTGTGAAATCTTTTCTTTTTCTGCTTGCGTCATTTCCTAAAACGAATGTTCTAGTGATATCTGTTGTTCCTGTTAAGTATTGTCCACCACTATCAATTAATAATAGATGTGAAGCTTCTACTTTAGAATATTGTTTTTCTGTTGGATGATATGCATTAAAAGCTGCATTTTCACGATATGCACAAATGGTTGTAAAGGAAATATCTTTGAAATTTGGTTGTTGTTTTCTAAATTCTAAAAGTTTATTAGAGATAGAAAGTTCATCCATTTCTATTTTTCCAATATTTGTTTTTTAACCAATACATAAATTTAGTAACAAAGCAATACCATCATGTAAATGAGCATCTTTTTGTCGCTTTTGATTTCTGTATCGTTTTTAATTGATTTAAATAAATTGACTTGGGTTTGTTTGATCAATGATATTTTCTTGACGAATATGACTTACTAAAGCATAGTTAACAGATTTAGTATCTAATAATACTTTTTCCTTCAATATGTTTTTAATATCTTCGTAAATATCAAAATAATCTTTAACTTCAATTTGGTCTTTTAATAATTCATCAATGACTTCTTGACTTACAGCTTCTTTTCTTAAATAAAGCTTTTTCTTTTTTCAATTAAAGCATACGCTAAAGCAACAGGGTTGCACATAAAACATCTTACCGCGAAGATATTAAAAGATCCAAGTATCATCTGAAGTTGTCACTAAATGATATTTCGCATCTTTCATTTTCTTCTCTAATGATTTCTAATTTTTTCTTTTCACCTAGAAACACCACAATATTTGTATCATATAAATAAACTTCTTCATGGGGAAAGTTCAGGACGCTCTTGCCAAACTAAGATCTACAAGAATCTTCATTGTTGAATGGTGAATTTTGAAAAGACATTGATTATAGGGCATTACGCCCATCAAACCAATGGTTGGTTCTGGATATTTTCAATATATTCTTTAATAGTAGAACACCCGGTGTACGCATTTTCTTAATTGAATACAACTACCGGCAAGTTTACTTTTCTGCTTGAATAAAATAAACGACCGTCTGTCCATAAATAAGCTTCCTCTTGTCTTACGATAAGGTTCCAGCTGAACATAAATCCAGACATATAATGACGATCTTCAAAGTAACTTCACATATTCACTTTGATGAAAATCACTGGTTGGAATGATATAAAGATCGATTCTCTTTCTTTTCATAGTTGTCTTAATTTTTGTAATTCTTTGATTTATCATGACCTCTAAGTTCTCATTTAACATTTACATTCAAAGAATGAAAAGGCTTAGAGATGAATAAAATTAGGAATGAATCTTTAAAAGTGGCATGACGCTAAGGTTTTGGCGGATTTATGCAAATGTGAAAATTTGTCTATTGACAAATATTGAAAAGTGGGAGTAGAATAACGTGCGAAATAAAAGAATAAGGTATGTATTACCAAGCGCCACATCTCTAAGTGACATGAACAACACAAAAATAGGGAGGTGCTTTTATTTTTACATACATTCTTTAAAGAATTTTTGATAAATTCTTATAAATTCGTCATAAATTTATCATAAAGTGCTTTTGAAAGCTATATCTGTTGAATTTTAAAAAGAATGAGAGTACAATAATCCTCGACAAGAAGAAAGGGAAAATAAGATGGATGATATTATTCAAAGTTAATAAATTCGATCGCCAATGCGTAGAAAAAGTAGAACTTGCGAAAAGAAAAAAGCGGAAGCTCAATAAGTATGATGTCGCAAAAAGTCTACAATTTATAGTGAGTATATTGATAGTCAACAAGATCAAGTTGAAAAGCATAAACAAGATCTATTGAATAAGAATAAAGAAAACACAATTACAAGAAAATGAATCAAATAAATCAATGAAAAATATGGAAGATTTATTTACTCAAAAATAAAGATAAATGGGTAGATGAAATCTTTTACAAGATGTACTAAATAGAAGGTGTAAAATGTCTTTATCTTCAAATGCCTTATGTGCAAAAGCTAAAGCGATGTATGGTGGGCGTTTAAATAAGAATGTTTATCTTGATTTAACAAGAAAACAAACAATTGGAGAAGTTGTTTCTTATTTAAAATCTCAAACAAGTTATGCAGATGCTTTAAAAGATATTAATATTAGACATGTTCATCGTGGTCAAATAGAAGATTGTTTAAATCAGAATATTATCATCGTTGTGCGAAGTTGATGAAATATTCACTAAATCTGATGAAGATTTTTATCTATTTGAAATTATTGGGTAGAAATTAATTTAATTATGGATAAACTTGTTTCTTTACAAGCAAAGGAACAATATAGCTTTAATTTATCAATTCCTACTTATTTAGCGAAAAAGACAAGTTTTAATATTGATGGATTAGTAAACATTGAATCATTCAAAGATCTTTTACAATATCTTTCAAAAACAAGATATTATAAAGTTCTTAAAGAAATTGATTTCTCTGTCCCATTTGATGTTAAAAAGTTCATATGTGCTTACAATCACTTTATTATGAAAACATTGTTGAAACAATTAAAAAACACTTCAAAGGAGTGTTCAAAAGATTTATTAAATATTCTCTATACTTCTATTGAATTAAAGAATATTTCAAAAATCTATCGTTATAAACAATATTTCCATGAATCAGAAGATTCAATCAGAAGTTCACTCTTTTTTACAATATTCAAGATTGCCAAAAGATATGATGAATCGTTTAATTAGTGCAAAGCGGTCCTAAAGAAGTATTATCTTTATTATCAACTTCTAAATATAACTTCTATATGGATGATAAAGAATTTGCCTATATCGAATATTATGCAGATAGTATTCAATATAATATCGCAAAAGATACATGCGTTTTTCAAACAGTGCACCACTTGTTTATATGACTTATAGTATTTTACAAAGAATTGAAATAGATAACTTGAAGCATATTGTTGAAGGTATTCGTTATAATCAACCTGTTTCAAAATTGAAAATACATTGATCTATGCATAGGAGGGGAAAAATGATTAAGAATACACATTTATATAACATTGTTTTCTCTAGAGATGATTATATGGAAGTTTTGATGAAACTTGAAAATCATCAAGATTCTATTTATCCAGTTAAAGCGAAGAAAGTGATTTCTAATTTAGATCATGCGACTTCTATGGAAGATAGAAATCCATATAACGAAGTATTAGACGAACTTTATAATGTGATGGATGTCTTACATATTGAAAGAGTAGATCGACCTGTTCAAAGTGCATTTTTAAATGTTCGTGAAATTTTAGATTATATTTCAGAAATTCATCAAAAATTAGATGATATTAATGAAATAAAAAGAGGAATTAAAAAAGATTATTATGAAAATCAAGAAGCGATTGAATTAATTTCATGTTTGCATAGAGATCGTATTTCTATTGATGATATTCATGAATTAAAATATGTAGCTTTAAGATTTGGTAAATTACCTTTTATCACAAATAGAAAAGATTAAATATTTTGATAGTTATCCATTTGTTTATCAAGAATTATCACATACAGATCAATTTGCTTGGATTGTTTATGGTGGCGTTGAACATAGTATTGGTGAAATTGATAACATTTTCTCTTCAATGAACTTTGAAGAAGTAAAACTTCCAAAATTTGCTCATGGTAAAATGGAAGAAGCAGTTGCTGAATTAAAAGCAGAAAATAAAAACAATGGAAGCGTATCTTCAAGAACTTGATCAACGTATTGAAAAATTGAAAGAAGAAAAATGAAGAACAATTACTTGGTGACTTTTGGAAAACATATCGTTTGAAAGAGTTATACAAGAAAGGTAAATATGTAGTTGATTTAAAAACGAAAGCTGCAGTTTATGCATTTAGTTCATTTAATAAAAATGAATTAGAAGCTATTGTAAATGTTCCTGGAATTACTATTCATGAACTTCCTATTGATACGTATCAAGATCAAGGAATTGAAGGTCCTGTTTATGTTGAAAACAACATTTTTCCAACCATTTGAATGCTTATTCACATTTAAACCTGGTGAAAAATTTGATCCAACCGTGATTGCTGGTGTGGTTATGATGCTTTCAGCACTTGTTTTACTTGGTGATTTAGGAGTAGGTGTTTTAGCTATTCTATTATCATTTATTATTAAAGGTAACATCAGTAAGTTACTACAACGTGTAGGAGCTGCTGTTACAATAGGAGGACTATTAAGTGGAACAGTCTTCTATAGTATGTCACTTTATAATTCAATCTTTGTTGTAGGTAATAATTATGCAATGCAAATTGGATTATTCTTTGTTATAAACATTGCGGTATTATTAGTTTGTAGCTTAGTGAAAAAAGTGACAAAAAAAGATTAATAAAGAGTAAAGGGGGACTGTCATGGCAATAGCGAAATTAAACTTGGTTAGCCTTGATTTTGATAAAGACAATTGTAATGATGTGTTGCTTAAGCTTTATCAAAGAGATGATTTTCATCCCGAGCTAGCAAGCAAGTTTACGGATAGTGTTGCTGGTCTTTCAGCTTACAACAATGACAATCTTTATGAAGAATTGTTATCAAGAATTGAAGAAATGAAAACAAAATATCATTTTGAAGTTCCTGAAGTTGAAACAGATTCGCAACTTAATGTATTTAGAGCTAAAGAATTTTTAGATGATCTATTTTTAGATATTGACCGTATTGATGCTGTTAAAAAAAGAATTGACAAAGATGATTGAAGAAAATGATGAAGCCATCATTACTTTGAATCATGTTGAAGGTTCTAATATTGACTTTGATCAATTATTTGGAACACAATATTTAAAATAAGATTCGGTAAACTTCCTCTCAATAATGAAGGAAAGTTAGAGTATTATGAAACATTACCATTTGTTTATAAAGCATTTCAAAGAGATGATAAATATGTATGGTGTATGTATATGACGACACCTACAGATGCTCCTGAAGTGGATAATGTTTTCACATCACTTTATTTTGAAAAATCCATATTCCTGAATTCGTTCATGGTTCGTGTGAATTAGCTGAAAAAGAAATTCAAAACGAATCTGATTCAGCTAAACAATACAGCCAAGATTTACAAAATAGAATTGATAAAACAATTTCAGAAAATATGGAAGAATTAACACGTATTTATAGTGTTGCTAAAAAACTAAATTCAGTTTATGCAATGCAAAAATATATTGTTAAATTAGGTGATAAATTAAATGTTCATGGATTTGTTCTAAAAGTGATTTAGGTAACTTCAAAATACTTTTGAAAGTATTGATGGAGTTAAAATTGAAGTTTACCTGCTACATCAGATGTACGTTTTAGACCCACCAACAAGACTTAAAATTCATGGTTTGCAAGACCATTTTAGAATGTTCGTCGAAATGTATGGTGTACCTCGTTACAATGATGTAGATCCAACATTATTAGTTGCTATTTCATATACTTTATTATTTGGTATTATGTTTGGTGACTTAGGACAAGGTATTATTCTTTCTTTAGTAGGCCTTGTTGCTGAAAAGAAATTTAATTTAAAATTAGGTGGCGTGGGAGTTCGTTTAGGTATTTCCAGTGCAATCTTCGGTGTATTCTTTGGTTCATTCTTTGGAAATGAAGAAATCTTATCTGAATATTTCAAAGGTTTCTCATTCTTTAATGCAATGTCACCAGAAAATACAATGACATTATTAATGGCTGCCATTGGGCTTATTGTCTTAATTCTTGTTTCAATGACATTCAATATTATTTTGAACTTTAAAAAAAGAAAAATATGGGTGAAGCGATTTTAAGCCAAAATGGTTTATGTGGTGTTACATTCTATGTAGCTGTTATTAGTGCAGCACTTGGAATGCTTACAGGAATACATTTGTAAATATTTTCTATATTTTAATTTTAATTGTTTTACCACTTATCTTAATGTTCTTAAAAGAACCGTTAATTAGAAAATTAGAAGAACATGGTGAAATGTTCCCAAATGGTTTTGGAGCATTCTTTGTTGAAGGATTCTTCAATTATTTGAAGTAGTCTTATCATTTATTACAAAACACAATGTCATTCTTTGCGTGTCGGGGGATTCGTTTTATCACATGCTGGTATGATGCTTGTTGTTTATACTCTTGCTGAAATGGTAGGAGGATTTGGTGAAATCATCGTCTTGATTTTTAGGAAACGTTTTCGTAATGTGTCTTGAAGGATTGATTGTTGGTATTCAAGTATTACGTCTTGAATTCTATGAAATGTTTTCACGTTATTATGAAGGAAATGGAATTCCATTTAAAACTATTAAGGAAGATTAAATTCAAAAGGAGGAAATTTATTATGACAGTATTAGAAATTTTATTACCATTAGTTGCAGTAGTTTTATTAACATTACCATTAATTAAAAGTATTTACAGGAAAAGTATCAGCTCAAAGTGCTAAAAGAAGATTAGGTGTTCATATCAGTGGTTTCGCTGGTGCAGTCGTTTTATGTTTATTAGTTGCTATGTCAAATTCAAGTGTATTTGCAGCAGGTGAAGTTGCTACAATCACTGGTACAATTGCTCAAGGTTTAGGATTCTTAGCAGCATCTTTATCAACTGGTTTCTCTGCTTTAGGTGGCTGTTGCTGCAGCAGCAGCTCCAGCAGCTATCGGAGCTTTCTCTGAAAATGAAAAGAACTTTGGTAAATCATTAATCTTCTGTTGCCTTAGGTGAAGGGTTAAATCTATGGTTTATTAATCTCTATCTTAATTATCAACAAAATCTAATTTAGAGAGTGATTTTTTATGAAATTTTATTTAATAAGTGACAATGTCGATACTGAAATGGGTTTAAGACTGGTTGGTATTGAAGGAGAAGTTGTTCATAAAAGACGTGATTTTCTTGAAGTTTTGGAAACAAAATGAAAGATAGATCCATAGGTGTGATTTTAATTACAACGAAATTAATTGAATTAGCTCCTGATGTTATTTCTGAAATAAAATTAAAAACAAAAAACCATTGTTGTAGAAATTCCTGATAGACATGGAAATTCTAAAATTGGTGAAACGATTGATAGATATGTTTCAGAAGCAATTGGAGTTAAGTTATAGGAGAAAGTGCTATGCAAAAAAAAAAGATCAAGTCTTTCTTTATATCAAAGATGAAATTGAAAAAATTTCATCAGCTGAAGAAAAAAGAAATTTTTAGATGAAGCAAAAGCAATTGAACAAAAGAAGCTTATAACCAATTAAGAGGTGAAGCTGAAGTGATGCTAAGCATCAATTAGATAAAAATTAGCAGAATTTCTTCTAAAGCAAGTATTGAAGCTTCAGCTCAATTAGAAGAAAGATTAAAAAATTAGTTGAAAAAGAGAAGAATATGTTAATACAATTTTTACAGAAGTAAAAAATAAACTTGTTGAATTTGTAAATAGTTCTAATTATCTTGAATATCTTACAAGTCATGTAAAAGCAGTAAGTGATGAATATCAAATGACTGATTGTGTTTTTTATGTGTAAGAAAAGAAGATTTAAAATATGCTGATGATTTAAAGAAAGCATATGCTTTACCAATTGAAGTTGAAGAAGAGTCAACAAATTCAATTAGGTGGATTCATTATTGAAAATAAAACAACAAATGTTGTCGTAGATGAATCATTAGACTCAAATTTAGAAGCTCAAAAGATTGGTTCTATAAGACTTCTGGATTGATGATTAAATAGGGGATTAAAGATGAGTGAAAATGTAATTTATTCTATTAATGGTCCCGTTGTTAAAGTAAAAAAATGCCAAAGACTTTTCAATGTTAGAAATGGTTTATGTTGGTCATGCTAAATTAATGGGTGAAGTTATCTCAATTTCTAAAGATTTAACAACTATCCAAGTATATGAAACAACAACTGGTTTAAAACCAGGAGAACCTGTTATTTCTACAGGATCACCAATTTGTGTTACATTAGGTCCTGGTATTTTAGAAATATCTTTGATGGGATTGAACGTCCTTTACAAGCCATTGCTGAACAATCAGGTGCTTTTATTGAAGCGGGTAGTGATGCTGATTCACTTGATGTTGAAAAATTATGGGACGTTACGATGAAAGTAAAGTAGGAGATGTTTTAAAAGGTGGAGACATCTATGCAACATGTCCTGAAACAGATTTAATTGAACACAGATGTATGCTTTCACCACTTTTAAGTGGTAAAGTTGTTGAAGTAAAAGAAAATGGTCAATATAAAATCAATGATGTCGTAATGAAAATTGAAGATGAACATGGTCAAATTCATGAATGTACATTATGTCAAAAATGGCCAATTAAACAAGCACGTCCAACTCTAGAACGTTTACCAATTTCTATTCCTTTAGTAACAGGACAACGTGTTATCGATACATTATTCCCAATCGCTAAAGGTGGAACTGCTGCTATTCCAGGTGGATTCGGTACTGGTAAAACAATGACACAACACCAAATTGCTAAATGGTGTGATGCCGATATTATCATTTATGTTGGTTGTGGAGAACGTGGAAACAGAAATGACTCAAGTTCTTGAAGAATTTAGTGAGTTGATTGACCCTTAAGAGTGGTAAACCATTAACTGATAGAACTGTCTTAATTGCGAATACTTCAAACATGCCAGTTGCCGCACGTGAAGCAAGTATTTATACAGGAATTACTTTAGCTGAATATTATCGTGATATGGGATATCACTGTGCAATCATGGCCGATTCTACTTCACGTTGGGCTGAAGCGTTACGTGAAATGTCTGGTCGTCTAGAAGAAATGCCAGCTGAAGAAGGATTCCCAGCTTACTTACCATCACGTTTATCACAATTCTATGAACGTGCCGGATACATGAAAACTTTAAATGGACAAAGAAGGTTCTGTATCGATCATTGGTGCCGTATCACCACAAGGGGCAGACTTCTCTGAACCAGTTACTCAAAATACAAAACGTTTCGTAAGATGTTTCTGGGCACTTGATAAAGCTTTAGCTTATGCTCGTCACTATTTTGCAATTAACTGGACACAATCTTATAGTGATTATGTTTATGATCTTGAAAAATGGTATGACCAAAATGTTGGTTCTGATTTCGTCAGTGATCGTCAACAACTTTCATTCATTCTTGCTGAAGAATCAAGATTAAATGAAATTGTTAACATTAATGGGACCTGATGTATTACCAGAAGATCAAAAAATTAGTGATGGAAATCGCAAAAGTGGTTCGTGTTGGTTATTTACAACAAAATGCCTTCCATAAGGATGATACATACGTAATCCACTTGCTAAACAATTAAAGATGATGGATGTTATCTTATATTTAAATAAAAAATGTCAAAGAAGCTGTTGCTCAAAAGGTAAAGTTGTTCGTGCAATTAGTGAAACTGGTATTTTGAACAATTAATTAAAATGAAATATGATATTCCAAATGATCATATTGAAAATTAGATACTTATTATCATATTGATAATGCATTAAAATCTGTAGCGTAGGAGGAAATAAAAATGGCACTACAATATGTAGGATTAAATGAAATCAATGGATCATTGGTCGTTTTAGATCACGTAAAGGTGCCTCTTACGACGAAATGGTTGAAATTCAATTAAAAATGGGACAACACGTTCTGGACGTGTTGTCCAAAATTGAAGGTGAAAAATCGTTGTTCAAGTATTTGAAGGAACAAATGAATTATCACTAGAAAATACAAAGACTAATTATTAGGTAGACCAATGGAATTACCTGTTTCTAAAGAAATTTTAGGACGTGTCTTCAATGGTGCTGGTAGACCAATCGATGGTTTAGGTGAAATTTATGCAGAAGAAATGATGGATATCAATGGTTTACCATTAAATCAGTAAGCCGTGTTTATCCACGTAACTACATCAATAGGTATTTCATCAATTGACTGTCTTGCTACATTAATTCGTGGACAAAAATTACCAATCTTCTCTGGTTCAGGTTTACCACATGACCGTTTAGCTGTACAAATCGTTAAACAAGCAAAAGTTGCTGACGAATCAGGAAAAGGTTTCGCCATTGTCTTTGCGGCAATGGGTGTTACAAATGACGTTGCAAATTACTTTACACGTAGCTTTAAAGAAGCTGGTGTTATGGAAAAGTTGTTATGTTCTTAAACTTATCAAATGATCAATCATTGAACGTACATTAACACCACGTTGTGCTTTAACTGCTGCTGAATATTTAGCTTATAAACAAAATATGCACGTATTAGTTATCTATACAGATATTACTTCCTATTGTGAAGCGTTAATTCTCTTCAAGTAAAGGAGAAATTCCTGGACGTAAAGGTTATCCAGGTTACTTATATTCTGACTTAGCTTCTTTATATGAAAGAGCTGGTATTATTAAAAGGGGCAGAAGGTTCTGTAACACAAATCCCTATTTTAACAATGCCTAACAATGATATTACTCATCCAGTTCCTGACTTAACTGGATATATCACAGAAAGGACAAATTACTCTATCACCTGAATTAAACTCAGCCGGTATTTATCCACCAGTTGATGTTTTACCATCACTTTCACGTTTAATGAAAGATGGTATCGGGAAGGGTATACACGTGGAGATCACCAAGACATCGCCAACCAATTATTTGCATGTTATATGTACAAGATGTTAAATCATTAACATCAGTAATTGGTGAAGATGAATTATCTCCATTAGATAAACAATATTTATCATTTGGTAAACTATTTGAACAACATTTCTTAAATCAAGGTTTCGATGTCAATAGATCAATTGAAGAAACATTAGATTTAGGATGGGATTTAGTTTCAGTTTTACCTAGAGAAGCATGATCGTCTAGATAACAAATTATTAGATGAACATTATGATCATGATCGTGCTGTAAAAAACGTTTCCATATTAAAGAAAAATCAATCATCAAAGAATTACAAGAAGCAGGTGATTAATTATGGCTTTAAAAGTTGTTCCAACAAAGGAAATTTAATTTCTACAAAGAAACAATTACAATTAGCTGTTCTTGGATATGATCTATTAGATAAGAAAAAGAAACGTTCTTATTAAAGAAATGATGTCATTATTAGACGATGTTAAAAATGGTCAGAGATGAAATTACGGAAGCTTATCAAAATGCTTACGATGCTTTACAAGAAGCAAATATTTTTAGGTTGATTAGTGACTTAGTTACAGCAACACCTATTGATTATGGAATCAGTATTGCTTATCGAAGTGTTATGGGTGTAGAAATTCTAAAATTACTTATCATAAACAACCAATGGTATGTAGTTATAACATGGATCGTTCTAATTCAAAAAGTAGACTATGCTTATGAATGTTTCTATCGTGTTAAAGAATTGACTGTTGTTTTAGCAGAAGTTGAAAACTCAGTTTATCGTCTAGCAAATACCATTAGAAAAACACAAAAACGTGCGAATGCCTTAAAAATATTTCAATTCCACGTTTTGAAGAAACAATTAAATTTATTAGTGAATCTCTTGAAGAAAAAGAACGTGAAGAATTTTCAAGACAAAAGTTATAAAAAAATCAAAAGCATTAATTAATTTTAATGCTTTTTTGCAAATTATAAAAAATTAACACTCTAATAAAAAAATATGATATTATTATGCTGTTGAATTATTAAATAATCAAAGAAGGTGTAAATATGAGTATTGAAATTAAAGGAGTCATCATTGGAGAGGGAAAACCTAAAGTATGTGTTCCTATTGTAGAAAGCCATGATGAAGCGATTCTAAATAAATTAAAAGAATTTAATGAATTAGAAGTGGATATGATCGAATTAAGAATAGATTTTTATGAAAATATTCATCAAGAAGATGCATTAAGAAATTTATTTTTAAACATTGCTGCCTTACAAATACAAAAACCAGTTATTCTAACAATACGTACAGCTGCAGAAGGTGGAGAAGTTGAAATTGATCCTAAAAAGATTATTTCAATGTTTATAAATTAGCAGTTGAAGCAAATGCATTTGATATTTACGATGTTGAATTAGCGTTAGGAACAAATATGGCAATTGAATTAAGAACACTTATTCATGATGCTGGTAAATATATGTTGATGTCAAGTCATAACTTTGATAGAACACCAGAAGTTGATTCATTGATGCAAAAATTTAGATCAATGGATTCTTTAGAAGCAGATATTATGAAGGCAGTTATGCCAGAAGATTATCAAGATTTTATTAAATCTACTTTCATTTACAGTTCAAGCTAAACATGAATATGCTCAAAACCAACCAGACAATGTCAATGTCATCTATTGGACTTACTTCACGTTTAGTAGGGGAACAATTCGGTAGTGCAATTACTTTTTGCTGCTGTAGGAAAAGCAAGTGCTCCAGGACAAATTGATTATCAAGAATTGAATCAAATGTTAGATATTATTCATAAAATATTCAAGAAGCCTAAGCTTCTTGATTTTTTTATACATATAATAAAAGTGGTGAGATTATGAAAATTGATGTAAAAAAACTTTAGAAAAACTTGTTTGGATCATTTATAAACGATTCTTTATAGAAAAAAGGAAAGCTAAAAGATATCCAAATAAAAAATAGATCAGTATATTCAAATAAGAATGGTTTTAGTCTATAAAGGAATTGAAACTAAAATACACATAGATGCAAGACCTTATGTTAATGAAGATATTATTATTGATAGTCAAGGAAGCATACGTTATGGTTTTTTAAAGCTTAACTATGCTAAAATGTTACAAGAATGGGTTAAAGACATTCCTCAAGTATCTGTGAATAATACACAAATAGAGTAAAAACGAATATCTACAAGACATTCGTTTAAATAGTCAAGAATAGAATTAGAGCTTTATTAAAGCTCTAATTCTACATGATATATTTTACCCCACATATAGATTTGATAAAAATAGGCAAGGAGTTGTGGTCCCATCATGAGTTGACCAAACCAAGGAACTTCAATACTTTCGCTGTTTTCAATAAAGTGTTTAAGTTTTTTAATATCAAAAAGTTGATAAAGAATGTTATTTTTATCGTTAAGTGTTTCTAAGAGAAGGTTTTTAATGTAAGTAAGGAAAATGGAGAATGAGTTTTAGGGTAAGGATTTTTCTTACGATTATAGATTTCTTGAGGAAGGAAGTCTTTGAAAGCATCACGTAAAACAGCTTTTTTCTTGTTGATCTTTAAACATATAGGTCCAAGGGACATTGTACATATATTCAACGATTTCTTTTGAAGCTTTTACACGAAGCTCTACAGCGTTATACATAGATTGGCTATCACTCCGTGTTAAGAGTGTTTGCATAAACCATTCAATGTTTAAATAAATCATCTTTCTTTTATTGGTATCATAAAAGCTTTGATCGAGGTAGTCTATTTCATTAAGTGATTGATAATATTTACTTTGAACATATTTTTAATGTTCAATTTTTTTATATTTTCATTAAGAAGTTCTAATCTTTGATCAACATCTCTAATCCATGGAAATGAATCTAGACTATAAAGTTCTTTTTATAAAACCAAGGATAACCTCCAAAATTTCATCTGCACACTCACCAGATAAACGACTTTATGATTTCTTTTAATTTCTTTACAAAATAATAGAAACTAGAATCAATATCAGCCATTCCTGGAGCGTCTCTAGCCATTAGACTTTGTTTTAAAAAGATAATTAAATTCTTTTGTGATAAAACGACATTATTGTGGTGACTATGATAACGATTGACCATTAAATCAATATAATCACTATCTTTTGTAAGTTGATAATCATAGGGTTGAAAATATTTATCTTGGTCTAAGTAATCAATACTATAGGTTGAAATATGATTGACGTATTGACTGCTTATAGCTGTAATAATACTCGAATCTAAAACCACCAGATAACATACAAGAAATAGGTAACATCATCTTAATAATTGTCTTTGAATACTTTTATTTACAAGGAAGCGTACATCTTGAACAGTTTCTTCATAACTTTTTAGATGTGCTTTTTTTGTAAAGACCAATATCTTTTCAATCATTAAATGCTCACCGTCAAACCATAAATAATGAGCAGGTCTTTTAAACTATAAATATCTTTTATAAAGTGTACTTCCTGGTGATAAACTAGGACCTAAACCTAGTAATTCTTTAATTCCTGTTTTATCAACAACACATTTTCCAATGTACATTAAAATAGCTTTAATTTCACTTGAAATGACTAAATCATCATCTTTTAAAAATAATAAAGAGAGGCTTTACACCTAAATGATCACGACAAGCAAAGATTTTATTTTCATAAGATATAACAAATGAAAAAGATACCATCTAACATATTTAAACATTTTTCTTTATAAGCAATAAAACTGACAAGTAAAACCTCACTATCACTTTGACTATAAAATGGAAACCTAAATCAATAAGATGTTTCTTTAATTCATTCATATTATAAATTTCACCATTAAAAATAATGCGATAAGTAATATCTTGATAAGTATATTCTAAAGGTTGCATACCTCCTTTTAAATCAATAATTGAAAGACGGCAATGACCTAATAAAACATGTTGATCAAAATAAGTTCGCATATCATCAGGACCACGATGGTCTAATAAATGGAGCATTTTATTAAATTTTCCATAATCATCTAAGACATTTCTTTGTTGATTATATAAACATAAAATTCCACACATCATTATTCACCCTATACACTATATGACATAAAAAAGAATATGAAAAACAGTCCGAAGACTGTTTTTAACTATTCCTTATCTTTCTTTTCACTTACAACTTCTTTTAAAGTAGTTGCTAATCCTGCAATTCCTTGTAATTCACTTGGAATAATAATCTTAGTAGCATCACCTTTAGATAAGTTTTCTAAGGCTTTAAAACCTTGTAAAGTGACATAAGCTTGATCTGGATGATGTGCATCATTGATATAAGTAATACCTTTTGCTTGTGCTTCATAAACTAAACGTAAAGCTTCAGCTTGACCTTCAGCTTTAGCGATGGCTGCTTCTTTTTCAGCTTCCGCTCTTAAGATCGTTGATTGTTTATCCCCTTCAGCATTTAAGATAGCAGCTGTTTTCTTACCTTCAGCTTGTAAAATAGCTTCACGTCTTTCACGTTCAGCACGCATTTGTTTTTCCATAGCTTCTTGAATATCACGAGGTGGAATGATATTTTTAACTTCAACACGGTGAACTTTGATTCCCCAAGGATCAGTAGCTTCATCAAGAATACTGCGCATACGTGAGTTAATAATATCACGAGATGTTAAAGTTTCATCTAATTCCAAATCCCCAATAATATTACGAAGAGTTGTTGCTGTTAAGTTTTCAATGGCATTAATAGGACGATCGACACCATATGTGAATAAACGAGGATCTGTAATTTGATAATACACAACTGTATCAATTTGCATTGTAACATTATCTTTCGTAATAACTGGTTGTGGATCAAAATCAATCACTTGTTCTTTTAAAGAAAACTTTGTTGGCAACACGATCTAAAAAATGGAACGAGAATATGAAGACCAACACCACATGTACGGTTATATGCTCCGATTCTTTCTACAACATAAGCTTTTGATTGAGGAACAATACGAATTGCAAATGCAATAACACTGACAATAATAATTAAAACAATGATAATTAAAATTAAACCAATAATACTCATTTTCTTTCTCCTTTATTTATTAATTTTTTAACCACAAGATGAGCACCTTCTACAGCAAGAATTTCACAATAATCTCCTTCTTCTAAAAGTAGAATTATCTACACTAGAAGCGGACCATTCCATAGAAAGCACCTTAACTTCTCCTCTTGTATCAGCATCAATTCTTTTTAAAACAAGTCCATGTTGACCAATAACACGATCATAGTTTGTACTGACTGTTTGTGTTCTTAAGTATTTTTAGCAAGAGGTCTGCTGATTCCAATACAAATAACACTTAAAATGATAAAGATAATAATTTGAATGGTTTGATTTAAACCTAAAGCATAGGCAATCAAGGCACCGATTCCACCAAGTGTAAACCAGATGCTTACTAAATCGATTGTAACTAATTCAATAATAGCAGTTACAATGATAACGCCTAGCCATATCCATAACATCATGCTCTATCCCTCCCTTTATAGATTAACTGTTAATATTTGGTGAACAACATCAAAATTTGCAGGATACTTTAGACCTTGTTTATCACTTTAAATCTAAATGATATTCTCTAGCAAGGTTTTCAATAAAATTTTTATTAGAAACACGTCCATAACTTTTACCAATTGAAATACGATGCAATTGATCACTTGGATAAATTCCTTCATCTATTGCTGTTTTATCAACTGGCTTGATTCCTAATAAATTGTTCTCTTTATCAACTCCTAATAATACATATTGAACATTTTCAAAATGTTTACAAGCAGCTGTGTTTAAAGTGAGATTTGTACTATAAATAGTAACTGTTTTCTTTGAAATTTCATTTGTTGACCATACAAATGCCATAGCTATCATCCTTTCTACTTGTATTATATTATGTATATTATTTTTATTCAATATATATTATTATTAATATTATTTATCTCATCACATCACTTTCTATTCAAAATAATTGATGTATAATTGAAAAATAAAAAGAAAACATTATAAATAGAAAAGGTGAAACAATGAAAAAAAATTAAAAAAGATTCTATTAATTATTTTATTATTAGTACCATTAGTTGGTTGTCAAAATCAAAAAATGAATGGAAGGAGACATATCATTTAACGTACTTTTATTTAAAAGATTGTTCCAATTGTCAACATTTTAAAAGAATGTTCTACCAGCAATTAAAAAGAGTTTGGTAAACATATGAAAAATCAAAGCCTATGATATGGATGATGAACAAACGTTTGATGAAATGAAAGCAAGTTATCAAGAACATATTGATCAAATTATTGATTTTAATGAGGATGATTATGGTTATGGACCAATGGTCTTTTTTAGAAGGTTACCTTGCTATTCTAGGAGCAGGAAACGAAGATGATTATGTTGAACATCTTGTTAATGCGATTAAAGGCAAAAAACTTAATGAAGCAGCAGATATTGAAACTTTTTATTATTTAAAGATGGAAAGGTACAAAATTCTAAAAGTTATTATCAATTGAAAAAGAATATGTTAAACTTTAAGGAGAAAAATAAAGGAGGAAGTGTTTATGTCAACACCACATAATCAAGCAAATAAAGGAGATATCGCAAAACTGTCTTAATGCCAGGAGATCCTTTACGTGCAAAATATTTAGCAGAAACGTATTTAGAAAAATGTTAAACAATTTAATGCGACAAGAAATATGTTTGGCTATACAGGAACGTATAAAGGAAAAGAAGTTTCTATTATGGGTTCGGGTATGGGAATGCCTAGTAGTGGGATTTATAGTTATGAATTGTTTCATTTTTATGATGTAGAAAATATTATTCGTATTGGTTCTTGTGGTTCTTTTTAAAGAAGATGTTCGTTTAAGAGATATTATTATTTTACAAGGTGCTTGTACAGATTCAAATTATGCACATCAATATGAATTACCAGGAACATATTCAGCTATGTCGGATTATAGTTTATTAGAAAAAAGCTGTAGAAAAAGCAAAAGAAAAGAATTTAACTTATCATGTAGGAAATGTCCTATCTTCTGATTTGTTCTATCATGCAGACAATAAAGCAGATAAATGGATTAAAATGGGATGCCTTGCTACAGAAATGGAATCTTATGCATTATTTGCAAATGCAGCTTATGCGGGTAAAAAAAGCATTAACTTTATTAACTGTTTCAGATTCATTAGTTTCAAATGAAGAAACAACTGCAGAAGAAAGAAAAAAACTTTCACAGCAATGATGGAAGTTGCTTTGAGATTGCATAGGTGTTAACTAAATTTGCATTTTTTGATTTTGATGATACTTTGATTCATGGAGATTCTGGTGGAAAAACCTTTTAAAGTATTATTTAAAAAACATCCACTATCTGTTTTTAAATTATTTAAAGTGGTTTATCATTATGCTTTATATCTATTAAAGATAGAACCACTTAATAAAGCAAAATCAGCATGGTTATATCCATTAGATAAGATGTCTGATCAAGAGATTGAAAAGTTTTATCAAGAAGTATTAGAACCTTGTTATTATTTAAATGTCATTGAAGAATTAAAAGAAAAAGGCAGAAGGGTATACGATTTATATATGTAGTGCCTCTGTAGAAGCTTATCTTTTTTTGTAAGTTACCAGTAGATGAAATTTTAGGAACTAAAACAGTCATTAAAGATGGTAAATATACAAGTCAAATGATTGGAAAAATTGTAAAATGAAGAAAAGGTAAAAAGAATTAAGAAGTGATAAAAAAATCATAATCTAGAAATAGATTATGACTTATCTTATGCCTATTCGGATTCTTTACATGATATTCCAATGTTAAAAATGGTAAAAAATCGTATTAAAATTGATACTAAAGATGGACATATGTCCCCTATTTGAAATAGAGTAGCTTAGCTACTCTTTTTATATTTAAGTCCGTAAAGAAAAGCATAATATTAATGAGTCCAGCTATTCCTACAACAATATAAATGAGCATTGATAAAAAAACTATTTTGACCAAATAAACTATCTACCAAATTAAAATTAAATAAACCAATAAGACCCCAATTAATGGCACTGATCACAGTAAAAACAAGTGCTGTTTTTTGTAATGCATTCATTTTCTTAACCTCCTTAAATAGAGTCTATCCCATAAATTTGTTTTTATACATATAAAAAATAAATAAAGAATATTTTTATAATGGAGGGATAGATTTGAAAAAAATTATATATTGTCATTATAGGTTTAGTCATTTGTACAATAGGTATTGTTACTTTTTTTAAATTTAAAAATAATTCATTGATGAAACGTTAAAAGAAGCTAAAAGTATGAGTTCTTATCAACTTGTATGTGATATGGAAATGACACAAAATGATGAACTTAAAAGTTATGAAGTAAAAGTAGATTATTTAAAAAAGATAAACAAAAATATTATCGAGTAGAACTTTATGATAAAAGTTTAAATCAATCACAAATCATTATAAAAATAAAAAAAGGAGTCTATGTTTTAACACCCACACTTAATCAAATGTTTAAATTTCAAAGTGATTGGCCTGAAAAATAGTCCTAAACCATATTTATCATTATTTAATCCAATTATTAGAAAATAATAAAGTTAAAAAGATTGAAAAAGGATATCAAGTAGAAGCAAAGGTGAAATATCCTAATGATACAAGAATTGTTAAACAAGAAGTTATTTTTTGATAAAAATTAAAACCATTGATTGTTTTATGTCTCAGATCAAGATGAGGCAGAAATTGTTACTTGTAAAGTAAATGAATTTCATAAAAATAAAAATTTTAAAGAGAAACATTTTAATCAAAATCAAGCATTGAAAGAATCAAAAAAAGGATGTCAAAACATCCGCAAATAATGATGTTTTATATCCAGTTTTCTATTAGGAGCTAAATTAGAAAAGCGAAACAGTGTCTTCAATAGAAGGGGATAAAAATCATATTTTTAAAATTTAGTGGTGATAAAAGCTTTACAATGGTAGAAACACAAGTAAATGCTCAACAAGTAATGCAGTTTTCTAATGATGAAGTGATCGATTTAATAGATGGGTTTGCATATTATCAACCTGGAAAATTATCGATGATGTATCATGGGGATGATGTGTTCTTTATATTCACAAGATTTAACGAAAGAAGAAATGCTTTCAGTCATGACAAGTATGCAAACTTCATCGACAAAATAAAGAGATTTCAAATTGAATTATGAAATGGGTTGATTATACTATTGTTTGGAGGTGTCTTTATGAATTTAAAACGTGACACGTATGCAATTGTAGATTTAGACCATTTAAAATATAATGTTGAATTAGCACATAGTGAATTTAAAAGACCGTTGATGGCTGTGATTAAAGCGGATGCTTATGGTCATGGGTATAAAGAAGTTGCTAGTTTTTAAAGGATATTGATTATATTGAAATGTTTGCTGTTGCAACACTTCAAGAAGCAATTGAGTTAAGAGAATTAGGAATTAATAAAGGAATATTGATTTTAGAGCTATTCCAACAAGTAAAGAAGATATTGATTTAGCTATTAAATATGATATTTCTTTAACGATGGTTTCAGTTGCTTATTTAAAATTATTGGATCATTTAATTGATAAAGGGCAAACATTAAAAGTGCATATTAAGTTAGATACAGGAATGCATCGTATTGGTTTAATGTCTAAAGAAGAATTGTCAACTTTATTAAAACTAGTTGATCCTGATAAATTTAATGTAGAAGGAATCTTTTACACACTTTGCGACAGCTGATGGAGATGATGAAGCCTACGAAAAACAAAGAAGTTTATTTTATGAAATGATAGGTAATTGTAAATTCAAATATATCCATTGTTGTAATTCAGCAGCGATGACTTATCATCATGATGAAAAATCAAATATGGGAAGATTAGGAATTACCATGTATGGATGTTCACCAAATGGTGAAGAAGAAACAAAATTCAAACAAGTAATGTCACTTTATACAAAAGTAGCAATGATCAAAAAAAAATACCAGCAGGAGATCAAGTGGGATATGGTTTAACATATACGGCTAAAGAAGATGAATATATTGCAACATTACCAATTGGTTATGCAGATGGTTTTATTAGAAAAAATCAAGGGCGTAAAGTATATATCAATGGTAAGTATTATGAAATTGTAGGACGTGTATGTATGGATCAAATGATGGTTAGAGTAGATGAAAATGTAAAAATAGGAGATCAAGTGGAAATTTTTGGTGAACATATTTTCTTGAAAGTATGGCGAAAGATCTAGATACGATTTCTTATGAAGTTTTATGTTTGATTTCTAAACGTAGTACCAAGGGTCTATGTTCAAGATGGACAAGTAAAGAATTAAAGTTATAAAAAAACGAACTCAAATATGAGTTCGCTTTTTATTTAAATAATTCAGCAATTCTATAATATGATAAAGAACCAGATTTTTGAACTTTTTACTTTTCCGTTTTTCATAACGAATGTTGAAGGAATTGTTCCGTCATCTGTTTTAAAAGTTTTTTTTGAATGTATGTTGTTGCATTATTTTCTTTAGCTAAATTAACATAGTAAATTTTATCACCATGATTCTTTTTCTAAATATTTGAGACAAACATTTTTATAATTTAATGTAGCATTATCACTATCACTACCTACAACAACGACAAAACTATCTTCTTTTTATCTTTGATTTTTTCTTCTAATTTATCTTGGGAAATTGTTGAAAGTTCAACATGTGTTACTTGTCTATAAGCAAATAATGCAATAAAAAACTACAAATACAAGTTTCCCCAAAGACGCTCACTTTTTCCCAATTTTTTAAAAAAACCATAGAAGTTCTCCTTTTTATACTTTTCTATAATACCAAATTTCACCTATATAAACAATAAAAAAAATAGCCCTTAGGGCTATTTCATTCTTGTTTTAGCAAAGTTCCATGTATCTCTCACACATTTCATCAATTCTCTAGTAGCAACCCATCCAAGTTCTTCTTTTTAGCTCTTGTAGGATCTGCATAACATGTAGCAATGTTCCGGCACGACGAGGTTTGATTTTCGTATTTTACTTTAACACCATTTACTCTTTTTCAAAAGCATGAACAAGTTCTAAAACACTATATCCTTGACCAGTTCCTAAAGTTACAAACATGTAATCCAGGTTTGTTGTATTTTTTCAATTCGCTAGAACATGTCCAGCTAAATCTACAACATGGATATAATCACGGACACCTGTTCCGTCTGGTGTGTCATAATCATCACCAAAGACTCCTAAACAAGGAAGTTCTCCAGCAGCTACTTTCATAATATAAGCGCATTGTCATTTGGAATACCTTAGGATCTTCACCTAATAATCCTGATTCATGACTCCAATTCGGGATTGAAGTAGCGTAAGTAACTGACATTTCAGACAAGCATGTTGTACATCTGTTAAAATTTTCCATCGTTGCTTTCACTTGCTCCATATGGATTTATGTTGTTTCACCCATAATTTAATCTTCAGTAAGAGGAACCACTTCAGTGATCTCCATAAACTGTAGCACTTGATGAAAAACAATAGTTGTTGACATGATATTTATTCATCATTTTAGCAAAAACAATTAAAGTTGTTGTTAAATTGTTTGCCATAATATTCAATAGGTTTTTCTACAGATTCACCAACAGCTTTAAAAGCGGCTTCGGTGAATAACAGCATCAATTTCATTTTCTTTTAAAAACTTCTTCTGTTTTCTTTTTCATCTAAAATATTAAGTTATAATAATATCAACACAGATTGACTACCAATATAGCCAGCACCTCCGGCACCAAAAGTAGCACTCCGACAATTCTTTCATTTATACTTTCTTTTTACATATTCATTATACCAAATAATAAAAGGCAATCAATAATAATAAAAAGTATAAAAAATAGAAATAAAAAACATTGATAAATCAACATAAAATAAAAAGGTATAAAAAAACAAAAAAAGTGTAAAAAAGAGTTGACGTAAAGGGATAAGGATGTTATTATAAGTGGGCACTAGTCGAGGAGGCTTAGTTGGGAGAGCATCTGCCTTACAAGCAGAGGGTCAGCGGTTAGCCTCACCATTAAAAAAATAGGTTTAAAATAAATAAAATGCCGGCTTGTAATTGGTAGAGCAAGGTTGAGGTTGAGGTTCAAGTCCTTTAGCCGGCACCATGATGGAGGAGGTAGCGAAGTGGCTAAACGCGGCTGACTGTAACTCAGTTCCTTTTGGTTCGGTGGTTCGAATCCACTCCCTCTCCACCATCTATCTAATGAATGGGGTATAGCCAAGCGGTAAGGCAACAGACTTTGACTCTGTCATTGCGCTGGTTCGAACCAGCTACCCCAGCCATAAGGTATGACCCGCTAGCTCAGTTGGTAGAGCATCTGACTTTTTAATCAGAGGGTCAGGCGTTCGAGTCGCCTGCGGGTCACCATTTAACTGAATAAGCCCAGGTGGCGAAATTGGTAGACGCACAGGACTTAAAATCCTGCGGACCTTAAAATCCGTGCCGGTTCGACTCCGGCCCTGGGCACCATTCAATGCGGGTGTAGTTCAATGGTAGAACTTCAGCCTTCCAAGCTGACTACGTGGGTTCGATTCCCATCACCCGCTCCATTAAAAAAAAAAAAGTTCTTGCAATTACTTAATTGATGTGTTATCATTAATAAGCATTAAGTAATGCGGGTGTAGTTCAATGGTAGAACTTCAGCCTTCCAAGCTGACTACGTGGGTTCGATTCCCATCACCCGCTCCATTTAATTGAATAGGCTTGAATAGCTCAGTTGGCAGAGCAATCGGCTGTTAACCGATCGGTCGTAGGTTCGAGTCCTACTTCAAGCGCCATGTGGCTCGTTTGAGAAACGGTTAACTCACATGCCTTTCACGCATGCATTCACGGGTTCGAATCCCGTACGAGTCACCATTTGTCAATTACATCACTTCGGTGGTGTTTTTTTTATTTCTTCATCAAGTATGTTTATATAGATATTTGTAAGTTTTGTATTTCTTTTGAACTATAGAAGAAGAAATATAAGATGTGAGTGTTTTTATTTTTTCATCATTATTTGCATTATAGCTTTCATTGCAAAATAGTTTAGTACTTGAACTTTCGTATTCTAACATCCAATAAACATTTTTTTTAAAACTTCCATGATTTACAGGCTCTTGAATAATTGGATGGTAACTAGAAGTATTAAGTTCTTGATAATAACGATCTAAATAAGATGCATTATTAAGTGTTTCTTCTTGAAAGAGTTTCATTTGATTTTCTAGTATTTTAGTTGGAAAAGCTTGTAAAGCAAGAAGTTCATACATACTTGCTGAATAGAGTTGATTATAGATAAGATATTGTAAAGTTTTATTTGTCAAAAGGATCACCCTTTTATTATATGTAGATCAAGGTTTTATATGAGGAGAATAATATGTCATATCAAGTATTGAAATTAATTGTTTATGTTTTTTCTGTTTTATCTGCAATGTATGGTTTAAGTTGTTTTCATTATGAAAAGTATATATTAAAAGGAAAGTTAAAACAGTTTTATTGTTTATATATTATTGTTTCCTTATCTTTAGGATATTTACTTGCTTCATTTATTTTAGATTTTGTAACAATACATTTTTAATTTAAGTTTTCATATATTAAAATATGAAAACTATTTTTTTAAATTATTACTTATTCTATTTATTTTATTAGCAATTATTTTGTTGTATCAACCAACCAAAGAGAAAGATTCTTTATATAAAGGAAAAGAAAATGAAGGTGTTTATGTAAGTGTAAAAGTTGGAATAATACACAAAAAATTCTTTTAGATGACTATTTAGGGGTCGTTGCTGGAGAAATGCCGGCAAGTTTTGAACTTGAAGCAATTAAAGCACAAAGTTGTCGCAAGTCGAACTTTTTGTTTATTCACGTTTATTAAGTGTAGATAATACAACCAATACACAAGTTTATCTAGATGATGAAAAGATGAAGGTTTCATGGAGTGATCATTATGAAGAATATAAAGAGAAAGTTCAAAAAGCTATTGTAGAAACAAGGGGGAAATCTTAACTTACCAAGGAAAGTGTATTTCAGCTCTTTTTTATTCAAGTAGTAATGGAAAAAGCGAAAATGTAGAAAACTATTTTAAAGGTTCAAGTCAACCGTATTTGGTTTCTGTGATTACATTGGGATCAAGAATATGATCCTCAGTTTATAAGAAAAAGTAAAATATACTAAAGCACAGCTTAATTCACTTTTTGAAGGTTCGTTTCAATATCGTTTTTTAGAACGCTATCCTAGTGGGGAGTTAAATCTATTCTTATTAATCAAAACAATATAGTGGTAGGGAAGTAAGAGAAAACTACAATTGTCTTCAAGTGATTTTGAAATAGTTAAAGAAGGAAATTCTTATGTTTTGTGACTAAAGGATGTGGACATGGAGTTGGGTTGTCTCAATACGGTGCACAAGGAATGGCAAAGGAAGGATATAATTATCAAGCTATTTTAAAACACTATTATCAAGGAGTAGAGATTTCAAAGAATAAAGAATGATTTTTATGGTTACACTTCTTAAGAGGTGAAAAGCATGAAAGGATTATTGAAGAGGAATAAAAAACATTTATTTTTATGACTTCACTTTTTATTATTTTTAATAGGTGTCGGTGTTATTCAGAAATTGTTAAGAATTTAAAACCATTCGAAGATGTACCAGTAGTTTCGGTAGAAACAAAAGATGAAATAAAAATCAAGGAAGTGAAATCTTAAAAAACCAGTCAATCGATGATGTTAAAAGTAAGTAAGGGTTTTATGACACGTCTTTAGATGATAAAAAATTAGAAAGAAGCACTTGTTTATTTTGAAGGAGTCTCATCGTCCTAATGATGGGGATTTGATTATACAAAGGATAATGAAAGCTTTTGATGTTTATGCGAGTGCAAGCGGGACTGTTATTAGAAAAGAAAATGATTCTTTATTAGGTGGATTGTTACGATTGAACATCAAAAAGGTATTCAAACAATTTATCAATCTTTAGATGATATTAAAGTTGAAAAAGGAAATCAAGTGAAACAAGGAGATGTTATTGGAAAAGCAGGAAATAATGTTTATCAATCAACATTAAAAAAACATTTACATTTTATTGTTTCAATTGATGATAAAACTGTAAATCCTGATAAATATTTTAATCAAAAATTGAAAAATTAAGACAACATCATGATAAATTTATATTTATAAAAAAATTAGTGTCTTTTTTTTTTGCCTTGTAATTCAATAAAATCGTGATACAATATTGAAGAAAAAACATACAAGGAGGGAGAAATATGGCATTATCAAAAGAAATTGGTATCGATTTTGGGTACTGCAAATATATTAATTTATGTCAAAGGTGAAGGTATTAGTCAATGAACCTTCAGTAGTGTCAATAGATGAAGAAACTAAAAAAAGCCATTAGCTGTAGGACAAGAAGCAAAAGATATGTTAGGTAAAAACTCCTGGTAGGGTTCAAGCAATTAGACCATTAAAAGATGGAGTTATTGCAGATTTTTAGAATTACTGAAATCTTATTAACTCATTTTATTAATAAATTAAATTTAAAAGGAATTTTTGCTAGACCAACAATCTTGATTTGTTGTCCATCTAACATCACTTCAATTGAAAAATCAGCAATTAGAGATGTTGCTGAAAGATGGAGCTAAAAAGGTATTTATCGAAGAAGAACCAAAAGTAGCAGCAATTGGTGCTGGTCTTGGAAATTAATAAACCAACAGGAAATATGGTTATTGATATTGGTGGGGAACTACTGATATTGCTGTATTATCTTTTAGGTGATATTGTAACAAGTTCATCTTTAAAAAATTGCTGGTGACGTCATGATGCGGACGTTATTAAATTTGTTAAAGATAAATATAAATTATTAATTGGAGATCGTACTGCTGAACAAAATTAAATTAGAAATTGGTTTCTTAAAAGGATCATCTGATAAAACATTTGAACGTAATGTAGAGACTTATAACTGATTACCACATACAATTACTATTACATCAAACGAAACTGAATTAGCACTTAGAGAAACTTGTGCAACAATTGTTAAAAGAAATTAAACATGTTCTTGAACAAACACCACCAGAATTAGCTGCTGATATGCGTATCGTGGTATTTCTTAACAGGTGGAGGGCTTTATTAACACAGCTAAGAATGGAATTAATTAAGAATCTGAATTAAATGTTCCACTGTATTCGTAGCAGATGATGCATTAAATTGTGTTTGCTTCAATGGATGTGGAGTTATGTTAGAAAACTTACATTATATGAAATAAAACTGTCTGATTGACAGTTTTTCTTATCTAGAAATTAAATAATATTATAATAGAATCATGATACAATTTCATTGAGGTGAAAGTATGAAGAAAGTATTATTTTTTGATATAGACGGGACATTATTGAATAGTGAATTAAAAATACCTGAAGGGTAAAAAGAACTTAAAAGATTGAAAGAGGCTGGACATTATTTATTTGTTGCCTCAGGTAGACCTTAGCCTTTATTTCAAATCAAATCATTGAGGCTGGGTTTAATGGTTTTTGTATTATGTAATGGGGCAACATGTAGAGCTTAATCATGAAATCATCTATGAAAAAATAGAATTCCCTTATGAAAAAAGTGAATGATTTGATGAATTTGTTAGAAAGCGTTGATTGTGAATACGATTTTGACAGCAACAGATTGTTATATTGATCCTTCTTATAAAGATTTTATAGAATTTTTTAAAGTATGTGATATTCGTCATGAAAAGTTAATCATTTCTTTTTTGATAAAGAAGAAGTAATGCATCGTACTTTAAAAATAGAAATTAGTGCTAAAAAAAGATCATGATAAAATTATAGAAATATATTGCTGATAAATTTTATTTTGATCATCATGGAACAACTAATTCATTTGAAATATGTGCATTAGATACATCAAAGGCTACAGGTGTACAAAAGGTATTAGAACATTTAAATATTGATAAAGAGCATAGTTATGCCTTTGGAGATGGGTTGAATGACTTAGAAATGATTAAATATGCAGGTCATGGGATTGCTATGAAAAATGCTGTTAAAGAGTTAAAGATGTGGCTGATGAGGCGTCAGCTCCGGGTGCTCCTGTGCGGCGGTGTGAAAATGGTGGTCATGTGCCCAGGCTTATAGCAGGCCTCAGCCTTGCGTATTACCACACCGGATGTTCCCGGACTTTACGGCACTTACAAAGCAGGAGCCATGCCGCAATTCGGTTTCTCCCACAAGAAGCTCAAGAACGGTGTGCCTTCTGTGCATTTCTGTTCCGCTTCAAAAATCTTGCCATGCAGCTGTGAACGGAACCCACTGCTTTGGCCTATACGTTTACCAGGCCGAAAGGCTTTTTCGGCGGCTTTGTTTGCCAGCTTCTCCCGGGCTATTCAGCTTTCGCCTTGGGGGACTCCATACGGAGCTTTGCTGCCGCAGCCTGTTCTTGCTGGCTTTCTTTTGCGGAACTTGGACTTTGGGACACTTTGTCCCGAAGTGTCGGAAGCCTCCGGCCCGGACTGCTCCCGTCAGGGCGTGGGCGAATGCAGCCTCCTCCTTGGCTATTCGTTTTTCGTTTCATTCTTCATATCCTCCGGGCGGGTCGTCAGCAGGTCATAGATTTCTCCGCGAGGGAACCCATCCACAAACGGAATGGTTACATTTCCATAGAACAACAGCCCCTCGCCGGAATTGCTGTGTGTGATATAGGAAAGCT
>VOFB01003999.1_pt1 | contig 39647 bp, 43 predicted proteins | sample 5384141 | NCBI WGS metagenome assembly VOFB01 (sample SAMN12384721, study PRJNA508395) | human gut metagenome | isolation source: healthy gut A | host: Homo sapiens
TCGTGGTGGTTCGAATAACGCGACGCTGGCACCAGACCTTCGGCAACGTGTCTGGCTTCTACAACTGGCGGCGCAATTACGCCAACGGCGAATACTGCACGGTGTATGATTTCTCCACCGGCTACTCTTCAGGCTGCGCATTATGACCAGGGCGCGCATATGGACGCCGAGCCCGCCACACGGCGGAGGACACGGCTCGCCATCATGCTCAGGCGTTCGGCAGCGGGCTGACAATGGACGCGAAGGCGGTCGGATGCCTCTCGGATGGAAAGACCTACATCGAAACCGACCCGGTGCACTCACGCACGCCTCTCAGCAACAACTAAACGTTCACCTGTGCGTCCACTTCCCGATTTCCATGGAGGCGCGAGCATCGGCCCCGTATGCCACGAGCCATCAGGAGGCCATCAACGAGGGGCTGGGCAGCCACACCAGAGCTCAAATATTGACCAGTTCGCCAAGCTCGACCGGAATCACATCATCTAGGTTTCAGTTATTCGTCCATTTGCAGAAAAAGCCATTCTCTCCTTCGGGGAAGAATGAAAACTTTTTGTACCTGAGCGATTGCCCGGCTTTCATCCGCCTGCGCATTTGCAGTTTAACTCAACATGATATAATGAATAAGAGAATCAGGAGGGGCTTACCTATGGCACGATGAAGGATATCCGCCAACCTTGTCGGCGTCTGACGACGGTTTTCCAATGTCGTTCCCGGCAATTACAACCGCGATTTCCCCAGACGGTGCAGCGGATTCTCGACATCAAGCAGCTCCATTATGTGCCCAATATGTCCGCGCGCGCGCTGGTGAGCCATTCCTCCCGCATCATCGCCTTTGTCGATACCCACAGCCCGCAGGACCTACGCGGGCAACGGCTGCGGGCGTGCTGCTCTCGGGGCTGGAAGGGGTCGTCACCGACCACGGCTATTTCCGATGATGGCGCGGCACGAACGAGGATGTTCTGCGGCTGATGCTCAACAACTGGAACCCGGACGGCGTGATCTTCAAGGATCGCGTGCCGCAGAGCCTCGTGGATTTCGTCAAAAAGCAGGGCAAGCCGTGCGTGACCATCAACACCTACCTCGACGACCCCGAGCTGATTCAGGTGCGCGCGGAGGATCGCCGGGGCGGCTATCTGGCGGCGCGGCACCTCATCGAGCTGGGGCACCGGAACATCCTCTTCATCGGCGCGGTGAACCGCGGCTTTATGAACAACGACCAGCGCTACGCGGGCTATTGCGACGCGCTTGAAGAGGCCGGAATCACGCCGAACCCGGAAAACCTGATTACGAATCTCTTTCCCTTCAAGGCCGAACGCGGCATTGCGCTGGGGCGACAGTTGGCCGCTCAGCGGGCGATTACGGGCGTCTGCGTCAGCGGCGACCAGTATGCGCCGCGGTCATCACGGGGCTGCGCAGGGCGGCGCGCGCGTGCCGGAGGACATCTCCATCGTCGGGTTTGACGATGTGGATATCGCGCGGATGACCTTCCCGCCGCTGACCACCATCCATCAGGACGGCATCGGCAAAGGCCGCCGCGCGGCGGAAGCGATTTTCGCCATGATCGACGGTGAGCATCCCGATCCGAAGGATTTCAACCTGCCGGTGAAATTGATCGTCCGCGGCTCAACTGGCCCCGCCCGCACAAGCTAAACCGTATTCTTCCCCGGGGCCAGGGTCGCAAACCCTGGTCGTTTCAACGGGGGTTATGGGGTTCTTAGGGGATTTAAGGGAGGATCGAAGCCGAGCGCGCCCTGTGGGCGGCTCAGCGAGGCGGAGCATCCCAAGCGAAAAGTGGGAGCAACCCTGTTGCGACCCAGCACGGCTGCAGTAAATCGAAATCGTCGGTATGGCGCGAAACATTCAACCGCTCGGCGACGAAATCGCCACGGACTTTTGATGAGTGGCGCGGCGCTTGGCCAGAGCGGCGGATGATGCGCATGCGATTCAGTCTTTTTCATCGCCTCCGGCTCATTTTGCCGACTGCGCTGATGCACTCGCGCAGCAGCTCCTCGAGCTGGCTTCTGGCGTCCTACATGAGCGTCTGCTGCGGTGCCGCTGGTGACGGTCAGCTCGCTGAGCATCTGCCCGGCGCACCATGTTCGTGATATCGGGTGATGCCCAGCGCAGTGATAATCCTCGCCGACGATGTTGAACGTCGAGCTTTTGAGCGTCCGCCCGTCGCGGGAAGCACCATCTGGTTGATGTAATCTTTTGTTCTGGTAGATGCTCTCGTCGTAATCGCCGATGTCGCCGAAGATATCCGCCGTCAGCCGACCTCGCGCCCCGTCACCGTGCCGTTGAAAATCGCCAGAATCGGATGTCCCCGGCCTCGTCATGTCGTGCACGATGGTTTCGCAGTTCGGCCCGAACATCACGGAGATGCCGCGCGCCTCGTTCTTCAGAAAATTGAGCATTTCATCCCGGTTCATTGAAAGTCCTCCGTCCAGCCCTTTCGGGTTTTTCATTTTTGTTTGTTTTTATGTTGATAACAAACGTTCCGGCAGACCTTCTCTTTGCCGGGAAAAGTGACATTCTGTTGCCTTTGGTCTATTATATCCACATTTTCTTCCCGTTGGGTATGCCTTAGCGTCAAAATCAGCGCGGCAAACATCATCAGCGCGCAGAAAGACAGCGGGAGCGCCGTCTCCCAATAGCTGCCCAGCGACGCCAGCGCAACCAGCGCGCAGATCGGCGCGGCCTTTTTGTCCTTCGCCGCCAGCACGGCGCTCAGGATATCCGCCAGATAGAAATACCGCTCGTGCATCCGCGGCAGGAAGAACACAATCGCCAGCGGCAGCAGCAGCGCCAGACGCAGATACCCTTCCCGCGTCAACCGCCCCGCCTGCTTCACGCCGCAGGCGACCAGCAGCGCGCACACGCCAAACGCCAGCGCCATGCCGAAATTGCCGTAGGCGTATACGTCCAGCCCGGTCGTGTTCATCAGCGCGAAGAAGCTGGGCGCGTTATAGGTCAGGCCGGTATACAGCCCCGTCTGCGCGGTGTAAATGGAAAGCAGCGCACCGATGGATTTTCCGCCCAGCAGCGCGGGCAGCGCCGTCGCCGCCAGCGCCGCCAGAAAGACCAGCGCATCCGACAGCCGCAGCTTTCGATCCGCCCAGAGCACCGCGACCATCGGCAGCAGGAACACGGCTTGCAGCTTGAATGCCAGCGACAGCGCGAAGCACGCCGCCGCGCCAGCAGGCTTCCGCTCCAGCGCGAGCGCCAGCCCCAGAGCGCGCAGGCCGCGTACAGGCTGTCGCACTGGGCGAACATGCCGCCGTTGAGCGCGACGGTCGGCAGCAGCAGCGCCAGCCCGAAGGCGGCGGCGCTCTTTTGCCGTCCTTCTGCGCCAGCGTCGTCGCCGCCCCCGCCAGAAACGCATCCCCGATGAAGGAAACCGCCTTCACCGCGTAGAGCGACGGCACGGGCAGCCGCGTGATGACGAACAGGATGTATTGATACAGCACGTTGTATTCGCCGATGTTCTGGCGCATCCCCTCGGCGAACGAACCGCCCGCCAGTTTTTGCAGCCAATCGGCCAGATAAATCTCGTAATCGCCGGAGGAGCGCTCCAAAAAGCTGACCCGCGCCAGCATGGCCGCCGCGCAGAGCGCGCCCAGCAGCAGCGCGCCCAGCGCCCCCTGCTCGTGCTCGCGCGCAATCTGCATCGCGAAGACGAGCATCGCCGCCAGCGGCAGGCACATCATAACCGCCGTCGCCGCGTGATGCCCCAGCGCAAGCGAGCGTGTCATCATCACGCCCGCAAAGCCCAGCAGCACCAGCGCGGCGCAGGCGATTCTCGCCGCGCGGCCGCAGGGCTGCGCGAGCAGACGCCGCAGGCGCTCATCCAGCGCGTCAAGCGTCGCTTTCACCGATCTGCGCCCCCTTGATGCCCAATTTGCCCATCAGTTCCAGCGCCAGCGCCGCCGCGCAGGCAATCGCCAGCAGGCTCAGCACGTTCATCGGGATGACCGTGAACGAGAAAATCGCCTCCATGTAGCTGCACAGCGAAATCAATTCCAGCACAATGGCAATCGCCAGCCGCCGCGTGCCGTTCACGCAGGCAAAGGCCAGCATGCCCGCCAGATACAGGCAGCGCGCGTTCATCTGCGGCAGAATCAGCGGCAGACCGGCCGCCAGCAGCAGCGCCGCCAGCAGCAGCGTGTCCGCGTCCGGCTCCCGGCGCGCGTGAATCAGCGCAAAGGCGACCAGCAGCGCCGAGGCGAAGGCCAGATACATGCCCATGCCGCTGAACTCGCGCACGGAGGCGACCGTCATCAGGCTGTAAACCCCCGGCGCGTGATCCGCCAGACCCGCACCCTCGTAGGAAACCGCCTCGATCTGCTGAGCATAGCGGCCGAATACCGCCGTCAGCCCCTGCCCGTCGAGCAGGAACGCCGCCTGTGCCAGCACAAACGCCGCCAGACCCGCCAGCAGATGGCGGATGGAAACCCTGCCCTTCATAAAGAACACGAGCAGCAGCGGGAACAAGAAGCCCGCCTGCAATTTCGTCGCCGCCGCCAGCCCCCAGAGGATACAGCCCCAGACCGGGTGATCCTTCAGCAGCAGCGCCAGCCCCCAAAGCGCCAGCGCGGCGAACATCGCGTCGCACTGCGCCCAGCAGCCGGCGCTCAACAGCATCGTCGGCGCGAGCACACAGGCCAGCATCGCGCCCACCGCCGCGCCCGGCTTAGCGCCGCGCGTCAGCGCCAGCTTCAAAACCGCCAGCGCCGCCGCCGTCTGGCAGGCCATGTCAAACAGCTTGACGGCGTACATCTGCGGGAAGGCTTCCAGCCGGGAAATCAGCGCCATCACGATCAGATAGCCGCCCGACCACGCACCGTCCTCCCACGCCATCGCCGTGCCGAGGTCGTAATTCCACATGCCCTCCAGCATCGGCGCGAGCACCTTGCTCATGCGCCCCGGCTTGATATCCAGCATCGCCAGATGCGCCGCCACCGCCAGCATGGCCAGCAGCGCCGCGCACAGCAGCACGATCACCGGCTCCTCCCGGGCGCGCGCCACGCGCCGGCCAGCAGCAGCGCCGCGCAGCCCGCGCCGACCAGCGCGATCACCGCCGCGCCCTCCATCGCGGCGCAGAGCTTGAGCGCCAGCGCGAAAAACGCGAGCGTCAGCACCGCGCCCAGCGCCAGCCTTTGGGTTCCCCGAACCCGCGCCTCCATCCCCGCGCGAAGCGGGTCCCGCATCCATGCCCTGTTCATCACGCCTTCACCTCCGTCAGCACGGCTTCCGTCTTCTCCTCGTGCAGGCTCTTATACAGCGCCGCCGCCGTCAGCGCGACCGCCGCGCCCTGAAAGAGCGTCGCCCATTTGAGATCAAAAATCGCGTCGCCCGGCAGCCCGCCCGTATAGCAGATATACGAAGCCAGCCCGAACAGCAGCGGCAGCGCCATCCGCTTCGGGCGATACGCCGCAATCACCAGCGCGAGCACGTCCGCGCCGAAGGTATAGCGCTCGTGCATCTTCGGCAGGAAGAACGGCACACCGCCCAGCACCAGCAGGCATGCCAGCAGCGTCCCCTCCCGCGTGATGTGCGTCCGATTCAGGCAGAGCATCAGGCAGACGACGACCATCATCGCCAGCCCCAGCGCCATCGCCATGTTGCCGAAGAGATCGTACAGCATGCCGTTGTCCATCGTCGAGGGCAGCAGATTATACAGCGACGGGCCGTTGATGGAAATGCCGTTGTAGCCGCCCGCCTGCGCCAGATAGACGGTCAGCACGTGGTGCAGCGACTTGCCGCCCAGAACGCGGGGATCATCATCGCCATATACGCCGCCGGGATCAGCACCAGATGGCGCAGCTTGATGTCCTTGCGCAGCCACAGCGGCAGCAGCGTCGGCAGGAAGAACACCGTTTGCAGCTTAAAGGAGAGCGCCATGCCGAAAAGCGTCATGCTCCATGCGCTGCGCTTTTGCAGCGCGTGATACAGCGCCAGCAGGCACAGCGACGTATAGATCACGTCGCACTGCCCCCCAATACGCGCCGTTGAAAACGACGGTCGGCAGCATCAGCGCCAGGCAGAAGAGGACGACGCGCCCCGCGTCCCCCCGAACCTTCAGCCCCGCCAGCTTGGCGACGGCGTAGGCCATCAGCGCCTCAAACGCCAGCGAGACGATCTTGACCAGATACTGCCACGGATAATTCTTGACTCTGGAAATCAGCAGCAGCAGGTACAGATACGGCGGCGTGTAATCGCTGCCGATGTACGAGCCGAGTCCTTCCTTGATACCCATCTGGGAGTAGCTGTAGATCCAGCCGCTCAGGAAGATGTCGTAATCGTCGCTCACATAGTCAAACAGCGAAACCTTCGCCAGCAGAATCGCGCCGATCACCACGCAGAACAGCGCCTGCGCGCCGAAATTCAGCCTTCTGCCGATGTGCAGCGCCACCGCTGCCGTGAGCGCATAGAGCGCGGCCAGCACGACGGTCGTAAACCGAATCAATTCCTCTGCGCGGAAGCCGGTGAATTCGTCGATCTTGGCGTAGCGCGCGTGGTAAGCGAAGACCGCGAACACCGCCGTCGCGAGCAGCACCAGTGCGCAGCGCGCCCACGCGGGCACGCGACGCCCCAGCAAACCGCGCAGCGCGTCGTCTGCAAAGTTCTTGTTCATAGCTTATTCCTTCCTTCGGGCGAAGCGCCCGCGTTGGTTTCCATCGTCTTATTATACTGAAAAAAAGCGGTTCTGTACAGCGAAAAACCACCCGACGCGGCATTTTCCTCCCGCGCGGCGCATACCATGGATTTGGAGCGCCGTTTTTTTCCTTCGCTCACATTTTTTGTTCATCTCACGCCGCATTCCGGCAACAACCGGCGCATATACTGTCCTTATCGCGCGGGCGCGCCCCGCCCATTTGATTCGTTTCGAGGTGATTTTTCTTGCAGCAGCGTTCAGCTCTACAACAGATGCGCGCGCCGAAGGAGGCCGCTTTTGATTTTTCGTTTTACGCGCCCTATAAAGCCGCGGTGGAGACCGCGTTTCTCTCGCTTTGCGCGGCGCGAATGCAGCTGAGGAGGAACACACGCCCTTCGCCGTCCGCTCGATGACGTTCCGGCTCAAATCGCCCGCGTCCATCCGCGAAAAGCTGCTCCGCCGCGGCCTGCCGCAAAACGCGCAGGGCGCGGCCAGCCTGCACGACGTCGCCGGTCTGCGCGTCGTGCTCTCCAGCGTGGAGGCCGTGTATCATTTGCGGATATCCTGCGCGCATCGACCGCATGGCAGTTTGTCTGCGCGCGGGATTACATCGCCGCGCCGAAGAAGAGCGGCTATCGCGGCCTGCATCTGGTGATGCTCGTGCCCGTCTGCTTAAACGGCCAGAATGCCTCCGTTCCGGTCGAGATTCAGCTCCGAACGCCCGCGATGGATATGTGGGCCTGCGTCGAGCACGATCTATGCTATAAGCCTGTGAAAGAAGCGTAAAAAGCTGTCATGCTTAAAACCAAACATTTCAGGAAACAAACGCTAAGCATTTTGGGATATGGGACTTTGACCCATCGCCCCACAAAGGGCTTTCCGTTTTCGATTGTTTTTTCTGCCACTGGCAGCAACAACCGAAACCCCTTTGAAACCTTCGGGCGAAAATACATAGGTTTATTCTTGAAATATCAGATTTATGAGCTTGACAGCCTCTTTCTTTATCTGACAATGAAAAAAGTATCCGGCCAGCGCCAAAATCGCCAGCATGACGAGGCAGACCGGCACAATGGTAATCAGGGCGGCGATCAGCATCGCCAGTCCGTCGCCCCTTTCCATCTCGTCGCAGGGCGCGCGGTCATCCGGCCGCCCGCCCATTCTTTCCTTTTTGCAGCTTGCGGAAGCGGTCATACCGCCCCTTAAACGGCATCCCCATGGCTTATTCCTTCTCGGAAAGCGGATGGTGGCAGGCGACGAAGTGACCCGGCGCCATTTCCTTCCACTCCGGCACGGCATGCTTGCAGATTTCCGTGCAGTGCGCGCAGCGCGTGTGGAATTTGCAGCCCTGCGGCGGGTTGACCGGGCTGGGAATATCGCCCTCCAGAATCCGCAGCTCGCGGTTCTCCTCCACGTCCGTGGTCGGAATCGCGGCCATCAGCGCCTCGGTGTACGGGTGCAGCGGATGGTCAAACAGCTCCTGCGTGTTCGCCAGCTCGACCATGTTGCCCAGATACATCACGCCGATGCGATCGGAGATGTATTTGACGACGGAAAGGTCGTGCGTGATGAATAGGTAGGTCAGGTTGCTCTGTTCCTTCAAATCGGCCAGAAGGTTGATGATCTGGCTCTGGATGGACACGTCCAGCGCGGAAACCGCCTCGTCGCAGACGACGAATTTCGGCTTCACCGCCAGGCTTCGGGCAATGCCGATGCGCTGGCGCTGGCCGCCGGAGAACTGATGCGGGAAGCGATGCAGGAAATAGCTCGCCAAGCCCGCGTCTTCCATCGTCTTGATGATGTATTCCTGCATGCGCTCGTCGTTCTTCTTGAAGAAGCCGTGCGCCAGCAGACCTTCGCCGATGATGTTGCCCACCGTCATGCGCGGGTTCAGGCTGGAATACGGATCCTGGAAGATGAGCTGCAAATCGCGGCGGAGCTGGCGGATCTCGTCGTATTCAAGGCGCGCAAGGTCGATGCCCTCGTCGCGCAGCGCCTCGTAGCGCGCAAATTCCGCGTCGTCCGCGTACTGCGCCCGCTGGGCGTCGAGCTGATGGCGGACGTCGCCGATCCGGCGCGCAAGCTCGGCGAGCTTTTCGTCGATCTTCGCGAGGCTGGCGCGCAGCTTGGCCTCCTTGCTCTTGAGGCCGCTCGTGTTCTTGCCGCTCTCCTCGGCCTTCTTGATGTCAAAGAGCAGGTCGTCCAGATCGAGCTGCACCGCGCCGCGGCGGTTCATCTCCTTCACGCGCTCCTTGGAAACGCGGTATTCCTCCAGGAACAGCTTCTGCACCGCCTGAATGTCCTTCACGCAGACAAAGCCGCCGATCAGGTTCGCCATATCCAGCAGCGCGTCGTTCTCATCCTTGACCGCCTTATCCAGCTCGTTGTGCTTCTTGTACTTCGCCTCGCCGTCCGGCAGCGCGTCGTATTCCTTCTGCACATTGGCCAGATGCTTTTTCAGCTCGTGCCACTTTTCGCGGCGCTTTTCGAGCGTTTGCAGCGTCTTTTTGACGTAAATCGGCGCGAGATCGTCCAGCGTGCGGCCGTAGTACATCGTCCGGCCGTCCGTCTGGCGGTAGAGCTGGAGCAGCGTGCGGCCCAGCGTGGACTTGCCGCAGCCGCTCTCGCCGACCAGACCGAAGGTCTCGCCCTCGTAGATATCCAGCGTAATGCCGTCGTTGGCCTTGACGTAAAGGCCCTTCTTCTTCAGCGGGAAGTATTGCTTGAGGTTGCTGACGCGAAGCAGCACCTTCTTCCCCTCGTTATTTGAGGTTTGCACGGCGCTCCTCCTTTCTGGGGTAGAAGCAGCGCACCTGCTGCTCCTCCGTCACGTTCACCAGCTCCGGCTCTTCCTCAGGCAGCGCTGCTGGCAGTATTTGCAGCGGGGCGCGAATTTGCAGCCCTTCGGCAGATTGAGCGGGTGCGGCACCGAGCCGGGGATGGATTCAAGCCGCACACCGGCGGGCGTATCCAGCCTCGGGATGGAGACCATCAGCCCCTCGGTATACGGATGGGAAAACTCGCAATCGGTGAAGAGCGTCTTCGCCGGAGCCATTTCCACCACCTGACCGCAGTACATAACGGCCACGTCGTCCGCCATCTGCGCGATAACGCCGAGGTCGTGGGTGATGAAGGATGGACGTGCCGTGCTCGCGCTTCCAGGTCGTTCATCAGCTTCAAAATCTGCGCCTGAATCGTCACGTCCAGCGCCGTGGTCGGCTCGTCGGCGATCAGCAGCTTCGGCTTGCAGGCCAGCGCCATCGCGATCATCACGCGCTGACGCATGCCGCCGGAGAGCTGGTGCGGATATTGCTTGGCCACGACCTCCGGGTTCGGAATCTTGACGTCGGCCAGCATTTCGACAACCTTCTTGCGCGCCTCTTCCTTGCTCAGCCCCTGATGGATGATGAACGGCTCGGAAACCTGACGCTCGATGGTGAACACCGGGTTGAGGCTGGTCATCGGCTCCTGGAAGATGACGGAAATCGCGTTGCCGCGGATTTTCTGCATTTCGGAAAGGGGCATCTTCGTCAGATCCTTTCCGTCGAACATGATGCTGCCCCCGGCGATATAGCCGTTGCCATCCAGAAGCTGGAGCATGCTCATCGCGGAGACGCTCTTGCCCGAGCCGGATTCGCCGACCACGCCGAGCGTCCTGCCCGCTTCCACCTTGTAGGATACGCCGTTCACCGCCTTGACGACGCCGCGCTTGGTGGTGAAGAATGTTTTCAGATCGTGCATTTCAAGCAGTGCCATAAATTCTTCCCCTCCTTCTTATCGTTCGAGCGCCTTCGGGTCCAGCGCGTCGCGCAGGCCGTCGCCGATCAGGTTGATGCAAATGGTGCAGATGCCGAAAATCACAGCCGGGAACACCCACTGCCACCAGTACTGCTGGATGACGATGGGTTGTTGGCGCCGTCGAGCAGATTGCCCCAGGTGGGCGTCGGCAGCGGAATACCGAAGCCGAGGTAGGACAGCGTGGATTCGGTCAGCATGCAGGTCGCGAAATCCAGCGTCATGGAGACGATCAGCAGGCTGACGACGTTGGGCAGGATGTGGCGGAACACGATCGTGTGCTCGCGAATGCCCATCGCCTTCGCCGCCGTGACGTATTCCATCTCGCGCTGCGCCAGAATCTGCGCGCGCACGAGGCGGCAGGTCGGCACCCAGCTCAGCACGCCGAGCACGACCATAATCAGGTACATGCGCTGCGTCGGATCGAGCTTCGTGCCGATGACGGCGGAGAGGATCATCGCGAACGGGATGAACGGCAGGCCGCCGACGATCTCCGCGATACGCATGATGAGGATATCAATCCGGCCGCCGAAGTAACCGGCGACGCCGCCGAAGATGATGCCCAGAATCGTCGCGATGACGACGGAAATCGCGCCGACGGTCATCGTCACCTGACCGCCGTTGACGATACGGGTCAGCATGTCGCGGCCGAGGCTGTCCGTGCCGAGCACAAAGCCCTTGAGCCCCCACGTGTACATCGTGCCGTCGCTGGCCAGCGCATAGTTCTGGTAGCTGGAAACGAAGATTTTTTCGATGTTGTCCGCGCTCTGCGCCTTAGCAGGCACGTCAATCTGGCCGTATTTGTTGTTGCCCCAGGAAACCAGATCGCCGTTTTCCAGCAGCGCGGTGTAGTGATAGCGGCCGCCGTAGAGGTGAACGATCTTGGATTCAAGCGCCGGCACATTGGCCTCGCCCTTCACGGCGTTGCCCCAGACATAGACCTCGCCGTCCTCGGTCACGGCCGCGACGGATTTGCTCGTGGACGCGATATCCACGACGGTCTTGCCCTTCAGCCCCGCCGGAATCTTGGCGAACGGGGAGGTTTTATCCTTGTTGCCGGTGTAGGCCACCGTGCCGTCGGTCATCAGGGCGATATACTCGTTATCCGTCAGCGCGACCTTGGCGATCTTGCCCTGATACTTGCTGCGGATCTTGATATCGGCCATGTTGCCGTTGCCCCAGAGGTAGAGATTGCCGTCCGAGCAGACGATGGCGGAGAACTGGTTGCCCGCTTCGAGCTGCACCACGTCCCAATCCGCGCCGCCGGCCTTCATGGCCTTCTTCATGTCGTTGGAGAATTTATCCTGCTGAAGGCGCGTGTTGCCCCAGACATAGACCTCGCCGTCCGTGTCCACCGCGACGACGTGATCCGTACCGGCGGCAATCTGCACCAGATCGGCGCTCTTGATCTCGTCCGGGATGTTCGCCACGTCGATTTTATCGGTGATGCGGGTGTGTCCCCAGGTATACAGCTCGCCCTTGTTGTCAATGCCGACGCCATAGGTGTTGCCGGAGGAGATGTCCTTCACGCCGTTATCCAGCAGCGCCTTGGGCACCTGCATCATGTTGCTTGAGGGCGGCAGGTTGGTCAGCGTGCTGTCCTGCTCGGAGAGATCGAGCACCCAGATGTGCGGACCGACCATCACGAATACGAAAATCGCGAGGAACACGATCAGGCCGAACATGGCCAGCGGGCGATGGGTGAAGTTGCTCACCATCGCGCGCATCGGGGTCTGAATCTTCTCCTCTTCCTCGGTGGAAAGCTCGGGATGCTCGTGCAGGAAGCAGCGCTTGAACCAGCGCACGAGGAAGAATTCTTTTTTCTTGTTGCTCATTGTTCTTCCTCCTTACTTGTCCACACGCACGCGCGGATCGACCAGACCGTAGCTGATATCCATCAGCAGCGAGCCGATCAGGGCGACGATGGTATAGAACATCTGAATCGCGAGCACCAGCTCAAAGTCAAGGTTGCTCAGGCCCGCCCAATAGAGCTTGCCCATGCCGTTCAGCGAGAACGTGTTCTCGATGATGACCGAGCCGGAGAAAATGCTGATGAACCAGCCGATGATCGAGGTGATGATCGGCAGCAGCGCGTTGCGCCACGCATGGGAATAGATGACGACCTTTTCCTTGAGACCCTTTGCGCGCGCGGTGCGGATGTAGTCCATGCTCAGCGCGTCGATCATCGCACTGCGGACGTAGCGGGTCATGCCGCCCAGCGACGCGAAGGTCATAACGATGACCGGCAGGGTGATGTGGTAGAGCATGTCGATGAACTCGTCCCACTTGGTCGCGTAAATCGCGCCCGCGGTCTTCGTGCCGGAAATCGGGGAAGATGCGCCAGAGCACGCAGAAGAAGAACATGAAAATCAGGGCGATGATGTAAATCGGCAGGCTGTAGCCGAGCATCGTCACCACCTGAACGGTGTTATCCACCTTTTTGCCCTTGTGAACCGCGCAGAAAATGCCCAGCGGAATCGTGATCGCCAGCGCCAGAATCGTTGAGAAGATGTTGATGAAGATCGTGTTCTTCATCGGGTCAACGATCACCTCGGTCACGTCCTTCTTGTAGAACTGGGAATAGCCGAAGTTGCCCTGAAGCAGGCCGTTGAAGCCGTTGTTGTCGCCAACATCCGGCCAAAGCCCCATCCAGCGCATGTAGCGAATGACCAGCGGATCGTCAAGACCCATCTTCGCGCGCAGCTCCTGATACAACTGCTCATACTCCGCCGGTTTGAGGCTCTGCTTCTGGGCTTCCAGCTCAGCGCGCGCCGGGTCCGTCGGGATCAGGTTGTACAGCGAAATACATTAAAAACGAAACGATGAGAAACACAAGCGCCATGTATCCGATACGCTTTGGCAACATATTTGCCCATCTCATCCATCCTCTCTATGGTGTTCTTTCTTTTTCTTTTCTCTCTCTTGTGGTGCGGCTCATACCGCCATGCACGGGCACGACCGCTCGGCCTGCCCGCGACATCTATATTTTCATCCGCAGGACAAGTGCTTTGCCCTTGAATCATCCCGCCTTTGTGTGTTCAAGGGCAGGGCGCTTGTCCTTCAAAAGGACGTTTCATTCAAAATCAAAAAAGTAGGGAAAAAGGCGGGCAGAACGCCCGCCCCCAATTCTGTGATCGGAACTGAGCAAAAATTACTCGGCAACGGTCGCGTAGAGAATCGCCTGCTGGAACTCCCAGAAGGAATCCTGCGTGTAGTTCTCAAGCCAATCCGGATAGACGGTGATGTAGATGTTGGAGTAGAGCGGGATCTGCGGGAGCAGCTCGTTCCACAGCATCTGGAAGCCCTTCCAGTAGGTCATGTACAGCTGCGTGTTGCTGGAATCCACGCCGTAAACCATGTTCATGGTGAGCGCGTCCATCGCCTCGTTGTACAGACGGTTGAGGTTGTAGCCCTGCGCGACCATGTCCGGGTCGAGCGTCCACTCGTAGGACTGGTCGTAGGCCGGGGTGAAGTTGCTGGCCAGGTTGAACATGCCGTAGGTCGGAACGGCGTACTTGTCGCCCTGGGAAGCGTCGCGATAGTAGTAGTTGAGCAGCTCGGTGAAGGTCATCACGTTCTGGTTGATCTTCATGCCGGCCTCAGCGGTCTGCGTGCCCTGCGCAAGCATGACGTTGAGCAGCTCGGAAACCGGGTTGTTCTCGGAAGAGGACCACTCGATGATCAGCGGCATCAGGATGGTGCCGTCGGCGAGGGTGACGTTGTGCGCGTAGGTGCCCGCCTCGACCTCGGTGACCTTCTTGTAGCGGATTTCGCCGGAGCCATCGACATAGTCGCTGCCGTCGGCGTTGTAGACCCAGCCGTCAGCCTTCAGCTCTTCGACGGCCGCTTCCGGATCGTAGGAATACGGATTGAGGGTCATCTCCAGCCACTCTTCGGCCTCCTGATACTGCCACAGGCCGGTGCCGTACATGCCGTTGACGACGCCGCCCCAGCCCTGGCAGAAGGTGTTCGCAAACTCGTTGCGATCCAGCAGCAGGGCAACCGCGTGACGGACAGCCTCGAACTGGGTCGGGCCGAAGTCGCACTGGAAGTTCAGCATGCCGTAGCCGGCACGGTCGAACTGCACGTAGTCAAAGCCGCCCTCGGCGATGATGTCCAGCGCCGTGTTGATCTGGTTGCCGTCGGTCACGGTGTCGTAGAAGTTGAAGGCGCCGGTCTTGAGCGCGTCGGCCCAGGTCGCGTCTTCGGTCTTGGTGACGACGATCTTCTCGATGCTCGGCTTCTGGCCTTCGAAGTTGCCCGCGTAGTTCGGGTTGATGGTCAGGGTCGCCTGCAGGGAGCCCTTGTCGAACGCGACAAAGGTTGTACGGGCCGGCGGAAACGCGGTCTTCACCGGCGTTGAAGCGGGCGTACTCGAGCTGCTTCTCGATGCCTTCCTTGGTGAAGTCGCCGGCGATGTAGCAGCCCTCGCCGTCGTCCTTCAGCTCAACGCCCTCGCCCAGCCAGTACTTGAGGGAGAGCGGCAGCAGCTGGATGTAGCGCAGATCGTAGTAATACGGGATCTTGTCCGCGAGAATGGTCACGGAGAAGGTGTAATCGTCGATCAGGCGAATGCCGGAAACCGCGGTCGCGGCGCCGTCATAGTATTCCTGACCGCCAACATAGGTCAGATAGCCGGTCAGCTTCGCGCCGGTATCCATCGCGACCTTGGAGCAGGCGAAGACCTCGGCCCACAGGAAGTCGGCCGCCTTGATCTCTTCGCCGTTGTTGTAGGTCAGACCCTCGTTGATGGTGACAGTGAACGTCTTGCTGCCATCCGGGTTGACGACGGACTCGATGTCCTTGGCGACGGTCGGGTTCACGACATACTCGCCGCCCTGATTCGTGGTAGTGACCATGTAATCGTTGGTCAGGTCACGGATCATCTTGTCGGTCGCGTTGTTCGTCCACCAGGAGCTGGGGGCGAAGTCGCCGCCGATTTCGGTGGAAGAACCATACACGATGGTTCCCTTCTCAGACGTGCCCTCGGCAAACGCCATCGCGCTCGCAGAAACGAGCATGGCCGCCGCCAGAAGCATGGAAAGAAGCTTCTTCATGGATACATCCTCCCAGATAATAAATTATATTTCGTCCGCAGCACGTTCTGCGTCAAAATATCGCGTTCCGATCCGGCTCTTCAGACAGAGCTGGATAAACAATATTACTATACACTGTTTTTGTTTTCTGTCAATCACGCCGACGGTTTTTTGTCTGCTTTTGCATTCATATTTTTACCCGTTTACCCTGCCGAGTTCCAGAATTTTGCACCAAGTCTCCTCCGTGACTGGAATTCCGTTCTCGCGGTTCTTCGCGCGCGTTCTGTCAAGCCCCTCGCCCGGCGCGTGTACGCCGCGGCCGCCCTCGATGGGCGGCAGGCTGTGCAGGAAGGCGATGGTCTCCTCCATCTGCGCCTCCACGGCCTTCATATCCACGACCGCCGCCGGGTGAATCGCGATGAACACCTGACTCATGCCCTTTTTCGCCGTCGCTCATCAGGCCGATCATGCGGCTCGTGCGCCCGGCGGAGAGCATCGACGCGCAGAGATCCAGCATGATGGACAGCGCGCTGCCCTTCCACATCGCCATCGGCATCATCCGGCCGCTCTCGCAGATCTTCTGGGGATCGCAGGTAGGGTTGCCGTCCGCGTCGTAGCCGCAGGGCGTATCGAGCATCTTGCCCTCCTGCGCCATGATTTCCAGCTTGCCGTAGGCGTACTGGCTCACCGCCATATCCATCACCAGACTGCCCTTTTCGCGCGGGATGGCGAAGGTGATCGGGTTGTTGCCGGTGGAGGGCTCGAGCGTGCCCCACGCCGTCAGGTTCATGCAGGTGTTGGTGAAGCAGATGCCCATCAGCCCCGCGTCCGCCATCGTCAGGCCGTATCGACCCGCGCGCAGCCAGTGGCTGTTGTTGCGCAGCGCGACGCAGGCAATGCCGTGCGCCTTGGCCAGCTCGATGGCGCGCGCCGTCATCTGCTCCGCAATCAGCGGGCCGACGCCGAAATGCGCGTCATAGACCTCCAGCGCGCCGAAGCCGCCGACCTTCTCGGCCTTTGTCACCTTCGGGTCGCAAAGCCCGCTCTCCATATCGCTGATGTATCGCGGATAGCGGTTCATGCCGTGGCTGTAAATGCCGTCCAGCGAGTTGCCCGCGAAGATTTCGGCAAAATGCTTCGCGTCCTCCTCGCCCATGAATCGGGTCAGCCCCTTCGCCATTTCACGAACGGCCTCGTCGTATTGAACGTAAATCATGCGGATATTTCCCCCTTATCGGCTGTGATTCCCTTGTTTTTCGCGGCGCGCCTTCTTTTTTCCTGCCAACCGTCGCTGTCAATTTCTGTCGGAGCGATTTCTTTTCGGCACGATCCGCCGCACAAGCCCGAGCAGCGCTTCCTCGATCTGCGCGCTGTATTTCATGGCGAACACAAAAATCAGCAGCCCCGCGCCGCCGATGACCGCCCACGCCCAAACCGGCAGGCTGAGCGACCCGCTGCCCAGCAGCGCCGCGACGACCAGCCCCACGGCCTGGCCAGCGCCATGATCGCGACAAACCGCCCGAGCGGAATCTTCGTCAGCCCCGCCAGCATGCAAAGCGCGTCATCCGGGAAAAACGGAAAGAGCATCGTCAAAAAACAAAAACATATCCTGCTTTTCCTCGATGATCGGCAGGTATTTTTCCATCACGCCCTTGTCCAGAAACCGCTGCACCGCGTTCCGCCCCAGCGCCCGCGCCGCCAAAAACACGATCACAGACCCCGCGATCACCGCCAGCACGCCCAAAATCATCGCCGGCCAGAAGCCCAGCGCCAGCGCGCCCGCCATCATCGAAATGTTGCTGGGAATCGGCGCGATGATGACCGTCATCATTTGCAGCGCGAAATACACCGCGCCCGCCCAGACGCCCGCACCCGCGATCACCTCGCGCAGCGCCTCCACCGAGTTGATTTTTTCAAAAAATCCGTTTTTCCAAAGCGCGCAGCCGCCCGCCGCCAAAAGCGCGGCGACGGCCAGCACGACCACAATGATGCGGATTATCTTTTTTCGGTTCATAAACTCCTTCCGTCTGCCTTCCGGCAGACACCTCCCTCGAAGAGGGAGGTCTTTTGTCAGATGCACGGCAACGCGCTCTTCTTTCTTAAATGCGCAGCAAGGAGCTCCCTCCTTGAGGGCATTTCGCTTGCCGCCCGCTGTGCGGGAAACAGGCATGCGAAATGCCGAAGGTCTGTCAGCGAAGCTGACTGAGGGAGTTACGACTCCTTCCGTCTGCCTTCCGGCAGACACCTCCCTCAAAGAGGGAGGTCTTCTGTGCTAGATGCGCGACAAAGCGCGCTCTCTCCGTTCAATGCGCTCTTCCTTCTTAAATGCGCAAAAGGAGCTCCCTCCCCGAGGGAGCTGTCAGCGAAGCTGACTGAAGGAGTTTAACTCCTTCCGTCTGCCTTCCGGCAGACACCTCCCTCGAAGAGGGAGGTCTTTTGTCAGATGCACGGCAACGCGCGCTCCCCTCCGTTCAATGCGCTCTTCTTTCTTAAATGCGCAACAAGGGAGCTCCCTCTCTGAGGGAGCTGTCAGCGAAGCTGACTGAAGGAGTTCCCCTTCACAACACCGCCGCCGCGATCGTATACCCCCATGTAAACACAACCAGCAGCGCCGCGCAGACCGACAGCCCGACGGCGTGCGCCGCGCGGCTTTTCAGGCTCTGCGCCTGCAGGATCGGCAGCGTTGCCAGCGCGTAAAGATACCGCGCGCCGGAAAGCAGCCACGTCGGGGACAGCACGACGGCCACGTACACAAAGCTGTACGCCGCCAGATCGAACGGCAGCTTTTTTCTGCCGCGCCGCCAGCAGGATGTAGATATACCCCATCGCCAGAAGCTGAAAGCCCCAAGTGAACAGCCAGTCGTCATCCCCGCAGGTGGAAATCAGGTAGCTGACGGTGTTCGCCGTCGAAGCCCAGAACGAGCCGGGCTGCTGATACCAGTTCTCCTTCTGATAGATCAGGTAGGTCATCGGGTCGCCCGTCACCAGCCAGTTGATTCCCCAGTAGACGAACAGGCCGCCGAATACCATGCCCACCTGCGCCAGACAGCGCAGCACCGCCTTCATCCGCAGCCCCTCGCGGGGGATGCGCGCCAAAAACGCAATGATGAACAGACCGGAGACAATCACCCCCGGCATGCGCGTCAGCGCGCTGGCCATGCCGCACAGCGCCGCGCCCCACGGATGACCGCGCCGCAGCAGGCAGACCGTTTCCAGCGTCAGGCTGATAAACAGCGCCTCCGTGTACGCGCAGGCGAGGAACACGCTCATCGGGCTGAGCAGAAAATACGCGACCGCCAGCCGCGCCCCGCGCCCGTCCAGATGCATCGCCGCCAGATCGTAGAGCAGCGCGGCGCACAGCCCCGAGCAGAGCAGCGAAACCAGTATCCCCGCCGCGAACAGGTTTCCGCCCGTGAAGGCCGAAAACACGCGCGTCACCGCGGGGTACAGCGGGAAGAACACCAGCCGAAGCCGCGCGTCGCCGACGTTCGTATAGCCGTCCCGCGCAATGCCCAGATAATGCCGCACATCCCAGTGCGTCCACAGCGCCTCGAAGGAATCCGCGAACGAATCCGCCCCGCCGCCCTTCCTATAAAGGCATACGCCAGCGCGTAGAGCATCAGGCGGCTCGCCACCGCCGCCGCCGCGGCCAGCGCCATGGCCCGTCCGTCCGGCAGCGCCCGAACCGTTTCATTCTCCAGCCCCGAGGCGCTTTCCTCCCCCCGCATCACGCGGGTCAGTCGAACGCATAGGCAAACGCCGCAAACGCCCATCAAAATTGCGGACGCTGCGGCGGCTGTCGTTTGTAAAAGATTGGATAGCGCGTCCATCATGTTCCTGCACCTCAGCGCTTGCGCTTTCCGTTTTTCTGCGGGGTCTTCGCCGGGTGATAAGCCTCGTCTTTGCTGACGCGCGGCGGGAGGGCGTTGATCCCGGCGATTTCGTTGCCGTCGTCCTCCTCCATCATCTTCGCCACGCGGCTCACGAGTCCCTTCTTCGGCTTTTTCGCCGCCTCGGCGGCCTGTTGCACCTGCGGCCACTGGGGCGGATCGGGCAGCTGCTCCACCGTTTCGCCGGAAACATAATCGCTGTATGTTCTCGGCTTCTGCTGGGGCGCGCGGCGGCGGCGCGGGGCGGTCTGTGCGTCGGTCTGCGCCGCCTCGTCGCTCTGCGCGGCGCGGCGCGCCATTTCCGCGTCATAGGCCGCTTTTTCCTGCCGATAGCGCGCCATATCCTGCTCGTACTGCGCCTTTTGGCGCTCATATTCGGCCAACTGCCGCTGATATTCCGCCTGCGCCTTCTGCCGCTGCGCTTCTTCATAGGCTTTTTGCTGGGCGATGCGCTGCTGCTCGGCCTCGTATGCCTTTTGCTGCGCGATGCGCTGCTGCTCGGCTTCGTAGGCTTTTTGCTGCGCGATGCGTTGCTGCTCGGCCTCATAGGCCTTTTGCTGCGCGATGCGCTGTTGCTCGGCCTCATAGGCCTTTTGCTGCGCGATGCGCTGCCGCTCGGCCTCGGCCTTCTGCTGCGCCTCTTCCTGCATCTGCTGCTGCCATGCGTCGATCTCCGCGCGGCGGCGCTCCACCTCGGCCGCGCCCGGCCCTTCCGCGCGCACGGCGGAATAGCGCTGGGTTTCGGCCATGCCTTCGGCGGCCTTCGCGCCGTATCTCATGCCGGGGTATGCGCCCAGCTCCTCGTCCGGCACGCTCTGCGCGCGCTGCATGACCTCCTGCGCCTGCCGCTCGTCCATCTGCGGCTGCTGGAGCGGCAGCCACTGTTCTTCTTCTTCCTCTTCCGGCGCGCCTGAATCCGCCTGCGCATAGGCGGCGGGCATTTTCTGCGTTTCGTCGCCGCTCGGCGCGCGCTTTTGCGCTTTTCCTCCTGCTCCGGCTCGGGCATGCGCAGAAAACGGCGCGCCCGCCTCGCCCAGAGGTGATACGGCTGCCAGCGGATCAGCCAAACCAGCCAGTCGATCGCCAGCCCCGCCGCCAGAATCACGACGACAATCAGGACCCAGTTTTTGCCGAGAAATTCCAGCAGGGTCGTGTGGTCGGTGGTAAACAGCGCCCAGATCGCGTTGACCAGCGCGCGCACCCAGCCCATCAGCAGGTTAAACAGCGAATCTGCGAGTGTTCCCATGTTTCCTCCGTTTTATGGCTTCGCCTGCAGCGTGACGGTGACTTCCGGCGAGCTCAGCGCGCAGGTGAACTCCGGCGCGTTGTCGATATGAATCTGCACCGGCAGGGTGTATACGCCCTCCTCCAGCCCGGAAACATCCACAAACAGATGCACGCTCGATGCGTCCAGCGCGTTGATGAAGGTGTAGCCGCCGGTGAGCTGCGCGGTGGTGCTCGCCGTGCTGAGCGAGGCGGTCAGGTGATCCGCCAGCCCGTCCGTCTGAATCGGCAGGCGGCGCAGCGTACATTCGGTCTGCTTTTCGCTGATGCGGGCGGTCACGCCGATCTCGGTCGGCAGCGTGTTTTCAACGCCCGTCAGCTTTTTCAGGCGCACATAGCCCGTCACGTCCTCCGTCGCGCCCCCGATGTTCAGCGGCGAATCCGTCGTCAGCGCGTCGATTGCATCCAGCAGCTCCTGCCGCGCGGCGACGGGCACGGTCTCCTCCGCCAGCTCGATGGCCGTCAGTTCATAGCCCTCCGCCGGTTTGCCCGTCACAAAGCTCTGCGCCTCCAGCGGCACATTCTTCATCGGCACCAGCTCGGTTTCCACCACGACGGAATTGGTGATGACGGATTGGTTGGTGATTTCCAGCTTGTCGGAAACGACGACGTTCCCCTGCGAATCCTGCAATTCGATGTTCAGCGCGGAGCGATCCGTCATCCGGCGCTCGCTCAGCGCGGATTGATCCAGCCGCGCCACGACGCGCGCCACGCTGGCCACCAGCGACTGCGGGCCGGAGACGGACAGCGTCGTCGGATCGGTCTTATAGCTGTCCAGATACAGCCCTTCCGGGATCGTCCCGGTCATTTCGAGCACGACGGGCACGCGGCGGGTGATGTAGCGCTCCACGTTCACGGTAATTGAGGCCGGTTCGCAGGAGACGACCGGGCCGTAAAGCTGAGAGGAATAATACGTCACACTCAGCTCATTCTCGCCCTCGCCGGTGATCTGGCTCAAATCAAAATGCGGGTTATAGGCTGTGCCGCTGACGCGGTTGTAGTTGGCCTGCGTCACCTCGACGGTCATCTTGACGGCGGGCACCTTTTCAAGGATGTCGTCCATCACGATGTATCCGCGGCTCTTGAGCGCCGCCTCGCCCGTCACCGTGACGGCGACGTTGGCGAATGTCTTCTGCCGCGTCAGCGTGCCGTCGGAGGCGACCAGCGCGCTCCAGCAGACCACCGCCGCGAGCGCGGAAACGGTGATGAGAAACGGCTTACCGGCCACCACCTGGCGATGATCCGCCGCAGCTTGCGGAACGGGCCGCGTCCCTCAGGCTTTCTTGTCGGCCTGCTGTTCATCATGGGCGCCCTTCCTCCTTTGCTTGAAATGCAGCAGCGGCACACGGGCGTCCTTGTCCTGTGCGTCGTAAATGCCATGGAGAATCTGCCGCAGGGATGCCTCGTCCAGATGGCGGACGAGCCTGCCGCCTTCGGCCATGGAGATGATGCCCGTCTCCTCGGAGACGATGAACACCTTCGCATCCGAAATTTCGCTCACGCCCAGACCCGCGCGGTGGCGCGTACCCAAATCGCGCCCCACGCCCGTGGTATCCGACAGGCGCAGCAAACAGGCCGCCGCGATCACGCGGTCGCCGCGAACCACCACCGCGCCGTCGTGCAGCGGGGTGTTCGGCTCGAAGATGTTTTCGATCAGCGGCTGGGAGATAACGCCGTCCACGCGGGTGCCGGTGGCGATCACGTCGTTCAGCCGGATCTTGTTTTCAATGACGATCAGCGCGCCGACCTTGCGCCGCGCCATGTGCTCCAGCGCGAGGATCATTTCGTCGATAATCAATTCGGCGTTGCCCGCCTGCACAAGCGCGGTCGAGCTGTCAAACACGCTGTTGTTGCCCAGCTCTTCCAGAATACGCCGGATTTCGGATTGAAACAGCACAATCAGCAGCACCGGCCCGGCGTTAATCATCCACGCCAGCAGCGCGTGGATGGTGCGCATGCCGAGCACGTCGCTGAGCCATGTCGCAATCAGCAAAATGATGATACCCTTGATCGTCTGCGACACGCGCGTCTGCCTGACGTGCACGAGCAGCTCATAAATGATGATGGTCAGCAGCAGGATATCGATCAGGTCGATCAGACGCGGCCTGTTGAATACGTTCCACAGGATTGCTGATATCTGTTCCCCAATCGCGTTCAAGGCACTTCCTCCCATCTATAACGGCATGTGTTTCTATTATACACCATCGCCATTCTTTCGGACAGGGGCTATCGTTTGTTATTTTTGTAAAATTTTGTGGCGGTTTGTGAACGACGCCTTCCGTCTGCCTTCGGCAGTCGCCTCCCTCTAAAAGGGAAGCATGTGGCGCAGCGACTCCTTCCGTCTGCCTTTGGCAGCCACCTCCCTCTAAGAGGGAGGCATAGGGCGCAGCGACTCCTTCCGTCTGCCTTCGGCAGCCACCTCCCTCTAAGAGGGAGGCGTATGGCGCAATCCCTTTGAATTGCGGGAATAAGCGCTTCCTTACGAAGGAAGCTAAGGAAGCCGGCCAAAGAAATCAGGCGTTAAAAAAGATTCTCCCTCTTGAGCGGAGGGAGAACTGTGTTTTCATTTGATCCGCGCTCAGGGCGCCCGCGCCGTCCGCGTGCGCGCCCGCCGTGTGCGCGGCTTCCCGCGGGGTGAAGAGCATGGAGATGCTCCAAAGCCCCGCCGCGCCGACAATGGTATACAGCACGCGGGAGATCATCGCCGCCTGCCCGCCGAACAGGAAGGCAATCAGATCAAACTGAAACAGGCCGACAAGCCCCCAGTTGATCGCGCCGACGATCACCAGCAGCAGAGAAAACGATCCATTGCATCCACTCCTTTCCGCCATGCAGTCTGCGCGGAAAAGGGCGCGTTTTATTCGGTTTTTTCGCGCCGGGGAACTCGATCACCTTGCCCCGCTCCATCCGCGCCTCCTCGGCCACGCGCGGGCGGGCACGTCGGTCAGCAGTCCCTCCCGAATGCAGGCGTTTACCAGCCGAACGGCATAGCTGAGCGCCGCCTCCGGCGGATAGCCGATGGTTTCGGATAGCGTCAGCAGTTCGTCATAGGTGGCCTGCTCCATTTCCATCGTAACTTTGGGGCGCATGCACCAGCCCTCCTCGAAAAGATTCGCAAAAGCCGCGTTCTGTGTCACATCGCGTCGGCCTCGTCGGTTTGCAGCGTCAGCAGGTCGGAAACCCTGTCCCGCCTGGAAACGCAGACGCGGATATCGTTTCCCACGTCGAAGCCCGCCGCCGAAAGCGCGCCGCATACCGTATTATATGCCAGTTCAGGTAAATTATTGTCAGTAGAAAGGTGAGAAAGAAAGACGGCGCGCGTTCCGCTTTCCGCCAGCTCGCACAGCGCGCGGGCGCAGTCCCGTTATTGAGGTGCCCCCTCTGGCCGAGAATCCGCTGCTTGAGCCGCTGGGGATACGGCCCGCGGCGAACCATGTCCACATCGTGATTGGCCTCCAGCACCAGCGCCTGACAGCCGGAAACCGCGCGCATCCACGTCTCGCTGATGTGCCCGATATCCGTCGCCACGCCGCAGCGCAGCCCCTGACAGTCAAAGGCGAACCCGACGGGATCGGCCGCGTCGTGCGGAATCGGGAACGGATGAACATTGAGCGCGCCGATATAAAAATCCTCCCCGGTGTAAAACGTGCGCATGCACTTTTGCGGAATCCCGGTCTCCCTCTGCAAAATGCCCTGCCACGTGCCCCTCGTTGGCATAGACGGGCATTCCGTACCGGCGGCAGAGCACGCCGAGCCCGCGAACATGGTCGATATGCTCGTGCGTGACCAGAATCGCGTCGATGTTCCGAATATCCACGCCGATTTCGCGCAGATTGGCCTCCACGCGCGCGGCGCTCATCCCGGCGTCCACCAGGAGCTTCACACCGCCGCAGGCCATATAAACGCTGTTTCCCGACGAGCCGGAAAACAGCGGGCAAAGGTTGAGCTGCATGACTTTACAAATTCCTCTCTATCCGTTACAATCCATAGATGTATTATAGCGCAACTCCGGCGCCGCGTAAAGGAGAAGAAACACGATGGAGCATTATCGCCTGTGGGGGCGCGTCATCAGCCGCCACCGCATTGTAAAAAACGAAACCGTCGAGATTCACGACGGGGATATCGAGTCCGCCTTTCTGGAGCTTTGCCGCCGCTTCGACGTGCAGCGCCCGCTGCAGCTGCCCAAGCATAACCGCGAATGGGAGAAGTTCGGCCGCACGTTTTACACGAAGGAGCATTTCACCGAGCCCATCGACTTTGACAAGCTCGAAGTCGAGCTGCTCACCCCGGACGGCGAAAAGAAGCACAGCGGCCCGCGCACCCCGCTGATGGACGCTTGAGCGCGCCGGTCGTCGGCCGTTTCGCGCCCACGCCGAGCGGGCGGCTGCATTTGGGCAACCTGCTCTGCGCGCTGATCGCGTATCTCTCCGCCCGCAGTCAGGGCGGGCGCTTTCTGCTGCGCATCGAGGATCTGGATACGCCGCGCTGCCCCAAGCGCCTGTGCGACGCCGCCGTTTCCGATCTGGCGTGGCTGGGCGTCGCCTGGGATGAACCGCCGCTCGTGCAGAGCGAGCGCACCGACGTCTATCGGCGCTATTTTGACGCGCTCGATGAAAAAGGCCTGCTCTATCCCTGCTTCTGCACCCGCGCGCAGCTCCACGCCGCCGACGCGCCCAACCGCGGCGACGATATGCCCGTTTACGCCGGCACATGCGCCCATCTCTCCCCGGAGACCGTCGCGGAGAAGCTGAAAACCCGCCGCCCCGCGTACCGCCTGCGCGTGCCGGATGAAACGATTGCCGTCTGCGACCGCCACTACGGGCTGTATCAGGAGAATCTCGCGCGCGACTGCGGCGATTTCATTCTGCGCCGCTCCGACGGGCTTTTCGGCTATCAGCTCGCCGTCGTCGTGGATGACGCGCTCAGCGGCGTAAACGAAATCGTGCGCGGGCACGACATCCTGTCCTCCACGCCGAGACAGCGCTATCTCCAGCGCCTTTTGGGCTTTGAAACGCCCGCCTACGCGCACATTCCGCTGCTTGAGGACGCGCAGGGCCGCCGCCTTGCCAAAAGCGCGACGGCGACACCGACCTGTCCGCGCTCTCCAAGCGCTTCACCCGCGAGGACATCCTCGGTATGCTGGCTTACAGCGCGGGGATTCTGCCTGAAAACCGCCCTGCGACCATGGAGGCGCTGATCGGCGCGTTTGACTGGAAGAACGTCAAAACGGAGGATATGCGCCTGCCGCCGTCCTTCCAATTTGCCGCCCGTTCCACTTGATACGATTGATATGATAAAAGACGCTGCCGCAAATGGTTTTCATCGGCGACAGCGTCTTTTTAGTTCCTCTGCGTTCTGCGCAGGGCGCAGGAGAGCGCCGCCAGCGCCAGCGGCATGAGATAGATCACCGGGAAGCCGTAGCGGTCCTGATGCTCGATGCACGGGCCGCAGAGAATGACCGCTATCGTCAACATCTGCGGAAGCAGGATCGTCAGCATCCCGCGCGCTTTTCGGCTGCACGCAATCGCGCAAGCGCCCAAAAGCACCGCGCAGTAAAAGCCCAGCGTATTGAGCTGGAGCGCAAACGGGAGCGCCAGCGCGACCTGACGCAGACTGCTTTCCATCTTCTCCAGTCGGGTCAGCGTCCCGCTTCGGTGAATATCCAGCGCTTCTTCCTCCTGCGCGGAAAGCCCGGTTCCCGTGAAAATCGCCAGATTGTAGGTGCTCACGTCGAACAGCAGCGTATTTTGGATGATCGTCGCAGACAGATAGCAGCCGGGGTGCCGGATCATCTGGCTCGCCCACGCCCTGTCCATACGCCAACCAGTCGCGCGGCATCGCCGTCTTCCGATACATCGCCTTCACCGGGTCGGAAAGCTCCGGCTGATAGCGTTTTGCCAGCTCGTCGTAAACCAGCACCCTGTCGATTGCCGCGCGCTCCTCGTCGGTGACTTCCGAGGCGTATTCCGAAACAAACCGCGCCGTCTGCTGAAACGGCAGGGACAGCGCCTCGCCCAAGCTCGCCGCCTGCGGATGAAAGCGCGCGTCAAACCCCGCGTCAAACCCTGCGCCGAGCAAAAGTGGAAGCGCCGCAACCGCGGCAATCGCCGCCCGTCGTTTTCTGCCGCGCGTTCCCAAAAACAGCGCCGCGCAAATCGGAATCCAGACCATCGCGCCGTTCGGGCGCATCCGAAGCATCAAAAACGCGGACAGGATCATGCGGAGCACAACCCCCGCGCTAAACCCGTCGCTTTCCTTTTCCAGAAAACGCTGTCGAACCATCTCGCAGAGCATCAACAGCATCGCGTAGCTGTAAGGAACATCCTTGAGGATCACCGTGATGTTGTCGCAGTACACCGGCGCGAAAGCGCACAGCGCAAGCGAAAGCGCCCGCAGCCAGACCGGCGCGCAAAGCCTGCGCATGATCCACTGGCTGTACCCGATCACCGCCGCCGCAAAGACCGCCTGCACCAGCACATAGGCAAACAAGCCCGCGTTTCCGCTGCCCAGCGCATGCCCCAGCCGGGTCGTCCCCAGCAGGAAGAACGCCAGAAGCGTCGGATGATGCTTGCTCCACGGCAAAAAGCCCCAAAATCTGGTCAAACTGAGATTGCGTATCCGAATTCATGGAAGCCGGATAGCTGACCGCCAGATGCGGCAGCCAGCAGAGCAGCACGGCGGCCATGCAAAACAGCAGGGTATACGCCCGATACGCCCTGCGCAGCGCGCCGTCTCTTTGTATCCGCAAATCCAGCCTTCCGTCCAGCCCGGCCTCCAGCAGGCGGAAAAACAGCTCGAACAGGCTCGCCATGCCCAGCGCCAGCACCGCCGCCTTGAGCTTCTGGCTGCCGGAAAGGAAGGGCTGATTCAGGCCGTTCGTGTTGACCACGCTGACCGCGATCACCTGCCAAACGCCGAGAAACAGCGCCGCCAGCCGAACCCGAAGCCCCGCTTTGGGCAGGCGCTCGTCCGCCCAGCTCAGCGCCAGAAGACACACCAACGCCGCCAGCGCCACCGCGCCGCTCGTCCCCACGAGCGACTGGCCGATGTTGACGTAATTGTCGCCGCTGCGCACGTTCAAATCCATAAACATCGCCCACGCCATCAGCCCGGCGCGCAGCACATTTTCGATTTTCAAAGCGCTCATTTGTTTTTCGTCACATACACAGCCGTCGCGACGGGCACCTCCTGCTCCGTGCCGGAACGGGTATACGCGCCGTCCGCCGGGAGGGTGATGGCCTCGCCGATCAGGTAGAATGTGTAAACGCCGCCCTGCTCCACCTCGTCCGCCGTGGACAGCACGACGTACAGCGCATCCTCCCACACGCCGGTGGCGGGATTGCTGACGCAGACCAGCGCGCACGGCTGACCGTCGTAATCCGTAAATTCCATCACCTTGCCGCGCAGGATGAAGCGCTTCTGCGCGTACTGCGCGGGCTTTTTCGCCAGCTCGTCGTAGTCAAGCGCGATCATCTTCTGCCGGAACTGGGCGATCAGCTCGCGCTGCGTCCATTCCCGCGTGAGGGTGATGCTCCTGGTGCTCTGGGCAAAGCCGTCCGCCTTCGCGCGGAGGGTGAAGGTCTCCGTGCCCGCCTCGCTCATAAACACGCGGACGGAGAACCCGCCGTTCTTCCCTGCCTTGACGTTGGTATTCATGCCCTTGCCGTCGATATACACCGTCGCGTTCGGCTCGGTCACGCCGCGCACGGTCACGCTGCCGCCGGTGAACGTCGTGCTCTCCGGCTCGGTGATCTCCAGCCGCGCATCCGGCTTTTCGTAGCGGATCGTGAACGTCGCGGTATCTTCCCCAGCCGTCACCACCAGCTCATGGTCGCCTTCGTCCGCCAGCCTGACCTTCAGGGAGAAGCTGCCGTCCTTCTTCGCGCCGGTCTTGGCGAGCTGCTTTCCGCTCTCCTCCACCCGGATCTCCGCAGAAGCCGCGGCATGGCCGGACAGCGTGAGCTGCGCCGAGGTCGTATACGCCGGGATTTCGTCCAGCGTCAGGCTGCCGCTGGTCTCCACCGCCGCGCTGCCCAAAATGGGTTCGGGCGTGGCGGTCGGCTGCATCGTGGCCGTGGCCTGCGGCGTGGGCGTCGCCTGCCCGAGCGAGGAAAGCAGCTTCATGCCCGAAAGGAGCTGCTCCATGCGCGCGTCGTCCGCCTCGTCCGGTTCGCGGCCCACAATGGTCTGCTCGATCATGTACAGTTTGCCCAGATGCAGCGTCGCGTAGCGCAGGCTGTACACCGGCATGGACGCATACATGGCCGAGCTGGTCAGGCGCACGCAGGCAGGCGCGGTATCGACATAGGCGCAGGTTTCATACAGGCCGCTCATTTCAAACTGCGCCAGAAACGCGAGCCGCTGCTCCTGCGTCATCTTGTCCATATCCTGCACATCGGCGAATTTTCCCGCGTCCGTCACGCTGACGGCAATCTGCCCGCCGTCGTCCGGGATGACCTCCATCACAATGCCCGAGGCCACATAGCTGGCCAGCACGGCCTCGCTGCTCGTGCCCAGCGACTTGAGCAGCGCCTCGTGCTCGCTCAGATTCGTCTGCGTGAGCACGGTTTCATCCTCCCGCTGCGTGTAGCGGAATCCTTCGTAGGGAAAAACATACGTCGCCGTCTGCGCGAGCGCGCCCGCGCCCAGCGCAAGCAGCCCGGCGCACAGCAGCATACAAGCCTGTCGTTTCATCGAGAAAGCCCCCTTTGGGTGTCGGCGGTTGTTTTCTTATTTTTTCGCAACGTCGCGGCTCATGGCCGAAAGCTGCGCGAGCGCAAACATGAACATCAGGTTGATGGGCAGCATCGCGCTGAGCGTCGCGCTCTCCATCATGCCGATGAGCAAACTGGCGAACGTCATCATGCAAAGCCCCAGCGCGCCGCGCCGCTTGGGCGCAAAGAAGACGCGAATCGTCTGCCAGACCGCAATCGCCAGGAAGACGATCTGCGGTACCAGACCGATCAGGCCGAAATCGGCCGCCCACTGCAGGTAGGCATTGTGAACGGCTATGCCGTCCGTCCAGGAAATATACTGACCGATTTTGTGCCCCGTCTGGTTGACGCCGTTGCCGATCATCATCATCTTCGGGTTATCGCGCCAGAACATGAAGACGGCGCGCCAGATATCGGTTCGATCGCTGAACGAGCCATCCGTGTTGGCCAGCACGCGCGCCCGTATCTTTCTGACCTGAATTTCCGGCACTGCGGGTTCGGCGGCTGCCTCCTGCGCCGGCGGTTCAGCCGCCTCGACCGACGCTTCCGCCGTCGTTTCTTCGGCGCTCGGTTCGACTGGCTGCGCTTCCGGCACTTCTTCGGCACTCAATTCGGCCTGCTGCGCTTCCGCCTGCTCGGCCAGCGCCGCCTGAAGCGCCGCGTCATACGCCAGTTGGTTGTAGTGCGCAACCGCCGCGCGGGTCATCCTGTCCGCGCCCCAATAGCCGCCGCCCAGCACAACCGCACCGGCCAGCACCGCCGCCAGCAGACCTGCCGCGACATTCCGGCGGCAGAGCGCACGGCGAACGCCGTCAAACGCGGCAGCGGCCAGCACGGCCAACAGCGCATAACGGGACGTGCGGCTCTGGGTCAACACGATGACCGCCATCGACATCACGGCCGGAATCAGGCAGAAGAGCTTGAGAAGGATGTTTCGGTGGTAGCCCACGCCCATCACGCACATCATGCACAGGCTGATGACAATCATGCCCGTGATGTTGTAATGCACACCGGAACACAGCCATCCCTCGACCGCGCCGAAGCCGAACGGCCCCAGATCGGCGGCGTAAATCGTGCCGCTCCACGCGCAGAACAGAAGCGCCCCGCAGAATACATAGGCGAAGACCGCGCTCAATACGCTCATCGTCGCCATCAGCATTTCGCGCTCGCGCTGCTTTCTCTCGGAAATCGACGCATAAATGCCGAAGAACATCACCGCGTAGCCATACCACGCAGTCACGTTCTTGCCCGTAAAGCCGAAGCGAATCGCAAACGGCACCAGAATCCAGAGATACAGCACAAAGAGCGTCACCACGTCCGCCCTCGCCGGTTCGAGCGAGGACGCGCGCCGCTGCAAGCGCAGCAGGCACAGCGCCGCGCCCCACGGGATGACGATATAGCCGTACAGCAGGCTCATCGGCTCGCGATACCACGCCACAATGGCGCTATCCCCGAGCGTCGCGTATAAAAACGTCACGATCAGGAACAGCGCTTCATTGCCGAACACCGCCAGCAGGATATCCCGAATCAGGCTCTGGCCGCGCGCGAGCAGCCCGTTTTCTCGTTTCTGTTCAGACATAATTTTCCTCATCCTTTTGATTTGAAAAAAGGCGGGGAGGATTACCTCCACGCCCAGCACATCGACGGCAGCCGGGCTTTCCGGCGCGGCAACGGTTTCCTGCGGTTCGTTCGCAGTCTGATTTTCCGCCGGGTTCACCGGCTTGCGCGGGCCGCGGCGGCGGCTGCGGCGGCTGCGGCGGCTGCGGCTCGGCTTTTCGCCCTGCGGCTTCTCGGCGCTCTTTTCAGGGCGCTCCGGCTGGTTTTTGAGCATGATGACCACGCGGCGGTTCGGCTCCTCGCCCTCCGAATGGGTGGTCACGGCCGGGTGATTTTGCAGCGCGGTGTGCAGCACGCGGCGCTCATAGGGATTCATCGGCTCGAGCACAACCTTGCGGCCGGTCTTGACCGCGCGGTTGGCCATGCGCTGCGCCAGACGGCGCAGGCTGTCCTCGCGCTTGGCGCGGTAATTTTCGGTATCCAGCGTGACGCGGACATAGCCCTCGCGCCCCTTGTTCACCTGCAGGCTGGTGAGATACTGGAGCGCGTCCAGCGTCTCTCCGCGGCGGCCAATGAGGATGCCCAGCGTGTCGCCGATCATGTGGATGGAAAGGTTATCCGCCTTGCTGTCGTCCACATAGACGTCCACCTTGACGCCCATGCGGTCGGTCACGTCCATCAGGAATTTCTGCGCGCGTCCCGCCGGGGTGTCCTCCGGATGGATGACGGGCGGCTCGGTCGGCGCGAACGTCTCGGCGGGAACCATCGGCGCGAAATCGCGCTTCTCGCTCTCCTCGCGGGCGGGGCGCGCCGGGCGCGGCTTGCGCTCGCGCGGCGGCTTTGGCGCTTCCGGCTTCTTTTCCGGCTTGGTCTCGGCCTTGGGCGCTTCCGGCTTGACGTCGGCCTTCGGCGCGGCGGGCTTGGCCTCCGGCTTCTTCTCTGGCTTCTTTCCGGCTTTCATTTCCGGCTTCGCCTCGGCCTTGGGCGCGTCCGGCTTCGCTTCCGGCTTGGGCGCGGCGGGCTTCGGCGCGGACTTCTTTTTCTGTTCGTTCAGGCTGAAGCTGCCCAGCAGATCGCTCAGCCCGTGATCGTCCTCGCGCTCATCCTCCATCACGGTCAGGCGCACACAGGCGGGCTTGCTGCCGAACAGGCCGAACAAGCCCTTCGCGCCCTCCTGAAGCACGTCCACGTGCACGTCGGCAATGGTGACGCCCAGCTCGGCCAAACCGTTGTCGATGGCCTCCTGCGTCGTTTTGCCGGTGAATTCCTTGATTCTCATCAGATGCCGACCTCCTCAGCCTTGGCCGCCTTGCGGTCCTGCTGCTCAAAGTACTTGTTGAAGCAAATCTGTTCGACGATGGCGTAGATGTTGAAACCACCCAATGCAGGGCGAACGCGGAGTTGTAGCTGGCGCAGAAGTAGAGGGACATGAAGGTCATCACGTAGATCATCATCTTCTGGCTGCCCGCCTGAGACGGATCCATCGGGCTGTTCTTCATGGTCAGCTTCTGCATGAAGATCTGGGAAACGACGGAGAGGATCGGCAGCAGGAACCAGCCGTTGCCCTCCTGATAGATGGAGAAGCGGATCCAGACCGAGGATGTTCAGGTTGCCCAGACCCGCCACCGGCGCGATATACGGCGCGTAGGCCGCGGAGCTGATGAACGGGGTGACGACGTCGTTGATGTAGGTCGTCAGATCGGCGGCGCCGGCAAAGCTGAGCGCCTGCGGGATCACGCCGTCGGCAACGAGCTTGGCGCTCACGTCGTTCCAGACCTTGTAATCCACCAGACGGAGGGACTGCACATCCGGCATGTAGGTCGCAAACGGGCTGTCGGGCATCCAGAGGTTCTTGATCCACAGGAACGGCTCGACCAGCGTGTGCGGGTCAATCTCCGGGTTGTGGTAGAAGGTGAGGAACTGGGACACCAGCTGCTCGTTCGCGAACGTGCGCAGCGCGTAGAACATCGCGAAGAGGATGACCATTGAAATGAGCATCGGCAGGCAGGAGCCCATCGGGTTGACGCCCTCTTTGCGATACAGCTCCTGGAGCTTCTGGTTGAGCTTCTCCTGGTCATCCTTGTATTTGGCCTGAAGGGCGGCCGCCTTGGGCTGGATGGTCGACATGCGCATGGTGGAGCGGCGGCTCTTGAGGTTGAGCGGCATGACCACCAGCTTGATCAGAATGGTGAAGACGATGATCGTCAGCGCGTAATTGTTGATGAACGTGCAGCGCTTTGATGAGCGTGAGCAGCAGCGAATTGAGAAAACTCATGGACGGAACGTCCTCCTTGCGTCAAGAATTGTCCTCAGCCTGTCCGCTTGGGCGAACGGCCTTCCCCGCCGGGGGATAAACGACTTTTTTGTCAGTTTTTTTCGATTTTCGGCTTCGTTTCGGGGGCACGGGGTCGTAAAAGCTTCCCTTATAAAAAGGGCTGGCAGCGCAGCAGCCGCCGGATGGCCAGATAGCCGCCGTAGAGCGCGCCGTGCCGCTCGACGGCCTGCATCGCGTAGGTCGAGCAGGTCGGCGTAAACGGGCAGCAGGGCGCGTGCATCGGGCTGATAAACCGCCGGTAAAAGCGGATCAGCAGCAGCAGCAAACGCTTGATCACGGGCAATCCGCCGCCTTTTCAGCGGGTCTCGGCTTCTTCTGTGCGTCGGGAAGAAGCAGGTTCTGCTTGCGCAGCAGGTACTGCATGGAACGGCTGAGCTTGTCAAACGCCGCCTCCGCGGCGGGCTGGCGGGCGATGAACACATACAGCCCCGGCTTCATCTGGGGGAGCAGCGGCACACAGGCGGCGCGCAGGCGGCGCTTGATGCGGTTGCGCTGCACCGCGCAGCCGAGCTTTTTGCCCACCGAAAAGCCGACCTTGAGCACCGGGCCGCGCACGTAGAGCATCACCATCTCCCGCGCCCCGGCGGACGCGCCCCGGCGATACACATATTTGAACTGCGCGTTCTTTTTCAGGCTGTAAGTTCTTTGCAAATTAACAACGCTCTCCTCGGTTGACGCCAAAAACGGCAAATGAAAGAAAAAGGCCCGCTCCCGGTCTTTGCCGGGCCGGACCGAACGCCCCGAGCAGCCTCGGAACGGGTGCCGCCGATTGGCGGGCGCTGATTGTCAAATCAATCAGACGGGATTGGAAACGGTCAGCTTCGCGCGGCCGCGGGCGCGGCGGCGGGCAAGAACCTTGCGGCCGTTCTTGGTGGACATACGGGAACGGAAGCCATGCACCTTCGCGCGCTGGCGCTTCTTGGGCTGATAAGTTCTGACAGACGATGCCATTGTTACACACTCCTATCATCAGGTGAATTTGAACAAATGTAGAATCGCGCCGCGGCAGGCGGCACGTTGTTCCATGCGAAAGCGATTATAGTATACTTCACCGGCCGCGGTGAAGTCAAGAAGAATTTCCTGTAAAAAGCGGATAAAACCATAAAAAAGCGTCAAAAAGCGATTCATTTCCGCCGGAACAAACCGTTTGTCAGCAAAATATCACACTTTTTCTGCCGCACTTGACTTTTCCCCGCCCATCAGCGTATAATAAAGCCAAATTGGGGTTTTGCCGCAGGCGTTCCGGCCTGCGATCCCTCGCTGATTTCCGCGCATCCGCGCGTTTTTCATCCAATTTATGAAGGAGGCATATTCTTTATGCGTCGTATCGGTGTTTTGACTTCCGGCGGAGATTCCCCGGGCATGAACGCCGCCGTCATGGCGGTCGCCAAATCCGCGCGCTATTACGGCATGTCCCTCATCGGCATCAAGCGCGGCTATAACGGCACGCTCTGCCGAAGCCACCATATTGAGGATGACATGGTCGAGCTGGATCTGGATACCATTCTGGATATCGCCGATCAGCCGGGCACCTACCTGCGCACCGCGCGCTGCCTTGATTTCATACGACCGGAAATGCGCGTGCACGCGGCCAACAACATCCGCGAGATGGGCATCGAGGGCGTCGTCGTCATCGGCGGCGACGGTTCCTATCACGGCGCGATGGGGCTGTGCGAGCTGGGCATCCCCTGCGTGGGCATCCCCGGCACGATTGACAACGACCTCGCCTATACCGAGATGACGCTGGGCTATGACACCGCCGTCAACTCCTGCATCGACGATATCCGCGCCATCCGCGCGACCAGCCGTTCCCACGACCGTCCGGGCGTGGTGGAGGTCATGGGCCGTCACTGCGGCGATATCGCCCTGAAGGCCGCCGCCGGTTCCGGCGCGGAAATCTGCCTCGTGCCGGAGGTGCCGTGGTCGATTCAGGAGGCCGCCGACCGCCTCTCCCGCCTGATCGACATGGGCAACCCGCGCGCAACCGTCGTCGTCGCCGAAGGCGCGTGGGACGCCATGCAGCCCGCCGACTGGCGCCGCTACCTCATTGAGAACGGCGCGAAGGGCATCCACGAGGACGACCCGATCAGCACCGAAAAGCTCGCCTTGCTGCTCAAATACAAGTGCAAGTGCGAGGCGCGCTCGACCGTGCTCGGCTACACCCAGCGCGGCCGCACGCCGTCCGCCTACGACAGCTGGTTCGCCTTCGAGGCCGGCAACCTCGCCGTCAACCTGCTGCGCAACGGCATCGGCAATCAGGTCATCGGCATCAAGGATGGCCGTGTGTACTACCTGCCGATCATCGAGGCGCTCAAGCAGAAGCGCGAGTTCAACCTCTCGCTGTACAACATGATTAACTCTCTGTAATTTCAACATTTCGTGGGGCTGTTCATGCGCAACAGCCCCATTCTTATCGAAAAGGAGAATCCTCCATGCTCGCCAAAAACCAATGCTTTGAAATGACCTGCGACGCCTTCGGTCAGGATGCGCAGGGCGTCTGCCGCCACGAGGGCATGGCCGTGTTTGTCCCGGCCTGCTGCCCGGCGAACGCGCGCTGGTGCGCATCGTCAAGCCGGAAAAGCGCTATGCCTTTGGCCGCGTGGAAAAGCTGCTGGAAAAGAGCCCCAGCCGCGCCGAGCCGTTCTGCCCCATCTACAAGCGCTGCGGCGGCTGCGTCTGCCAGCACATGACCTACGAGGCCTCCCTTGCCTTCAAGCGCCAGCAGGTGCAGGATCTCCTCCGGCGCGTCGGCGGGCTTTCCATCGAGGTGCCGCCCGTTTGGGGCATGGCGCATCCCTTCGGCTACCGCAATAAGGGCGCATACCCCGTCGCGCAGACGGACGGCGCGCCTGCCTGCGGCTTCTTCGCGCCGCGCAGCCACGATCTCGTCCCCCTGCCCGAAAACGGGTGCGCCATTCAGGGCGAGGATTCCGCCAAGGCCACACAGGCCGTCCTGAATTGGATGCGCGAAAACAGCGTCCCCGCCTACGATGAGCAGACCGGACGCGGCCTCGTCCGCCATATTATGACCCGTTCGACGACCTCCTGCGAGTTGATGGTCGTCGTCGTCGTCACCCGCGCGGATATCCCGAAGGCCAGTCGGCTGATCGAGCTGCTGCGCGCCGCCGTCCCCGGCCTGTGCAGCGTCTGTCTGAGCGTCAACAGCCGCCGCACCAACGTCATTTTGGGCACGGACATCCGCGTTCTCTGGGGCAAAGCCGCCATGGAGGACACGCTCTGCGGCCTGCGCTTCTCCGTTTCGCCGCTCTCCTTCTTCCAAGTGAATCCCCAACAGACCGAGAGACTCTACGGCCTCGCGCTGGAATACGCCGGCCTGACCGGCGCCGAAACCGTCGTGGATGCGTACTGCGGCGCGGGCACGATCTCCCTGCTGCTGGCGCAGAAGGCCAAAAAAGTCATCGGCATCGAAATCGTGCCGGAAGCCATTCAGAACGCGAATGAAAACGCCGCGCGCAACGGCATTGCCAACGCCGAATTCCACGTCGGCGCAACCGAAGAGCTGCTGCCCAAGCTGGTGGAAAACGGTCTCCGCCCGGATGTGATCGTGCTCGATCCCCCGCGCAAGGGCTGCGATCCCGCCGTCTTGCAGGCCATTATCGCCGCCGCGCCCAAGCGCGTGGTCTATGTCTCCTGCGGCGCGCCGACCCTCGCCCGCGACGCCAAGCTGCTCGCCGAAGGCGGATACGCCGCCGAAAGGGTTCAGTGCGTCGATATGTTCTGCTGGACGGGGGCGGTGGAAACTGTTATGTCATTGGTCCAACAAAATCCGGATGATATCGTCAAGGTTGGCATCGACGCGGACGAGCTCGCCGTTACCAAGGCCGAGAGCAAAGCGACCTACGGCGAGATACAGACGCGCGTCAAGGAACAGACCGGCTTGAACGTCACGCCGCTATACATCGCACAGGTAAAACGGAAGCATGGGATTATCGAGCGCGAGTGCTACAACAAGGCAAAATCCGAGAGCGCAAAGATGCTGATCTGCCCGCCGGATAAGGAAAAGGCGATCGAAGAGGCACTGAGGTTCTTTGGGATGATTGCGTAACAGGTTATGACCTCAGCGCATATCAAAAAGGTCATATTCAAAACACCAATCACGGAAAGACGCGAGCAGTTCATGCTGTTTCGCGTTTTCATTTCTGCCTTTACCCGCCATCTCTATGCATCGCTTTATTCACATAAAAGCAAGAGTAATTCTTCTTTTCGTATGTCTGTCAATTGCAAAGATGCAACATATATCGTATAATGATGGTGATACCGCTCGACAGCAGGAAGGTGAACCTTGATGGCAACAAGTTACAATAAGCTTTGGAAACTGCTCATCGACAAAGGGATGCGCAAGAAGGATCTGCAACTCGCCGCAGGCATCAGCTCCGGCGTTATCACCAAGATGGGCAAAGGTGAAGCCGTCACCACGACAGTGCTTGCCAAAGATTTGCAAAGCTCTCGACTGCAATATTGGGGATATCATGGAATTTGTCGATGACGAGGATTAACGCATAACAGAGATTCAGGAGGCCAAACCGATGGACGCTCGTATGCTCAACACAATTGCAAACTTCATCTGGGGTATCGCCGATGATTGCCTGCGGGATGTTTATGTGCGCGGCAAGTACCGCGATGTGATTTTGCCAATGACGGTCATCCGTCGCCTTGATGCTGTGCTCGAGGATACCAAACCGCAGGTGCTGGCGATGAAGAAGACGCTCAATACGGCAGGCATCACCAACCAATGGGGCGCACTATGCAATACAGCCGGGCAGGCCTTCTGCAACGCTTCGCCCTTCTGCCTGCGCGACCTGACCAGCCGCCCAACCCCGCAAAAGCTCAAGACGGATTTTGAAGCGTATCTCGACGGCTTTTCGCCTAACGTGCAGGAAATTTTGGACAAGTTTAAGTTCCGCAATCAGATCGACACGATGATTGAGGCAGACATCCTTGGTGCGGTCATTCAGAAATTCGTCAGCAAGGATATCAACCTGAGCCCGAAGCAGAACGGAAACCTGCCGGGTTTGGATAATCACGCCATGGGCACAATCTTCGAGGAGCTTGTCCGCCGCTTCAACGAGGCCAACAATGAGGAAGCCGGTGAGCACTGGACGCCCGCGATGTCGTTGAACTGATGGCTGACCTTGTGTTTGCGCCCATTGCGGATCAGATCAAGGACGCCACCTATTCCTGCTATGATGGTGCATGCGGCACGGGCGGTATGCTGACGGTGGCGCAGGATCGGTTGAACAGGATTGCTGCGGAGAACGGCAAGAAGGTATCCATCCATCTGTTCGGACAGGAAATCCAGCCCGAAACCTACGCCATCGCCAAGGCAGACATGATGCTAAAGGGCGACGGCGAGGAGGCCATGCACATCGCCTACGGCTCCACGCTGTCCAGCGATCAGCATGCGGCGCGTTCGTTCGACTTTATGCTGGCGAATCCTCCCTACGGCAAGAGCTGGAAGACCGACGCGGAGCGCATGGCCAGCGGCAAGAAGAAGGAAATCCTCGACACCCGCTTCAACGCTGCCACCGCAGATGGCGAGCCGCTTTCGATGATTCCCCGTTCCTCCGATGGTCAGCTGCTGTTCCTGCTCAACAACATCAGCAAGATGAAACAGGATACGCCGCTGGGCAGCCCGCATTGTCGAGGTGCACAACGGCTCCAGCCTGTTTACGGGCGATGCAGGCAGCGGCGAGAGCAATGCCCGCCGCTATATGATCGAAAACGACCTGGTGGAGGCCATCATCGCGCTGCCGGAAAAGATGTTCTACAACACGGGCATTGGCACGTTCATCTGGGTGCTGAGCAACCGCAAGGAGGAGCGCCGCAAGGGCAAGATTCAGCTCATCGACGCGACCGCCATCAAGACGCCCTTGCGCAAGAACATGGGCGAAAAGAACTGCGAGCTTTCCCCGGCGCAGCGTGCAGAGATTGTAAGCATCTTCATGGCGTTTGAGGAAAGCGAGGTCAGCCGGATCTTTCCGAACAGCGAGTTCGGCTATTGGAAGGTGTCCGTGCAGCAGCCCCTGCTGGACGAGCAGGGCAACCCCGCCCTCGACAAGAAGGGTCGTATCCAGCCGGACAAGGTGAAGGCCGACACGGAGATCATCCGTTCCGCTACGAGGGCGGCATCGAGGCCTTTATGGACGCCGAGGTGCGCCCCTATGCGCCGGGCGCGTTCATCGACCCCAAGGCGACGAAGATCGGCTATGAACTGAGCTTCACCAGAGTATTTCTACAAGCCGGTGCAGCTGCGCCCATGGAGGAAATCGTGGCAGACCTGAAGGCTCTGGAGCAGGAAACGGACGGCATGCTAAAAAGGAAATTTTGGAGGGGGTAAAAAGATGGGATAATGATATTATAAGG
>VOFB01002440.1_pt1 | contig 39639 bp, 42 predicted proteins | sample 5384141 | NCBI WGS metagenome assembly VOFB01 (sample SAMN12384721, study PRJNA508395) | human gut metagenome | isolation source: healthy gut A | host: Homo sapiens
AGTTTACCTGTGGGAGAGTGGTACCGAAAACCGTTAACAGAGGAATCCATCTTTTTAAATAATTAGTAATCCCAAAAGGAACTCATTAAGGTCAAAGGGAACATTAGAAAATGGAGGAAAGAAAATGCGAAAAACGATTAAAAATTGTTTGTTTTAGCGGCATCTGTATGCATGCTGTGTGGATTGGAGTCATGCCGGTATCGGCGAAAACCACAGATGTAACCATTACCGCGAATCAGCAAAGCAAAACGGTCAGCGTCACGGCGGAAAATGCAGCAATCTCAGGAAAAGATATTTCCGTAATCTGTTATAACCCGTCATGGGATCAAAACCCGGCTAATATTGAGGGGAATCTGGATAAAATCGAATATCTGGATCAGTACACCATGACGAATGGCAAGGGTATCCTTTACGTTTCCGCTTAGCGGCACTCCTGTGGAAGGCGAGTATGCGCTGGTGATCGGTTCTGAGGATGCACAGTCACCGCTGGTAAAGAAATTCCGGGTAAAATCCAGTACTCCTCAGGAGGGAGATAAAACGAACCTGACACAGACCGTAAAGATGTACGAGGCCATCCAAAAGAATAAATATACGACAGAGAGCTGGGCGGTATTTGAGACACAGCTAAAAGCAGCGAAAGCCATCCTGAGTAAACCCGGCGCCTCACAAAAAAAGAGATTGATGCTGCCCTGTCTGCACTGAAGACAGCCTACAGCGGCCTGACTGAACGGAAGCCGGAACCAATACCAGAACCAAAACCGGAACCGTATTTAAAAAAGGGTACAAAAAAAATAAAGTATAAGAATGGCACTTACGCCGTTTACAGGCATCAAAATCAGTCAAAGCAGTTACTTTTGTAAAACCCAATAAGAAAACGCTCAAGAGTTTCGTGATTCCGTCCAATATAGTATATAAAGGCCAGAGCTACAAGGTAACCGCTGTGTCGGCGAAAGCATTCTATAAGAATAGAAAACTGGGAAAAGTGACCATTGAGCAAACGTAAAGCAGATCGGAAACTACGCGTTTAAAGGCTGCGGTAAGTTAAAAGACCATCAGCATTAAAGGTAAATCAGTGACAAAGTTTGGAAAAGGAACCTTCCAGTCAATCAACAAGAAGGCGAAATTTATGATACCGTCAAAGCAATATAAGAAGTATAAAAAAAGCGATCATCAAGGCGGGAGCTAAGAAAACGATGACCTTAAAAAAAAAACAAAATAAGGTGAGAGGAAATTTAAAAGAAGGGAGGGGGAGAGGTGAAAAAAACATCGGGAAGCAAAAAGATCATCCCCGTCTGTATGGTTTTAGCTATTTTATTGTTTGCCTTCATAAAACCTGGGAATTGGCCGTTGGGCTTTTACAATCTGAACGTTTATGCGCAGGATATAGCTTCAAACCAAAGCAGAGCCATAGCGGATAAGGCCGCGCCGCCTAAAGAAGCGTACGGAAACATCTATCTGGCGGATTCCGTAGATGGCATCAAAATCCGGTGGAATTCCGGCAATCCAGATATCATCACGGATCAGGATACCGGAAGATATAAAAAAGGAGTGGTGACAAGACAGGATGAGGATACTGTTGTAAGGCTGACGGCTTCGTTTACAACAGATGGGAAAGAGCAAACACAGAACTATGATGTTACAGTCAAGGCGAAACCTCCGAAGCAAGAAGATATGGAGGCATATCTGATGGTGACGTTTGACAGGACCAATTTCCCCACCAGAGTGAGAAAATATTATTCCTGGTATCGGAGGATGGTTTGAACTGGGATGTTCTGAATGAGGGGAATCCAATCTTCACAAGTACGCTGGGCTCAAGAGGTCTGAGAGATCCGCAGATTGTCCGTTCACCTGAGGGAGACCGGTTCTTTATGGTAGCGACAGACCTGAAATCCACTGAGACCGGATACGATACGAGAACTGGTTCCAAATCCATCATGGTATTTGAGAGCGCGGATCTGGTAAACTGGGAGCCGCAGAGGATGGTGAAGGTAGCGCCGGATGATGCCGGGTCGCGTGGGCACCGGAGAGCAGCTACGATAAGGAAACCGGTGATTATCTGGTGTACTGGTGTTCTACAACCGGATGGGATAATTTCAAGCGGCAAAGAATCTATTGTGCCAGGACGAGAGACTTTAAGAATTTTTCAGAACCGGTCGTGTATATGGAGAAAGAAGGATATGATTTAATTGATATCAGCATCCTGACCGAAGGCGATACTTACTATCGGTTCGTCAAAGATTGTGATCCGGTGGCGATTATCATGGAGCAATCCAAGTCGTTATCCGGCCCCTTCACACCGGTGGAGGGCTACACGTTAGCGACAACGACCGGCTTTGAGGCCCGGCTGCCGTGAAGGTAAACGGAGAGAAGAAATGGTATCTCTATCTGGACCGCCATATGGAGAATAAAGGCTATGGGGTATATGAGACCACCGATCTAGACAGCGGAAATTTCACACCTGTTAAGACTGCGGTGGAAGATGGGATGACATCACCGGTCACCTTAAGACATGGAGGCGTGCTGCCGATTACCCGGGCGGAGTATGAGAGACTGATCGAGCGCTATAGCCCCAAGGATGTGGTGACAGATAAAAAGGAGCTGCTTCACTATAACTTCACTGAAAACGAGAATGGGTCTTTAAAAGATTTATCAGGCAACGACCATACCGGAACGGTAAAAGGCGGCGCAGTGGTGAAGGATGGCATGATCACCTTCGATGGCGTTGATGATTATGTGCAGATGCCAAACGGAATCCTTAAAGACTGCAGCAATGCGACCATCACCGTAAACATAAAACCGGAACAGGAGAAACAGAACGTGTTTGCATGGACCTTTGGGAATTCTTCGTCTGACGGCTACATCTTCATGAATCCTATAAATCCCGGCGGCTCCTTAAGGACTGCAGTGACAAAGAGCGACTGGAGCGGGGAGAGGGGCATAAATATCAACGGTTTGCCGGTAAATCAGTGGTCAAGCGTTACGGTTGTATGGAAAGGGGCAAACTCTAAGATTTATGTTGACGGAGAGCTAAAAAGGAAGCGCGGACTTGAGCATTTTACCATCGGAACTGGGGGATACCATTCAAAACTACCTTGCAAAATCGCAATATGCAGGGGATGCGTATTTCAAAGGGCAGATGCGGGATTTCAGGGTCGCAACTACGCCTTTAGCAGCGAAGAAGTAAGGAGACAGTCGGATATGCATGCTGTGGAGAATCGGACGGATGGAGGCATGAAAATTACAGCAGTATATGATAAACAGGGTACATTAAAAGAAAAAAAGGTTGAGCGCTATGAAAAAGGCACCAAGATTGACAGCCCACAGTTAAATGAAAATGAAGAAGCAAAGATATTTATCTGGGATGAGAAGCAGCGGCCTCTCATGGATGCATTTGTTTTTAAATAAGTTATAAAACGATTGCGGGGGTCCAAACCATTCTGGTTTGGGCCCCTGTGCTTTCAAGCCCCGCATGTAAAAGATTGTGGCTGGCAGAAACGCGCAGATGATTTATATCATGCACAGCACACGAAGGCGTTCTGTTTATAACACGCGCTTCGCCGCAAATACGCCCAGGCGTATTTCGCCAACATTAGGTCAGGAGGCTTAAAAATAATATGAAATTAAAATTTTCAAAGCGGAGGTTCGTTGTTCTCCTATGCCTTATTCTCACCCTGGTAAGCTCTGCCGGTCAGATCTCCGGACACGGGGTTCTAAGGGCAAAAGCAATGAGTGGGCAGAGTCAGCCAGATGAGCTGGCAGCGTATATTTTTGTCCATTTTATCGGTAACCAGAGTACACCCAATGAAGAACAGGTGTATTTCAGCGTTTCGAAAGATGCTCATAACTGGATCACCTTGAACAACAAAAGACCCGTACTGCGCAGTACGATCGGTGAAAAAGGGGTGCGTGATATGTGCATTGTGCGCTCACCCGAAGGGGGCAAATTTATATTATCGCGACTGATTTAAATATGTATTTAAATCACAACCGCTATGACTGGGGACATGCCTCCAGCAATGGTTCGACTCCGTTATCATCTGGGAATCCGATAATCTGGTGGATTGGTCAGAGGCCCGTCGGGTAAAAAAGTAGCGCCAGAGGGGGCAGGAACCGTCTGGGCGCCGGAAGCGATCTGGGATGAGAAGGAGCAGGCATTTATGCTGTACTGGTCCTCCAATACCTATGAGGGAACCAGCAGCAGGCAGTTTAAAATATACCGGGCATATACCAGAGACTTTAAAAGCTTTACAAAAACCGGAGCTTTTTATGTCAAACGGTGATAAAGAAGTGATTGATTCGCACATTATAAAATCCACAGCGGATAATAAGTACTACCGATTTGCCAAGCTTAATGGCTCGGTTACCGGAGAAGTGTGCAAAACAGACTATATTTCCGCCAACGATGCGGACTGGGAACGAACTGGGCTGGTTATTGGAAATTCGGAAGGGCCTACTGCTTTTCAGTTTAATGGAGAAGAGAAATGGGGATTGTTTGTGGATTCAGATGAAAAGTATATGCTGTATACCACAGATGATCTGTCAGCCGGGAATTTTACCAGGGAGCAGTTTCAAACGGAACAAGGGCTGCGGCATGGAACCATTATGCCCATCACCCAGGCGGAATATGATGCTTTGATGGAGAAATACGATATTGAGATCCAAGATCCTGCGGACAAAAAAGAACTGTTGCATTACAACTTTTTACAGAGTTCAGAAGAAATATTGGCAGATGCCTCCGGAAATGGGAACAACGGAACCATTCTTGGTGGTGCGGATGTGAGAGAAGGCAGAATTACGTTTGACGGCGTGAATGATTATGTGACAATGCCGGCAGGGCTATTGCAGGAATGCAACAGTACCACAATAGCGGTAAATATAAAACCATCGGAAGAAAAAAAAATGTGTTTGCCTGGACCTTTGGGAACTCTTCTGAAAATGGTTATATTTTTATGAATCCGGCAAACCCCAGCGGCTATTTAAGAACAGCCGTAACATTGGGGATTACAGAGGTGAAAATGGAATTGACATCGATAGTCTGCCGATAAACCAGTGGACAAGTGTGATTGTCACATGGAAAGGTACGGATGCCAAGGTATACGTTAACGGGACATTAAAAGAGAGCGGGAATTTTGGATACTTTCCGTCTGACCTGGGCAGAACCGTCCAGAATTACCTGGCGAAATCTCAATATGGGGCAGATGGCTATTTTAAAGGTCAAATGAGTGATTTCAGGGTGTATAACTATGCATTTAGCAGCGATGAAGTGAAAGAACTGTCTGATATGCATGCAGCGGAGAATATGACAGACGGAGGCATGAAGATCACAGCAATATATGACAGACAAGGTTCATTAAAAGAGAAAAAGGTTGAGCATTTTGAAAAGGGTATTAAGATAGACAGCCCTCCGCTTCATGCGGAAGAAGCAGCCAAGATATTTATCTGGGATGAAAAGCAGCGGCCGATTATGCATGCATTTACGTTTCATTGAGGAATCAAGGGAGCGGGGTTCAAACATTTTTGGTTTGAACCCCGCTGTTTTCGTATTGGAAATCTAAGTTATAATTCTTTAGATATATATACAATATTTAAAATTGAAAAGGATATCTGACGATATTAATATTATAGAGTAAGAAGTAACTGTGAAGGTACGGATCAGTTACAATAAGTAATCAGTTACCCGTAGTAATTCTCGAAAAGGGAGGAAGTAATTTTATGAAGAAAAAAACAGTAAGTGTTTTACTGGCAGCAATGATGACATTGACGGCAGTTACAGGCTGCAGTAAAAGCAGCTCAGAACCGGCAGGCTCCACATCGAAAGAGTCCCAATCAACAGAAAAGCAATCGGCACAAGACCAGACGGCAGAACAATCGGCTGAGGAAGAAGCGGATCGTGACGAGGACATCACGCTGACTTGGGCAGTCTTTGAGACGGATAATTATACAGCCGAAGTGTGGCAGCATATTATCGATGCCTTTGAAGCGGATAATCCTGGAATTAAGATTGAGAAGGTCCTGATGACCGGGGATTCCAGACCTCAGTTTCTAAAAACAATGTTGGCGGCAGGCAATATGCCGGATATTAATATTGACCCCTGTTGATCTTGCAAGTACAGAGGGAATTTATGCGGAAGTTCCGGAAGAGCTATTGGCCAAATATGAGGAGACATCCATTGCTACATACAATGGAAAACATACATTAGTCCCGGCATACAAAGCACTGCGGACTCAGTGTTTTTACCATAAGGACCAATTTGAAGAGGCGGGGATAACGGAAGAGCCCAAAACCTGGGAGGAATTCCTTGAGGTTTGTGAGAAACTGGCGGCAGCCGGAAAACCCCATTGATGGGCGTCGGCGCTTCGGATATATGGGCTACCAGCTTTGGGTGGTGGACCGGTGTGACAAATTCAGATATTATGAAGAAATATCCAACATTTAATGAGGATGTCTTGAGCGGAAAGGTCAAATGGACAGATCCGGTGATCGTGGACTCAATAAATGCCTGGAAGACCTTGATTGATGCCGGTTACTATCACAAGGGAAGTATGACATTCAGCTATACACAGGCCAGTGAAGAATTCGCCAATGAGAGCGCAGCCATGTTTATGGATGGTGCATGGAAAGCGCCCACCTATGACGCAGAAGGCAAGACCACAGAGGATATCGGAGTATTTGTGGTACCGGCTCCGTCAGGTGCAAAAAGCTACTGCACCATGCCGCAGTATTGGGGGTAGCTGAAACCTGTAAGAATAAAGAAGCGGCATTTAATTTCTGCGAATATGTGCTGGGCGGCAATCCCGAAATCTATAAATACTATCTTCAGGCTGACGGAACCTATTCTGTGACGAAAGATCCTGTAGAATACGAGATGGGACCAATCCAAACCGAGTTTGTGGAAAATTATAAAGAGTGTGAGCTGGTTCCGGAAATCATGAAAGCGGTAGGCGATACGGCTATGCCCACCGGATTCGAAGACTTTACGTGTAAATCTTTACAGAATGTATTCACCGGGGCAGATGTGAAAAGCGAACTTGCAACCTGGGATGCTGAGATGGAACGTTTACAATCAGCAGGAAATTAGTGGAAAACCGATAGCTCATCAAATAGCCTGAAGTGCAAAAAAGAATCCTGTATTTCAGGCTATATTTAATAAGGATTGGAGTAGTAATATGCGTAAGAAATCAAAAATCTTTTTATTGCCCGCGCTCTTAGTGTACACTCTGCTAATGATCATTCCTATTCTGGGCGCTTTTTATTTAAGCCTGACGAATTGGAACGGAATCTCTCCGGGATTTGACATCATCGGGATTCAGAATTATGTGGCAATGCTAAGTGATACACGTCTCCATAATGCAATCGGTGTCACGGTTACCATAACCCTGGTGGTCAGCATTACGGTGAATGTGCTGGGTCTGTTTATTGCAAGCTTACTCAGCCGTGCAGGAAAAATTATAAATGTGCTGAGAAGTATCTTTTTTTTATGCCTTATGTAATGAGTACCGTCGCCATATCCTTTATCGGACTTGCGATTTTATCCTATACGGGAGTGCTGAACAGTGTGCTTGAGACCTTGGGATTCGGGAATTTGGCGGGGATTACATTGGAAATACAAAGAATGCTGTCATAAGCATCTGTATTATTGAAATCTGGCGTACTTTGGGATTTCATATGGTCCTGTACTTAGCATCCTTACAGACCGTGCCGGAAGAATTGTACGAGGCATGCACGGTAGACGGCGGAAGCAGATGGCAGAAATTCCGCTATATCACACTTCCCATGATCGTGCCGGGAATAACGATCAGTGTCATTATGAGCATTATGACCGAGATGAAACAATATGATATCGTAAAAGTAATTACCAATGGGGGCCGGGCTACTCCACAGAGACGGTCACCTACAATATTGTAACACAGGCATTTGGCAATAATATGCTGGGCTACTCATCGGCAATTGCGGTATTTCTGTTTGTTGTTATTGCAGTGATTTCTGTGATCCAAATAAAAGCCAGTAACAGGATGGAGGTATAGCTTATGAAACATACGATGCGTAAAAAGCTTCGTCCAGGGAATCTGATTCTGAAAACAATTTTAGTGCTCATGGCAGCCATTTTTGCGTTACCTTTATACATAACGCTGATCAATATTTTTAAGCCCACAAAACTAATATCAGCTTCTCCGATGGCTTTGCCAATCCCACCGGTACTGGATAATATTATAAACATATTAAATAACCCCAATATAAAAATTGGCCATATGTATTTTAACTCCATATGTATTACCGGGTTCGGGGTGGTCATCTGCATACTAATATCTTCAATGGCAGCTTATTATATCGTGAGAACCAAAAAAAAGATTGCGGAATATTTATATATCTATTTTCTGTTTGGGCTTATGGTCCCCTATGTAATAGTATATGTGCCGCTGGTGATGATATTTAATAAAACAGGCATAAGCGGTAATCTTCCAAGTCTGATCATGGTGTTTGTTTCCGGAAGCGTTTCCTTTTCGGTTTTTATGTATAAGGGTTTTATCGGGTCCTTGTCATATGAATTAGAGGAGGCAGCGATTATTGACGGGGCGGGGCAATTCACCATATTTTATAAGATCATCATGCCCCTGGTAAAGCCCTGCACCACTACCGTGGGGATTTTTATTGGCTTATCTATGTGGAACGATTTTTTGACACCGTTGCTGATCGGCCAGGTACAAACGATTACGGTTGGGATCTATACGGCTATCGGCCCGTTTACCGCTGATTGGGGAACCGTCTTTGCCTATGTTATGTTTGCCACAATGCCGATCATCATAGCCTATTTACTGGCTCAGAAACAGTTTATAGCAGGCCTGACGGCGGAGCATTGAAAGGATGAGGCCAATGAGAAAGAAAAGCTCGGAATACAAACTGGGAGATATGCTGATTCAATATTATCAATCTGAACATGGACAGACGGAACTCTGTATTGCACCCTATGAGCTGAGAGACAAGATAATAGAAAATAAGGAGTGTTCCACAGATTCCCTGGTTCAGATAAAAATAGAAGGGGATGCAGCCCCCTTTGGTTTTGGAAACGGACATACCATGCGAAATTCCGCCTCCGTATCTGAATTTTGTTTTAAAGACCAACGGTTTGATGAGAATGGGGATTCCTGTGTGATCAGGACAATCCTGGAGAACCGGCGGGGACAGAGACTGGAACATACATTGACGTATCACAAAGGATATCCGGGGCTTAAGATAAAAACGCGAATCACAAACCAGAATGAAAAGAAACTGCGCTTGAAATGCTTTCTTCTTTCTCTCTTGGAGGAATCACACCTTTTTCCAGAGAGGAGGGAACGGACATGCTTTTGTTACACCGGATAAGGAGTAAGTGGAGCAATGAGGGACGTAAAGAGACCAGAACCATCGAGGAGCTTCAATTAGAGCCGTCCTGGTCCCGCTGGGGCGTGCAGAGTGAAAAGTTTGGACAAATCGGTTCTATGCCGGTAAGAAAATATTTTCCCTTTGCGGCAATCGAGGATAAAGATAACCAGGTGATTTGGGCAGCTCAAATCGCCTGTCCGTCCTCATGGCAGATGGAGGTATACCGCAGGGATCAGGCACTGTGCTTCTCAGAGGCCTTCCGGACTATGATTTTGGCCATTGGATGAAAAAAATAAGCTGTGATGAGTACTTTGATACCCCGGAAGTATATCTGACGGTATGCCGGGGGACCCTGGACGATGCGTGCCAAAGACTTACCCGAATGCAGGAAAGGGCGTGCAGGTTTGATAAAACGAAAGGGCTTCCTGTACTTTTTAACGAGTTTTTGTACCACATGGGGAACCCCAGCTTCGAAAGTATTTGCAGGATAGTTGATATTATCAGTGATAAGGATATTGATTATTTCATTATTGATGCAGGATGGTATGCTGACCGGGACCAAGGTTGGGAAAATAATATGGGAGACTGGGATGTTTCCAGTGAACTATATCCCATGGGTATGCAGGCCGCGGTGGATAAAATAAGAGAGGCTGGGTTAAAGCCGGGGATTTGGTTTGAACCGGAGATTGTCGGAAAGGATGCCCAAGTCTCAAAGAAGCAGGATCATTTGTTGAAGAAACACGGTAAGGTAATTAGGGCAGGAAACCGGATGTTCTGGGATATGCGCGATCCATGGACGCAGGAATATCTGGCCGATAAAGTCATCGGGATGTTAAAGAAATATGGGTTTGAGTATATAAAAGTGGACTACAATGAGAGTATCGGAGTCGGCTGCGATGGCTGTGAGAGTCTTGGGCAGGGCTTGTATAAGCAGATGCTTGCCGCTCAGGATTTCCTTGGGAGGATCAGGAGAGAGATTCCTGGTATTCTGATAGAAATTTGTTCTTCCGGGGGCATCGCCTGGAGCCATCCATGATGGAAATCGGGAATATGGCTTCCTTTTCGGATGCCCATGAGGAAAAGGAGATACCTATTATCGCAGCGAACCTGCATCGGACTATTTTACCAATGCAAAGTCAGATCTGGGCAGTGATCAGGAAGAATGATTCGAACAAGCGAATTGTGTATTCCCTTGCAGCCACCTTTTTAGGGGTGATGTGTCTGTCAGGGGATGTGTTTGACTGCAGCCGTCCGCAATGGGATTTGATAGAAGAAGGGATTCAGTTCTATCGAATGATTTCTCCGATCATTACCCAGGGGTATTCCTGCATTTACGGAACAGAGCAGCAGAGCTACCGCTGTCCCAGGGGATGGCAGGGAGTCATCCGATATGCCGGCAATGAGGAGCATGCGGTTGCAATCATACATACGTTTGCGATAAGGAATCCGGTTGAGATTGCGCTGCCTCTTAAAAACGATTATTATATCCAAAATGTTTTTGCGGCAGGGAGCTATTCAATAGATACAGGGGACAAACACTTAAAGATTATGGTAGAAGAGGGTTTTCAAGCGATCGCAGTTCTGCTCGCGGCCCAATGTGAAACGGGTAATATCTGAGGTGTTCCTATAGGGTAAAGGCGTTATGAAAAACAAAAGAACAACATCAGGATGAAAATAAGAAGTTCCAGTATTTTTTCTTAAAATCACGGTACTATTTGAAGCGGTATTGATCCTATCGCTTGTTTTTGTAGTTCTTTTGTAACACTGCAATTCTCTAAAAACTTTGAAAGACAAAGAGATAGCCCTGGGAGATACCAAAATAGAGAAACTCTCTAACTATATGCTGGAAAGGTATAATCGGATTTACAGCCTTTTCAAATTATATGAACAGAGGTGAAATATCTGAAATATTCAGAAAGATTGAAAATGATGAGTCAGAAGCCTATGAATACAGGAATATCAATGCGATCAATGTTTTTTCGCCGGAGTGGAATCCTCAGATGATGCGATTGTAGACGTAATCTTACTGTCAATTACCGGGGCGGTATTCTCCCGTACCGCAAAAAAAGCCAGCTACGAAGTCAAGCCAAGTTACCCATTCTGGGAGGACGAGCACATTCAGGAATTTATTGCCTCTGAAGAAAATATGGAGATTTTTTATGATGATCCTACCGATTACTCTTTGAGAGCAAGGGAACCGGTGGTATCTTTGTGGGGAAGATTCATGACGCCAGTTTATATCCACACAAACGGGCGGTAGGTATCTACATTATAAATATCTCCATAAACGATATTGACCAAGGTTTGGAGCTGGAGAAAGGGAATAGCAAAGGAGAGCTGTCCTTAATCAGTGCCGGGGGACAGATTTTATTCAGCACTGCAAAAGAGAAGCTGGGAAAACAGTTTGAAGATTCCTACGGTGAAATGAAAGAAGATGTCTACCGTAAAACACAAAAAATAGGAACATCAGGAATGACCATTGATTACCAGCTGCCCAATGACATCTTATTGTATGATATTAATCAAATAAAATACAATACGGCACTGGTATTGCTGGTTTCAATCGGCATTACACTGCTGATCAGCTATGTGATCTATTACATCTTTAATAAAAAAGTCAGGATTCTTTTGGAATCCATGGAGAAGGTTCAGAAGGAGATTTCATGCTCAGGCTCCCCTTCAACTCTCGGGGATGAGATTGGCTTACTCAGCCAATCCTTCAATGAAATGTGTGAGAGACTGAACAATTATATTGCACAGGTATACCGGGCCGAAATTCAACGGAAAAACGCAGAAATCAATGCATTGCAGATGCAGATAAATCCACACTTTTTATACAATACACTGGAAAGTATCAAGGCGAAGGCCATCGAGGAAGGGGATGAGGTGACACCGGAGATGATTGTACTCCTGGGCAAGCTTTTCCGTTGGAGTATGAAGACAAATGAGAAGATCGTCATTTTGGAGGAAGAAATCGAGTATGTCAGAACTTATCTGGAGCTGCAGTCCTACCGCTTTAACAAAAAGCTGGATATTGACATCCAGATACCAGAAGAATATCTGGATTTTGGAGTACCGAAACTGATCCTGCAGCCACTGGTCGAAAACGTGATAAAACACGCACTTGTCTTAACGGGTAAAAAGGGATCGTTGGAATAACCGCAAAGCAAAAAAGCGGGTAAACTGGAAATAACAATATTTGATAATGGCCAAGGGATGTCGGAAGAACATTTGATGAGTATAAGAGAACGTCTGGAAAATGCAGAGAGCCAGGATGAATTTGACAGTATTGGGATACAGAATATACATCAGCGTTTGAAGCTTTTGTTTGGACAGGAGTATGGGATTCAGATTCAGAGTATATTGCATTATGGTACTGCAGTGAAGGTGACTACACCGGCCATGTCTATAGAGGAGATGAACGCAATTGTATAACATGATCATTGTGGATGACGAAAAACAGATCAGAGACGGTTTAAAGAAAATGATGCCCTGGGAGGAGTATAATATTCAAATTTGTGGTGAAGCTGAAAATGGTCGGCAGGCTCTTGAACTGGTTGAACACCTCCATCCGCAGATAATATTTACGGATATACGGATGCCGGTTATGGATGGCATTGAATTGCTGCAGGAATTAAAGCAGAGAGAAGCAACTTCAAAGGTTGTTGTGCTAAGCGGGTATGATGATTTTAATCTGATCCGCAGGGCTATGAAAAACGGAGCTATGGATTACCTGCTCAAACCTTCCGGCAAAGATGAGATCCTCCAGATCGTTGAAGAGATCATTGAGAACTTTAAGGATGACATTAATTCAAAACTCATAAATAATGAACATTTGACATTGCTGAAAACAAATGTAATGAGTCGATTGATCAGAAATGATCTGTCACGGATGGAAATGAAACAGAAATTTGAACTGCTGGAACTGAAATTACCTGAGGGGCCCTACTCTGTGGTAGTAGTCGAAATCATAGAAAATGGGCAAAATCAAATGTTGGGACAGACGTTTCTTGCCTGTGAAATCTGCCAGGACATGATAGAAAGAAAAACCGTGGCATTGTATTTATTGATTCCATCGGGAAAGTAGTGATTATCCTATCAGAAGTGAAGCGGGATAACAGCATGCTATACATAAAAGAGACTTTGGATGAGGCGCAGATCCGTATCCATCAGGAATTAGAACTGGACACAGTTATTTCAGCGGGCAGCACGGTAAAGACACACAGGAGCCTGAACCAGAGTTATAAGGAAGCGGCAGATACATTGGGACATCAATTTGTATTCGGAATAAACTGTGTACTTTTTTTTTGATGAGATCAAGGAGTATTTTGAGAAAAAAATAACCTGCCGGCAGTTGAACGCAATGAAATCAGAAACTTGATGCAAAATGGCAGCGCTTCAGAGGCGGATGCCTTTGTAGATGGGGTCTTTGAGGGGTATTTAAAAAGGAGGTCATTGCGGATCAGTTTGTCCTTCGAAACTGTGCATTGAAATGATCATACTGGCTTTTCAGTATCTGGATGAAAATCCAATGATAGACAGAACGAAAATACAGGACATGAAGGAGAGGGCGCTAAAGAAGAGTGCAAGCCAGAGCAGCTTAGATCTCATCCAAAAACCGTCAAACATTGTTTTTATGAAATTATTGATTTGGTGAAAGAAAGTCATGAGGACAATCACTCAAAACTGGTGTATAACATGATAAAACGTGTGCAGCAACAATATTCGGACACGGAATTATCACTTTCAAATCTGGCGGAGGAATTTCATCTGAATACAGCTTATTTGGGAAGGATTTTTAAGAAGGAGACAAATAATACGTTTACCAATTATTTAAATGAGGTTCGTATTGAAAAAGCGAAGGAACTGTTAATCCAGACAAGTTATAAGGGAAGTGAATTGTTTAAGGAGGTGGGATTTGCAAATTATAACTATTTTTACACAGTCTTTAAAAACGAACAGGCAAAAAGCCCCATGGATTATCGGAAATAAACCTGTTAAATCTTGTAAACCAGGTAGTCTGTCTGACTACTCTTAAAAAGTGATTGAGGAAATGCAAATGACTTTAAACGCCAGCCGGTTAAAACAAATGGTGCGGATTGTTGCTTTACTTTTCATAATATTCGTTCTTTCTGCAAGTACCTTATTTAAAATCCCTGCTTTTGCAGCGGAACCACAAGCGGTTTACTACATCTCACCGCAGGGCAATGACAGCAACCCAGGGACGAAGGATGCGCCTTTTAAGACCATTACAAAGGCCAGGGATGTTGTCCGGACAGTAAAATAAAAATATGACAGGTGATATTATTGTGTATCTGAGAGAAGGCAGCTATAACCTGACAGACACCGTTACATTTACCCCGGAGGATTCCGGGACAAATGGATATACAATACATTACCGTGCATATCCCAAGGAAACGCCGGTGATTATGGCTGCTGAAAAAGTGACCGGCTGGACGCAGTATGACGGGGACATATACAGAGCGCCCTTGTCAAGATCAGCCAAGCTGCGCAGCCTTTATGTAAATGAGAAAAGAGCCTATATGGCCAGCAGGACCATCACCTGCCAGGGAGGCTGGGGAGAATATACCGTAACCGGGGGCAGCGCTCCCTGGGCATGGGACAGCGGCACACAGTCAGATGGGATAAAATACCGCGGGGAGGATTTTCCGGCATCGCCCAGAAATCCCTCTGACATCGAAAGCGAGTCCGGTTCCACCTGGAATAAGGCAATCGTCTGTTTCCGGGAGGTGACAACAGACGGAGGCGACAGAATCTTAAAGCTTCAGCAGCCATATGGATCGATTGCCCAGCGGGTGGATTCAGGGGCAGCTTTTCAGACAGGTTATGGTGCATCCCATAAGGTTTCAAACGTATTTGAATTTCTCGATACCCCCGGGGAGTTTTACTTTGACCGGTCAGAGGGATATGTTTACTATTATAAAGAATCCGATGAGGATATGTCTGCGGCATCGGTATATGCCCCAAACGGTCTGGAGACCTTGTTTGATATATCGGGAAGCTCCACAAGCGACAGGGTGGAGAGATTGACCTTCTATGGGCTGACCTTTAAATATTCCGACTGGAATCTGAAAGAGATTGACGGATCATACGGGAAAGCGAATCTTCAGGGAGCAGCAGTTCAGGTTGCTTATGAGCAGGGGAAGTACCAGAATGGATTTATGCGCAGGGATGATGTTTGCCCTGCGGCAATCTGTGTGAACAACAGTGATACCATCGTATTTGAGAGAAATACCCTGGCCCATACCGGTGCGGAAGGAATCAGCATGGTCAACGATGTCAGAAATTCCAGTCTAACAGGGAACGCCATATATGACATTGCTGGCAGTGCGATTCTCATTTCCCATCCCCAGCACGTTTTCATAGGCGACGGAGGACCCCGTGAAAAATATGCGCCGGGCATTGAAGGGGCATGTTCGAATATTGATGTAAAGAATAATTTTGTGAACCAGACAACCAGACTATTTAAAGGACATGCCGCAGTGATGGCATACTATCCGGACACACTGACCTTCTCCAACAACCTGGTCAATGATACTGCCTATAATGGACTCAGCATGGGATTTGGCTGGTGGGAATTTGACGGCGTGGACCGATGGGGAGCGGTAACACCGGGAAATCCGTCCACAACAATGAAAAATAATACGGTAGCGGACAACTGGGTCTTCAATACCATGCAGGAGTTAGCCGATTCCGGCCCCATCTACACCTTAGGGAGCCAGCCTGATACAACGATTAGCGGTAATTATATGAGAGGAGTTCCGGCCGGTCACAAATATGGGCTTCATCCGGATGAAGGGTCCGCTTATATCACAAACATCAATAATGTGATTGATACGGATCTCGGGGTGGATGATACGGTAGAGGTTGGTACCTGGGGCTATCAGCATGATCTGCATTACATAAATAACTATACTACGAAAGGCACCTACCACGATACCAATGTGCCAAACAGTACCTTTGAACCGTTCCATAAATATCCGGATGCGGTATGGCCCATAGAGGCTTATGAAATATGCGTCAATGCAGGTATTGAGGAGGAGTACCAGGATATTATTCCAAGCGCTTTTATGGGGCTGCAGGATATCATCTTTCCGGCCAGCTTAAAGGCAGCAGGGGGGATGTCAATACCTATCAAATCAACAAGAGATGAGACCGATACCGTTTGGCTTGCACCCAGTGGGACAACGGAGTTTCGGGAAGGATTTACGATGAAAACGGCGAAAGGGACGGATGGGACCATTGAGATACCGAAAGCAGACGGCAAGTATAAACTTTATATTGTCAGCAAGGATGGTACTACCTCACCGGAATCCCAGGCAACACTAACTGTCATACCAGAGGCGAACAGACTGCTTCCGGAATCTATTCCAAAAGTTAAACTGGGCAAAAAGATAGCATTTACAGAGAGTCTGAAAGATGCGGACGTATACATATGGGCAGCCCCGGACCAGACAAAAGAAGGAGAATTCGACGAAAACAGTCTGGGAATGAGCAGGGTGCCAGGGGACAGTTCCACGATCCATCTGCCTGTGATAGAGGGGAAATATTATATATATATCTTAAGCGCAGATGGAAAAATACTATCCAAATCAGATACCCACATTTACGTTTCATCGAAATACCTGGTCAGAGATGTTATATGGGCCGGGGACCCTGCCATCGAAGACACAGGAGGCGCAAACGGAAGTGTAGAGACGAATAATCGGTTTGGCGAATTGCAGAACTATAATCCCAATACGATCGGGTTATTCTTTGAGGAAGGAATAAAAGAGATCGGCGGCTTAACCCAGTTAAACGCTTTGGATAACAGAGGCGGTGACTGGGCCGGATATATCAATATCAATGTTGATGTTCCAAAGACGGATACCTATGAATTGAGCTTTCTGACCATAGGAGGTTCAGGCCGCAAGCTTGAGGCCACTATAGATGGTGTGTCCACAGGAATTTTTGATGTCATAAATGATAAAAGCAGTCCCCATGCTTATTCCACAGGTGATGTATTAAATGTTTTTCAGCTGGAAGTACTCTTAGACAAAGGGAACCATGTGGTGAAACTGCAGGCGCCAAAGGATTATGAGGCTCCCAATTTTATTGCCATGGCGGTAGCAGCAGATGCAGATCCCATAACCGGCGGTATATCAGTGGATACGATCCTGGTCAGGGCTGGGAAGGATACGATACAGGTAGGGGAAAAGTTACAGATGACAGCCGCAGTGCTGCCGTCCTATGCAGAAAAGAAAGGTGTGAGCTGGAGCACAGAGGATCAGACGGTCACAATTGACCAGAACGGGTTGGTGACAGGAGCTGCAGCAGGGAGAGCAACAATCAGGGCAACGGCAAAAGACGGAAGCGGGATCACAGGGCTAAAGACGATTACAATAGAAAAAAGCCGCGATTACCACCAAGACTCACACAGTAACCTTAGACGGGAACGGAGGTACTGTTACGCAGTCACAGCTGACGCGGGAGGATGGAAAACCGATTGGGGTATTGCCAACCCCGGCCAGAGCAGGATATGAGTTTACCGGGTGGTATACTTCCAGAACCGGTGACGTGAGGATCTCTGCGGATACCCAGGTAAAAGAATCGTTTACCATTTATGCACAGTGGAGGGCAATTCCGAAGCCGCCTGTCTCCCCGTCAAAAGGATTTCGGTTCAATTACAAAGGTCTGAGATACGCAGTTGCAAAACCCGCTTTATCTGGCAGGAACGGAATTGTACAGGTCACTGGATCGGTGAGCAAAAAGTAAAGAGTGTATCAATACCGGCTAGGATAAAGCGCGGCACATTTACCTTTTCAGTGGAGAGCATTGCCCCAAATGCCTTTAAGAACAGGACGAAGTTAAAAAGCTGGTAATAGGCAGCAATGTGAAGAGGATCGGAAAAATGCATTTTATAACAATAAAAGCTTAAAGAGCATTGTGATTAAAAGTAAAAAATAAAATTTATCGGCAAGAATGCATTTAAAAATATATACAAAAAAGCGAGGATAAAGGTTCCGGCTTCGAAGATAAGAACATACAAAAAAAATTGCTGAAAGGAAAGGGACAGAAGAAAACAGTAAAGATTGTCAAATAAAATTTTAGTATATTTGTATAAAAAAGTCCCTTTTTTTCCCCCTATTCTTTTGCTATAATGAGTATATCTGTTAAGCTATATTAGGAAAAATGAAGAGAAGGGAGAGAAGTATGGTGAGAAAGTTTGTTCAAAGGTTGGTATCTGTTTTATTAGCAATGTTACTGTTGATCCAGTCAGCGGTAGTATCTGTGCTGGCAAAAGAAAGCAGGGGTGACCAAAACCGGTTGATCCTATTTTGCGTATTTTGTCGATGCGGGCGATCAAAATCCCACAACGATCAACGATGGCGAGATGTACGGTGTTTATAACAGTGTCACAGACCAAGAATATGGAGAGGACGCAGTTACCGGAAAAACCTGGGGCGTCAATTCGCAGACAGACCGGGATGCGATGAGATTACCAGGATGGAATGGACAAGAAGCTCAGCTATCGCTGTGGCTCAACGGGTTATAATGTGAGCTACCGTTTCGAGCTGCCGGCCGGAACTTACGATTTGGAAATCGGGATACCACACTATTTTGCCGAGTGGGGTCAGCGGGTGGTCAATGTTACCGCGAAAGAAGGCGAGAATACAAAAAACGCTGGCAACAGAGATTAAAACCCAGGATATACCCGAGGGCGAAGCGACATTGGTGGAAGACAGTGTGGTGACGACTGGGGAGAACTGGAACTGTTATTTACCAAGTTTGAAGATGGAAATTGGGACCCCATTGTGGCATATATCAAAATATATGACAGAAACGCTGCGATGGAGCGGTTGGATGAGGTCAAGAAAAGAGGCAGGCACTTATTCCCGGGATCAGTATACTGAGGAGAGCTATGGCGATCTGCAGGCAGCCTTACAGGCAGCGGAGCTCCTGACTGTGGATAATGCCACAACTGCCCAGATCAGTGCAGCAGCGGATCAGCTGGAAGCGGCAATCAAAGGTCTGGTGAAGAAGGATGTGGAAGTTCGGGAAGGAACCGACCCGGCCATCGCTTATTTTGTGGATGCCGGCTCCTATGATCCCAGCCAGACGGCTGAGGGAGATCTGTTCGGTACGCTTAACAGTGTGACGGATCAGGAATATGGACAGGACAGTGTCACTGGGTATGCATGGGGGTACTGGAGAGACCGTTCGCTTTTCCGGTACCAAACCGGGACTGACAAAGCAGCAGTCCTGCCGTTTTGGTGACACGGGTTGGGACATTGGGTATAAGTTTGCGCTGGATAAGGGCGAATACGATGTTGAACTGTATGTTCCCAAGGAGGATTACAGGCGTGTATTCGATGTGCTGAAAACGGATAAAAACGGCCAAGAGAAGATCGGATATGCGGAAGCAGCAAATGGTCCGTATACATTCTATACGAAGCTGGAAATGGACGGAGGAAGTGAGGCGGTTATCGATTTTAAGAAGCCGGATGGATCGTATTGGGACCCGGTGGTGTCCTATATTATCATTTATGACAATGCTGCTGCCGAAGATGCCTTCCATGCTTTGATCGCAGAGGCGGAGAAATACCGTGAGGAAGATCTCAAAGAAGAGAGTTATCAGAATCTGCAGGCAGCCATTGCGGCGGCGGCAAAACAAGTCAATCCGGCTGAAATGGAATATCCGGGAAGGGATTTACACGCTGAAATAAGTAAACTACAGCAGGTTATTGACAATTTACTTGATAAAGATACATACAACCTTACGTTTCAGGCAAATGACAGGACTGGCGGTAAATTGCCAACCGGAGGATTTTTAGCTGCAAATAAGGTATATACAATTCCGGAAAGCAATCTTACAAGGACCGGCTATCGGTTTGCAGGATGGAGCTACAGCGGAAATGTCTATCAGGCCGGGCAGGAATTTACCATGCCTCAGGCAGACGTGGAATTTACCGCTGTCTGGAACAAGCTCTATACCGTATCCTTTGGCAGAAACGGAGGCAGCGGACAGCTCCCGGAGGCGTATCAGGATATAGAGGGCACCAAGATTTCCATACCGGAATCCGCCCTGCGCAGAAGCGGCTACATTTTTGCGGGCTGGAGCGATGGAAGCAAAACCTACCAGCCGGGGAAGAGTATACGATAGCAAAGGAAAATAAAGTATTAAACGCAGTTTGGGAAGAGACGAAAAAATATTCCTTATCCTTTGAATCGCCGGAAGGAACCGGAACACTGCCGCGTACCATGTACAGCGAGGAGGGAGAACTTGTCATTATTCCTGACTGTAGCCTGGCGAGGGAAGGCTATACCTTTACGGGCTGGAGTGATGGAGAAATACAGTACCAGCCGGGAACCTCACTTCGGATGCCGGCAAACGACCTGGTCTTTACTGCACAGTGGGAGAAAAAGGAAAGTCCGAAACCACCAGAGCCAACCCCGCCAGAGCCAACCCCGCCGACTCCGCAGATAAAATACTATACTGTTAAATTTGCATCTTCAGGGAATGCAGCAATCGCCGACCAGCAGATCAAGGAAGGTGAGAAAGCATCTGAGCCCAAGGCACCGTCCAGAAAAAAGGCTATCTGTTTGACGGATGGTATCAGGGAAGCCAGAAGTACAATTTTACTGCAGCTGTAAATACAGATCTGACCCTTACCTCTAAATGGACACGGGTGAAAACAGCGAAAGCAATGAAGCCATCTGTAAAGAATAAAAAAGGCAGAAAAGCAGTGGTTTTCTATCAAAAAAGACAAAAGGTGCAAAGGGATACCAGATTCTTTATACAACGGATAAGCGGGTTTAAAAAGGGAAGAAGCAGGTACTGACTGTTAAGACAAAACGAATTATCAGTAAGCTGAAAAAAGGGAAGACCTATTACTTTAAAGTAAGGGCTTACAAAATGGATTCAACGGGACAGAAGGTATTCGGCACTTACAGTAAAGTGGCCAAACTGCGGATTGTGAGATAAGAGTAAAAGAACAGGGGGAAGAAGATGCAAGGTAAGAAAAAGAGTCTGGCATTGTTATTAGCAGCAGCTATGGTGATCGGAATCCCTTCACCGGCTGTTTACGGCAAAACGAGTGAATAATTGGGGAAAGGTGTACAGGCACAGGAAAGTAGTAAAGTAGAGACCACAAAATGTTTCAATGAAAGCTGGACTGGGGTTACCGGAGACGGCTGGCGTGACGGTATGATAAGTGGAAATGGCGAGAACGGTGTGGTTACCACCGGATCACCTTATGGCGACCGGTTAATATACCAATATATGTATTTTTCCTTCCCGTCTGCGGCGACCAGATTTACGCCTGATGAGACTGGATATCTGGACGAAGCCAGACAGGCAGTCTTTAATCTTGATGACAGCTGGAATGTACACGGACGGAGTCCGGAATATTCTTATGCATTTCATCCGGGCACCAGCTGGCGCTGAATATGGCAGAAAAAAAATAGTTACAGCAATTATCAGCGCTGGACGGATTATGAGACAGCGGAGGTAGGAGTAAAGTATTCTGACAAAAATGGGGACTGGCAGCGCAAGACTTTCGTATCGCGGGAAGATAATGTGGTTATCACCAGGATTGACAAGTCATCAACAGGCGAAAAAGTGAATATGACGGTATCAATTGATGATATTCAGTCAATGAGCAAGTCATGGGATGGGATGTCGACAATCAGCAAAATGCAGTATAAGAAGCTGGTCGATGAGAATGCGGATTACATTGCCGAGGTGGGCCACTATCCGGCTTATGACAATAGTGAGCTGAAGGAAGGCGGTTTTGTCGGTCTCACCAGAGTAGTTACCGTAGGCGGACAGAAAGAACGGGTCTTACTGCAAGATACAAATGAGGCGATCAATGTCGGCGAAGATCAGAATCCGGCGATTAAGATTACCGATGCGGATGCGGTCTATCTCGTGACCAAGTCAAAAACGTACCCATACGATGGGAACATATGAGGAATTCAGGAACCAGACCCAATATGATCTGCTGGATGAATTGCTGAATCATATAAACGGTGTCATTGACAAGGAAGAATATCAGACAGACGGTCATTTTGATTACGACAAGGCACTGGCACCTCATGCCAAACTGCATGGCGATCAGTTTAATGCCGTTAAGTTTAAATTGGACGGTGATGAAGCGGATAAATTGCTGGACAACGAGACCCTGATCAACAAGCAGAAAGGTGAGCGCGACCGACTGAATCATGCATTTATTGAGCGCGCCTACAACGCCGGACGCTATGCCCAGCTTTGCTGTGCCGGAATATCGGCGCCTCGTCTGTACGGCATGTGGACCGGAGAATGGCAGCCGGGATGGCGGGGCATCTATACTCTTGATGCCAATGTCAATATTCAGGTATCACCGATGAATACCGGAAATATGGAAGATTCGGCCCTTGGATACATCACTTTCTTTCTCAGAAATGCTCCGGACTTTGAAGTGAATGCCGAAAAGATTTATGGTATGCACGATGCAATTCAGGTTCCGGTAAATTCCGACGGTGAACGCGGAATCCTGGTGGAATATTATCGAGATTATCCGTTCCAGTACTGGAACTCCGGTGCGAGTTGGACGTTACTGCCGATTTTTGAATACTGGCAGTGTTACGGCAACCGTCAGATCCCGCTGACTGATATGTTGGATTATCAATCGCTGAAATCAGTTCTCTGTGTCGAGGATGGCGGATACACCGAAGAAGAAATGGAAGCGGTAATAGCAAAGGGATACCTGGATCTGGAGCAGGATATTTTACTGCCGCTGTTAACGAAACAAGCGAACTTCTGGGAACAATTCCTGACCCCGGAATACTATATCGATGAAAATGGTAAAGCCTGCTATCAAAAGGTAAGACGGAGTTAGAGCCGGGTGAAACTTATATGCTGATCCCCACGTATTCACCGGAGAATCATCCGCGCGGCTATAACAGTACGATAACTGCAAAATTCCACCATGGATATTGCAGCAGCCAGGGATGGCCTGAGCATGGTGATCGAGATGGAAAAGGCGGTGGGCAGACCGGGCAGCAAAGCGGCCATAGAGAAGTGGGAAAACTTAAAGTCACTGCTGCCAAAATATAAGTTTGACAATACCGATTCCGGTAAAGGTGCCCTGAGAGAATGGGCGATGGAGAGTATATCGAAAATAATGACCACCGCCACCTCAGCCATCTCTATCTGGCCTGGCCGGGTTATGAGACCCAGAATGACGAAGCGCTGTTTAAAGCGGCAAAAGCAGGCTGTCGCAAACCGCAATGATTATAATTACGGTGATACGACGGCGAGCCATGGCTGGATGCATAAGGCTCTGGTCAATGCAAGACTGAAGGATGGGGAAGGAATCATTACGGCACTGAAACCGTTGATGACAGACAATCTTTATTATACGTCAATGATGGGGATCACGACACGAATCGCCGCAACGGCACATATTGTACAGATACCATAATCGGTACCGTAGGGGTGATCCAGGAAGCAATGGTATTTTCGAATACCGGCGAAATAGAAATCATACCGGCACTGCCGGAAGACTGGAAATCAGGCTCTATGGACGGTATACTGGCCAGAACCAGAGCGGAAGTTGAGAAGATGAGCTGGAATACCGAAAAAGGAACCGCAAATGTTCAGATCCGTTCGGATATCGATCAGACCATCCGGCTTAAGTGCGGCATGGAATGGAGCGATGCAGTTGTCTCAGAACCGGCAAAAGCAGAGATCGAGTACAGTGATTACATCACACTTAACCTAAAGCAGGGCGATGTGGTTACCGTGGACTTTTTAACGGGGATGTAACGAATGGTTCTCTGGCAGAAATGATCGATGCAGCCAATTCCCTGCTTCAGCAGAACAAGCCGGACAGCCAGTTGTACAATAAACGCGCCAACGAAGAGCTGCAGGCAGTTATCAATGCAGCGAAGGATGCCTACTTTGGCGAAAATTCCGACTCTAAAGCGATCCGGGAAGCAATCTGGAAACTGCAGGATGCAATGAGGCAGTATGAGGATTCCTACCGTTATCAGCTAGTGGGATCGCTTCAGCCGGGAATATACCAGAAGCGGCAGAAACTGGCCATTGAACACACCCAGAATGATCGGATGGAAGTGCGGTATACCCTGGATGGCAGTGAAGTGACGAAAGATTCCTGTCTGTATAGCGGTGCGGTCACGTTACCCACCGGAAAGGTAAGCGTTCGGGCAGCACAGTTTATTAAGGATACCGGTGTACCGGTCGGGGACTCTTTTGAAGCGGACTATTTGATTTATGCCAATAAAAATGAAGCGCTAAATAAAGCAGCGGCGATTAACCGCAATATATATAATGGGCAGGGAGCAGATAAGGCGGTAGATGGAAATGCCGGTACAAGGCTTTCGGTCAGTGGAAACTACAGCGACTATATTTTAAGTGTTGATTTAGGTGAGCCAACAGTGATTAACCAGGCTTATCTCGATGAATACGTGGAAACCGTAGACCGTGAGACAAACCGAATCCAGACATTTGAGCTCCAGTATCAGAATTTAGAGACAGGAGAATGGCAGACCGCTTACAATTTTGATGGAAATAATGTTGGGGCAGATATGTATTTATCCAGACCAAATCCGGGCGGAAGTTCAGCTCATGCGTATTATGGCATCAAATTTGATGAGATTACCGCTCGTCAGGTACGTCTGGTCATGACTGCGACCAAGGAGATTTCGATCTGGGAGTTCCAGCTTTTCAACCAGAGAGAGGAGCTGGGGCTGGCCAGTGCGATTGCAAAAAGCAGAATCCCTTCTGGCAGATGAGCAGGAATATGATACGCAATCCTGGGCTGACATGGTAGCAGCATATCAAAAGGCGAAGGAATTGTTTGAGCGGACGGATGTAAGTCAGGCGGAGCTTGACACTGCAGTCAAAGAATTAAACAGTAAAGTATCGGCTCTGAAACGTAAAGAACCGGAAACAAAAAAGGATTTTACAGTATCCGCACCTTCCTCTCAGGTCTATACCGGAAAAGCCATCACACCTGCGGTTACGGTGAAGGACCAGGGTAAAGTACTGAAAGCCGGAAGCGACTATAGCCTTACCTATCAGAATAATGTAAATGTGGGCAGCGCCACGATACAGGTCAATGGATTGAATGGCTATAAAGACGTGAAGAAGAGTGTCTCCTTTACCATTACAGCGTACCCGGCCGCAAACCTGAAGATTAAAGCAGACTCGAAAAAAGTTTATACCGGCAAAATGATCAAGCCGGTACCAGTGGTCACCCATGACAATACGAAACTCCGGGAAGGGAGAGATTATACGGTTTCCTATTCAGGGAATAAGATGATTGGTACGGCAAAAATTACAATCAGAGGAATAGGAAATTATGCAGGTTCAAAGGCGGTTACGTTTACGATTATTCCGAAAGCGCCTGAGAAACTAAAACTGAAAAATCAGGGGCGAATGGAATCACACTCAGATGGAAGAAGGTAAAAGGAGCATCCGGATATTATGTTTACCGGTCCATGGCTAAGAATGGTAAGTACCGCAAGGTAAAGACCTTAAACAAAGCCGGCATGGTGTCCTACCGGGCCGCTAATTTGAAAAAGAATAAGAAGTATTACTATTATGTGAAGGCATTTAAGAAGGTAAAGAATAAAAAAAAATTGAGAGTAACCGTTCGAAAGTCGTGATTAGAAAAAAGTAATATAAGCATTAAAGGTAAAATGATTACTGTTCACTCAGGTCTGAGCATCTACTGCTCAGACCGTGAGAAAATGATTCAAGGGTGCATAAATCCCATCGTCGAAGGCGATTTTGCATGGGTTTATGCATGTTACTGTGAACGTGTGAACAGTAACGTATAATGCGGAGGAGGATCGGCTCGGAACTCTTCCGCATTTTCGCGATACGGGTTAAAGCGAATAATATTTACTGGGATGACCGTAAGAAAATGATTCAGTAGTGCAAAAATCTCATACATTTACCGGATAAAAACGGGTATCAATTCAATTTTTAAACTGGTAAACTGAAAGACAGGAGGAATTTTACCAAAGCACGTTTGAAAGGTTAAAAACTGACATTAAGGCGGCGTATTTTACCCATTCAATTACTCCGAATTTACTTGTACTATATAGCTATCAAACGAATTAATAAAAGAAATCGTAAGGGAGGGATGCTCAAAATATGTATCAAATAAAGCATAAATTGTATAGGGCAATGGTCATAGTAATCGTTGCTCTGAGCCTGAATATGTCTGTAATGCCTCAGGTTCTGGCTTCCGGAACGGGTTTTGGTGATAGTGAAAGCCGGCTGGAAGGTGGAAACTGTTCTATGACAAGGGAGCTGGAGGCAGTTGTATCTTTAAACCGAAATTTTCTTGAGGTGTACGGGATAAAAGCAGATTTTCAATTGTGCAATAAAAGGACCACTGACAGAAATGTTTTCATGGTACTGAGCCTATATGACAGCCAAGGGAAAACTTTTGAGGATTCATAATCAGACGCTTGCATTACCGCCCAATGCGGCGAAGCAAGCTGCCCTCAAGATATCCTTGTCACAGGAAGAAGTGACAAAATTTAAATCCGCCAAGGCATTTGTCTGGGATGCAAATACGTTGCGTCCGCTTACCTCAGTGGTACTGAAACAGGATATGTTCGGAGATACGGTGGAAACGCTCACAAAGGCGGCCATATTTGATGGGTTTGATGTGGGACTGAAGGGAGATTCTTATTTTAAAGAGCAGTTGGAAACGGGTGCGAAGTATCTAAAGTATTATGAGCCGGACAGATTGGCAGCCTCCTGTATATCAATAATTTTCCGGAGAGATCACCGGCAGAACCGTATGGTGGTTGGGAAAGTGGCGGATTGCCCGGACATTCCGTAGGGCATTATCTTTCCGCCTGTGTTTCTATGTATATGCAGACTGGGGATGAAGATTTCAGAGATCGGGCATTGCGGCTAATCTATCTGATCGGGGAAGCCCAGTATGACGACGGATATGTGGGCGGTGTGGCAAAGAGCAAAATGGATAATGTATTTAATAACCCGGAAACCTTCTGGGCCGGAGGATACAACGGTGCTTACCTGGATGGAATGTGGGCTCCGTGGTATTCGATCCATAAGATCTATGGTGGACTGATTGATGCCTATCTTTATATGGGAGAAGAGAGGGCACTGGAAATTGCGGAGAACATGGCCAAGTATGCCAAAAGAGGTACGGATAAATTGTCTCCCGCACGTATGGATTACATGTTGGATGGCGAGTATGGCGGCATGAATGAGTCCTTTGCCCAGCTGTATGAGATTACCGGAAAAGAGGATTATTTAATATTGGCAAAGAGATTCAGCCACAAAAAGTCATGGACCCGCTTTCACGTGGAGAAGACAATCTCTCTGGCCTTCATGCGAACACTCAGGTACCTAAAATGATTGGGGCGGCAAAATATATCAGCTTACCGGAGACGAATATTATAAAAACGTAGCGGAAAATTTCTGGAAGTTTGTAGTTTATGACCGTTCGTATGCAACTGGCGGGCACTGTGATAAAGAGTTTTTCACAGAGCAGGGGACAGAGCCGCGCTCCGTTGAATCTACTGAAACGTGCAATGTCTACAACATGCTAAAACTGACCGAATATTTATATTCAGTAGACCCCAAAACAGAGTACATCGAATTTTATGAGAATGCCCTTTATAATCATATTTTAGGCTCGCAAAATCCTGTTGGGGACAAAACTTATAATATTGACCTGACTATGGGCGGACATAAAAAATACTTTGAGCATTTTAAGGATATGACCTGCTGCGAGGGTACGGGTATGGAGAACCCTGGAAGGTTTTACCGGATGATCTATTCACATGCAGACAATGGCATTGCGGTCAATCTATTTATAGATTCCGAGCTGCAGATGAAGGAGAAGGGAATCGTATTAAGGCAGACCACTGATTTCCCGTACTCAGATGAATCGACTTTGAAATTTGAACAGGCATCCGGCAAAAATCTGCCGCTTAAAATCAGGATTCCAGCCTGGACAAAGGGAGCGCAGATCGTGGTAAACGGAGAAAAAGTGAATAGCCAGCCAGGTGAGGATGGCTATGTTACCATTACAAAAGCCTGGTGTACCGGAGATACGGTTAAGCTGACATTGCCCATGGACTACAGCTTATATGAATCCAGGGAAGATCAGGAAGGCAAGATTGTTGCTTTTAAGTATGGACCGATTCTTCTTGCAGGTGAGTTTGAGGGAATAAAGTTCCATATATTATTACCGAATCAAGAGATCCGAAAGAGATTTTAACCAAGACGGATGAAAGCAAACTTAGATTTGAGATCAGAGATATTTTGCAGCCGGGTTCAAAATCCATTTCGCTCAAGCCGTTCTTTGAGTTTGTTTCTGAAAAATACATGGTTTACTGGAATTTATACACACAGAAACAGTATGAAGAATCACGGGGTCCGGAAGAGATCTTTCAAGATCAGTTGGACAGTGCAACATACGATATGGTTCAGCCCAATGATTCCAACTCCGAGGCAGCACACAATCTTCAGGTGAACGGCACGACATCCAGTGGTATGTGGCAGGAGAAAGGCTGGAGAGACGCAGCAGGTCCAGGTTCCTTTTGCTATGATTTGAAGGTTAAGCCCACCTCTGTGAACTATTTGCTGAGTGTTTTTATGGCAATGAGTACGGTAACGCCGGCATTCGAACATTTGATATTCTAGTGGAAGGGAGGTGATCGGGACATATACACTTGATAGGAACAGACCAAACGATCCCTGGGAATACCATTATCTGGATATACCCAGCAGATTGACGGACGGAAAGACTAAAGTAACCGTTACCTATCGGGCAAACGAGGCGGGCTATACGGCGGGCGGAGTATTTGAAGTCCGCACCACCAGTGCGAAGCTGTGGCCTTATTGAGTAACGGGTAGATTTGGAAACGATAGCTGGGGAAAGAGGGATACAGAGATTATCACGAAATCCTGTATAAGTATTTAAAGGAAAGGATATTGCATATGAGAAATTTTAAGAAAAAAGAGTATGAGAATGACTCTGCTGATTTTGGTTTTGCTGACAATGATCTTGATGCCAATGAGTGCATCAAAGGTAATGGCAGGCTCATACAACAAAGGAGCCTGGGGCGACAACGGCGATGGAACTTACAACAATCCGATCTTGCCGGGGGATTATTCTGATCCCGATGTGATTCGCGTTGGTGACGATTACTTTTTAATCACTTCGACCTTTCAATTTGTACCGGGTATTACTGTTTTACACTCAGTGGACATGGTAAATTGGGAGACCTTGGGCGGTGCTATTAAGGATCTTACCCTTATAAGCGATAAATACAATTATGACAAAATGGAAAGGTATGGGAGGATTGTCTGGGCTCCGTGTATTACATTCAATCCGCATGATGAGAAATTCTATATTCACTTTGGTGATCCTGATGAGGGCTTGTATGTGGTAACGGCCACAAAGGATGGTATCTTTAACAACGAGTGGTCCGATGTTCAGCCTGTAACACGTGCAAACGGCGATTCATTCGGTTTCGGGTGGAATGACTGCGGTGTACTTTGGGATGATGACGGTCAGGGCTATCTGATTGCAAATAACTTTGGCGGCGGATATGGCAACTATCTCTTTAAGCTGTCCGCTGATGGAACAAGAGTCCTGGATAACGGCGTGAAGATTCATTCATCGAATGATGGTTTATTGGTTGGACGGGGAGAGGGGAACCCGGAGGCATATAAAATATTTAAAAAGGATGGTTATTACTATTTTCTGCATAACGCGGTAGTAAATGGACCCAGAGAGCTATTCTTTATGCGGTCAAAGAGTATCTACGGTGATAAAGAGGATGGTACCCCGGGTACGTTTGCGAATCCCGGAAAATATGAGCATAGTCAGCGCGGTGTTGTGGAGAATGGGTACAATGAGTGGTGTCAGGGGAATATCATTGATACCTCAGAGAATTATCAAGGCGAGAAGAAGTGGTACTTTTTGAGCCATCAGGGAGTGGACAGCCTGGATTAGGACGCTGTATCTGCCTTGTTCCGGTGGAATGGGGAGAGGATGGATTCCCGGCAGCGAAGGAACATCGGGAGCAGTGGGAAAATATCCCCAAGCCTCTTTCGGAAAGCCAGGTGAAACGTCCGCAGACATCGGATGATTTTAATAACAGTGAACTGGGAGTTCAATGGATGTGGAGCTACCAGCCCAAGAGTGATATGTGGTCCCTTACGGAAAAACCGGGCCATTTAAGGCTGTATGCATATAAACCGATTACACCCAACCGTTTAGACCGGGCAGGAAATTCACTTGTTCAGCGAAGCTACGCTACGGATGCAAACATCGTGAAGACCAAGATAGACATATCCGGTATGGCCAACGGACAAAATGCCGGGCTGCAGCATTGCGCATCAGACGGATACGGCGCCCTGGGTATTATGATGAAGGATGATGTAAAATATATATGCTCTTATTCAGGCGGAGGTGTCAACCAGATAGCGGAGGTGCCCAAAGACGTAAATGTAGTGTATCTTAAGTCTGAATGGGACATCAACATGATGAGCAAATTCTACTACAGCTTTGATGATGCAAAGTATATTGGGGCAAATTCCTATGGCTTGGAATGGAGATCATACCGGGGATTCCGTTGGTTTCTTTAATTTCAACAACGATGGGGAGAGCGGCTATATCGACATCGATTATTTTACCTATGACATGGATGTCCATGAAAAAGCCCCCTCATTATCGGTGCAGACAACGGCAGCGTCTATAAAAGAAGTGTAAGTGTGAAAATCCCCAGAGGCGTAGTCACCTTAAATGGGAAAAAACTATATAGAATTAAAAATTTAGAGTTAAAAGAACCGGGCGAATATACGCTGAAGGTTGAGGACAACGGTCTTGCCACGGAAATATCCTTTACCGTTATGGAAGCAGAAATGACTCCGCCTCCCGAGCCGATGCTCCATTACGACTTTGAAGATGACAACTGGGAGAAAACTTTGTAAGCGTAAAGATGGAAAACTTGATCCTTTGGGATCAACACCCAAGCTGGAGTATTCCGAGGGGAAAATCGGCCGCGCTCTTAAATTTGACGGCTCCTTTGGTCTAAAACTTGGTTCCATTGAGGGTAACACTCATACGGCATCCATGTGGGTCAAGCTTTCCACACCGAATCTTGGCGCCTGTAATTCCGTTTTGTTTGGAAACCGTGATGGAGGAACGCGCAGCAATGAGAACTGGATCAGCACCAGGTTTATAGATGGACGTCCGTTTTTGTGGAGTAATGGCAAAGGTTCTTCAAAGATCTGGCTACAACATGGAGCCAGTGTGGCAGAACGATGGGCTAATTATACCTATACGGTAGATGAAAACAATAATGCTACGCTTTATGTAGACGGTGAGAAAATCACTTCGGGAAAAGATGGTGTAGATACTCCGGCATCAAAGATCGATTTCTATGCGGGTGGCACTTTCTGGGACGGTGATGTTTTCTATGGATATCTGGATGATGTAAAAATTTATGACTACGCGTTATCGGATGATCAGGTTTATGGCCTCGTTCATGATGACACGGATATCCCGGTTGAAGAAAAAAGCTGTCTCAGGCAGCTGATGATATCACTCCGGAAACATACTATCTCGGCGTCGGTATCAGAGTTCCTGTAGTGGGGCTGTATGGTTCCACCATCAAGTGGACCTGTGACGATGAGAAAGCTGTGATGGATGAGGAAGTAGATCCTAAGGATAGAATCTGGATAAGAGTCAAGCGTCCAAAGGAGGGCGAGAAAAAAGGTAGTACTCACTGCAGACATCACCATTGGGAAGACATCCATCAAACGCGACTATGAAGTGTCTGTGCCTTCAGGCTATTCACAGGAATATACAGGGAATAACAAGGTGAAGGTTCTGGCGGAGAATATGAAGTACGAGGATCCGGTATATGACGGAGCAGCAGATCCCACACTCGTATACAACCGGCAGACAAAGGAATGGTGGTTATTCTATACCCAGAGAAGAGCTTCCGTTGATTATGAACCTGGAACCAGCTGGGTATATGGATCGGATATCGGGATTGCAAAATCTGCAGACGGCGGAAACACCTGGGAGTACGTGGGTGTTGCCCAGGGACTTGCGCTTGGCAAAACCTATGGCTCCAGAGATACTTACTGGGCACCCTGAGGTTATTTACAATGATGGAATCTATCACATGTACGTGTCGTATGTAGAAGGAATCCACTCCAATTGGGGAGGAGCCTCGAACATTGAACATTATACCAGCAAAGATTTGATTAACTGGGATCATCAGTCATCCGTTCCCGGACAGCCATCGGGGAGGTATCATTGATCCGTGTATCTTCCGGCTTGAGGATGGAACCTATGGAATGTGGTTCAAGGCTGAAGGATCACAAACATATGTGTCATTTTCCGATGATTTGTATCATTGGGGGCCCTCTAAGAATATCAATATTTCAGGTGGCAAGGAAGCCCCAAATGTATTCTTCTGGAAAGGAAAATACCGGATGATTCTCGACTATAACCAGAGGCTGACGCTGTTCTCATCGGACGACGGGAAAAACCTGGCCGATGGATTCCCAGATGGATATAGGCGGCCAGCACGGCGATGTGGTGAATCAGGACGGAGAGGCAATCCTGGTGTATTTTGCTGAAAATTACAATTTGCCAAGCGGCAAGGGAAATAAAACGGCATTATATTTGAACAAACTTGCCGAGAAGAGTGACGGAACCATCTGGTGTGATCATGAGGCAGTCTATGAGTATAATCTCCATGCCCCTGAAATCAGGAAAATAGAAGTAAAGACAAGACCGTCCAAGCTTACCTACAATGTGGGACAGGAGCTTGATTTATCAGGGCTGGAATTGTCGGTGGATTTTGCTGACAGTCTCCATGACACTTTGACAGCGGATGATTTTAAAGAATATTCCATTACGTCAAGTATTGCCCCGGGAAGCAAGCTTAAGAAGGGCGATACAGAAATCAAGTTAAGCACGGAGTATGGCGGAAGCGTTACGATTCCGATTACAGTGAAGGATGAGGGGACAGAGGAGCCGGTCAGGAGCATATCTTTGAATAAGAAGACGCTTGCACTGCAGCCCGGAGCGAAAGAGACTCTGACAGCGATTGTTTTGCCGGATGCTGCGGCTGACAAGAATGTATTATGGAGTACCTCCAATGGGGCTGTGGCAACGGTGAACAATGGTGAAGTAACAGCAGTGTCAGAGGGAACGGCAGTTATTACGGCAATGCTTGCTTCTGATAAAACAAAAAAGCAGAGTGCACTGTGACCGTCAAGAAAGCGGCGCCGGATCAACCTTCAAAGGATCCTTCAAAAGAACCTCCAAAAAAGATAAGGTAAAACGGGGAGATACCTTTACCATAGGCAGTCTTAAATATAAAATAACGAAAATGCCCACTTCGAAAGCGGATGGAACCGCCCAGGTGATCGCGATTGCCAGCAAGAAATCTAAGACAATCAGTGTGCCGTCTGTAGTAAAGCATGGAGAGTACCGCTTTAAGGTCACCAGCATGGCATCGAATGTCTTCAAAAACAATAAAAAGTGACCGCCATATCAATTGGAAATGGAATAGCCAAAATACCGACAAAAGCATTTTCAGGCTGTACCTCACTGAAAAAAGTAACCCTAGGGACAGGAATTACCAATATCGGGAAATCGGCATTTTCAGGTGATAAGAAGCTGAAATCTATAACCATTCGGAGTAAAAAACTGAAAAAGGTAGGATCAAAGGCATTCTATAAAATCCACAGCAAGGCTAAGATTAAGGTGCCAGCCAAAAACCTGAAAAATATCGCAGGATCTTAAACAAAAAAGGGCAGAAAAGTTCAGTTAAAATCGTTAAGTAGAGTTATGTGAGGTGATTTTTACCCACTTAAAGCATGATCGCAAGGAGAGGTACGATGAGAAATAATGTGAAACGGGCAATTACGTTTATTACTGCAGGAGCGATGTTGTTATCCGTCGCCCTTCCGGCACGGAACGTTCAGGCAGAGGAGCTGTCTGTTACCAGTGAAACCGCTGGTGTGACACAGTTTATGGACTGCTTTGAACCAATGCCGATTGTAGAAAGTCTGTCAACTGATTGCTGGGGCGCCCCGGAGGTAGGGGCGCGCGATCAGGGCAATGGGCTGGAGGACAGAAAAATGGCGGCCTACTCTTACTGGGATGGCGGCATTGTGAAGGACGATGAGACCGGGAAGTATTATATGTTTGCCAGCCGATGGAATCAGGCTGGCGGGCATTGGGGCAAGATGGGATTCCCGGATGGCAGGGGTCACAGGCCGTTTATGCGGTCAGTGACAATCTGTATGGACCATATGAGGATAAAGGTCCCATTTGGCCGGATTGGTGCGAAGGTGCCGGACATAATGTCTTTCCGTTTGCACTCAGCGAAGATGATCCACTGTACGATAATGGGTATCGGTATGCCATTTCAATCAGCGATACCGGTATGAATGGAGAGACGGCTAATGGCACGATTCATATTGCAAAAGAGCGTTGCCGGACCGTGGGAATTGGTATCTAAAAATAACGGCGGCAAGTTAAAAGCGTCAGGGGGACGGGATTTTCCTGTCCAATATCAGCATCATGGTCAGGCCGGACGGCAGGTACGAGGCCACAAACCGAAACGGCGATATTGCCATAGCGGATTCTCTCGCCGGTACCTGGGATGTAAAGGTTAACGGACTTTGGTGGCAGGTACCCGGAATGTCCACCGAAAATATTGAAGATCCGGTGAGCTGGTACTCAGATGGCTTATACCACATTGTAGTGAATAAGTGGGATGCACGGATGGCGTATTATCTGACCTCAAAGGATGGGATTACAAATTGGAAGCGTCATCCGGGAACGGCTTACACACCGGATGCAGAGTTCCTGAGATATACGGATGGAACCGAGAATAACTGGACAAAGATCGAACGCCCAAACATTTACGTGGAAGATGGAAAGATCAAAGCCATGACCTTTGCAGTGATCGATGTCCAGAAAGAATCAGACTTTGCCAATGACCAGCATGGAAGCAAGGTGATTGTAGTTCCGTTTTTTCTTCTGAGAAGCTCACAGCATTCAGCCAGCAGCCGAACCCCTTGGAAAACCGGGGCGGAATCCAGCCTGTGGAAGATACCAATTCACAGTCCTGGGAGGATGAAATCGGAAAGAATTATGGAGCCGAACATTATATCCAATTGCAGAAAGATCCGAATCATCTTAGCTATGGAAATGGTTACCTGGGAGAAGGAAGCAGACCAGTCAATAACTACGATAACAAAATAGGCTACCTGAAATACGATATCTCTGAATACCAATTAACAGCCGAGACAGATGTGGAAAAGGCCTATTTATCCCTGGTATATATCAGCCAGCCAGCTGGCAATGCGGAGAAGGGACAAGTGCAGGCGGTTCTGGCGGGTTCTGACTGGACAGAGGGAATCGGCCGGGAGAGTGTAAACGGGAATTGGGCAGATCCGGGAACCTTAACCTGGCAAAATCAGCCGGCGTTGTATTACGATACAGACGATATGGAGAATACCATGGCTTCTTCAGAGGCATTTCGTTTTGCGGATTTGGGAAAAGAGGTCAAACTGGATGTCACCGATTTGGTCAGACAGTTTATCAAAAAGAATCCCGGAGAGACAGTAATGAGCTTTGCGTTAAACATAAGTGCGACGGGCAACAGAATCAGGATCGGCAGTCGGGAGGCCGGTGAAAGCAATGCCCCTAAACTCTTGATTCAGGTTGACAAGTCAGAGATCAGGAAGCTGCTGGAAGAAGCAGATGAATACGCTTCTACCCTTTATACTAAAGACTCCTGGAACACATTTGCCCAAGCCTTAGAGGCTGCAAAGCAGGTAGAGCTGGATGAAAATGCAGCTGCAAAACAGATCAGGGATGCAGCGGCGGCGCTGCAGGCGGCAATCAGCGGACTGGTCAGGGGAATACGCTGTCACCTTGGATTTGAATTATGATAACAAGGTGTCAGGACAATTAAAATACGCCGCTGGTACGCCACTGGGAAGTCTGCAGTCACCGGCCAGAACAGGCTATCATTTCCTGGGCTGGTATACCTCCCCCGCAGGAGGGCAGCAGGCCACAGCGGGGGTGAAGGTACAGTCAGATTTGACCTTGTATGCACGGTGGGAAAAGATACCTGAACGGCCCGACCCCTCTCCGAAGGCTGGATTTACGTTCGCAGCCGGTGACATCCGGTATAAAGTAACGAAAGCGGCATCCGGGGGAAAGCGGGCAGCGTACAGGCAGTGAAATCACTGAAAAATAAGCGCACCAGCGTAAAGATACCGGATACAGTAAAATATCAGAATAATACTTATAAGGTAGCGGATATCGGTAAAAACGCGTTTAAGAATCATAAGAAAATGAAGACAGCCGTGATCGGAAATAATGTCAAAATGATTCAGAGCAATGCGTTTGCCGGGTGCAAGGCACTCAAGAAGGTAACGGTTGGTAAAAATGTTGAAAAGATTGGAAGCAAAGCATTTTATAAGGACAGTGCGCTGAAAAAATCACGATTAAGAGTAAAAAGCTGAAGTCAGTTGGAGCGAATGCGTTAAGAGGTATCCATAAGAAAGCAAAATATCAGTGCCGTCTGCAAAGCAACGGAACTACAAGAACAAAGTTCTCAAAAATAGAGGACAGGCAAAAACAGTTATCATTACAAGATAATGCGAGGCAATCATCAGGGCCACGGTTATATGGGAAGCCTTATAACCGGGGCCCCAAAGAGTTTATGGCATTGCATAGACAGCAGCGTACATATGGATGAAGGGTGAGACAATGTATAAAGTATTGTTAGTGGATGATGAAATACTGATCAGAGAAAAAAAATTTCAAAGCGGATTCCCTGGAATGATCTGGGGTTTGAGCTATCGGCCTGTTGTGAAAATGGAAAAGATGCAATTGAGTGGATGCAGAAAAATGAGGTTGACGTGGTATTAACGGATATTTGCATGCCATACGTGGATGGATTGGAGGTTGCCAGATATGTAGAGGAGAATATGCCGAGTACAAAAGTGGTCATTATCACCGGCTATGATGAATTTGATTACGCAAAAAAAGGCACTGGAGTATCATGTGTTCTCTTACATATTAAAGCCGATTACAGCCGCTGAGCTGATCGGAAATTTAAAGCAGATATACCAATTGCTGGAGAGCGAACGTAAAAATCTCCAGGTATATTCGTCATACGAAAATAGTTTTCCAGCACTCAAAAATCAATTTTTAAATCAACTTATCCGTGGCCAAATATCCCGTGTAGAAATTCCCCGAAAGTTAGCGGAGTTTGGCATTGAACTGAAAGGTTCCTTTTATTCTACAGTTATTTTGATTCCAAAAGATTCATCTAAGCGAAATGAATTAGGGAATGCCATAAGCGTGATCCAACGGGATTTTGAAGGAGAAATGCTTGCCTTTGAGGGAAATGACGGAACGGTTATCGCCATAGTCAGTCAGGAGATGATTGAGAAGACAAGAGGGGTGATTAGATTTCAATGCCAGGCTTTATTAAATTCACTGCATAAGAAAACAGGGATTGTATTCTCTTGTCTGGTTGGTCCTGCAGTCCCCGAGCTTTTTCTGATGAATAGTTCCTATGAAAAGCCAGAGAGTTAAGTGAATTTACGTTCCTGGAACGCCAGGGCTGCATATATGAATGGGAAATCTATAATAAGCAGCGGCTCAGTCTCCAGTGGGATCTCAAAAAAGAGGATCTGGAAAAGCGCCTGGTGTTTGCAGTTCAGAGTAACCTTACCGATGATATCCGAAAGGATATTTGCAGTATCCGTGAAGAATACGGCGAAAGATGGATTGCCAAGACCAAGGTGGTAATTATATACCAGAATTTAATGATGACGTTGATGAACTGTTTTGAAAGATTAAATATCGAAGACAAAGAGTTCTTTCAAAGGCACCAGGAAGTCATATCCAGATTATATAGCTGTGAGTATATATCAGATATGGAAAAGGCCGTATTGGACTACTTTTTGGCAGCAGCAGATTTGATGAATAAAAACGGAGCAGCTACGGGGATCAGCAGGTGGAGATTGCGCTGGAGTATATGGATACACATTACGGTGATTATGAGCTATCACTTCAGCTGATGTGTGAAAAACTTGCGATCAGTGTCAGTTATTTTAGTACAGCCTTTAAAAATTACACCGGAATGACGTTTATTGAGGCTTTAACCAAAAAGCGAATTGAAAAGGCAATGGAACTATTGGCGAACACTTCCATGAAATTCTACGAGATAGCCGAAGTATGCGGTTACAATGATGCCAATTATTTTGGGTCTATCTTCAAAAAAGACCGTTGGGAAGAGTCCTCGTGTATACGTGAAAGAGTTGAAAAATGATGAAAAGAGGACCAAGGTTTAAAAGTATAAGGACAAGATTGATTGCATATTTTTTCTTCCTTGATTTTGCTGACATTGATGATTTTTATGTTTTTTCGATCCGATATACTAAAGACAATATGACGGAAAATTCCGAAGAAAACAGCAGGATGCTGGTGGAACAGGTAAATCTAAACATTCAGAACTATGTTGAATATATGGAAAGTATTTCCCAGGTCGTTATCAACAACCGGGATATGAAGGAATACCTGTTTGGCCAAAGCGACAGGGAGGTTACCGCAAATCTCATTGAACAGTTTCAGACGCTGCTGAAGGCGAGAAAAGATATTTTTAATATTGCAATTATAGGATATAACGGAAAATATCTGATCAATGATGGGGAAGGGAAATTGAATCGGTGCATATCTGGACCGCAAAGAGTGGTATCAGGAGGCAAAGAGGCAGGTTCAGACATTACGATATCCTCTTCGCATGTTCAGAATATGGTGCAGGGGGAGTACCGTTGGGTGGTCACATTAAGCAGAGGGATCACGAATCCACATACCAATGAAGTCGAAGGTATCCTGATTATAGATATGAATTACGATTTGATTAAAGACCTGTGTGAATCGGTTCGATTAGGGAATAAAGGTTATGTCTATATTGTTGATAAACAGGGTGAGATTGTTTATCATCCGCAGCAGCAATTGATTCTAAGCGGAGTGAAACATGAGTTGTTGAAAGAAGTTCTGAATGGCCGGTCCAGTATCCGCTTTCAGGATGAGAGTGGGGGAAGAGAAGATATACACGCCATTTTTATCCCCAAAAACAAAATGGACATTGGTGGGTGTGGTTTACACCTCCGAATTGGTGAAAAATAATCAGGCGGTCAGGCTGAT
>VOFB01002908.1_pt1 | contig 39600 bp, 66 predicted proteins | sample 5384141 | NCBI WGS metagenome assembly VOFB01 (sample SAMN12384721, study PRJNA508395) | human gut metagenome | isolation source: healthy gut A | host: Homo sapiens
AATACCTTATTTATTAATTTCTCTGCGACTATGGTCATGTCTTTCACTTCTTCTTTTTATTCTTGTTCTATTTCTCTTTTTATATAGAAGTCTAGCATTAACTTTCAGACCCCGCCAAAATCGTCCAACTGCTTAAATAAAGCCAAGTAATAAGAACGATTACGCCACCTAAACTGCCGTAGATTACGTCGTAATTTGAAAAATTATTAACATAAAAAGAATAACCATAGGTCACCGTAATCCATAAAATGTAGATAATACAGCTCCAGGGATAGAGTCAGCAATCCTCATCTTTGTATTTGGTAAAGCTGTATAAAGTATAACTAGTATAATTATAACAAATAATATCCCCACGCTATATCTCAGGATATTCCATATATAAATAAAGTATTTATCGAGACCGATTAAGTCAAACACAAATGTACCTATTTTTTCCCCACCTATAAGTAAAACCATTGATATTAAAATAAGTAATAATAACATAACTGAAAAAATTATCGATATAAGTAATACCTTAAAAAGATCTATTTTCATTCACTCCATAAGATCTATTAATCCCTCTTATCAAAGATTTTACCGCCTTTGACATAGACCATGTAGCTAAGAAGAAACTGCTTATTAAAAGTTTAAAACTTCTATTGCCTATAACTGACCTAATCAAAGTATTAAGCACCACAAACGCACTTGCAGGGATAAGACTTTCTAGTAAATTTATATATCTATTTAAATATATAACAGGGATAAAAACTACTGCACTTATTGTAAATAATAAAAAACGGGAATAAACTAAGTAATAAATAAAAAGCTACCTCTGCTGCTCTCGAGTTTATATTTCCAATTTCTATTGTTCCATAGTTTCTCTCAAAGCGATATTTTATATGCAGCACTTTTTTTACTATTTTATTTATATTGTTCAACTCCTTTCAATATTTTGTTTTATATTGAATATTTTTCAAGATTTCTTTATATACATTATAATAAATTATTTGTGTTTTTTATTAACTAAATATTATTTTTTTGCTTTGTATTAAATTATATGTAGGTTTTGGATGGGATTTTTCTTAAGATAGTATTAATTTTTGGATTGGAATAAAAAAATAGGGTTGGGTACCCTATTTTTTATTTATTTTATTCTATAGAATATATTAATCATTAAATTTTTTACTTTTCAAAGTAATGTATTCCTTCTAGAGTTAAATCAATACTCATTTGATTATTTATATAAATTTTACTATCTTTAGTGATACAATTATTAAGTTTTAATTCGTCTATTATATCTTTTATGCAAGATTCTATATTTGGAATAAATGAAAACTCATCAACTTCAAATATAAAACTATTTTTATTTAATAGACTTCTTTTTCTAAAACCTTATACAGAAATAATTCTGTATCTTTTCTCATCTTTTACTTCCTCCCTTCTTACTTATTAGTTTATAAATGTAGTAACTATATCAATAAATTTTTGCAAATTACTTATTAATACTGGTATACCATTTGCAACAGTTATAATAGGTGCTAATGACTTTATTCCAATTTTTATGTTACCTTTTTTAGGTTGTTGATTTTCTATTTCTGATCTTATCATATCTATAGCATCAATAGCTTCTTCTTCATCTTTTGGTGATAATTTAGATAAATCTAACTTAATTTTTCTTATAAGTTTGTCTATTTCCGAAAAATCATTTGAATTATATTGTGTTGCATTTAATGTACTATTCCCCTGTGAGATATTAACTTGTCCACCGCTCACATTAAACATCATATTTTCATCTAATCCCATATCTATTCCCACCTTTGTTAAATACTCTTCTATATTAGTTATTAGTACTAATAAAACTCTGTCATTAAATTCTTTTATACATTCTTGAAATTTTTTCACATTATATTGACCAATCATAGCTAAATGAACCTTCGAGTCTATTTCTAAAATATGATTCAAAATTTTATATATTTGATAACTTTCCATTTCTGTAGTTGGTCCAAAATTGAATTTTATAGCCCCATAACTTGTTGTAACTTGATTATATTCTTTTTCAGCGTCAAAATCTGAATCATATCCTGTATTAATATAATCTAATATTATCTCATTATTATCTATAAAATTTATAAATTTTTTTAATACCATATTATATTCATCCCATTTAACACGCATCATTCTGCTTGAAATAGTATTAAAAGAATACATCATTTTTTCAAATCTTTCTTATTCATCTCCATAATCTTTCACCCCACAATATGGACAATAACTTCCACTAAATTTTAATATTGGTTTTATTTTTTGCTTCTTTTTTTTACAACATTTATAAAGTTTCTTTTGCATTGTATCAATACTAAGCATAATAGGTTGTTCATACTCTTTTTTAAACCCATTCTTAGTAACCTTTAATAAACCCTTACTGCTTTTTTTTCTCCATTTCTTTCAATTTCTTCATTAACATTTCTTCTACTTTGTTTTCAATTATCTTTTGTGACAATTCTAGTACATCTTCTGTAATATAATCTTCACATGTTAAACCACAATTAGGACAGTAAATATTAAATATACTTTCACTTTCAAAATCTTCTGGCTTTAATTTAAATAGGCCACCACAAAATTCACATTTTAGTAACACAAATCCTTCATTATCACTAGGTATTTCAATTTCAAACTTAATAGTATCATCCATAATCTCTCACCTCCCTTTCAATTATTTTTTAGGGTTATTTTATTTATATCCAAATCTACTTTATCCACAAATTTATTTTTTTATTATATCTATAATACATTCCCAATTTATATAATCTAAATTTTTAAATCTTATTTCAGATTCACTTTATAAAACATAAAATTTGACTTTATGAAAAAGTCTGTAAATATCAAATAGCTTTCTATAATAAATTTAAATTATAAAAAGAAAGTTATTTTTTATATCAAAAAATTAACTTAATCTAAGAATAAATATAATATAAAATAAGACATAGGCTAATTTAATCAATCTATGTCTTATCAAAAACTTCTAATCTTTAAAAATGCTTACTTTGTCATATTTCAAATTAACAATATAGTCATCAAATTCTGCAAATTTAGTCCATTTATAATCAATATCTCTATTACTTAAATGAATTGCACTTTCTATAGAAGCATCATAATTAAAACATTTATTTATAAAACTTTTATTAAAACTATGGCTATTATTCCCTCCTATTTTAATAAATTCAGAGAAGTTAACAGGTTCTGTTAATTTAAATTCTTTACATATGTCTGCATAATTATCTATTTCCATATTTAGTTCAAAATTTTTATCTATTTTCATTGGAATCGCTAAATTTATACACTGAGGAAATGCAGTAACACTATTTTTAACTTTTTTAGAAGCATATGCTATTCCATCAATATTTAATTCATTCAAACACTGCATTATTAATTGTGAAATTATATATTCAGATTTAAATTTTCTTTCTTTATTTTTTATAGAAAATGAAGTTGCATATACTAACGGCATAAATTCTATCATATTTTGTAATAATTTAATATTTTTTCATCTTCATTATTTTCTACAATAGCTTGTATTTGCCTATTTATTAAATGATGATCAATTACTAAATTTAATATATTTAAGTTTTCAGGTAATTCAAATGCAGAAACATTAAATATATTATCTTGAGGTTTATCCATTTCTAACCAACATACATAAGATGTAGTTCCTAAATATAAACAAGGTACTCCCGGAACACTAAATCTTTGAGTAGATACAAGTTCTCGATTACAAAATGGTATATGTAACATATCTTTTCTTTCAAATGATGAATTACTTAATCTCGCTTTATAAAAAACATAATGTTGCCTCTTTTCTTTCTAGGTTCATATCATCTTCTTTATAAGGAAAATCTTCAAATGCATAAACACCTCTAAACGCATAACTTTTATTTAGTTCAGATACTATAAACTTATTTGAAATATATTTTTTAATAAGTTCATAATTTGATTTTTAGCTTCTGATATATCTGCATTATAATAATATTCTATACTTTTTATTATTAATTTAATATTTTCTTTTACACTATCAATAATATCCTCTGAAAAATCTATATTCTCTATATAATTTTCATAATTACTTAATCCATCTTTTAATTTTAAATAATATTCTTTATCAGTGTTTAATATAATAGGCATTTTAAATTCTTCTAAATCTATTTCATTGATATTAATTTTATCCAAAATAATTTCTCCTTTCTAAATTTATAATGAATTATTCCTCGGCAAATGCAACTTCTTTAAATCCAACTTGACCATTCATAAGTAATGGTAGAAGAAAATCTCGCAGAGAAGTGAGTTCTTTATTTTCATTTGCATTCAGAAAAATCTTATCAAATATCACATCAATTGATTTATTAAACTCTTTAATAATATTTTTAGTTGGAATTATAATAGGTATTGATTCTATATTTGGTTGATTTAAACCAGGTTGTGCTGCTTTCATAGCTAAATTTACTAGTATTTTTTTTATATAATTTTTTCCAAAGTTAAATATATATAATTTTGATATAAGTTATTGTATTTACTTCTAACAATAAATACATGTGAATTTATTGCACATTTTTCATGTGGAAAATTGTTTTGCCATTGAAACATGTCCAATACCAGCTCCATCTTTATATATTAATACATCATTGGATTTTACAATACCTTTCTTTAGTGAATTAAAATATTCTTGTGGAATGTATTTTTCTGAAGAAAAATCATATTTTCCTATAGATATTATATTTTCAGCACCTATACTTGGAATCCCATTATTTATACTATCTATTATTCCACCTTTTGGTCTATTTCCACATTCTAATTCACTTATAATATCTTTAAAGCATCCAACTTCCCATCCTTCAGGAATTTTTTCTCTTTAACTCTTCATTCCAAACCATTTTTCCACCATTTGATTTATATGGTTTACCTTCTTCATTTGAAATTCAAATTGTAAAACCAATAATCATAAATTATTTTTGCCATTGATTCGAGTTCTGTATTAATTTTATTATTATTTTCAATTTTTTATCAATATTTTTTAACACAGAACTAATTTTTTTGAACTTCCAATTCTGGTAATTCAATATCAATATTTTTAACATATTGCATTGGTGGAAAATTAGGAATAGTAGAATCTCCTGTTCCACCAGTGATCACTTTTGATATATATGTATTAAAATAATATAAAAAGTAATCATTATCTATAATATCATTATTTAATCTTATTCTTAATAATGCTTGATTTATCACACCATTTTTACTATCATTAGGCAATTGATATATAGCTCCATAATTAACACCTGAACATGATACTAGAAAATCTCCTGCTTTCGTAGCAAATCTACTCATTTTAGAGTCATAATATTCTTTTTAGATATATAATAATTCCCTGATAGTATTATCTTGTTCAAGTACAACACCTTGTTCATATACCTTATAAGTATCATCAGATTTTGATACAAATAAAGATTTTTTTAAAGCACTTCCAAATGGACCTCTTAAAAATCCATCATCTTTTGCAACAATATCTTTAAATTTTCCTTTAAACATAATTTAATTCCTCCAATCTCTCTTTAATTTCATCTTCAAGAGATTTTCCTTCAGAGAAAAGTTTCTCTAAATTAGATTTAAAAGAACTCATTTTATCTTCAAATTCTTCTGGAGTTAATTCAACAAATTCAATTTTAACTTCAAAATATTGACCTGCTGATAATGAATAATTTTTATCCTTAATTTCATCATAGGTAACTTGTACACTAAAATCATCTACAACTTCTTGATTAATAAATGTATTCTCAATCTTTTCAATCTCTTCATAACTTAAAACTGTCTTTTGATTTTTACCATCTTTTCACCTTAGAACCTAATTTAGAAGCATCTACAAGCATTACTTTTTACCATCTTGATTAGATTTATCAATAAAGATAACAGAAACATTTGTACCAGTATTTGCGAAGATATTTGATGGCATTGAAATTACACCTTTTAACCAATGGTTATCAATAATCTTTTGTCTTACTTTCTTTTCAATTCCTGATTGTGCTGTTATAAATCCAGTTGGAACAACTATAGCAGCCTTTCCATCATATTTTAATGAGTAAAGAATATGTTGCATAAAACATAAATAAATTGCCATAGAATCTTTTTTTTCTTATTTGGTATTTTAGGAATACCTGCAAAAAATCTATCTGTCTCTGACCATTTTTGTTCTATTAGATTTCTTGTACTTGAAAAATCAGTTTTAAATGGTGGGTTTGCAGTTATGTAATCAAATTTTTTACACCAGAACTTGGATCATGTGGAACACTATAATGTGCTGGTGTAACAAGTGTATCACCTTCGATAATATTATCTAAACTATGTGTTAAACCGTTTAACATCATATTAATTCTTAAAAATCTTGATGATTTACCAGAAATATCTTGAGTATATACTTGTGCTTTTTCACCGAATGAACCTTGTCCTAATTCATTAGCAAGATGTAGTATCAATGAACCTGAACCTGCTGATGGATCGTATATTTCATATAGTTTATCTTCAACTGGTGACATGTTTACAAGTATTTTTGAAATAATACTACTAATTGCTTGAGGTGTAAAATATTCAGCATATACACCACTTGCAACATTATAATCTTTTATAAGATATTCAAATATTGTACTATAAAAGTCAAAATTATTTTTAAATGCATTTCCAAAATCAAACTTTTCTTGACTTATAATTCCAAAAGATATTTTTTACAAAGTTATTTCTTTTTAGATGATTCAACATTCTCTGTAATTCTTGTAAATAGAGGTTTTCTTTCTCCATCCGCTGTTTCTATACTAAATTCTTTATTTTCTTCATAATTTGAAATTCTTTTCAAGAGCATCATCAAATAATGAATAGAAATTATCCGTTGACACTTGTTTTATTAAACTTTCAATAGTATCTTCATATTTGAATGCAACATCTTGAGGATAAGAATCATAAAAAGCACTTAATTCATCATTTTCATTTTCTAAAATTTCATCTGGTGTGATATCAATTTCTTCTGCAAATTCTTTTAAGTTAGCCATAAATTTATCATTTAGAATTTATATAAGAATACTGAAGTAATTACAACTTCTTCACTTGCTTGATTTGATAAACCATTAGTTTGACATAATCCCTTTAACTCATCTATAATTTGTTTTATTTTATTTTCCAAAGTAAATATTTCTGTCATATCTATTCCCCTTTTGTTCTATATTATTTGAATAATTGCACATTACTATATAATTCATTAAGTAGTGGTTCATAAAATGGTTTTATTTTAGAATAAAGTTTTTCTTTTAATAATAATTTTGTAACTTTTGATTTTACTGAATCAACAAAGTTTTTTCTTCCTTGAACTATAATAATTTCTTTATCAATAACATCTTTGATTGCACCATAAATTAATATCAATGTATGTTCTATATCTGATTTTTCAGCAGCATATGTGATAATTGCATCTTGATAAGTTTTTACAAAAAGAATAATTCCCTCCATAACTTTTAGATAATCTTTCATTTTCATAATTTATATCTCTTGCTCTTTTTAATGCATCTAATAATTCATCAGTTATTTCATCAATATTTTCTAAATCTGATATTGATAAATCATTAAATATTTTCTGTAATAACTCATCTAATTTTCTAACATTTATATCTTCTTTATTTTTATTATTTTTTGATTTCAGTTTGTATTTCTCTTACAACATCAAAGAAACGTTGTAATTTGGGATTGTTTTCTGCAATCTCCTAAATTCATGATGATAATTTTTGTTTTTATAAATTCATATAAAATCTCTACTATTTCATCATTTGATATTACATCCATCATATTTACAGTGTTTGTAGATAGATTGATAAAGTTAATTCTTTCTTGTGTTGTTCTAAGTAATTTCTTAACTTTTTCATAATCTATTTGATTTGCATAGTCCATAGCTCTTGATAAAATAAATTCTGTATAGCATTCTTTAATACCATTTAATAACCTTCTAATTTTAAGTAAAGTTTCCTTATTAATCATTGTAAGTTGTCTTGAAAACTTTTCTAGATTATCAGTAGAGATAATATCTTCTAAATCATTCATATACTTATGATATTTTTTATTTATATCATCTTTATCAACTATTAAACCATTTAGGGAACCTTCATTCTCTCCATTCTCATTCATATCAGCCTCTAATTCCTTTATATAAGCCTCTATGGTCCTATCATATTCCTTTTCAATATCTACAAAGTCAACAATATAACCATACTTATAAGTCTTACCACAAGGTGATTTATAAGGTCTATTTACTCTTGATATAGTTTGAAGCAAAAGATTGTGCATGAGGACCTCTAAGTAGATACATTTTCTTCAATCTCTTAACATCATAACCTGTTGTTAACATGTAATTTACAATTAAAATATCAGGTGTTAGTGAGTCTCTAAAATCAAGTTGATTATTTTTATTTATTTTTGCTTGTGCAGGATCATCTACATCAGTAATTACAAGACCTGTATTTAATTTTGAATTTTGTCTAAACCATTCATGTACTTTTCTTGCTTGAAGATTACTTCTACATACAATCATTCCACCAATAGATGGATCATTACTTTGTAGTCTAAAGTTATCAAAATCCTTTTGTATAAAGTTTCCTAAAGCATCAACATATGCATCTGATTCATAGATATCCTTATCCTCTAATTGATGTTCTTCTATATCTAAATTTTTCTTTATTTCTTTTCTTGCAACTGTGTCTATATTTTCTTTTTGATTCTTAATGTATATCCATCTGCAATAGATTTATCATAGAAATATTTATGAATATAATCTCCAAATTTAAGATTAGAACGTTCCTTTTAGAAAGCAAAGGTGTTCCTGTTAAAGCAATATAAACAGCATCTGTATCACATATCATAAGATTTTTAAAGAATTCACCAGTTGAAGAATAACTTCGATGCGCCTCATCTATAAAGAATATTCTCTGTACATTTGTATTGTAGTCGTTTTGCCTCTGGCATCTTACCCTCAAATTTATGTATATTTACAACACAGATTTCACCTATAGATTTATCATTAATATTTGTTGATAATGTCTTATTCAGTTCTTTTGTGAATGCTTTTTTATCTTCACAATTAACTACAGTTAGCCCCCTGTTCCTAAATTCGAGACTAGCTTTGTGTAAGAAGATCCAATCTATCGACTACAAAGAAAAATCTAGCATTGACACCTTTCTCAGCATAATAATCTCTAATAATTCTATTAGAAAAGGCTGCAAGCCCTGTTTTTCCACTACCTTGAGTGTGCCAAATGATGCCACCCTTTCCACCTGATTCTAGACGTTCAATTATTTTTCTTGTAGCAAAAATTGAGGATATCTCATTATATGTTTTTGTGGTACTTTTCCATCTACAAACATGATTCCATATCTCATAAAATACAAGAATCTTTCTTTATCAAATACTGAGGTTATAAACTGTTGCAAGGTGTATCAACTTTTAAATTTTCTTTAAATTCTGGTGTATCTGTTTCTTTTGGATTATAACCACAATCTTTCATAACATCTTTAATTTTTTCATCATCAATATCTTTATAATTATAGTCAGTTAAATATTTTATATCGTCTTCTCTAAAGAATGAAAAGCTTGTATTCTGTCCATTTGGTGTAGTATAGAATGAACCAGCCTTAATATCTTCAATATCATCATTTTCTGCTTCATATTCCATATTGTTTGAAAATGATACAAACTGAATCAAGTTGAAAAACTTCTTGTAATCAGGATTTCTAAGTCTTTTATTTATCATTCTATCGAACTCTTTTTTGAATTCCACCCTCATTATTGGGCTTTTTAACTTCCAAAAACGCAAGCGGTATCCCATTAACCAAAATATTTATATCAGGTCTAAAAGAACCTTCTTGACTACCCTCTTGCACATTAAAAGGAAGTTCATCGACTACTGCAAAATCGTTATTTTCAATGCTGTCAAAGTCTATTAACTTCACCTTCTCCGTCGGATTTATAAGCCAATAATAAAAACTCTTTTCCCAAATCATTGTTTCTTATTACATTGTTAATGTCAGTCAAAATACTTTTTATCTCATCAAATGTAAACTCTCTGTTATTGATTTTTCCAATGCTGGTTTGAATCGATTTATAAATATCTTCGTATTAAAAATCTACATCGGCGTCTTTTAATGATTGATAATTATATCCCAATCTTAAAAACTGGATAGTAGCAGGTATTTTCACTCTTGTATCTTCATTAAAAATCATCCCCCAGAAAACCCCCTTTCATTTATTTATGATTTTAATTATAGAATATATATTTATTTTACCATTATTTGGTTGATGTTTGTTTAAAATTGCCGTTTTATCTATAATTTATGTATGTTTTAAACCAAATAACACCATTTAATTATAAAAAAAGCAGGAACCTAAATTAGTTCCTGCCTTTTATCAAATTATTATATTTTTAAATAGTTATTCGATTTACATAAAATCTTTATCTTATATTAAATCAATATAATTCTCTCTCAATCAACTATTTAACTTTGATCAATAATCTTATTGATATCAGCTTCTATATTAGCTATCTTATCTAAACACTTAGCTTCATCTTCGCCTTTAACAGCAACATAGAATTTAAGTTTTGGCTCAGTTCCTGATGGTCTTACTGCTATCCAAGAACCGTCTTCTAAGAAGTATTTTTAATACGTTAGCTTTTGGTAGACCGTCTATACCTTTTGGTAGTCTTTAAGTCTACAACTTTTTGTATTATTAAATTCTTTTATGTCGTTTTCTCTGAAGTAAGTTATTATTTCTTTTATTTTAGCTAGACCTTCTATACCTTTAAAGTTAATGAGATTGTTTTTTCTCTGAAGTATCCGTATTTTTGTATAATTCTTGTAATCCTTCATATAAGCTCATGCCTTTTGTCATAGTAGTAAGCTGCCATTTCTGATATTAATAATGATGCTACTACACCGTCTTTTGTCTCTTGCATGAGTACCAACTAAATATCCGTAACTTTCTTCGTATCCGAATAAATAAGTTTTATCTCCACTTTCTTCAAAAGATTTTATTTTTTGACCTATAAATTTGAATCCAGTAAGTACGTTTATAACATTAAGTTATTTGCTCTTGCTATATCTGCACCGAATTTTGAAGTTACTATAGTTTTAACTAATGTAGCTTTAGGGTCTAGTTTATTTTCTTCTTTAGAACTTTCTATTATATAATTAGTTAACATTGCACCTATTTGGTTACCTGTAAGAAGTGCGTATTCTCCAGTTGCAGTTTTAACAGCAACCCCTACTCTGTCGCAGTCTGGGTCAGTTGCTATAACTAAGTCAGCACCTTCAGCTTTTGCAAGAGCTATACCTCTTGTTAGAGCTTTGTGTTCTTCTGGGTTTGGATATTCAATTCTGCAAAGTTTGATCTGATTTTGTTCTTCTGGAACTACTAATACGTTTTTAAATCCAACTTCTGATAAAGCACGAGTTACAGGCATTTCCTGTTCCACAAAGTGGAGTGTAAACTATTTTGAATTCTTGTCCAACTTTTTTAACTAATTCTGTTTTTATTACTTGAGTTTTTACAGCTTCTATAAATGCAGTATCTTGCTCTTCTCCTAACATTACAACCAAATCTTTTTGATCTTCTTTTATAGTTGGTATTGTTGAATAATCTTTTATTGCGTTAACTTCATCAGTTATTGCACTTGCTATTTCAGGCATAACTTGTGCCCCATCTTCCCAATATACTTTATATCCATTATACTCTGGTGGATTATGACTTGCAGTTATAACTATACCTGCTATTGTATGTAAATTTCTAACAGCAAATGATAATTCTGGAGTTGTTCTTAATCCATCAAATATATATGCTTTTATACCGCAAGCTGCTAATGTGTTAGCTGCTTCTAAACAGAATTCTCTAGACATATTTCTGTTGTCGTGAGCTATTACTACACCCCTATTTTTTTCTTCTTCTGTAGTGTTTTTCATTATGTAGTTTGCAAGTCCAAAAGTAGCTCTTCTAACAGTGTATATATTTATTCTGTTAGTCCCCGCTGCTATTATTCCTCTAAGTCCTGCTGTACCAAATTCTAAATCTGTATAAAATCTGTCTTCTATTTCTTTTCATTTCCCTTAATATTTTCAAGTTCTTGTTTTGTTTCGGCATCGAAATAATCACTTTCAAGCCATTGATTGTAAATTTCCATGTAATTCATCTGCATTCCCTCTTTCAAAATTTAAAACTTTATAATTTTTACAAATATTCAGAAACCTATCCACATATATCTAAGATAAACTTCTTCATATCAATATATTTTCTTTATGTATATTGTATATTGTTTTTGGGTGATAGTAAACATAAATATTTTTAAAATAACGTTTTCCGACTTATTTTTACATTTTATGGAAAACTTTTTTCTTTTTCAGATATTGCCTTTCTCTCAATATATATTGTATAACAAAAATATATTTATAATAAAAGGTATGCATAAACAAAATTTTCATTTTATGCATACCTTCTTTTATTGCTCAATTATTCAGCCTTATTACTTAATTACTAGTCTTTATCACTATTCTTTATCACTACATTAATAATCTACATTACTGTTCTTTATTAATTATGTAAAATTTAATAACTTCCGAATAATTTCATTATGTAACTAATTTATATAAATTCAATTATATAAAATTATAATATTCTATAACTTATTTACATCCAGTTATCTTATTGTATATTTTCATATAAGTTTCTGCCACTTCTTCAGGAGAAACATCATTCATACTTTCTTTATTTACTACAGTAGTATAGTATAATTCAGTAAGCTCATATGCAACATCCTTTGCATTTCTTTGAGAAGATCCTGTTACCCTTTGTTCAGCCATAATTATTCTGCCTCCTTAATTTTACAATATTAATTTAATATACATTCTCTCTATTAACTTAATATTAAATCAACATATAATATATTTTTTCTTTATAGCTGTATATATTATTTAGGCAATATATAAATCATTTTTTATAATTATTAAAAAATCTTTCGTAATATTATCATTTTTCGCTCTCCTTATAACTCACTCAATATTTTCCTTAATTTCATATATAAAACTCTCAGAATATGCCATTAAAATCAGAGATTTCGTCGCAATTATAAACTATCTGCCACCTTGATAAGCTCGTTTATTAACCTAAAATATCTCAACCTTATTCCTATCTAACCTAACACCCCTAATAAACTGATTTATCTTCATATCATTCACACTATCACCTCTTAATTTCCCATTTTATTATCCATACTATTATCCCTTAATTGTTCTTATAATCTATATTAATTAGAACTTAATAATTCTTCCTGTCATCCTACTGCTATTATACATTATTAAATATTTTAACAAACTTTAACCTATAATTGATAAAAAATATCTCCATTTTACCTTTAATAAAAAAACACGATAATTTAATTATCGTGCAAAAGGGTGGTTAAATTATTTAAGCTATTGCTAAATTTACATTTATATAACAACATTTCTTACTTATAATAGTATATTATCTTACTAATTAAATCAATTCATTATAATACAAATTCATTCCATTTAAGAATCGATTTTTTTAGAATCAATTCTAATTTATAATATATTCTAATCTTTTGATAATAAAATAATAATATGATTTGTTATCCGACTAATTTTATATTTCTTCTTTTTATATTGTATATAAAAATAATCCATTATATTCTCCATCCTTTATTCCTTTATTATGATTATATTTAACAAGTTTGTGATAATTGAATATAAAATCTTTAAGTTGGATATAATCTACTTACTTATAAATAATATATTCTATATATGTATAGAATTCGTTTTAAACAGTTTAAAATACTGACTTCAAGCAATGATTTTTAATTTAAAAATATATAAAAATAAATTTTAAAAGGAGTATGAAAATATGTTTTCAAAAAACAGCCTGTTGTATTTGAAACAAAAATTTAGAATCTATGACTAACTGTCTCAATAAAGACGAACTTGAATCTTTAGTACATATAATTCAATCTAAAATAAAAATGGCTTATTATAATAAAATAGATCTTGGTTCAGACCGCGAATTTTAGATAATTTCCCGAAAGGTCAAAAAAGACCTCGAAATTTTGCGAGGAAAGTTTAAAAATAGCTTAAAATGTCCAAAAATGTGGTCATTTAGAACTTAATAAAAATGGAATTACTAATAATCGACAACGATATATTTGCAAAAAATTGTAGAACTACATTTGATGAAAAAGCTTTTCTCCGCTTTCTAATACTAAGCTAAGTCTTGATACATGGTTAAAATATTGTCGTTTTATGATAAAAGGTGGAACTATAAAGTATTGTGCACAACAAGTTTCAATCAGTATTCCAACATCATTTTTATGCGTCATAGAATCTTAGATGTTTTAAATTTATCATTGAGAAATCAAAGTTTTGAAGGTCTCGTATATGTCGATGAATACCATCTAAATGAATCTTTTAAAGGAAAAGTAATAACAAATCTATAGAAGAAGACCGTTATTTTAAAAATTTTGAATATGAAAATTTACCTAGAAGTATAACTTTCACTTTTATGAATTCAAATATTTTTCTAAAAATCCAGCTAAATATCTAAAACCTATACAAGTCAAAATTAATACAGCAATGGACAGAAATGGTCATATTCTAACAAGAATAATAGAAAATCCATATTTTTTAGGTCATATAATAAGAAAATTTGTCAAGAGAACTATATTTCTTTGAAGGCAAACTGAAGAAAAATGTAACATTATGTTCTTTTTTAAATTATCCATATAGAATAATTTCGAATAAATTTAAAGTTAATTTTAAAAAAGCTAAAAGTCGAATGAGCGCTCCAATTTATACAGTACATCATGTGCTTATGTATCATACAAAACTATCTAATTGGTTGGCTAACTTCCATGGTGTTGCTACTAAATATCTAAATAATTATTTAGCATGGTACTCTTTTTTATTTAAAGTTCAGAAATTAACTAAAATTAGTAAAATAAACGACTTATTTATGGAATTTACGACAAAAAATTTATCTATAACTAAAAAAAAAATTCAAACTAGAAAAGTAGAATTTATTTAGACTTAAAAAATATATATGTTTAATATGAAGATTATTATTTATTTATAAATTTAATTTATATTTTTAATAATTTTAATTACTTAATTATTATATTTTCTCTATTCTGTATTTTATCTCCCATACACTTTATATATTATTTATCACAAAGTTGTTTAATATAATCATAATGTATTGAAGTAATAAGTAATAAGTAATAAGTAATAAGTAATAAGTAATAAGTAATATTTTATTTTATACCATCAATTTTTAACAAATAAAAAGGAGCAAGTACAAAAAATATATTTTTATACTGCCCCATTTTACATTGATTTTTATTTAGATTAATTACATATTAAATTAAGCAGATTATCGTTTGGTGGAACGATTGGGAATACATTGATGTCGTGATCTATCTGACATTCTATAAGGACTGGTTTGTCTAGTGTTAAATTTTCTAGAATTTGATTTAATTCTTCTAAATTTTGCGCCTTATGTCCTTCTATTCCGTATGCATTTGCTAGCATTATGTAATTAGTTTTATCGTATATATCTGTTTCTGAATATCTCTTATGTGAGAATAAGTTTTGCCATTGTCTAACCATTCCTAGTGCATTGTTGTTAAATAGGAGTATTACTATAGGCAAATCTTGAGTTGCTACGGTTGCAAGTTCGTTGCAGTTCATTTTAAAACTTCCATCACCTGTAACTAGTAGGACGTTTTTTGCGGTGTTCTAATTTTGTTCCGATAGCTCCTCCTAGGCCAAATCCCATTGTACCTAAGCCTCCTGAAGTTATGTAACTTCTTCCTTTTTCAAAGCTCCAATATTGCGCGGTCCACATTTGATGTTGTCCGACATCTGTTACTACTGTTGTATTTTCGCTTCCTAATTTTTTATTAAATGCTTCTAATATATTTTTAGGATGGAAGGCATTTTTATCTATTATGTGTTCTGTATCTTTAAAAGTATCTATTTCAGATAACCAATCTGAATTATTTTTAGGTTCTACTATTTCTAAAATACCGTTAAGAACATCTGTTAAGTCACCTATTAATTCAATTTCTGCAGGTATATTTTTGCTCATTTCTGATGAATCTATGTCTATTTGTATTACTTTTGCATTTTTTGCAAATTCATCTTTGTTTCCTATTACTCTATCACTAAAACGTGCTCCTATAGATATTACTAAGTCTGAGTTTGATATAGCTAGGTTTGCTTCTTTGCTTCCATGCATTCCTACAAGCCCTAATGAAAGTGGGTCCTGTCTGTCTATTCCGCCAAGTCCCATAAGTGTATTTAATACTGGTGTATTGATTTTTTTGTGCAAAGTTCTTTTAGTAGTTTATACTGATCTACTGATTTTATTCCACCACCTGCATATATTACGGGCTTTTTAGATTCTTTTATTAAGTTTGCTACATCTTTAAGCTTATTTTTTGTTTCATTTTCTTCTCTTATTTCAAACTCATCTTTTATTTTGGAGTTTTGACATGATGGTATATAATTTTCCATATTATAATCTATGTCTGTAACTTGTAGATTTTAGGTATATCAACTAAAACAGGTCCTTTTCTTCCTTCATTTGCAATTGTAAACGCTTGGCTTATTATTTTGGGAAGTTCTTCTAAGCTTCTAACTAAAAAATTGTGTTTTGTTATAGAATAGGTTACTCCTGTTATATCAATTTCTTGAAATGTATCTTTTCCTAATAAACTTGTTCCAACTTGTCCTGATATTACTACAAGAGGTGATGAATCCATATATGCAGTTGCTATTCCTGTAACTGCATTAGTAGCTCCTGGTCCCGAAGTTATAACGCATACACCTGTTTTTCCAGAAGTTCTAGCGTATCCATCAGCCGCATGAACTGCGCCTTGTTCATGAGATGTTCTTATATGTTTTATTTGGTCTGTATAATCATATAGTGCATCATATATTGGTATTACACTTCCTCCAGGATAACCAAACATAGTGGTTACGCTTTCTTTTATTAGACATTCTATTATAAGATTAGCACCTTGCATCTTGATTTGTCCCCCTTAAATATTTCTTTTATCAATTTAATTAAACTTTGTAATTTTTATATAAAGTATTTTTTTCTTAGTTTTTATTGTTTTTTATTTTAAGTTTTTCATATACATAAAAAATTATATTGATCCAAAAAATTTTAAAAGAATATAATTTCAAGTTTTAGAAGAATATAATTTGCTATGTATTTTAGTATTAAAAAATACTCATATTAACTTTTATTTTTCCCATTATTTTTGCCATTGTTATTTAAATATATTAATTATTTATCTTTATATTTTTTATATTTTATGCATATATTATAAATTAGTTCTTTTGCTTCTTTATAAGTATAGATTTTATCTTTTACTTTTTATATAATATAATTTAGCTCTTTATACATATTTCCCAGTTATTTTATATTAATTATTTACCATATTAAAATTCAATTTGTAAATTGAAATAAAATTAAATTATTAAATAATAAATCTATAGTTATTATCTCTTGATTTTAGTTTGTATAAATCACATGAGATAATATTTAATTCCCAATTATTTTAAATAAGTTTATATTTTTTACATTTTATATTAGTGTTATATTTGTCTAATTTAGTTATAATTTATTGAAAATTAAACTAAGTAAAAAGTTTAATTTTCAATATAGATTTATAACTGTTGTGCTTTTAAATTTATAATTTTATCTTCTTATTTTTTTAAGAAAGTCATCATGCTTCTTAATTGTCTACCTGTTTCAGATATTTGAGAGCTATATTGTTCTTCTCTCATAGCGTGGAATTTTTGCATCCACTTTCATTTTCAGCTATGAAATCTCTAGCAAATTTACCACTTTGTATATCAGCTAGTATTTCTTTCATTGCAGCTTTTGAAGCTTCTCCTATAACTCTTTTACCTGATACGTATCCACCGTATTCAGCAGTTTCACTTACTGAATAGTTCATTCTTTCAAGTCCACCTTCATACATTAAGTCAACTATTAATTTCATTTCATGTAACATTCAAAGTATGCTATTTCTGGTTGGTATCCAGCATCTACTAGAGTTTGGAAACCTGCTTTTATTAATTCTTCGCATCCACCACAAAGAACTGCTTGTTCACCGAATAAATCTGTTTCTGTTTCTTCTTTAAATGTTGTTTCAAGTACACCAGCTCTAGTTCCACCTATACCTTTTGCATAAGCTAAAACTGTTTCTTCAGCTTTACCAGTGTAGTTTTGGTAAACTGCGAATAAATCTGGTACACCGCTTCCTTCTTTGTATACACTTCTTACTAAGTGACCTGGTCCTTTAGGTGCAACCATTATTACGTCTACATATTCTGGTGGTGTTATATATCCAAATGTATATTAAATCCATGAGCAAATGCTAATGTTTGTCCTTCTCTTAAGTTATCTTTTTATGCTTTCAGCGTATACTACCCTTTGAACTTCATCTGGTAATAAACACATTACTATATCTCCTGCTTTAGTAGCATCTGCTACACTTAATACTTCAAAACCATCTTCTTTAGCCCTAACTCCTGATTTTGATCCTTCGTGTAACCCAACTACTACATCTACTCCACTGTCTCTTAAATTTTGTGCATGAGCATGGCCTTGACTACCATATCCTAGTATTGCAACTTTTTTTCCCTTTTAAAGCATCCATGCTTACATCTTTGTCATAAAACATTCTCATTAGTGAAAATCCCCTTGTTATTTATATATATTAATTATTTTTTAGTGATAAAACTATAAAAATAGATTATCTTCTTAAGTATAAAACTATAATTCAATTATCAAATAATAGTTTTAAGTTTTTAAACTGTAACTTAGTTTTATTTTATATTTTAAAGCAATGAATTATTTTTATTTGTTTTTTATAAGTATTTTTACTCTTTGCTTTTTTATAAGTATTATATATTACATTTCCATTTTTTTCAATATTTTTCTTTGTTAATATTTTATTTTTCTTATCTTTTTTAAATATTTTGATTATTCTCTTTATTATTGAACATGTAAATCAGTTACATCATATAATTTTCTCATATGGTTTACTACTTCTTCTAAAGATGTTTCATCTTCATTTATTGTAAGATACATTCCTGATTGTTCTCTATTCATACTTATTTCTTCTATAGATAGTTCTTTTCTTCTTAATGTCATGGCTACTCTTAAAAATGAATCCATACCTTGATTTAATTTTGCATATACGTTTCTTCTCATTGTTTTTACCCCCTATAAATTAATTCATTGAAATTTAAGTATTTTTTTCAAATCTGTGTGCTTTATAGGAATCTTTGCAATAAAAAAACTTTCTCCTATATAAGCAACACTTTATTACTCATAAGGACGAAAGTTATATTCCGCGGTACCACCTTATTTATAGCCATACAATAAATGACTATCCCTCATTTTTTCTAGTCAGAGCAAATCTTAACTATAGCTATGTAACGTTAGCAGACGTCCATATTTAATAAGTTACCTGTTCAATACGGAAGCTAGGAGTGATCATTATATGCTCAAATTAACACCGGCTCTCAGCAACACCGACTCTCTGTAATTAATCAACGAACATTTTTGTCTCCGTCAAAAGCTTTTATTTGTTTCTCATTTATTATATTTATATTATATTTGTATTGGTATATTAAGTCAATCATTTTTTCTAAGTTTTTAGAAAATTTATCATATTCACAAAACTTAATTTTAATTAACTTAAAATTCATAATTTATAATTATATTTTTAAAAAACAAGAATAACAACTCCTATAATACAAATTTATAATTATTTTCCTTAAGCCATAATACTATTTCTTTGTAATTAGGTATAATATTTTGAACTAATTTATAAAAATCCTTTGAGTGATTCATATAAATTATATGACAAAACTCATGAGCAATTATATAATCAATCGCATCTAGTGGCAGCATTGATATTTTAGAATTTATATATATATTCTTAGATGTATTACAACTGCCCCAAATTTTCTTTTGTTCTTTAACTTTTACTAAGTTTGGCTCAATTTTTCTAAAAATCATCACTTTTGCTTCTTAAATAATCAATTCTATCCATTATTATCTCTTCACTTCTCAGTTTATACCACTTTTTAGACTTTCTTTTAGATGATCTTTTTTCCCAATTATTTGTTCTAATTTCTATATTGTCGCCTTTTAACTCTATATAGTTATAGTTTTATTATTTTTATTTTGTAAATTCATATCTTTTAATATTTTAAGTTTATATTGTTTGCCCATATAATAATATATTTCATCATCTTCATAATCTCTTTTTATAATAGTGTCATCAAAATGTTTAAATTTATTTAATTTAGATAGTATCCACTTTGAATTATCTTGTAGTACTTTTTTTAATAAATCTGAAGAAACTTTATGTGGTGCTATTATTTGTATATTTTCTTTTTGGACTTACTTTTTAAAGATATGTTTTTTCTTTTCTATATATAATATCAACAGCCAACTCTCGCCCTTCATAATTAAAAGCTTATTTTGTTCATCTTTTCACCTCATTTTTTACATACATATATATCAATTACACTTATCCATAATTTATAATGCTTATCTATAATTTATAAATTATTATAATATTCTAAATTATAAATATAATTTTCTCTGTATTATAAAAAATCCCTTCTAGATACTAGAGGGGATTTTTATATGATTTTATTTAATTATTTCTATTATATTTAGCCTATTCCTCCTAAAGAATACCAGCTATAAGTACAAATACTGTTAAAAATACAAATACATATTTAGCACTTATTTCAAACAATTTTCCCTAATTTTTCTCTGAGCCACATTCTATTTCTGATTTTGCCTTGTCAATTCCTATAACCCAGAAGAACATAACACCTGATATAAATGCACCTAGTGGAATTATATAAATTGATACGAAGTCCATTAACATTCCTAATGCATCTCCATCTTCAGCAAATAATCCTAATAAAATGCTGCTATCACTACTATTACAACTGAAATTTTCTATTTAATTTAAATGTACTTTGTACTGCTTCTATTGGTACTTCTAATAAATTCATTAAAGAAGTTATTGAGGCGAATAAAACAGATACAAAGAATATTATTCGAAAAGTCTACCAAAACGGCATTAATTTAAATACTGATGGCATTGTTATAAATAACAGTGGTGGTCCTGATGCTGGGTCTAAATTAAATGCAAAAACAGCTGGTATTATAACTAACCCTGCTAAAAATGCACTAAAGTATCAAATATTACTGTATTTTTTGCACTAGATATAATATCTACATCTCTTTTTAGATAACTTCCATAAACTATCATCCCAGATCCGCTAGAGAAAGTGAGAAAAATGCCTGTCCTAATGCATAAATCCATGTTTTAGGTTCTGCTAAAGAAGCCCAATCTGGCACAACTAAATATTTAAGTCCATCAATCGCTCCATCTAACATAAATACTCTTACCATAACTATTATAAATAATATATAAAATGCCGGCATCATTATCTTATTCATTATCTCGATACCTTTTGCTACACCTGAAACAAGTATTATAGATACTATAATAAGAGCAATTATATGCCATATTATACTACCAAAAGGTCCTGCTATTTCTCCAAAATAAAGGGCGCTATCTGAAGATGCCATTGCACTTCCAGTTATAAATCCAACTAAAAATCTTAAAAACCATCCTACAACAACTGCATATCCAACAGCTATTCCAAATGCTCCTAAAACTGGTATTGCACCTAGAATCCCACCCATTTTTTATTTTTGTTTCTAATGCTTTTTTTAAACGATCCTATTGGACCTGTTTGTGTCATTCTACCAAAAGCGAACTCCCCATAAGACCTGTATATCCTAACAGGATAATAAATATTAGATAAGGAATTAAAAACAGCTCCACCAAATTGACCTACTCTATAGGGAAATAGCCATATATTTCCCATCCCTACTGCAGAACCTATACAAGCAAGTATAAATCCCGTCTTTGATGTAAAACTGTCGCGCGTTTCATTATTCGTTTGTTTTTCATTGTTTGACATTAACTATCCTCCCTTTGATAAATATTTATTTATATTCTTTACTCAATAAAATATATAATAAACATATTCTATCATAATAATAAGTATAGCTCTATATAAAATAATTTAAAAAACGCCCCACCAAATTATAAGAGGGACGTTTTATTATTTTATTAAAATATAGGAGATGGCAATTTAATTTACATCTTGCTTTTTTATTTTAAAGTAATAGTATGTTGTCGCGATAATACTTCCAACTAGACAGTCAAGTATATCAAACATAGTATCTATAAGACCTCCTGCTTGACAGTCAAATCCTAAATACTTATCAAGCCCAAATTCAATAAGCTCCCATATGCTTGCAACACCCATACTAAACATAAACATATATATAACAAAGAATAATCTCTTTCTACGTGTATTTGTTTCATTTTGACTAAAATAAAATATTATTTTTGCTGCCATACATCCAATAAAACCAGATGTTATATGCAAAACATCGTCAAAATGATTAAATCGATAGAAATCAAAACAAGTACCGCCGATTATTGCTATTGGTATAAAAATAATTAAGGTCGTTACAAGTAAATTTCCAAATAGATGATTATACTTTTTATTTAGTATAACTAAAATTATAATTCCGATTAAGCTTAAAATTGATAAAATAATTGATCGAAAATCTCTTACTGTAACAAAATATCCTATGCATAAAGCATAGATTAAATATATTATCACGTGAATTATATTAAATATATTTTGCTTTTCATAGTAAAATATCTCCTTAGCATGCTTATTATATATAGTATTTGGTTAATATTAAATATTATTCAAATTATTTTATTTTCTATATTTTAACTAAAAAACATCTCTAAGTATTTATGATATAGAGATGTTTTTTAATTTATTTAATAATTTATATTCTATTTTTCTGATTTTAATGCCCCATAGAAATAAGATGCTGTAGCGCCTCCATCTATTAAAGTCACTTCCTGTTATAAATGCACCCTTAGGACTCATCAATAATTCGGCTACATTTGCCACTTCGTCTGCAGTTGCCGGTCTTCTCGCTGGGCATTTTGCAAACATATTTTTATAAAAAATCGCCTCTTGGACCGTTGAATTCGTCTATTGCTAAAGGTGTAACAACTATTCCAGATGATATAGAGTTTATTCTTGCTCCTTTTTCTCTCCCCATTTTACAGCACAACCCATTACACGTTTTACATTGCAACGTTTTGCAAGTTGATATGCATGTAGAGTATCTTTTATATTTTTAATTTGTAAAACTTCTAAATCTAAAAAGTTCTTCTGTTGGTGTTGTCGCTAGTCGATTGTCAATTTCTGCTCCTAAATCTTTCATTCTATGTCCTGATTGGCTAGATATCGTTACTCAACTCCACCTTCTTTTATCACTTTACCTACTTCTTCTAGTAATACTGCTGTTCCATAAAGGTCTACTTTTAAAATAGACTATATTTAAAGATCCCCTTTAAGACCTATTTCTTCTGCAACTTCGCGCATACCTAAAATAGTCTCTTCTATAACTTCATTTAATTCTTTTCCTAACATCTTACATCCATTTTCGATTACTTCTCTGTTTACCCCTGCTGCAAATCCTTTTGATTTATATTTCTTTTTAACAGATTTAAGTGTTATATCTAATACACTTTTTGATGGTCTCATTATAGCAGCCGCTGTTATAAGACCTGTCAATTCATCTACTGTATATAAAACTTTTTCCATATCTGTTTCTGGTTTTACATCGTTTACAAGACCATATCCATGGCTTATTATTGCACGAATTACTTCTTCGTCTATACCTTTATCTTGTAGTATTTCTATAGTTTTTTTTTTTTGCAGTGTTCTTCTGGATATAATTCATAATCGACATCATGAAGTAATCCTACAACTCCCCCATTCATCAGGATTGCCACCATATAAGTTGGCGAAATGTCTCATTACCCCTTCTACAGTCAATCCATGTTTTTATTAGATGTTCATCTTTGTTGTATTCAGTGAAAATTTCCCATGCTTCTTCCCTTGTTGGATACATTTTATTACCTCCCAGTTATATTATTTATTAAATCATATAATTCTTATTATAATAATAGGAAAACAAATCCATATTTTGTAAATATTTCCCTATTTAGATTTATTAAATAAATTATATTACTTATTTACATTTTTATCAATAAATACTGCTTTTTACTATAAAATCAATATTTATATATTGTATCCATAAAATTATATATAATACATACTAAACTTCACTTCGTTCATATCGCCAACGACTTCGTTCGTTGCTTAAAGTTGGGCGCGGGCGACTTCATCCTTTGCTCAAAGTTTAGCGTCAATGATTTCATACGTTACTCAGAATTCAGCGCGAAAGACTTCATCCATTGAGTTAAATTCACGTTATTTATAATAATGTCAACTAAAAAAAGACATACTCCCTATGTAATTTGGCAGTATGTCTTTTTATATTTATCTTAATTTCTTTCTATAGTAGTATCGTCTTTTTAATTTTTCTATATGTTGTAGATATTTTTCTGCAAGTATTCTATTTACGATCTCTTCTCTACAATCTTCTAATGATTTTTGTTTTGTCTTTTTATCTGTCACCTTTACTATTTCATAGCCATAAGGTGTTTCGAATACATCTGATACTTGACCTTTATCCAGACTAAATACTTTTTTGTAAATTCAGGATTTTTATCTTCCTTTGTAAAATAACCTAGATATCCGCCATTTTTACCAGTACTTTTATCATCAGAATTCTCTTTTGCTAGTTTTTCAAAAATCCTCCCCAGATTTTATTTTCTCTGCTATTTTATTAGCTTTTGATTTTAATTTATCTTTTTCAGAATCACTTACTTGTTTATCTTCATCATCTAAAGTCGAAACTAATATATGATAAGCTTCTATTGATTCTTCTTTAAAGTCTGATTTATTTTTGTTGTAATAAGTTTCTATTTCTTTATCTGTAACTTTTAAATCTTCTTCATACTTCTCTTTATATTTATTTATTACTAAATCTTTTTTTTATAGTTTCTTTTAAATATGCTTCGTCTATATTAGCTTTTTCTAGTGATTTTTATAATCACCATTTGCATCTAACATAGTTTTAATTTGATTGTATTTTTGCTCTACATCATTTTCATCTACTTTTATTCCTTCACTTTGAGCCTTTTGGTATACAACTTCGTTGTCTATCATATAGTCTATTACTTTACTTGTCATTTCTTTATTATCTTTTGAGCTTTTAAAATCAGAAAGATAATTTGCATCTGTGTAGTTTGAAGTGGCTGTCAATATCGACTCAACCCTCTCTACATCTTGATTTGAAAATTCAATATCACCTACTTTAAATGCATTTTTACTGGAACATCCTATCATAGATAGGCATAATAAACTTACTAATCCTAAATATAGCGTTTTTTTTCAATTTATCCACCTACCTCTAACCTTGACTTCCTAATTTTTCATTCCAATAGTTTTGCTCTTCTTGTGTTTGAGTTATTGGAACTATTTCATATCCTTGTGATTTTAAATACTTGATTATCTGATCTAATACAGCAACAGTTTGTTTTCTTTCATGAATAAGGATTACTATCTCATTTCCCTTTGCATTTTGTTTTATACTTTGAACAATTTGTGGTGATGTAGATTTCCAGTCTTCAGAATCTAAAGTCCAGTCCCATAACTTATAACCAGCATTTACGATATTATCGTAAGAAGCTTGTGAAGTATATGGCTTACTTCCAAATGGCAGCCTTATAAGATTTGATGTCTCTCCTGTTATTTTTTCAAAAGTCTTTTTGACAAGTATCAAACTCTTCTTTTGCAGACATATCAGTTTTATATAATTTGTGTATATCGTGAGTTACACTGTGAAAACCTATACTATTTCCAGCTTCTAATGCATTTTTAACTTGATTTGGATAAGATTTCATATTCCCATCTATCATGAAAAATGTAGCTTTTACATTATTATCTTTTAGTATTTTTACCATTTCATCAGTATATTGAGACGGTCCATCATCTATAGTTAGGTAAGCTATCTTCCCATAGGTTTTTGTTGGGCCCTTGTTTATTTCTTGTGATGAATTGTAAATCATATCTGATAATGTTGTAGATGCTAGTGTTGCATTTATATTATTTTCATCTTCACTTGTTTTTTATTACTACACCCTGTCAGCGAAAATAAAGACAATGCAACTAAAATGATTACTGTCAGCTTATTTTTTTAATCTCAAGATAATCCCCCCTTATAATTTTTTATAATATTTATTGTTCTCATTTTCCTATATTTAATTTCTATAATCAATGCTGAATTTTTAGTAATCTTGTCATAAAAGGCACATTTTAAATACTTAAAATAAAAGTAGACAATAATAAAACTATAGCTTCTTATTATCACCTACTTTTATTTTATATAAAAAATCTAATTTTATTTTTTCTCTACTTATTAATTCTTTTTTATATCTTCAATTTTTACACCTGAATTTACCATAAGTACTAAAGTATGATAAACTAAATCACTTATTTCATAAGTCATTTCTTCTTTGCTTTTATTTTTTGCAGCGATTATTACTTCTGCGCTTTCTTCTCCTACTTTTTTAAGTATTTTATCAAACCTTTTTCAAATAAGTAATTTGTATAAGAACCCTCTACTGGATTTGATTTTCTATCTTCTAATAATGCATATAATTTTTCTAATACGTCTTTTGTATCTATTTTTCTTTTTTTCCATAATTGGGTTAAAAAAGCATGAGTAATTACCAGTATGGCATGCAACCCCACTTTGTTTTACTAAAACTAATATTGAATCTGCATCACAGTCGTAATATAGTCCTTTAACTTCTTGTATATTGCCTGAAGTTAAACCTTTAGTCCAAAGTTGTTGTCTACTTCTGCTATAGTAACATGCTCTTTTTCACTTAAAGTTTTCTTATTGATTCTTCATTCATATAAGCAAGCATCAACACTTCTTTAGTATCTATATCTTGTGCAATTGCTGGAATTAGTCCTTTCTCGTCAAACTTTAAGTTTTTTATGGCGTCTAAATCAATTTTCCCTCTAATGTCTTTTCTGTAATTAAATTATCTCTCATATTTATCTCCCATATTTTTTAATTTTATACGTATGAAAATTTATATTTTATAATTTATTTTTAACATATTCTTTTTATCGTAATTTTCACCATATCTATATTTTAACTCAATATTCGCTATTTTTCCATTTACTTCCATATATTTATCTGTTAAATTTCATATTTTTTATATTCTAACTTCTATACCTTGTTTTTTCATATATTGTTTTAAATCGTTTATCTTTATTTCGCCAAAATGAAAAACTGATGCCGCAAGTATTCCATCTGCATCTGCTTGTTTTGCAGCTTTTACAAAGTCATCCATATTTCCAGCCCCTCCTGATGCTATTACTGGAACATTTACAGCAGAAGTTATTTTTGATAATAATTCTATATCATATCCATTTTTTCATTCCATCTTCATCTATACTGTTTACTACGATTTCGCCAGCCCCAAGTTCAACTCCCTTTTTCGCCCACTCAATGGCATCTAAGTCTGTTTTTCGCGACCGCCTTTTACGTACACTCCAAGAGCCTTTATCGTTTTTCTTTGCATCCATAGATAGTACTACACATTGTGCTCCAAACTTTCTGATGCCCCTCTTATAAGATTTGGATTTTTTAACTGCAGACGAATTTACAGAAACTTTATCTGCCCCTTTTAAAAGTATGTTTGTAAAGTCGTCAATAGTACTAACTCCACCGCCTACACAAATGGTATATTTATCTTTTTCTGCAACTCTTGTGACAAATTCGAGCGAAGTTTTTCTCTCTTCATTAGATGCAGTTATATCGTAAAATACTAATTCGTCAGCACCACAATCACTATAAAATTTGCCCAAAGTCGCTGGGTCATCTACATCAACTATATCTTTAAATTTCTTTCCTTTTACTACTCGTCCGTTCCTCACATCTAAGCACGGTATTATTCTTTGTTAACATAAGTCAATTACCTCCTTAAGATATAATTTTTATCATAAAGCGCTTTTCCTATTATTGCACCGTACATATTCATATCTCTAAGTTTTTTAATATCATCTATAGATGTAACCCCTCCTGATGCTATTATGTCTAGTGAGGTTTTTGTGATAATTCTTTGTATATATCGAAGTTTGGTCCTTTAAGCATTCCATCTTTTGATATATCTGTGTATACGATTGTCTTAACACCGATTTGTTCTAATTCTTTGCATAAATCAACGGAATCTATGTCGCTTAATTTTTCCCAACCATGAGTCGCAACTTTTTTATTTATCGCATCTATTGAAACTACTATTTTTCTTGACCGTATTTATTGATTAATTCTTTTAGCAAATTTTTATTTTCAATCGCCATAGTCCCTACAATTACTCTATTTATTCCTAAATCTAAAAGCTCTTTTACTCTTTTCTCATCTCTAATTCCACCTCCAACTTGATTGGTATATCTACTGATGTTGCTATTTTTTCTAGTGTCTCGTCATTTATTCCTACTTCATCTCTTGAACCATTTAAATTTACAACATGTATAAATTTAGCTCCACACTCTACCCATTTTTTAGCCATAAGATATGGGTCCTCACTGTATATATTTACTTTGTCAAAAATCGCCTTGTGTAAGTCTTACACATTTATTATCTTTTATATCTATTGCTGGGAAAATTATCATTTTAAAATCAACTCCTTATACGCTTTTAATATATCTGCTCCTACTTGACCGCTTTTTTCTGGATGAAATTGTAATCCATATACGTTATCTTTTCTAACTATTCCTGGTATCTTCTTTTTCATATTCTGAATAAGCAATTAATTTTTGTTATTAGAATTTGCGTAATATGAGTGGACATAGTATACATAGTCGCCTTCTTTTTTATATATTTTAAAATTAAGTCGTCCTTTTTCTCGAATTTTAAATCGTTCCAACCCATATGTGGCACTTTTAAATTTATATCTAAAAATCTACAGAGCCCTCTATAAGCCCGAGTCCCTTGTGAGTTCCATATTCTGTTCCTTGTTCGTACATTATCTGCATCCCGAGGCAAATACCTATCATGTACTTCCCCTGTTTTTTGCAAAATCTTTAATTGTATCTACTAACTCAAGCTCATTTAATTTATTCATTGCATCGCCAAAAGCTCCAACCCCTGGCAAAATCAGCGAATCTGCATTTTTAATTTCTTCTAAATCTCTAGATAATTTTGTATCTATCCCTGCTCTATTAAACCCTCTAATTACAGAACCCAAATTTCCCCAAGCCATAATCAACTATAATATTCATTATAAAACCCCTTTGATGAAGACACCTCATCTGAAACTATTTTTATTGATTCTTTTAATGCTCTTGCAAAAGATTTAAATATCGCTTCTATTTTGTGATGGTCATTTTCCCCATATAATAAGTTTATGTGTAGCGTAACTCTTGACTCATTTACAAATGCTCTAAAAAATTCTTTGACCATTTGTGTCGTCATATTTCCAACTCTTTTTATCTTTAAATTCTGCATTAAATACTAAGTAAGGTCTATTGCTTATATCAATTGAGGTCTGTGCTAGTGATTCGTCCATAGGAATAAAACTGTAGAATATCTTTTTATTCCTCGTCTATTTCCTAGGGCATTTTTTTACACACTGCCCAAGTGCTATTCCTATATCTTCAATTGTGTGGTGATCATCTACATAAGTATCGCCTTCGCATTTTATATTTATATCGAATTTGCCGTGAAACGCCATTAAGGTAAGCATATGGTCGAAAAACCAATCCCTGTATCTATTTCTGATTTACCACTTCCGTCTAAATTTATCTCAACTGAAATCTTTTGTCTCCAATGTATCTCTATTTATTTTGTAACTTCTCATCTTATCCCCGCAATTAACTTAATTTATAATTTTATCTCAAGCTATTTTTATACATATCATTTAACATCTATATTTCATTTAATATATATTTCATCTACTTATATATCTCAAAAATCCTACATAACTTCTTTTAATGCTTCTAAGAATTTTTGATTTTGCTCTTTTGTACCTATTGACACTCTATAAAATCCCTCTAATTTAGAACTAAACTTTCTAATTAAGACGTCTTTTGAATTAATTTCTTTTGTAAATCTTCTATATCACTTTTGAAAAATATAAAATTTGCACTTGATTTTATACGCTTTAACGCCTAAATCAATCAACGTCTTATACATCTTTTCTCTCTCTTCTTTTATGCTTTTCACATAATCATACATTCTGTCCTTTTTGTCTTAAGGCTTCTGTCGCTATATATGTCGATAGAGAATTTAAATTGTAAGGAGCTCTGACTTTTTTCGATTGAATTTATTATATCTTCATTTGCAACTATATATCCCATTCTTATTCCTGCTAGCGAAAATGCCTTTGATAGAGTTTTTACAATTAACAAATTGTCGTAATTCATAACTTCATCAATTAGAGATTCATCTCCAAATTCCATATAAGCTTCGTCTAAAGCTATTAATGCATCTGTACTTTTTACGATTTTTCTAACTTCTTCTTTTGTAAGAACTGAGCCTGTTGGATTGTTTGGATTACAAAGTATGATTAACTTTGGACTATTTTTTGAATATCTTCAATTATACTGTCTACATTTAATTTGAAATCATTCTCCGCCTTAGCGCCCACATATTTTGCACTAAAAACTTGTGCATAAATTGAATACATACTAAAAAGTAGGATCTAGGCTCAGTATCATTTCGTTTTTATCTAAAAAAGTCTTTACACATAAACCAATAGCTCACTTGAACCATTTCAACAGTTATATTCTTAGGCTCATATCCGACATAATTATTGATTTCTTTTTTTAACTCGGTATACGAATCGTCTGGATAGTAATTTAATTTAAGGTCACTATTTCCTAATTTTTTAATAAATCAAGATATAGATCTTTATCGCCTTCATTTGCATCTAATTTTACTGAACATACTGTTGGATTTGTAACATATGGTTCTAAGGTTCTAATACTTTCTTTTTTCTCTATTCATATCACCACTCCTCACTTTTAAATTCTTTATCTAATTATTTATAGTCACTTGCTTTTTACTGTTGAATCGAATAAATCTATTATTTTTGAATTTTTTCATAATTAAACTTGTAACTAACTCTATTTGCGATTATTCTGGCGCTTATATCAAATAAATCCTCATATACTTCTAGTCCATTTGCCTTTATTGTATTTCCTGTTTCGACTAAATCGACAATTACATCTGATAGACCTACAATAGGGCCTAATTCTACTGAGCCATTTAATTTAATTATCTCTATCTTTTGACCTCTTCTTTTAAAGAAGTTTTGCTATTACAGGATATTTAGTCGCCACCTTTAAATTTTCACAAGTCAAATACTTATCCTTTTTTTTTGCCCTTCATACCAGCTACTGAAAACTTGCATTTTCCAAATCCCAAATCGTAAAGTTCATAAACTTCACTTTTGTTTTCATTTTCTAAGATTGTATCCTTACCTACAATTCCCAAATCTGCCACACCTTTTTCAACATAAGTCACAACATCACTAGGTTTAACATGAATATACGTTATGTAATTTTCCTCATCTGTAAATATTAATTTTCTAGAATCTCTATCTATCCATTTCTCCATATTTAAATCTTTTAAGTCTTCTATAAATATCTTTTTCAATTCTCCCTTTTGCAATTGCTATTGTTAAATTGTCCATAACCCCATCTCCTATCTATTAATAGCTTCCATCAATGCGTCAAAGTAGATTGTAAATCCTATAGCAGGGACTCTTTTTCCAAATGACTCTGTAAGAGAATCGTATCTACCTCCGCTTAATATTTCTTTATATAAACTTTTTATAATACCCCTTTAACATTATTCCATCATAATAATCTAGCTTAGATACCATAGATAAATCGAATAATGTATATTTGTCTAAGTCTTCTTTTGAAATTAAAGTACTTATTGTATTTAATTGATCAATTTTTTTTCATTCTGGCATTTGTAAAATATTTATTTGCTCTTTCTGTGACTTCTTTTTAAAGTACCCTAATGCTCAAAATATTTACCATTAGTTCTTTTAATTCTGGTTTTATATCTAATTTTTGTGCAAATGCCTCTAGTTCAGGTTTATTTTTTCTATACAGCAATTTTTTAAATTGTCTTTCAGTATCAGAATCTATATTTAATGCTTCAACAAATCCATCTATATAGTTGCCGCTTCCTATTTCAAGTAAAAATTCATCTGTAAACTTTCTCAAAATATTAAAAGCTAAATTTACAACTTCTCTATCTGCATCCATTGATGGTTCACCTAAATACTCACATCCAAACTGTCTACATTGTATAATTCCATCTCCATTTCTTTTTGTTTTTATAAACTGTTGAATGATAAAATAATTTCAAACTCAAATCATCTTCCCATCTAGGTATTAAGTTTTTTCATAAGACTTATAGTTATATCAGGTCTAAGTACCATAACTTTATTGCTAACTACTTTTACCATAGACTTTGTCGAAATATTTTTATCAATTTGTGTAATTTCGTCATATTCTTCAAATATCTCGGGTTTTATCTGTATGAAACCTGCATCTACAAAAAGATGTCTCTATTTTCTTTGTTAGTTCATATCTCTTCTTTGCAAAGTTTAATTCATCTTGTATTCTTAAAAACTCCATTTCATTACACCTCTACTTTTTTATATTAAAAAAACCATGTAGGCTTTTTACCTACATGGTTTTAACTTTATCCCATCATAGATACAAGCCTTTAGCTAACACAAATAGGGCTTGTATCTATGAAAAATATTCTCCATAATTACAATCCCTAATATCTATGATGATGGTGATGATTTAATTTTTCTATATTTAATTTATTAAATTGTCTGCTTATTAAATTCATCTTCCATTCCTCCACTTCAATTATTTACTGTAATTTAATTTATGTCGAAAACTGTATTTTGTTACATTTTCTAATATTTATTTTGATACTTTAAATAGTAGTACACTTCTTTTTTAATTTGCAATAATTTTTTATTATTTATATTCTCTTCCACTTTGCACTTCTACCTTTGCCACAACTTCAATTTTCCGTCTTTTCTCATATTATTAAAAACTCTATTTATTGTAGGCTCTGGTATATCTGGGCATTGTATTTTTATATCATCTTTTGTAAAATAACCTAAAGTAGAATTGACTATCTTTTCAATTCTCTTTGTTTTAGTTTCTTTTTGACACTGTTTAAGTTAAGTTCTTCTCCTAGATTTAAATATGCATCTAATATAAATTTTAAAAAATATTCTATCCATTTATTTATACTATAATAAAGCTTCTCTGTGTCGTTTTTTATATCAAATAATCCTTTAAAATAGACCATTTCACTTTCATCATAGATTTTTCCTAAGCTTTCGTATTTTGAAATTGTATATCCATTTTTATTAAGCAATAGCACAGTCAATAGTTTGGCCATTTTATATTATCTTCTTCAAATGGTGAAATTAATATAAAATCTAGTATAAATGCTGCAACTATTATTAAATTGTCTATTTCATTTTCTCTAATCAATCTATTGTATTCTCTGCACAAATCTTCTATGTATTGATCTAGTCTTTCTTCTATGTTCTTCTTGATTAATACACCGTGGTTATTAAAAATATCGTCTCTAAAAAAATCTGTACGTAGAAGGTTATTTTCCTCAGTTCGATATTTTCCTCCTCTAACTAAAGACAGGCGATGTAGATATCCATGTAGCTCTAGTATTGTCTGTGAACTTAATGACATATCTTCATATGCACTATTTACAGTTTTTAAACTATCCCTAAATTCCATTATGCTGACTTGTTCTCTTGTTTTTGGTTTTACCTCATTTAAAAATATATTTTTTATTTCTTCTCCCTTTAATATGATACTTTCACATGAGTCTATAGTAAAATCTAATACTGCTTTTTCCGTTAATTTTCTAATACTTCTTTGGGCTGCTTCTTATAAACTATTTGTTTGCCTTTACATTCATTTATAAGCGATATCATTTTGACAACTTTCATATTAACAGGTGTATCTAGCAATTTTTTCCCTATAATGTATTCCATAAAATCACTCCAAACCTAAATTTCACTTTTTATAATTAATCACCTTATTTTGACTTAATTTTAGCATATTTTTACATTTCTTACAATTTGATAGTGATTATATTTTTTTCTAACAATTTAAAAAGTATAGTATTTTTCAAAAAAGATAAAAATCAAGGTAATATACTAAAAATCGACTTAATTTTCTTTATTTAAACTTAGTTTTGTTTATTCTATTTTATCAATAGTTTTTTAATATGAAATTTTGTAATCTTTGTAAAATAAACATCCCCTTTATACATTTTAATTATATATTGTAATTAATTTTGTATTTAGGGATTTTATTTTATTTATTGTCGTATTTATTAGTCGATATCAACTCTTCTTTTTTTTTTTATTTTCTTTATCTAAATAAACTCTATATGTCTTTATTATTATTTTATCTTTTTTTATATTCATGCTCTGTTCTTACGTATATTCTTTGTACATCATCTCTACACCCATAAATCTTACTTGTAATAGATCCTTTGCCCACTATATTTTTTATATATATTGGATGAGAATATGGATTTTAAATTTTAGATCATAATATCCATAAGCTACTGTCGCATCTCTTCCACCTGAAACATAGTGAGATAAATAAGTGTGGATTTGTGAACTTCTACTATTTCTAATCCAGCGAGTAGTGCTGCATTGTATATTGTTGTAGATACTTGGCACACTCCGCCGCCTTCACCATTTATATATTTTCCTCCGACAATTACTGGTGCATATTTGTATCCTTTGCTTAGAACTCTAGGTCAGTTGCATTATTGTATGAATATGTTTCCTGGGGCATGATGATTATATCACTTGAACTCTCGCCTGCAACATGAATATTGCTACCTCTAGATGTTTCATTATTAAAAGCAGTTGAAAATTGTCCTAATATAGAATTTACACTTTCTACGTCCTCTGTTTTTAATTTAGGTATTGTAGTTTTTACTGGAAGATTTAGATCCATGATATTTTTATTTTTTATAATATCGTCTATTTCTTTTTTATTTCGTCTTTTTGAAGTTCTTTACCATCTTTTGATGGTAACTTTTAAAACTTCCGTCATTTTCTATCGCCAAAGTAGCACTCAAAGCCTCTCTATCTATTTGCTGTGCAATACAGTCGATTATCACATCTAATTTGTCTTTTGTCATAAGTGGCTTCTAGTGCTATATGATGCCTCTCATTTAAGATAAGTTTTGATTTTCGTTTTAAATTTTCTAGTTTTTTAGCTGTTCTTGTGTAGGAAAGTGCTTTATTAGTCGCTTCTTTCACCTTATATCTAAAATCTATATCAGAAGGATGTATTGTCCACACTTTTGAGTTGTATTTTAAATTTATATCTTCTAGTGGATAAGCTTCATTTAAAATATCTATACATTGTTTTTTCTGTCATAGATTCCATATTTATATTTTCAATATATACATTTTTATAAATTTTCTCTTCTTTATTTTTTATTATAGTGTTTCCCAAACAACAAGTTAGAATAATAAAAGTAAAAGATAACACTTATAATTTTTTTTATACATATAAAATCCTCCCGTTTCAATACACAAAGAAATTTGTGTATTTTCTTTTTATATTTATTATTCTTCCTTTTTGTTTCTTTAATAATACAAAAAAACTATTAGATATTATCAAATGTGATATTATCTAATAGTTTTAATGCAATTTATTTAAATCTTCTTACGCTTTTTTTTTTTCATTTTTTCTTCTTCTAGTATTTTCTTTTGAAGTTCTTGCATATTTCTTATTATATAAAAATCAATATCGTCATTGTCGCTATCAAATCCCCAATGAGTTTCTAACATACGTATACTTCTATAACAAAGTCCTGAATTACCTTGTAATTTAAAGTCGATTAAGTCAAATAACCAACATTCTCTAGTGTTTACATCCCACAAATCGTGTTTTTTATGTACTCATCTAAAATATTTCTGTATTTCATAAGTGTTGGGTAGTCAATTGTCACATGTTCCATAAAAACATTGAATTTTTTCCCTCTAGCCATATCTAAATCCCCCTCAAAATATATTTCATATTCCATATAAATTATATCATATTTTTTACATATTTTGTTAATTTAGATAAATAGCTATTTATACATAATAATTTAAGCTGAGTATTTATATCGACTTACCCTTTATATACTACTTTTCCTTCAGATATAGTATATTTTATCTTTGCGTCTAATATTTCTCCTATAAATGGTGTATTTGTAGCCTTAGATGCAAATTCTTTTACTTCCCATTTTTCATCTGGATTGAATATTACTATATCAGCAAATGAGCCTTCTTTATAAAACCTCTGTCTAAATTGTAAAGTTTTGCTGGATTTATAGTCATTTTTTTCTAATAAATGCATTAAATCTAAATGACCACCTTTAACTAAAGTTTTTACCCCAAGACCTAAAGCTGTTTCAAGACCAGTTATACCACTTGGACATTTAGTAAACTCGTTGTCTTTTTCTTCTTTTGTGTGTGGAGCGTGGTCTGTCGCTATTATTTCTATTGTATCGTCTTTTAATCCTTCTATTATAGCTAGACGGTCTTCTTCTGTTCTAAGAGGAGGATTCATCTTTGCCAGTGAACCGTATTTTAAAACTGCTTCTTCATTTAATGTAAAATGGTGTGGACTAGCTTCTGCATAGACATTAGCACCTAAAGACTTTGCAAACTTGACAGTTTTAACGGCCTCTTTTGAACTTATATGTTGAATATTTACTTTTGCCCCTGTTTCTAAAGCTATCATAACATCTCTCGACACCATTATATTTTCAGCTATAGATGGTGCTCCACCTTCAGATTTAACGCTTTTGATACTTTACCTTCGTTTTACCCCTGCCTTAGTTATAAATACTGGATTTTCTTCGTGTAAACTTATAGGTACATTGAATTCTTTTGCTTTTTTCATAGCTTTCATACACAAGTCTAGTGTGTTTTATTGGGATACCATCATCACTAAATCCTACAGCTCCAGCTTCAAACATTTCATCAAAATCTACAAGTTCCTTTCCTCTAAGTCCCTTTGTAACAGTCGACACTTGAAGTACATTTATATCATACTCTTTACCTTTATCTAATACATATTTTAAAGTTTCTGGATTATCTACTACTGGTTTTGTATTTGCCATACATACAACAGTTGTAAAACCACCTTTGCTGCTGATTTTGCTCCTGTAAATATGTCTTCTTTGCGTGTAAAACCTGGGTCTCTAAAGTGGACATGTATATCTATAAGCCCTGGAGAAACTACACATCCACTTGCATCAATAACAGTTTCAAAATCTTTTTCAGATAAATTTTTTTCCCTATTTCTTTTTATCTTTTTCATTTTCAATCGCTATATCAACTACTTCATCTCTTTTAGAAAGTGGATCTATTAATCTACCATTTTTTTATTAAAATCATAACTCACTTATTAACGTATAATTTATATAAATAACGTTAATTACTCCTCTCTATATGTATATTTTAATTTTCAAGTTTTAATTGATTATATCTATTTTATATTGTATTTAATCACTTAACAAGTTTAAAAATATATTTTGTTTTATATGTATAGCTTTTTTAGGACAAAGCTCGTGACAGCAATAACATCTTATACATTTTTTAAATTTATTTCGGCACCCTTTTCTGTAATTTGTATTACTTTGGCAGGACAAGACACCTTACACTTCCCACATTTTACACATTTTTTATAATCTACTATCGGTTTGGAGTTATTATTTTATCTACTATATCACCTAAAACTTTAGGGTAGTTTTAATGATAAAAGTCTAAAATCAGAACTTGTAATCGGAATTTTAAAATCTTTTACTATAAAGTTTTCTATACTATCTCCTAAAAACTCTATATCAGAAAAATCATCTTTTATTAAGTTTCTCTTTATAGAGCCCCTTACTGTTCCAACTTTTATCGGGTCTAAATTTATAAGTTTGCATCCAGCTATATCGAGTGCATATGGACTATAAGATGCTAATAAAACACCTATTTTCTAATATCACCAGCAGTAGGCCCCTCACCTTCCATTCCATAAACTCCATCCATAATTGTAAGGCTTGGATTTATATATTGACATATATCTAATAGTACATTTTCAGCAAAATAGCTCTTCTGTCTGAAATCTATAATGTATTTCCGTCTTTTCTAAACCTGCAATTACACCGTATAGATTTTTACACCACCTGTGTATTTTGCCATCTTATTGTGTCTTTAATTTGCATAAATTTATAACATGGTCGACTTTTGTTATTGGACTTATAATATTCATACTTTTTTAAATATATCGCGTTGTCATTTTGAACTTTTGTTTCAGAAGTATCGTAATTAAACTCTACATCTAAGCCTTTTAGCTCATCTATCAATCCACATGTTTTATAAAATCCTTTTAAGTTGTTTTTGTATATGGACCGCCCCGGACTTTCAGCAATTATCACCTTACAATTTAATTTTAATAATTCTTCACAAACAACTCTAACAAGAACAGGGTGAGTAGTCGCCCCTTCTTCTGGAGATTTTTTTATTACTAAATTAGGCTTTATAAGTACCTTACTATTGGGTTTTTATAAAATTTTCAAGAGGTCCTATATCACTTATCAAATCTTCAAATGATTTTTCAAAATATCATAATCATAACTTTCACATTCCCTAATACTCACTTGTTTTCATATTCGTTTTCCTTTCATTTTTTATTATATATTCTAAAAAAAATGTTGGAATAATATATCCCAACATTTTATACTTTTCTATTTAATTTATATACTCAATATTTGATATACGATAATTAAATCTCGATGTGCTATCATTATCGACTAGTGAAACTTTATATTTTTCTATATAATCATGATCTCCACCATTAGATTCAAAATATGCATCTACAATAGCTGTATATGTTTTTATCGTTATTATCATATGCGTCTAGTAACTTCTATACTAATCCAAGGCCCTCCATCTGCTGGTGTTATATAATACATATCTTCTGATTCTGAATAATATAATAAATTTGAAAAATCATTTATTGTGTCATTTAATCTAGCTCCATTAAATTTACTAGATATAACTTTAATATATTGATTTGCATCATCTCTAGCTATACAATAGCCATTATTCGACATTATAAAATAGTCGCCACCTACATAAGTATTTAAGACCATATACGCTGTATTTGGTAGATATGTTGAATTTACTGCAGTATCGTAATCTATATTTTCTTGGTACATATTATATAAACTGATGATATAATAACTTCTTCTGAAGATATATCTATTTTTTTTTTTACAGTATTTGTGTAGAGCCTGATTGATTATCACTGCTAGATAAGTCA
>VOFB01001862.1_pt1 | contig 39560 bp, 69 predicted proteins | sample 5384141 | NCBI WGS metagenome assembly VOFB01 (sample SAMN12384721, study PRJNA508395) | human gut metagenome | isolation source: healthy gut A | host: Homo sapiens
AAAATGCAAAGAATAAGGCATTAAGCTATAGCAGTTCCAACCCAGCAGTGGCATCTGTAGATCAAAATGGATTCGTAAGGGGAGTGAACGCAGGACGGCAACCATCACAGCAGCCGCCAAAGACGGAAGCAATGTAAAGGGGAGTATTGTGATGACAGTCACAGCTCCAGTTGTAAATGCAGAGAAGGTTCATGTGACTCCATCCAAGAAAACATTGGCAGAAGGAGAAAAAGTCACCTTAAAAGCCGTGGTAAAAAGCCTTCCAATGTAACCGTAAAAGGAGTTAATTTCAAATCCTCTAATAAGAAAATAGCAACCGTTTCAAGTGCAGGAAAGGTGACAGCAAAGAGGACGGTACAGCAGTCATTACCGTGATCTCAAAGACAACAGTGCAAAAAAGCATCTGTGAAGATTACGGTGACACCAAAGAAGGTGAGAGGAGTCAAGGTAGAGAAAGTATCTTCAAGGGTGGCAAAAAGTATCCTGGAAAAAGGTTTCAGGAGTGAATGGATATAAAGTATCTGTCTCTACAAAGAAAAACGGTAAATATCATGTAAAAGCCAGAATTAAGAAATCAGGTAAAACTTCTGCAGAGATTAAAAAACTTAAAAAGGGAAAAAGTATACTATATAAAGGTTTCCACTTATAAGAAAGTTGGAAAGAAAAACGTATATAACTACCCCAATAAATAGCGTCAGATACAAAGCAAAGTAAATCTCATAAGGCAAGCCCGTGGCAGAACCAGGAATTTGGGTTCTGTCACGGGCTTTACTGCTGTGGGAAGGACGCATGCAGGAATGGTTGTGGAACAGCTTATAAAATGGTAAAATTAAAATATGAAAAAACAACCCATTGTTAAAAAATTGTTTGGAACTTATATTTTCTGGATTGTGATCTGCATTCTGGTTATACTGTGCAGCACCATATTCTACGTAGGTTATGTAATTAACAGCAATATTACGCAGACTCAGAGCCAGCTGACATTGAGCATTAATCAGAATATCGAAAACTATTTTGAAGAAATGAATGACTTCTCCATGGAATTAGTGAAATCACAAAAATTTCGGGACACAGCCCTGGACAGTCTTCCGGAATACTATAGGGGAGGTCGTAACACGGTAGATTTATTTTTCTAGCCTGTATCTGGACGCCTATAAAATGATTCAGAAAAGTATAGTCTCGGGATCATCACGGATCAGGAATACTATATTTGGATGGGAAATGAATACTTCATTGATCAAATCGGAAAAAAAGTTCCGGATATATATCAGGATTATGCCATGGACGGCAGCCCTGTGATCAAGTATCTGGATAAAATGAATACCTGCAGAGCAGTGCGGGAAGCAGAGCGATCAGCGCTATAGACAGCCCGAAAGTTACCCTCTCCAGGAGTTTTGGAGGTAACAGTTTTTGTATAACGGGTCAGCACTTTTGGAGGTTCAAGTAGAAGCAGAGGAATTTTTCAGGGATATCCGCAGGCTTTCTTCCGGCAAGAATGATGTGGGACTTCAGATTCATATTCTGAATGACTTGGGAGAAGAGATATTCTCAGAGACAGATTGGGACGGAAAAGCATTTTTAGATGAAAACGGGTGGAAAACAGGAAGTTTTTGGAAGGATGGATACTATACATTTGTCTATCAGATCTTTAATTCAGGATTATATGTCCTGTATAATATTTCTGTTTTTAATTACTATAATAAACTGTTTACATTCCTGGGCATTGCACTGATTTTCTTTTTCCTGATCACTATTTTGATGATCTGCGTAAGTTATCATGTATCCAAACAGATTTCAAAACCCCTCCATCAGATATGCAATGAACTGAGGAGGGTAGATATGGAACAGGAAATCCGATATCAGCCGGTAGACACGGATATTCTGGAATTGGATTACCTGTCCGCCACGATCGGTGAGTTAAATGAAAAAACTGGAAGAATCCCTGCATCATATCATTACCCTGAAGAACTTTGAAATTCATTCCAAGCTACTGGCTCTGCAGGCCCAAATGCAGCCTCATTTTCTGGTCAATACACTGACTACCATGGGCTCTATGGCGGATGAGATGGGAAACATGGACATCGCCAGGATGTGCCTGAATCTGACTCAGATGTTCCGCTACATTTCCGCAGAAGATAGCCAGGAGTCCGCCTGTTTGAGGAAATGAAACATGTGGATCGTTATGTGGAAATTATGAAAGAAAGGTTCCCCTAATGCCTGCGTGGAAATTGACATTCCTCTAGAAATGATGAATATCCGCATTCCCAAACTGATTATCCAGCCTTTGGTAGAAAATTCATTTAAGTATTGCAACCGGAGTAAACCTTATATCCGGATTACGGGTGAGATGCCGGAAGAGGGAGAATGGAGGATAAAAATATCCGATAATGGAGCAGGCTTTACAGATGAAAAGGCGACTGAAATCTTGAAAAAGTGTGCGGAAAGCATGGAAGGAGTAAACAGCCTTTCTACTCAAATTGACGGCATGGGATTAGTAAATGTGTATGTCAGACTACAATTGTTTTACCGGGAACGGGTCTTGTACATCATCAATCAGGAAGGCATCATGATAGGAGGAAAGATATTATGACAACAGATCCGTCGGGCCATATCCAGGCCATAGTAGTAGAAGATGAATTAAAGATTGGCACGTATATTAAGCATAAAATAGAATACCTGGATTCTTCTATTTCCATTGCAGGTGTGGCCGAGAATGGAAGAGAAGCCCTAAAGCTGATTGAACAGTTCGAGCCCCAGGTGGTCTTCACAGACATCTCCATGCCGGTTATGGATGGGTTGGAATTATCGAATTATTAGGAATACATACCCCGGTCTGATTGTGGTAATTATTTCAGGATATTCCGATTTTACCTATGCACAAAAAAGCGATGCAATACGGGGTATTTAATTATATTTTAAAGCCCCTGGAAGACGAAAAGCTGTCAGACGTACTGCTTGAAATCAAAAAGAGCCTGGTCTATACAAAGTCTAAGCATGAGCGTCAGGTGCTCTATTCAGACACCTATATGTTCTTGCAGACTTCCGGAATGCAGTATGCAATTTTTTTCACTGTGTATAGGAAATCTGCTTTATGATATTGAGGATACGGTCCTGACAGAGTACTACCAGAAGGAACTTCAGGGGATATTCCATGGAAGAAGATCATGGAGGAACTTTGCCAGGATGGGTATAATTGGTATCTGGCAGACGAACAGGCAGTAAACCAGAAAATTGTGGGCATTCAAATGCAGGATAGAAGTATCCAAAAGACAGAAAAGCTGGCAGAACGTCTTTTAGAATTACTAAAACCCTGGACACGCCTGGCTATTCACATCGGTCATTCGGAAAAAATCCTGGAGTATGAGTGTGTATGGAACATGACCAAAAGCATTTAAGACATGTCATGCATCAGAATTGATCATCGGGTGTCCCCAGATTCTGACGGTAGAAAAAACAGAACGGCGGAAACCAGGATATGCTGGAAATAGTTAAAATGAAGCTGAGCAGTTATATTAAGAATTACTTTCTGTCCACGGACCTGAAAAGCTTTACCAATGAAATCCAGACTGTCTTAAAATATATGATCCAGAACCGGGCACCCCAGCTCAGCATAGAAAAAGTAAGCATCTATGTGCTAAAGCTGCTGGAGTTTTCCAGCCAGATCTATGAGGGCAACTTTCTGGAAACCATGCAGATAAAGCAGCAAAGATGTATAAAGCCTTGCAACCACGGGGGAAGAACTGATCAGTCTGATGATGGAGGGGTTTCAGGAGATCGGCTGCTGCATGGACCAGATCTATGAGAAGAATCTTGATACAAAAAGTGCTGGAATATGTGGATAACAACTTTCTGACCCTGGAAAGCCTGGAGCAGGTGGCAGATGTGTTTGGTTACAACTATACATATCTCTCCAGATTATTCAAGAAAATGTCAGGAATACCCATGAACAAATATATAACCGAAAGAAAATTGCACTGGCCAGAAAAACTGTTGAAAGAGCAGCCGGATCTGATACTGGAAGAAGTGTGCGAACTGTGCGGTTATAATGACTGCCGCTATTTCAGCAGAGTATTTAAGAGCCAGACAGGCGTTACTCCAAGTGAATACCGGACAGGAGAAAAAAAAGGAGGAAGAAGATTGTCCTTTCACTGCGAAACCGATGCAGTGTAATTACGATTGACAATAAATATCTACTTGAAGTTCTGCCGGAAACTTCGTATAATTGAAAAAAGTATGCATAGTTAGACAAATTGAGCTATACTGCTGAAGCAGAAAATAAACTGCATATAGCGGTTTTAAGAACTAAGGAGATAAAATGAGAAAACTTGCGTTAAGCGATGAAATATTACTAAAATAGAAAAGCCTGCCCGCTATATCGGCAATGAGGTCAACTCGGTGATGAAGGATGGCAGCAAGGTGGATATTCGTTTCGCCATGTGCTTCCCGGATGTTTATGAAATCGGTATGTCACACTTGGGAATCCAGATTCTCTATGATATGCTGAACAGACGGGAGGATGTGTACTGCGAGCGTGTCTACTCTCCGTGGACTGATCTGGATCAAATTATGCGTGAGGAATATATTCCTCTCTTTGCCCTGGAATCCCAGGACCCGATCAAAGGGTTTGATTTTCTGGGAATTACGATACAGTATGAGATGTGTTATGCAAACATTCTTCAGATTCTGGATCTGTCGGGAATTCCTTTAAAAGCCGGGGACAGGGATGAAACCGTTCCCATCGTAATCGGCGGAGGACCATGTACCTACAACCCGGAACCGCTGGCGGATTTTTTTGACCTGTTTTACATCGGAGAGGAGAGACCGTGTATTACCAGCTGTTGGATCTCTACAAGGAGTGCAGGGCGGCTGGAAAGAGCAGGGCGGAATTTCTGCGCGCAGCTGCCAGGGTGCCGGGGATTTATGTGCCTTCTCTGTATGAGGTTTCCTATCATGAGGGATGGAACCATCGCCTCCTTTGTTCCCAAATATAAAGATGTTCCGGCTCAGATTGAGAAGCAGATTGTAATGGAAGTGACGGATACGTATTATCCGAAAGCGCCTGTTGTGCCCTTTATCAAGGCAACTCAGGACAGGGTGGTTTTGGAGATACAGAGGGCTGCATCCGCGGATGCCGTTTCTGTCAGGCTGGAATGCTGTATCGGCCCACCAGGGAAAGGACGCTTCCCATGCTTAAGGAGTATGCCGCTAAAATGCTGAAAAATACCGGACACGAGGAAATTTCTCTGAGTTCACTCAGTTCCAGCGACTATACACAGCTGGAGCCTCTGGTTGATTTTCTGATTGAGGAGTGCAGTAAGAAGGGAATCAATATCTCTCTTCCGTCCCTGCGTATAGACGCTTTTTCCCTGGATGTAATGAGTAAGGTTCAGGATGTGCGCAAAAGCAGTCTGACGTTTGCTCCGGAGGCTGGCTCCCAGCGTATGAGGAATGTGATTAACAAAGGCCTCACAGAGGAAGTGATCCTGGAGGGAGCGGCCCAGGCATTTGAAGGCGGTTGGACCAGAGTGAAGCTGTATTTTATGCTTGGACTGCCAACTGAGACAGAAGAGGATATCAGAGAAATCGCCCGTCTGGCTGACAAAATTGCGCGGCGTTACTATGAAATCCCCCAAGGAGCAGAGAAACGGCAAATGTCAAATTACAGTGAGTTCTTCCTTCTTTGTGCCAAAACCCTTTACCCCTTTCCAGTGGACCAGGATGAATACAAAGGATGAGTTTCTTGGAAAAGCGAGAGTGGTAAATCAGGAAGTCAAGGATCAGCTAAATCGAAAGAGCATTAAGTACAACTGGCATGAGGCTGACGTCACTGTTCTGGAAGGTCTTCTGGCCAGGGGCGACCGGAGAGTAGGCGCTGCTATTCTGCGCGCATATGAAAAAGGTGCCCTCTATGATGCCTGGGGTGAGACTTTTCGAAATGAAGTTTGGCAGGAGGCTTTTGATGAGACAGGAGTTGACCCGGATTTTTACACAGTGCGGGAGAGGGACTGGGAGGAGATTCTCCCGTGGGATTTTATAAATATTGGGGTAACTAAAAGTTTCTGTGGCGGGAGTGGGAGAGGGCGCAGGCCGAGCAAGTCACTCCAAACTGCAGGGCAGGCTGTGCCGGATGCGGGGCAAAAGCTTTACAAGGGAGGTGTCTGCTTTGAAGGTGAGAATTAAATTTTCCAAACAGGGGTTATGAAATTTATCGGCCATTTGGATATTATGCGCTATTTTCAAAAGGCCATCAGGAGAGCAAAGATTCCTATTGTATTTACAGAGGGATTCAGCCCTCATATGATAATGTCCTTTGCATCCCCACTGGGCGTGGGACTCACCAGCAGCGGTGAGTATATGGATATTGAAGTCAGCACAGAGATCCCGTCAGAGGAGGCTGTCAGACGCTTAAACGCAGTGATGGTGGACGGAATTCAGGTGCTGAGTTATCGCAGAATCGAAGATGGAAAGGCCGGTAAGGCTATGTCCCTGGTTGCTGCTGCTGACTATACCCTGGGCTTTCGGAGCGGACACGAGCCTGCGCAGGAATGGAAAAATCGAATAGACGCATTTATGGCACAGTCATCCATAAATATTTTAAAGAAAACAAAAAGAGCGAAAAGAAGTGGATATCAAACCCATGATCTATGAGATGCGCATGGCGGACAATGATCGTGTCTTTATGCAATTGGCGGCGGGAAGTGCGGCAAATTTAAAGCCGGAACTGGTGATGGAGGCTTTTTGCAAATTATCTAGGGATCACACTGACAGAGTTTGCGCTGGAGATTAACCGGGAAGAACTCTATGCTGAGGGCATGGTATCCCTAGAAGATCTGGGAGAGGAAATTGGAGCGTAAACTGATTATCACAAGACAGAATGAGCGTATTGTCACTGCACTTTTTGAGAATGGCAGAGCGGTGGAACTGGGATGTTATAATGAAAATGTTCCCTCACTATTGGGCAATATTTATATCGGGAGGGTGAAAAATGTAACCAGGAACATCGGCGCTGCATTTATAGAGATCAGCAAAGGTGTTACCTGCTATTACCCGCTGGATGACTGCAAGAGACCTATATACAAAAAAAAAGGAAAGTCCCCTACATCTGGAGGCGGGCGACGAGTTGCTGGTGCAGGTTTCCCGGGAAGCGGCCAAGACAAAGCCCCAGCGTGACCGCAAATTTAAATTTTACGGGAAAATACCTGGTGCTTACCACAGGGAAACAGCAGGTGGGTGTGTCCGCCAAGCTGGGTCCCCAGATTCGGTGCCGGCTAAAGACATTGATTGAGGAGAGCGGCATCGGGGAGTATGGATTTATCGTGCGCACAAATGCCGGGAATGCATCGGATAGGGAAATATTAAGAGAGATGGAGACTCTGAAAGGACACTGTCAAAAATTGACAGAGCGGGCACAGTTTTTAAGTTGCTTTCCCTTCTTTCCGAACCATCTCCTTCCTGGCTTGAGGCTCTCAGAGATACACGCACGGAGGGTCTGTCCGCTATCACTACAGATGATCCCGAACTGCATGGAAAATGAAAGAATATTTGGAGCTTCACCAACCCGGGGATCTTCAGTTGCTTTGTCTATATAAAGATGCACTTCTGCCCCTGGACAAGCTGTATAATCTGGGAGGAGAGCTTCAGAATGCGCTGCAGGAGAAGGTATGGATGAAATCCGGCGCATACCTGGTCATTCAGCCCACAGAAGCTCTGACGGTCATTGATGTGAATACTGGGAAATATGAGAGTAAGAAAAAAGGCAGGATACCTATCTAAAGATCAACCTGGAGGCTGCAGGGGGAGATTGCCAGGCAGCTTAGGCTGCGTAACCTCTCCGGAATCATCGTGGTGGATTTCATAAATATGGACTCCCAAGAAGCAAAGCAGGAGCTTATGGAATATCTGGAAGCCTGCCTCAGACAGGACCGTATTAAAACAGTATTGGTGGATATGACTGTACTGAATCTGGTGGAGATTACCAGGAAAAAGTGAGGAAACCCCTTGGCGGAACAGATGGGAGAGGTGGGAAGATGATAAAAGCCGATCTGCATATACATAGCCGCCGCTATGACGGTGAGTTCACTTATGAGGAGCTTGCTTTAAAGGCAATGGAATCAGGGCTGCAGGTGATTGCGTTTACGGACCATTATGTCAGCCCTGATTTAGAGCGCATAGGCAGACTGAATGACAACTACCCTCTTCGGATTCTGCCGGGAATAGAGTGTGCCGCATATTGTCCTGCCACTCATCTGAAGGCTCACATTTTAGGGTATGGGATCCGGGATTATATGCCTGTAGAAAAAGTGATGGAAGACACCTTGGCATCTTTGGAAAAAGGCGGGATTGCAGCACTCTTTGCAGGAAATGGGGTATCTATTACAGAGAAGGAAGCGCGCGTTCGGGGAAGGTCCCATGTTCAGCCAGCAGTTTAACGATATTCTTCTGCGTAGGGTGTTATTCCCGATATGTTCGGCAGCTGGTATCAAAAGATGTACAAAGGCACGGTCCCTTAAAGTATTCGTATCGTTATCCTGAGCCGATAACCGTTGTCAAGGCTATTGTCCAGGCAGGGGGTGCCGCTGTGTTGGCTCATCCGGGGCAGCAGAAAAACTACTGTCTGATTCCTGAACTGGCAGACGCGGGCCTTGTTGGATTGGAGCTTATACATCCCTCCAACAGTGCTGAGGACCAAAATTATATTTTGGAGTATGCAAGGGAAAGGGGATTGCTTCTCACAGGTGGCAGTGATTTTCATGGAAGGCTTTCAAACAGCGGAGGAGCGTTGGGAGAATATATAATTGACGCCAAAGAGCTGTTAAATCTGATTGATGCGAGGTAAATATTACTGTTTAAAATAATTGTTCAAAAAGTACAAGGAGGTTTTGATATGTTAAAATTTGCACATTTTAACTTTAATGTTTTGATTTGGAGAAATCCCTGAAGTTTTATGAGGATGCGCTTGGGCTGAAACCTGTGCGGGAGAAAAATGCCAAGGATGGTCCTTTAAGCTGGTTTATCTCGGGGACGCTGAGACTGACTTTACACTTGAATTGACCTGGCTGGCGGACAGAACGCAAAAAGTATGATTTGGGAGAGTGTGAATTCCATCTGGCCTTTGAGACTGACAATTATGAAGGCTTTCACAAACGCCATCAGGAGATGGGATGCATCTGCTTTGAAAATGAAGCTATGGGCATTTATTTCATTACAGATCCCGATGGCTATTGGATTGAAATCGTACCGGCAAAATAGAACGATTGGCGAAAAAACAGTTGACGTAATAACCATAATATGCTATTATACAACAGTATGCCGCATAAAGAGGTCTAAGAGTTATGCAGATAACCACCATATTTGGCGAGTAATGATAATAGGAGGTGCCATATGTACGCAATTATTGCAACAGGTGGTAAACAGTACAAAGTAGCCGAAGGCGATATCATTAACGTAGAAAAGCTTGGTGTTGAAGCTGGTGAAACTGTTACATTTGACAATGTACTTGCAGTAAGCAACGACGGCTTAAAGGTAGGAGCGGATGTAGCTGATGCAACCGTAACTGCCAGCGTGGTAAAGAACGGAAAAGCCAGAAAAGTCATCGTTTACAAATACAAGAGAAAAACTGGATACCATAAGAAAAACGGTCATAGACAGTTATTTACACAGGTTAAGATCGAAAAATCAACGGTTAAGAGCCATGATTACGATTGAGATTCATAAGAACGGGGAACAATATAAAGGCTTTACTTCACAGGGACATGCAGGGTATGCTGACAGCGGACAGGACATAATATGTGCTGCGGTGTCGGTGCTGGCTGATGAACGCCATTAATTCTATAGAAGCATTTACGAAAGACCGATTTGCCGTAAGGCAGGAGGATGGATTTCTGGAGCTCATCTTAGAAGGCAAGGTATCAAAAGAGGCCACATTGTTACTGGATTCTATGATTCTGGGTCTGCAGGATATTCAAAATAGTTACGGTAATGAATATATCAAACTGATATACGAGGAGGTGTAAGTGATGTTAAAAATGAACCTTCAGATGTTCGCTCATAAAAAAGGTGTAGGTTCTACAAAGAACGGTAGAGATTCCGAGTCCAAGAGATTAGGTGCAAAGAGAGCTGACGGACAGGTTGTAAAAGCTGGAAACATCCTTTACAGACAGCGTGGAACCAAGATTCTCCCAGGTGTTAACGTAGGACGTGGTGGTGACGATACATTATTTGCACTGGTTGATGGCGTCGTTCATTTCGAAAGAAAGGGTAGAGATAAGAAACAGGCTTCAGTCGTTCCAGTAGCAGAGTAGTACATGTGGCTTCAAATCAGTTTGGTTTGAAGCCATTTATATTTTAAAGGAGAAAATTATGTTTGCAGACAGAGCGAAAATCTATATCCGCTCCGGTAAAGGCGGCGACGGCCATGTGAGTTTCCGCAGAGAATTATATGTTCCGAATGGCGGTCCTGACGGCGGCGACGGCGGTAAGGGCGGGGACATCATCTTTGAGGTGGATGAAGGACTGAACACCCTGGTGGATTTCCGCCATAAACGCAAATTTGCGCCCAGGACGGTGAGCCTGGCAATAAAAAACGCTGCCATGGCAGCAATGGAAATGACTTATTTTTAAAGGTTCCGGAGGAACAGTCATCAAGGAGGCGGAATCCGGCAAGGTGATTGCAGACTTGTCTGGGGAGAACCGCAGGCAGGTGATTTTTAAAGGGCGGCCGGGGCGGTCAGGGAAATATGCACTTTGCCACTTCCACCATGCAGGTTCCCAAGTATGCACAGCCCGGACAGAGTGCAAGAGAACTCTGGGTGAACCTGGAGCTGAAGGTGATTGCGGATGTGGGACTTGTGGGCTTTCCGAATGTGGGGAAATCCACCCTGCTTTTCCCGTGTCACAAACGCCAGACCCAAAATTGCCAATTACCATTTCACCACTTTAAATCCCAACCTGGGTGTGGTGGACTTAGAGGGCGGACGCGGTTTCGTTATCGCAGATATTCCCGGACTGATCGAGGGAGCATCCGAGGGTGTGGGACTGGGGCACGAGTTCCTTCGCCATATTGAACGCACCAGAGTGATCATTCACATGGTAGATGCCGCATCCACGGAGGGACGGGAACCCATTGACGATATTTATAAAATCAATGAGGAACTAAAGGCCTACAATCCGGAAATTGCAGCCAGACCACAAGTCATTGCAGCGAATAAGATAGACGTAATCTATGCAGGGATGAAGATCCCGTTGAGCGTATCCGCAAAGAGTTTGAACCTCAGGGAATACGGGTTTTTGCTATCTCAGCAGTGAGTGGAAAGGGACTTCAGGAACTGCTGTATTATGTGAGAGAATTATTAGATTCTCTGCCGGACGAGCCCGTGGTGTTTGAACAGGAGTACTTTCCGGAGGAGTTAAATATAGATGAAAATCTTCCCTACACGGTGGAAAAATCCCAGGAGGAGGAAAATACCTATGTTGTGGAAGGACCTAAGATTGAAAAAATGCTGGGTTATACCAATCTGGAATCAGAGAAGGGATTTGCCTTTTTCCAGAGATTTTTAAAAGAGACAGGTATATTGGACGAACTGGAGGCCGCCGGCATCCAGGAGGAGATACCGTCCGCATGTATGGTCTGGTGTTTGACTATTATAAGTAAGAGACAAAAGTACCAAACAGTAAGAGACAGAGGAAAAAGGAGAAGAGATGACAAGTAAACAGCGCGCATATCTGAAAAGCCTGGCTATGACCATGGACCCAATTTTTCAGATTGGAAAGGGAAGTCTTACCCCGGAGAATACACAGGCTATTGCAGAGGCTTTGGCCGCCAGGGAGTTGATTAAAATCAATGTTCTTCAAAACTGCATGGACGACCCCAGGGAACTGGCCTCCACCATTGCAGAGCGGACCCGGTCTCAGGTAGTGCAGGTCATTGGAAAAAAGATTGTCCTCTACAAAGAAGGCAAAGAGGATAAGAAAAGAATAGAGTTACCATAAAATAAATGGATGAAAATTATGTCGGAAGAGAAACGCAGAAAAGTTGGAATTATGGGAGGGACCTTTGATCCCATTCATATTGGTCACCTGATTTTTAGGGGAAAACGCCTTTCAACAGTTTGGATTGACTATGTGCTCTTTATGCCGTCCGGGAACCCGCCCCACAAACGAAACCGTCCAGGGCGGGCCAGTACACAGGAGAGGGTGGATATGGTTAAACTGGCCATAGCGGATAACCCTCATTTTGTGTTATCCTTAGCTGAGACACATGAGGACGGATATACCTACACAAAGGAGACACTGGAGCGGCTGACCAGGAACATCCGGATACGGATTATTATTTTATTATGGGAGCGGACTCTCTTTTCAGCTTTGAAACCTGGAAAGAACCCCAGGGATCTGCGATCTGTGTACGCTCCTGGTTGCAGTGCGCAATGACGTGGGGATGGAGCTGCTGGACGCGAAGATCAGCGATCTGAAGGAAAAGTATGGCGGACGTATCTTTAAAGCTGGATGCCCCCAATATAGAGATCTCGTCTGGGGCTATGCGCAAGCACATATTTCAGCAGCGTTCTCTGCGGTACTATATGCCTGAGACAGTGGCAGAGTATATTGAAGTAAAACAACTGTACAGAGAGTGTGAAAAAGAATGAGCGGCTATGATTTGGAAAGAATGCAGAAAAAAACTGAAAAAATATCTGGACAAAGAGCGTTTTGAGCATACCATAGGCGTGCGTTACACCTGTGCAGCTCTGGCCATGTGTTACGGCTGCGATCTGGAGAAGGCTCAGGTGGCAGGTCTGCTCCACGACAGCGCCAAGTGCATTCCAAATGACCAGAAGCTGAAGCTGTGTAAAAATCATGGCATACCAGTGACACCAGCGGAGAAAAAGAGTCCGTTTTTGCTCCACTCCAAACTGGGCGCCTGGATTGCCAGGGAGAAGTATGAAGTGGAGGATGAAGAAATCCTCGGCGCGATTTGCTGGCACACCACAGGCAAACCGGAAATGACCGTTCTGGAAAAATCACTTATATAGCGGATTATATTGAGCCCTGGAGAAAAAAGCGGCTCCAAATCTGGACAAAATACGCTCTATGGCGTTTCGGGATCTGGATCTGACGATGTATGTGATTCTAAAGAGCACACTTTTTTTATCTGCGGCAGTCGGACGGGAAACTGATCCCATGACGGAGAATGCCTATGAATATTACCATGAACTTTGTGAGATAACAAGAGAAGAGAAGGAGGTAACACCATGAACGCGAAAGAAATGTCCCATATGATATGCAAGGCCTTGGATGAGAAGAAGGCAGGAGATATCAAGGTTATCAACATTGAAGAGGTTTCCGTTATGGCTGATTATTTTATTATAGCAAGCGGAACAAACAGAAATCAGGTACAGGCCATGGCTGACAATGTGGATGAAACTTTGAGCAAAGCAGGAATTAACCCACGCCAGGTTGAGGGTTACCAGACTGCGAATTGGATTTTGATGGACTACGGCGATGTGATTGTACATGTGTTTGACGAAGAGAATCGCCTGTTCTATGATCTGGAGCGCATCTGGCGCGACGGAAAGAGTGTGGCGGTAGAAGATCTGAGATAAAGGAAGCCATGGAAAACACGAATATGCCACCATCCAGGAGCTGCTGAGATGTCTTACTGAGCACGGTTGTATCCATATTGAGGGAAATCAGGGAGGTTGCGGAAGAAGCTTTACGGATTTTTCGAGATGAATATGGACTGCAGGACACTAGCTACCTTCTGCGCACTGACAGAGGTTATGAGAGGGAGAGCGTATACGCTTATTTAAAAGTTGTTTCGTGCCCTGTTCCGGTACAGAGGTTCTTTGGAACAGGTGATGGAACGCTTTGGCCTCACTGCCCTAAAAGCACAAAAGAATACGCCTGCTGAGTGCAGCTGAGGCTTTGCGGCTTCAGTATGCCCGTATCAGTATGCAGGATGCAAGTGTCTGTTTTTTAGACGAACCGCTCTTGAACTTGGACAGCGAAGCCATGAAGTCTGTGGTGCAATGGCTAGAATCCCAGTATGAGAGAGGTGTACATTTTGTCAGTGTAAATGCCTCACTTAAACATGCGCTCCTGCTTCCGGGGAACGCTTTTTATCTGGATAATGGCAGTTACATAGAGATTGAAAGAGAAGAGGATGAGCCCGCAGAGGAGGAACAGGAAATTTCTGTATGGGAAAATTCCCGTTAAATCAGGAAATCAAACTTTGCTTTTTTGAGCCCAAGGATATTGATTATATTGAAAGCTTAAACAGGTGCAACTATCTCAATCAGAGGAACCATGTTTCAGGTTCAGCTGACCATGGATGAATTGGAAAAGACATTGAAAAAGTCCGGATTTTTCCGGTGTCACCGTTCGTACATTGTAAATATCCAGAGGGTAGAACGGTTTGAAAAATGGACAAAGAACAGCTATGTACTGTTGCTGAATACCCCGGAGCACACACAAATCCCTCTGGCCAAAGGACGCATAGATGAAATGAAGGATACTTTTCACTGGTAGATGTTCCCCTGTTTCCGGACAGGGGAATTTGTCTGTCTCCATTCATCCCTGCACAGGCTCCACTGGTAGTTTTTTGTTCCAGTGGATCAAAAAAGTTCTCTTTTGAGTCTCAAAGTATTGATTTTTTCCAGAGCTATGGCATACTATTCCTATACCAACAAGGAGGACGGAACAATGAAGGAAATGATTTATCTCAAAGATGTGTGCCTGTCATTTGGTACAGGATTTTCTCTTGACCATCTGGGGTTTCAGGTGATGGCTGGAGAGGTATACGGGTTTCTGGGTCCCAGCGGACCGGAAAGACAACAACGATGAAGCTGCTTACAAAGCAGCTGAATAAAAAGCTCCGGAATCATCCGTGTGTTTGGAAAAAGATATTGAGAAAATGGAGCGGGAAGATTTTGATCAGATTGGCATTCTTTCTGATACCAACGGACTGTATGAACGTATGACAATTGAAGAAAATCTTCAGTTTTTTGCCTCGCTGCGCCAGGTACCAAAGAAGGACGTTTCTCGTATTCTGCACCAGATACATCTATATGATCAAAAGAAGACACCCCTAAAAAAGTGTTCCAAAGGAATGAAGCCGAGAGTCGTGCTGGCGGCAGCTATTCTACACAAGCCTTCCCTTTTGTTTTTAGATGAGCCCACCAGTGGCCTGGACCCGGCAACCATACAGGCAGTACATAAGATGCTGATGGAGCTGAACCAGGAGGGAACAACAATTTTTCTCACAACCCACAATATGGAAGAGGCAGATAAGCTTTGCGGGCGCATAGGTATCCTGAATCAGGGCAGTATCATTGCCACCGGCTCCCCGGAGGACTTAAAACTGCACTATGCTAAGGAAGAGCTACTGGTTACCACCGCGGACCGGCAGAGGATCACCCTTCCGAAAACCCGGGAGGGATTCAAAGAGCTGCTTGCCCTCTCAGAAGAGGGAAATCTTTTGACAGTACACTCCAAGGAGCCAAATTTGGAGGAGATCTTTTTAGAATTGACTGGGAGGGAATTTTGATGAAAATATCTATGAGAAAAGTAAACGTACTCACCAAAAAGACCTGAAGGACTTTTATAAAGAACCCTTCTCTGTTTTTTGTCCTGCCTGATTCCACTTTTTTTTGTGGTTTTGTATGGAAGCATAGACTTTCCCATGCTTGGGGGCGGAGATCGTTCCATGTTACTGCTTAATATGGGGGTACTTTTTAAGCACTACCATGTGCGGATCTATGATCACCTCCACCTCTATCTCAGAGGAGAAAGAAAAGTTTACCCTGCGTACACTGATGCTCTCAAATATCAGTGCGGGAGAATTCTTTCTGGCCAAGATTATTATGGATTTGCGATAACAACCGTCTCTAATCTCCTGATTTTTGATTTCCAGAACAGCCCTGACCCAGCTGCCATTATTTCTCCTGTGTTCAATTTTGGGCAGTTCATGTATGATCATGTTCAGCGGTGTGTATGGGGTTATGGCCAGAGACCAGATGACCTGTGGCGTTTATCAGATACCGCTTATGCTGCTTTTTCTGCTTCCCACTATGCTGGGAGAGCTAAACAGTGTTTTAGCCGCGATCGCTAAGGTGACACCGCTAAATGCCATGCTTAGATTGTACTATCTGGGAGCAGATGGAAAGTTATTGTCCGCGGCGGCTCTTGGACAGGTGGGCGTCATGGCGGTTTGGATACTCATCTCAGCCCCTGCTCTTTTCTTATGTTTACAAAAAGAAAGGGATAGACAATTAACCTTACGGTTTTGAAAGGTTATCCGGCCAATTGCAAGGAACTTCTATGGCAGAACCTCCCTGGCTTTTCTATAATGATCTTATCATGAATAAGATATAGAAAGTCAGTGGAGGTATTTTTATGAAAAAATTTTTATTGTTGATTGTCAGCGTCCTGTTATTTTACCTGGTGTTTGGAAAAATGAAAAACAGTATCGTCCGGGCGCATACGAAGAGATGGAAAGATAGCTGCATATGTGGTATAATGCTCTTTACATAAATTATGGTAAAAGAGGTTTGATATTATGCAGCGTTTTATAAAACGTCACTGGTTGGTTTTGTTGATTCTTCTGGTGATATTGTATCTGGTCGTTGGTCTTTATGCGCCCTTTGCAGTTGGAAAAAAAGATATCCTCACAGACAGTGGCTGATTTTGATGTGAACAGTCTTTATAGTGATACGCTAAGCACAGACAGGGCTATGCTGGTTGAGACAAACCAGAGTGCCCTGGATGAACGGATACGCCTGTTAAATCAGGCAAAGGAGCGAATCATCCTCTCTACCTTTGATATGAGGGAGTGGGGGGAGAGCACCAGAGATGTTCTGTCTGTGATTTTAAACAAGGCTGAGGAGGGAATTCAGGTACAGATTTTAGTGGATGGAGTCAGCGGAGCCATTCGGATGGAGGGAAATCCATTATTTTATGCTATAGCTGCACATCCAAATGTGGAGATCCGCATTTACAATCCCTCAATCTTTTTGATGCCCTGGAAGAGTCAGGGGCGTATGCACGATAAATATGTGATTGTAGATGACCTGGCTTATATTCTGGGCGGGCGGAATACATTTGACTATTTTTTGGGAATGTATGATGTGACGGACAGCAGCTATGACATGGAGGTGCTCATCTACAATACCGCGGCGGGTAAGCCTAAGAGCAGCCAGAGTTCTCTGTTTGAGGTAGAGGATTACTTTCACCAGGTATGGAACCTGGAGGTATGCAAACCCTTTCACAATGATACCTCGTTGTTGGAGCAAGAGAATGTTAGAGAGGAAACAAAAAACCTTCACACACGCTATCAGGAAATTCGAAAGAGTATGTCCCCTCTTTTTTTGAAGAACCGCAGTACCTGAAAAACGGTGGAAGTCAATGGCGTTCATCTTCTATCTAACCCGATCGGTATTTACGGCAAAGAACCTGTATTGTTTTACCAACTCTCACAGCTGATGCAAAATGCGAAAGAGAGTTATCATACATACACCCTATACGGTCTGTAACGGGTTTATGTACGATACATTGGCCGGCATTGTCAAAGAGGTGCCGGATACCACCATGTTGATCAATTCCGTTGAAAACGGTGACAATGTGATGGCATCCAGCGATTATTTGTACAATAAGAAAAAAGTGGTGGACACAGGAATAAAACTCTATGAGTATGACGGAGGTAATTCCTATCACGGCAAATCCATTGTAATTGACCATAACATCTCACTCATTGGTTCCTATAATCTGGATCTGCGCAGTACCTATGTGGATACGGAACTGATGCTGATGGTTCAGAGCGAAGAACTCACCTCTCAGCTGACTGCCTGTATGGATGCGTTTCAGGAGGACAGCCGAAAAGTGGTAGATGCTAAAAACTATGAAGTACCGGAACATGTCACGGTAGCCTCTATGCCGGTATGGAGAAAAGCGATGTACCGGGTGATTGGATTTGTAATGCAGGCATTTCGTTATCTGGTGTAAAAAAGAAAGAAGACAATCTATTGACAGAACTGGGGAGAGACCATATACTTGTGTTAGATTTTCTAATACTTTATCTCACTATTCAGGAGGTTACATATGCTAAAACAAATATCCATATATGCAGAAAACAAAAAAGGGATGCTGCAGTCCATAACGGGTATTCTTGCCCGGGAAGAAATCAATATTATGGGGTCAGTGACCAACGACAGTGCCGAATACGGCATTATCCGGATGGTGGTTTCTGATCCGGAAAAAAGCGCTGGAGGCTCTTTCAAAGGAGGGATATATTTGCCGCAAAACAGACGTTCTGGGGGTGGAGCTGGATGACAATCCTGGGGCGTTGAACCGGCTTTTAATCTCCTTGCTGGAGGGAAATATTAATGTGGACTATCTCTATCTATCCTTTAACCGTGATTCAGGTATGCCCATCATGATCCTCCATGTGGATTCCATCTATGAAGTGAAGAACTGTCTTCAGGCAAAGGGACATTGTGTCCTTTAGTTTTTATTATTCTTCCTGCAATTGTAATATTGACGGAAAGATTTAGAGTGTCCAAGCCAAAGTTGGCCGGACACTCTGTTTTTTATTAGCTGGTCTGCGGCTTTGTAAAGGATGCACCTGTATAAATCCAGACTACCCAAATGGAAGTTCTGGAACCGTTTTGTGAGGCGAAAGTCTTCACTTCACAGAGGGACCAGAGGCGGGTGTCAGGGTCTTGCTGGCGAATCCGCATCCAGTGCGTCTCCCTGTGACTGTGAGTAAACTGTGTCATCTAAGACCAGTTTGGTAGAGACGTTGGTGTTGTTAAAAGTTTGTGATTCAACAGCCGCGGAATCATAAATAGATGTTCTGCGTATATCTGTTAAAACCGGAACAGAGGCATTCGCAGAGCGGACTGAGAGCTGAATGGATGTGGTGCTGGTATACTGCGCGGTCAGTATTAGTTTTCCCAGGGGAATGTTCAGGACATTTCCGCTTGCAGACAGATCAGCATTGTATACAAGTATTGTAGAGCGCAAATTGGGGCTGGTTACATTCTGATCACCAGATTTAAAGTTGACTTTATAAGTGGTCGGAGTATCCTCTGATACAGTGACCTCTGGATTAGGGCCCGTGCTGCCAGTGGGTCCGGTAGCTCCGGTGATACCCTGAATGCCAGTGGGTCCGGTAGCTCCGGTGATACCCTGAATGCCAGTTGGACCTTGAGCGCCAGTGGGTCCTTGCAAGCCCTGCGGTCCGGTAAGACCAATGATTCCCTGAATACCAGTGGGCCCCTGAGCACCTGTAGGTCCTTGTTCTCCTTGAGGTCCGGTAGGCCCAGTGATTCCCTGAGTTCCAGTGGGCCCCTGAGCACCTGTAGGCCCTTGCTCTCCTTGAGGTCCGGTAGGCCCAGTGATTCCCTGAGTTCCAGTGGGTCCCTGAACACCTGTAGGTCCTTGCTCTCCTTGAGGTCCGGTAGGCCCAGTGATTCCTGAGTTCCAGTGGGTCCCTGAGCACCTGTAGGTCCTTGTTCTCCTTGAGGTCCGGTAGGCCCAGTGATTCCCTGAGTTCCAATGGGCCCCTGAGCACCTGTAGGTCCTTGTTCTCCTTGAGATCCGGTAGGCCCAGTGATTCCCTGAGTTCCAGGGCCCTTGAGCACCTGTAGGTCCTTGCTCTCCTTGGGGTCCAGTGGGCCCAGCGATCCCCTGAGCGCCAGTGGGTCCCCTGAGTTCCAGTAGGCCCTTGCTCTCCCTGGGGTCCGGCAGGTCCTTGTTCTCCAATAGGGCCTTGTTCTCCTTGCGGTCCCTGGCAGCCCTGCTCTCCCTGGGGCCCCTGAGGTCCGGTCTCACCCTGAAAGCCTTGCTCCCTGAGGCCCCTGTTCCCCTAAAGGTCCGCGTTCGCCGGGCTCTCCTGTTCCCCTTTGGGTCCTTGTGGCCCCTGCTCTCCCGAATCTCCCTTAGGCCCTACTGGTCCTCGGTCTCCTGAGGACCTTGAGGACCGTGGGATTTCCCTTTCCTCCCTGCTGTCCAATTACCCCTGGATCTCCTTTCGGTCCGGTATCGCCCCGTACTCCCTGAGGCCCCCGAGGTCCCATAGGGCCTGCCATTCCTCGGGGGCCGATCTGACCGGGACATCCGGATCTCCTTTCGGTCCCTGAGGCCCCTGCAAGCCCCGTTCGCCTCTGGGTCCCTGAGGGCCTTGTTCCCCCAGGAAAACCTTGCGGCCCTTGAGGGCCTTGGCAGATAGAGCTGTCATCCAATTGAGGCGTGCAGGAGCAGGGAGTATTTCTGGTCATATTGGTGTTTCGGCCACAGTTATTCATTATATAAAACTCCTATCTAATATTTTATTTTGATTACTTTAGAATATGCAGCTTTTCTATACATGCCACGTTGCATGAAAGCTGCAATCTTTTTGGAACATAAAGCGAGGAAAAAGCCCAATTGAGTCTTGGATGCCCATTTGGGAAATATGTCTTTGACTCTCACAGCCGGATATCATACAATAGTCAGAAGAGGAGATCTTAATTAAGGAGGAGTAGAGGTATGGAAAGTATGGATATTGCAAAAAACTTTGAGCTGTTGACAGTGAAAGATAATCAGACCGCTTATCGGGCCTTACAGGTATTGCGGGAGATGAGTGAAAAGACAGACCTTGTGTATGCCTATATGGATAAGTTGGGGGAAATGCTGGACAGTCCGAACTCCTATGTACGCACCAGAGGGCTGATTCTGATTGCATGCAATGCAAAGTGGGATGTAGAATTTAAAATAGATGAACTGATAGATAAATATCTAACACATATCACTGATAAAAAACCCATTACGGCGAGGCAATGTATAAAGTGTCTGCCAGTGATTGCCAAAAGCAAGCCCCAACTGAGGGAAGATATCATCGCTGTCTTGAATCATGCAGATGTCTCTATTTATGCTGACAGTATGCAGCCGTTGGTTTATAAAGATATTCATGAATCGCTGCAGATGTTACAGAGTGATGTATCATCTATCTGAATCTATATCAGAGAATTTGAGAGGAGTGGATAAGTGGTGAAACGCTGTATTGCATTAGCTGAAATAGTCGGCAAATAATTGATATATACTGGACTGTCAAAGTTCAATATCGTAAAAAAGGAGAATGATTATGGCTATTTCAGCAGAAAAAGTATATCCCCGAACCGGAGATAATCAAACAATTTACTTAAAAAATGTGATCACAAACCCCAATATAACAGTTGGGGACTATACAATGTATAATGATTTTGTGAATGATCCTGTTATGTTTCAAGAAAATAACGTATTGTATCACTACCCAATTAACCATGACAAGCTGATTATTGGGAAATTTTGTTCTATTGCATGTGGAGCGCGTTTTTTGTTTAACAGTGCGAACCATGCGATGTCTTCTTTGTCCACCTATCCGTTTCCTCTTTTCTTTGAGGAATGGGATTTGAGGCTGGAAGATGTGACTTCTTCATGGGACAACAAAGGTGATATAGTGATAGGTAATGATGTGTGGATCGGGTATGAATCTGTTATATTATCAGGTGTTACCATAGGAGACGGTGCCATTATCGGAACCCGGGCGGTTGTGACAAAAGATATCCCTCCCTATACCATTGTTGGCGGTATCCCTGCAAAACCAATCGAAGGAGGTTTGATGACAAAACCATAACCAAGCTGCTGCAGATAAAGTGGTGGAACTGGCCAAAGGAGAGGATTGCTAAAAATATGGCGGCGATTAAGGCAGGGCTTATAGAACAGCTCAAGTAAATCTGAAATACTTGGCAACAACGGAAGCGTCTCATCCCCTCCGCATGTGTCACATTTTACAAGAAAACTTTGAATTGGTATGATAAGATGGCAAGGAGACAGAAAAAGGAGACGAAAGATATGGAACTGAATGCAAAAAAATGTGTGATGGTGATTGATGAGGCCCTTCCCTTGGTATTATTGCAAATACTGCTGGCATTATGGGAATTACGCTTGAAAGTATATTCCGGAAACAGTCGGTCCGGAGGTGATGGATAAGAGCGGCAGCTCCCATTTGGGAATCATACAGATTCCGGTTCCGGTCCTGAAGGCTGATGGGGAAAAGATCAAAGAAATAAGAGAACGCCTCTACCAGCCTGAATTTAACGGCTTGATTGTGGTTGATTTTTCCGATGTGGCACAGAGCTGCAATGTTTATGAAGAGTACATCCATAAGGCTGCTTTTGTGGAAGAGAGCGGATTTCGTTATTTTGGGATTGGGATTTGTGGAGAGAAGAAGCTGGTTAACAAATTGACAGGGAGCCTTCCTCTGCTAAGGTAGAGACTGCATCATTATTCACCAAGAATAAGTGAGGATTCTCCGACCTATATAGCCTGCGAGAGGAATCACCTAAAACAAAAAATAACGGCAGTGGCGTGTCTTAGATGGGACAATAAATAAAGGTTATTTAAGGTTGCCTAAAAGATAGATTAAGGTTGGCAAGTTATCATTATTTTATGATAACTGCCAACCTTTTTTGTTCTAAGGAAGTGATAATTTGAAAGAACTAGTGAAAAAATCAATTGAAAATGCATTAGAAGGAACGAAAAACATTCTGTTAGAAAGTAGGTGTTAATTTGAAAATCATATGTAAATACATTTTTACAAATGTAAAAAAGAGAGAAAAATACGGACGTGTGTCATGCTGCTGTCCATATTACTGTCAACCACTTTGCTGTTTGTATCGTTTTCTATAGGCGCATCCTATGAAAGTGCGCAGCGGAAAATGGCCCGGGGATGGCTGGAAGCGCTACGATTTCTGTAACTGCATTAGATGGAGAAATAAAAGCAGGCACTCTTCCGGAATTATCCTCAATACGTGCCAGTGTTGGGATGGTGGAGGGAAGGGCACTATATCATGAAAACGGCTATTATGAAACGATTGACTTAATTGCAGCCGACCTGCCAACGCTTAGCAAAATCAATCCACCCGTTTGGTAAATGGCGGTAACATTACCAATTTTCCGACAGCCAGGTGATTTTACCAGACCGCTTTACATCAAAATATGGGATTCAAAAAGGAGACAAGATTACGCTTCAGATTGGAGGAAATCCGGTTTCTTTCACAGTTGCCGAAATTGCTGCTTATGATACCGTATTTCTTCGTCATACAAAGGGGTGCAACGGCTCTCTTGCCTCTTTCTACACTGTCTGAATTATTAGGACAGACAGACGGCTATACGGAGATTTTAGTGGAACCAGCTGAGGGGATTTCTGCAGTTGAGCTTAAAGAAGAGCTGGAATCCAGGCTTCCTGCAGAAAAATATAAGGTCTCCGAAGTAATAAACGAAGCGCAAATCGCTGCAGATGCAAGACAGAAATCTATGCCATTTTTCCTGATTAGTTTTTTTCTCTGACAATGAGTGTTTTTATTATTTATGGAAGTTATAAAGTAATTACTTTAGACCGGCTGCCAGTGATTGGTACCTTCCGAAGCATTGGTGCCACACAGAAGGCAGTGACTAAAATACTTTTGCTGGAGAGCACATTATACGGAGTGACAGGCGGTTTGCTTGGCATTCCTGCCGGCACCTTGGTTTTAAAAATGATTCTACAGGGAATGGGGAGATCTCTTTCACAGGGGATCGAAATACCGGTGGTGATTTCCCCATTTAGTTGTCTCTTCTCGTTTGCAGTGGCAGTCATGGTGTCCTTATTCTCTGCATGGCTCCCTGTGCGGCGGGCAAGCCGGCTGCCCATTAAAGACGTGGTGCTTGGAAGTGTGGAGGATCAGCATGTTCCCCGGCGTTTTATCCTGGTAATAGGAGTTGTCTTATTTGTCACCTCAATCATTCTTCCAAAGATAGTGTCCGGAAAGCTGCTTTACTTGGCCGGGGGTTTTTCACTGCTGGGGCTGATTGCCGCAACGATTCTGACTGTTCCGCTATGGACGAATTTGGTTTCAGGGTGTTGGAACATGTCTATGGAGCCATCCTGGGAAATGAGGGCAGGCTTGCCGCTCGGAACATGCGGGATAACAAAAACGTGGAACAGAATATTACGCTGCTTTTTATCAGCATTTCAGCCGTAATTGCCATAACCGTTGTGGGAGGTTTTGTGACAACATATGTGAGCGACGTATTCAGGGATGCCGAGCTGCAGGGATTTGCAGATGGGTATATGGAACCGGAATTTGTGGATCAGGTAAAGAATATGGAGGAATTGAGAAAGTGCTTCCGCTTCATGTTTACAAAAATCATATGCTGGCAGATGGCAAGACACTGAGCCGTCTGAGGCAACCGACAATCTAGACTGGTACAGTTCCATGATGGCGCTTCAGTATACACAAGAAGGTATGAAAGAACAGGCGATTACTGCCTTTGAGGGGCAGCGGGCTGTTTTGTTAAGCGAAAGCTGTATCGAACGCACTGGCTTTTGGTGGGAGATACCATAACACTGGCCGGCGATACCGGAAAACAAGATTATCTCCTTGCAGGAAGTTTTAAATCGAGAGCTACGGACGTAGAAGCAGTGATTGCCACTCATTACGCAGTTACGGATTTTGGAGCATCTGCCTATGATTTCCTTGCGTATACCGCCGCAGACCCCGAGGCAGTTATGATACAGATCCGAAGCTTGTTTGGCGAGACAGCTAATTGGAGCAGGACAGTGGAGGAGTTTAATGAGGATGCCCTGTCTACTGTAGGAGCATTTTTTGCAGCCTATGCAAAGCTTGACTTATTTCATACTGATGCTGGCGACATTGGGAATTATCAATAATCTGCTGATCAATTATATTCAGAGACGGAGAAGTATCGCTATGTATAAGTCTCTAGGGCTGTCTAACTGGCAAAATATAAAAATGACTTTGATAGAAGGGTTTTCCTCCGGTGTGATTGGATCGGTCATTGCCATCTTTGTCTCATACATGGAAATAAAAACCATATTCCTTGTAGCTGGACCTAAAATTGCAATGGCACCTAAACTGGATGTGGGTACTTTTTGACCGCCGGTTGTTTGGGCGTGATGGTAACACTGATTGGTTCCGTTGTCCCAATCTTAAAGAACCGTAAGATGAAGCTGGTGGAAGAGATTAAATTTGAATAAAACAAGAAGGTGGAGGTTTACAATGAGACAAGGAATAGGAACTATTGCTGTAGAAGGAAAACATATTGCAAAGGATTTTCGACTTGGGGATACAACAACAAAGGTACTGAAGGATATTTCACTGCAGGTCATGCAGGGGAGTTTGTCTCCATCATGGGACCGTCCGGCTCCGGAAAAAGCACGCTGCTCTATATCCTTGGAGGATTGGACGCTCCAACCTGCGGACAGGTTCTTTTAGATGGTACAGATATATCCCAGTTTGGGGATGAAAAAATGAGCCGTATCAGGCGGCAGAAAATTGGATTTGTATTCCAGTTTTATAATCTGATTCCAAATTTAAATGTAGAGGAGAACATTCTGCTTCCGTTGCTCTTGGATGGGAAAAAAGGCAGGCGGATACAGAAAAGAAGTAAATCAAATCCTGGAGATCGTGGGCCTGTCTGACCGCCGAAAACATACGCCCCGTGAATTATCCGGAGGGCAGCAGCAACGTGTGGCAATTGCACGTGCTTTAATTGGAAAGCCTGAAATTCTTTTTGCAGATGAGCCTACGGAAATCTGGACAGCAGGACTGGAGCTGAAATTATGAATCTGCTGCAGGAAATTAATAATAGCATCGGCCAGACGATTATTATGGTGACGCATTCAATGGAAGCAGCGAAAAGCAGCAGCCGTATAATCACCGTGCAGGATGGGGGTATCGTCTGAGCGATTGGAGTTCGTTACAGGCAATAGAGATTTACATATTGTCAGCTCCGCACCTTTCGTAAAAGCGAAGTATCAAGTCATAGAAGTGATGTTTACATAGTTATAAGTTTTTTGGAGGTCCATTTTTTACGTGCAAAAAGATAATTCCTACAGTGGCAGGCAGAATAGGAGAGAGAGCCTGGCCTATGTAAACACCCATATACCCGAGTTGAAAAGTATATGCAAGTAACCAACTGGCAGGCAGCCGTACGACCATTGCATCCAAGATGGCATTACACATCGCCATATTGGCCGAACCCACACCGATTGCAAAGGAATCAAGTGTATACATCACCGCATAAACCAGGCTGTTAATACTACAGCAAATTCGGAGATACATGACCCCCTCCTCCATGACGTCCTGACTGGCAGGTGCAAACAGCCCGATAATGTGTTCCGAAAACAGTTGTACCAGAACAACGATAAAGAGAGTAACGAGAAGATTTAGGAATAAACCGCTCCGTGTGGTTTTCTTCACCCGTTCAATGTTTGCCGCCCCCATATTTTGACCTGCCATGGCAGTTACAGCCTGTCCGATTGCCCAACAGGGCATGCCTGCAAAGGTATTTATCTTCAGTCCTATGCCTGAAGCAGCGGCTACAGAAACGCCATAGGTATTTAGCATGCCGGTAACCAACAGATAGGAAATATTCACAATTACCATCTGGACAGCAGTGGGAAGACCGACTTTTAAAATAGTGACCAGAGTATCTTTTTGTATCGCAAAGCTATGTAGCTTGAAATCGAATAGACAATTTTTCTTTTTAAATGTATGATAGAGATTGCCAGGGAAAAACCCTGGGATAAAATCGTTGCATAAGCTGCGCCCTTGGTTCCCATATCCATAGAACCGACGAACAGAAAGTCTAAAAGGATATTTGCAACTGTGGCGATGGCTACAAAGAAAAGCGGGCTTTTGGAATCTCCGAATCCTTTCATAAGTGAGCCTACGGCATTGTAGCCAAAAACAAATATGGTTCCCAGGCATATAATCCGCATATAATCGCAGGCTTCCTTCATCGCCTCCACCGGTACCTGAAGGAAGGAAAAAAGGGGGGCATATAGGAGTAAACTGACAATTGTAACAACGATGGAAGAAAAAACGACAGACTGAATAAAGTCCCCACTGTTTCTTTTTGCCCTTGTTCATCGTGTGCCCCTTTGTACTGAGAAACTAAAACGGTTCCACCCATTGTCATGCCGATACAGACCGAAGTGATGATATAGCTGAGCATGGAAGCATTACTGATTGCGGCAAGACCAGTTTTTCCACATACCGCCCTACAATCAACATGTCAGCAATACTATAAAAAGACTGTAATAAATTTGCACCAAATAAGGGAGTGCAGATCGTACCAGTTTTTTGTAACACTTCCCACAGTTAAGTCTTGTTCTTGATTTTTCATAAGATAGTCCTTTCTACTTAAAAATAAAACAAAGGCATCCATACACCGGCTGGTGTGGCCCTCTGCTCGAATCCTGCGTCAAACTGCGCAGGAGTATAAATATTGTAGGCAGCAAAAAGCCGTAGACATTTACACATTGTCTGCGGCCTGAAAATCATTGAATTAAGTTTAAAAGAGGGTACAATAAAAAGGCTTTTCAAATCAGCCAAAGCTGTTGGATAAGCCGCCTCTCAAAACATTCTTTTTGATTGGGCTCTACACAATGTGTTGCTTTATATATTTGTGCAGAGCATAAGTCAATACAAAACTTCCCATACAACATTGTCTTCGCCCCTTTCCGTAATTGTTATTGATACTATTATAGGGGAGTTGATATACCTGTCAAGTGGAGAGACAGGAACCGCAAATTATATAGCATACCAAATTCATACCACTTCCATATTTTTTTCTATACTTTTTCTTGTTATTGTTATCTCATAATAAGAATTTGTCTATGAAAAAGGAGAACAAACACATGGATAGCATATTGTTAGCGGCAAAATACTTAACACGCAAAAAATCACGTGCATTTTTGATTCTGATTGTGTTTCTTGTAATAAATATGATGGCGTTCTCAATTATTTCCATTCGGGAAGCCGCCAATGAGGCTTTAGCTAACCTGGAACAAAAGCCTCCGGATTATTTTTTCCTTGATTCGCAATATGAGATGAATCCAAATACCGTCGTGGCCGAGGGGAGTACAATTAGCTTTTTGTCGGTGCCACATTTGATAACAGACGAAGTAATTGAAAAAATAATGGGCACGGATAGAGTAAAAACTTATGCAACCCATTATGCTTTTTTATCGGGACAATTATCCGGTAAAAAAGGTACCCCTGCTTACTTTGGTTGCTTATGACATTCCGATGACCAGGATGACGCCGCCTCCGTAAGGGGAGTATCGGATTCTGATTTGTATTTAGGTTCCAGGATAAAATTGGCAGCAGGCAAACACATTACACCAGATTCTGAGCGCGAAGCAATGGTAAATGTCCAATTCGCTAAGCAAAATAATCTGCATATCGGAGATAAGCTGACTATTACTATGCCGGGGTATTCATCCGGTATAGAGGTTGCTCTATCCGGCATATATGAATTTGTGGATGATGCGGATGAAACGGAATCGTCTCCATCAGAGCTAAGCGCAAATTTTATTTACGTCGATTACGACACTGCGTTTGCTCTGGACGAGAGGCGACAAAGGAATCATCAGTGTGAAATTTTTGTTGCCCAGCCGGATCAGCTGGCAGACATCTGCAAACAAGTGCAAAAAAAGCTGGATATCGATTGGGAAAAATATTCTCTGTTTAATGAGGCAGATGCGTCTGTGATAGATCCCGATTCCGTTAAGGCCGTATCAGATCAGTTTTCCGTCTTAACCGTAGTAATCATTTTAGCTGGATTTCTCGTTATCACCTTTGTCATGATGCTTCAAACAAAAATGAGGGCAAACGAAATAGCAGTATTACTCTCCCTTGGTTTTACAAAGGGCAAAATCGTATTGCAACACATTATTGAGGCCATGATACCTGCGTGGAATATCCACAGCCGCTGCGTATTTTATAGGAAATTACTTCCTATCCAGCGGAGTATTTCATACAAGCAGTATATCTGTAGACAGTATCCAAATAGTAACGATAGTGCAGATTATTGTCATAAATCTCTGTCTGCTGACCGCATCAATATGGGTATCCAGTGCCCGGATTTTGTACGCACCTCCAAGAGCAATCTTTGAGAAGAACAAATGAGGAAAATATATGAATATTATCCAATGCGCAAGCCGATATGTTATAAGGAAAAAAGCAGAAGTCTTCTTCTGATTCTGCTGCTAACCACAGTATTTATATTGATACTAACCGTTGTTTCTGTTGCTGCACAGGCAAATACTGCCATTGAACAAATGGAGAATCAATTTAGCAGGGAATTTGTTATAGGCGCGCAGAATGCCCCCGGATCACTGACACTGGATAAAATAAGTGAGATTTCAGCCAGGGATGATATCGCCGCTTACCGCTTGATATCAAATTCTGCCCTGTGGAATTTGCGAACAATACCGGAACGCCTCTGGCAGTGAAAACGGATGGAGATAGCTGCCTTGTCAGCCCGGGTTTTGAACACGCAGGCACGCTTGTCAGCAATGTGACGTCAACTTCTGATGAATTATTTTCAGAGGGAACCTTAACGATTATTTCAGGCAGGCATATTGTGGAAAGCGATAAACGCAAAATATTGATACACCAAGAGTTGGCAGATAAAAATTCTCTGCACCTTTGGGGATATCATACAGATGAAGTTTACACGGGCGATCACCCAGGACATGGAAAGCATGGGATATGATACAAGCCAAATGAGCACCGATATAATTCAAGCGGAAATCATAGGCATTTTTGAATCGCCGGGCGAAGAACAAAAGAAGGGGCTGCATCTCTCTCATGGGCTATATGAAAATTACTGCTATATTGATTTAGGGACCTATTCTTCGGTATTTAATCCAAAATCACAACCCTTTTTCTGTCAAGCAGCTTTCAGCATTTCTTCATCTTCAGATTTAGCCGTTGTTACGAATGAGATCAGAAATCTGGATTGGCCCGCCGGGCAGCCGGATAGCATCGTTTCTGATTTGGATGATTATGCTGACAAGATCGCGTCGCTTAGTTCTCTGTCAAACCTGCTTAAAATCGTATGGATTGTTATTTTACTTGTGTGTATCACCCTGATATACTTCCTGCTTTCGCATGGAGTAAAACAGCGAAAGCGGGAAATCGGCATTATGATGAGTTTGGGCCTATCAAGAAGCCGTGTTTTGATGCAGCACATTGCCGAGGTTATGATTGCCTCTGTAATAGCGATGGTGATTGCCTTCGCTCTAAGCGGAGGAATCGTACACTTGGCCGGAGAGCATATTGTCTCAGCAACCGTTCATCAAAATGACGGTAACGGAGCTTCTGTTTCATCGGACGCGGCAGGAATCATGCTGCTGTTAGGTTTATTGCTGATCCCTGCTTCGGTTATAACAGCGGAATTTCCTGTTTTACGAAAAAAGAGCCAAATGAAAACTTAAAATCTATAAGTTAGGAGAATCTTAAAATGCTGGAATTACAGAATATCAATTATTCATATCAACCGGGAACAGCCATATTGAATAATCTAAACAGGACTTTCCGTTCGGGCCGTGTTTATGCCATCGTGGGTAGTTCGGGTTGCGGAAAGACAACATTGCTTTCCCTTATGGGTGGGCTGGATATCCCCGATTCAGGGCGTGTCCTGTATAATGGGAAACCTCTCATGAAAAAGACTTGCCTGAATATCGAAAAAAGGACGTATCTTTTATTTTTCAAAGCTACAATCTGATTGACTACCTGACAGCGGAGGAAAACTTAAAACTGGTATCTCCGCTTAGCGCGCTGCCTGTTTTGGAAAAGGTTGGCTTGAATAGTGAGATCGCCAAACGATATGTTTGGAAGCTATCGGGCGGGCAGCAGCAACGGGTTGCGGTAGCCCGTGCGTTAATTTCCGATTCCTCGTTATTGTTGGCAGATGAGCCGACAGGAAATCTTGACGATGAAAACGCCCACGCGATTTTTGATTTACTGCTGCAATATGCCCATGGTCCGCTGCAGGGATGCGTAATTGCCGTCACGCATTCGCCCGTTCTTGCCCAGAAGGCTGATGTTGTGTTAGAGTTAGAGGACGGTGTTCTAAAGGAAACGGATTCCCTATAAACAGACATTCGAAACCGTGACCATATGGCATAATATACAGTTTGCCATATGGTCAGTATTCTTGTATAATCATATAAATAGTGTAATGTAAATGGCAAGGGGAGCAAGTGTGTTGGATAACAAAGTCAAAATACTGATCGTTGAGGATGATGAAAGCATCCGTGATATATTACAGGCGTTTATACAACAAAATGGATATCTGGTTGTGTCCGCTTCTGATGGTATTGACGGATATAATTTATTTGTTCGGGAGTCTCCACGCTTGGTGATTCTTTACATTATGATGCCCCGCATGAACGGATATGATTTGCTAAAAAAAATAAAGGGAGTCATCGGACACTCCTGTCATCCTGCTGACTGCTTTAGGCAAGGAGCAGGAGCAGGCCCGTGGATTCGACTTATTGGCGGATGATTATATTGTAAAGCCCTTTTCGCATACGATTTTGATAAAACGGATAGAGGCAGTGCTGAGGCGAAACAAAACGGATAATCCGCCTGACGATATCATCATACTTGGAGAGGTGCAGTTGCGGAAAAAAAGCTGTGAAATATTATTCCGTGACGAATTGATTGACTTTACACCCAAGGAATATGAGCTGATTAAATTCATGATGGAGCATCAGGACCATGTGTTCACACGAAATCATCTGTTGGATATCCTTTGGGGAGAGGAATATTATGGAAACGAAAAAATCATCGACAACCACATTAAAAACATCCGAAAAAAACTGGATTGCGAATTTATTCAAACGGTTTGGGGCATGGGTTATAAAATCAGCAGCAAAAGTGCAAAGTAATCTTGGACGGAAACTATTTCTGCAATTATTTGCAATATTGTTTTTGACGTGCACCGGAATAGTATTGTTTCTGCAATTTTACTTACCCCTTCGTTATACGGAGAAAATTGCATATGAATTGGATACGCGGGCGCAAGAACTTGTAAATTATTTTGAAAGCCAGCCGTTGACGGAAACGGAAATGCAGGATTCTATTCTGGCATTTTGTCTGCAGAACGGAACAGAGGCGGAACTTTTTGATAAAAACGAAAGCAGTATCTACAAAGTAGATTTCTCCCATAGCATATTGGCTGAAAACCCGGTGTATATCAGGAGCTTAGCCGCTGCCTTTATAACGAATGATCAAAATTATACTTTGGACATAGCTATTTCCCATAATAAAGGAACAGAGGTTACAGATGTCATAAAAGAAATATACCCCTTGATATTGATTGTGATATTTCTTGTTTCTGTTGTGATAGCGGTTATCTATTCAAAGCATATTGCTAAGCCAATAGTTGAAATTAGTAATATTGCCCGGCGAATGGAAAAACTCGATATGACATGGAAGTGCAGGATTAAAAGCAAGGATGAAATAGGTGTGCTGGCAGGCAGTTTAAATAGTATGGCATTAAAGCTAGACAGAACCCTGAAAGCATTAGAGGAGGCGAATAGGGAGCTGAAAACGGATATGGAAAAAGAAAAAGTGCAGGCCAAGCAGCGTTCTGACTTTTTTATGTCTATTTCACATGAGTTGAAAACCCCCTTACCATTCTGAAAGGCGAGACGGAAGGTATGCTGCAGAATTTAACTCCTTTCGACAACCGGGATAAATATCTTTTACATTCCATGCAAGTCATTGAAACCATGGAAAAGATGATTAAAGATATTTTAGCAGCAGCAAGAACACAGATGATGAATGATAATGGGGTGATGCACTCTGCTGACATCGGAAAAAATAACTTTGGATATTATTCAAAATCAAGATGAGTTGGCAAAATCAAAAACATTAAAATTCATATGGCATTGGAAAACGAGTTGTTTGTTATCCTGGAACAAGAGCTGTTTGGCAAGGCGCTTGCTAACATAATCAATAATGCTATCGTCCATTCTGAGGAGCATTCTTCTATTTATGTCACGACCAAACAGTCGGGATCAGAATGTATTTTGACTGTGAAAAATATGAGCAGTTCGATACCGGCAGATGAAATACAGCATGTGTTTGAGCCTTTCTACAAAGTTGATAAATCGCGAACAGGAAACGGAACGGGGTTAGGTCTATATATTGTAAAAGTCTTTTTTTGGAATATCATGGATTTCGGTTTTGTATTGCGAATCAGGAAAACAGTGTTATATTTACGATTGTCATGCCATTGAGTAGTTAAATATGAGTGAAACAGGCTAATGAAAAAACTTTTACCCTCGATACGCTGCGATAGATATAAGGAAAGGAATTAGATTGTTATGGATAAGAAGATTGAATTTAATGATTTTATTGCCACGGTCCCAACAGAGAATCAGGACTTTGTGAAAGAATTACAAGATCAATTAATAGAACTTGGATGTAAAATAGTGATTAAGACTGCCAAAAGCGGATATATGGTTTCCTATCTGTATAATAAAAAACAGTCGCAAATTATGTGTTTCGGAAAAAGGAATGCTTGTGCGGATTTATGGAGTCCATGTGAATGATTACGAAGATATCCTGGAAACACTGCCGGATGAAATGGTCCATGCAATTTTGAAAGCACCCATATGTAAGCGTATGGCAGATCCAGATGCCTGCAATCCAAAATGCTCTATGGGATACGATTTTTGGCTGAGGGTGAACATTGCCAAAAAAATGCCGCAACAGTGCGTTTATGTTTTTGGTCTGCCCGCAAAACAATCCATTTATTCAGACATTAATGCTAAAAGAAGTTGAAGCATGGAAAAAGTCAAATTTGGGATAGCAGGAAATGTGTTTTACAGAGACTGTATGCAGGAACAGATAAAATGTACATAAGTTTTATATTATGTAGCTGTTAAGACAATAAACGGATATTCCTGAAAAGTCTATACGAAAACATGAATCAGGTGTATAATGAAAGAAAATTGATTTTGTATAACCTGATAAGACATTATGGAAACGAACACTGGGAAGAAGGTTGTCGAAATACAGCAAGGCGGTGATTTTTCGTGCTTGAAAGGGGCTTACAGTATTTCAAAAATTGGTTTCATAATGATGATAACAAGAAGTGTTATGATACTTACCGCGAGGAGATCGATCAATACAATATTAGAATCTTAAACTTTTTTAACGCCTTGGTGCTCTTACTGCTTGTGATCGTATTTTTTTCCGGTTTTTTTACGAGATATGTTGCGCCTATGCAGAGTGTGTACATAGGTACTATGGCCGTTACGCTGCTTGAGATCACTGCAGATAAGTTGGTTCTGTTTCGGGCAGGCAGGCGGACAGATGCGGCAGTATTTTTTATGTATGACAAAGATCTATGCATTCTGCATTCTTTCCGGTGTAAACTACAGCCTGAATATGCCAGCTGTCAGCTTTTCCGTATTTATGATCGTGATGCCGATCCTGTTTATTGTAAGATCTATTAAAATGAATATCTTCAATCTGGGAGCTGCACTCACGTTTTGTGTCTGCAGCTATATTGCAAAGGAACCCTCTGTGGCACTGGCGGATATCTATAACTGTATTGTATTTTATCTGGTGGCATCCATTATATCCTATTGGATCGTAACACTGCGGATCGGGTTTATTAGGAATCAAAAATTACTGACTATTCAGAGGGATACGGACATACTGACTACGCTTCCAAACAGAAGACGGTTTAACATTTACGCCAGGGATGCATTTGAGGCGGACAAGGATAGAAGGATAAGTATTCTGATGATGGATATTGACCATTTTAAAGCATACAATGATTCAAAAGGTCATATTGCTGGAGATTACTGTCTGGAGTGTATTGGAAAAACACTCCGCAAATTTGGTGAGACAAACGGTATATTTTTTGCCCGTTATGGTGGGGAGGAGTTTGTGGCTATTGACAGGAATCGCGGCAGCAAGGAGTTGGAGGCAATCGCTCAGGGAATAGTGGATGCCATCTATGTTCTTGGACTTCCCCATGAGAGTTCTGATTTTAGGAGAATTACCATCAGCGTGGGATATGCCAGCCAATCAGATATAAATGCAGAAGATTACATCCAACTGTTGGCTTGCGCGGACGAAGCACTGTACCAGGCGAAAAGGCAGGGGCGGAATAAAATTGCAGGTTACCATAGAGAGGTGTCAAAGACCGAATAATAAATCACAAGTCAATGCCTTGTTTAGGAACCGAGACGCAAAGGTATTAAAAATTCCGGTATTCCTGTAGAATATGGGGCAATGTCATATTGCTGAAAATAAATAATAACGCCATTTGGCTTTATATAAAAATTCTCTGGACGAAAGGATTTCTGTAAAAGTATTGAAAAATCATCGAAGTAGGAGCCAGGCACGGCATTTAGCCTATCGGATATCTGTTGCTCTACAATTTTCTGGAATTTTGCAAGGGAGGCTTGGTTGAGGGATATATGTCACCTAACATAATTTTTGTTCCGGTTTTAAAGTCCCAGGTATCAGATTGCCGTTTTGTTTCCCCGTGCGCTCCGCCCATATAGGTGAAAGTATCCATAAAAGACTAACAATACACCCTGCATTGTAAGTGATCTGATAATCCATAATCAAAGAATAGCTGTTAAAAGGTCTTTGATTATCCTGTATATATTTTACATTTTCCAATGTCTGAGCGTAGAGAACCGTGCGGCTGTATTCTTCCATATGCTTCGCATTATTGAGTAGTACTCATTTACGGTTTGTGTAGCTGCTGAACCGTTGGGTGATGTGAAACAGGGATAGTTTATCCTATAGACAAACACTGGCATCCCGTTGTAATACATGGTGTCTTTCAGTGATTTTCGTATTACAGTCTGCATAAGAACTCCGGAAAGGAAAGCTTATGATAAGATATGCAGAGAGTAGAGATTGGTGACTGTTTAATTATATCTTAACTTTTTATTGAGTTTTGAGGAAGACTATTGACTTCTGATAGCCGATATGGTAGATTAATTTCATCCAATAAAAGGGAGTAGCCGAACGCCGAAAGGTGGGTTTGAGAGCGTCAGCCGATATGCAGAAGCGTATCCGTATCAAATGAGATGAGCAAGACTTTTATTATGACTAAGTGCCATAATAAAAGTCTTTTTTTTTTATATCCTAGGAAAGTCCTTCGTAATTCCCTAGGATATAAAAAGCCCTCCGGGCGGGATCGCACTGGATTTGGAAACGGCATAATGAAAGGAGAAACAATGAATAGAAGAGAACAGCAAACAGAGATTCATGAGGCAATCGTGGCAGGGCAGATTGCGTTAAACAGCTTGGCAAAGGCAAGGGAACATCTATCCAGCGCTAAGAACTGGGGATTGTTTGATATGCTGGGAGGAGGATTCTTTGCCAGTATGGTCAAACACTCTAAGCTGAATAATGCTCAGGAGGAGATGGAGATGGCCAGGGAAAATCTTCGGATTTTTCAGAGAGAACTGAGAGATATTCGGGTACCTATTGACTTTCGCATAGACATAGGCAGCTTTTCACCTTTGCCGATTACTTTTTTGACGGGTTAGTTGCAGACTGGATGGTTCAGAGCAAGATAAACGATGCATACGGTCAGGTTGAAGAAGCAATTGAACAAGTGAGTATGATTCTGGAAGATCTAGATCAGATGCACCACACACTAATGCTGGATGATAAGGGGGAATACTGATGGGGTGTCTTGGAAATTTGCTATGGTTTGTCTTCGGTGGGTTTATCAGCGGAATCAGTTGGCTGGGATTTGGATGTCTGTGGTGTATTACCATTGTAGGTATTCCAATAGGGATGCAGTGCTTTAAAATGGCTTCCCTGAGCTTTTTTCCCTTTGGTAAAGAAGTCCGCTACGGCGGAGGCCCTGGATCACTCATACTAAACATACTCTGGTTGGTTTTTTCAGGAATACCATTGGCACTGGAGTCCGCAGTGATTGGACTTGTGCTGTGTATTACTATTGTGGGAATTCCTTCGGGCTTCAGCAGTTTAAGATTGCGAAGCTTGCGCTCATGCCTTTGGAGCAGAAATCGTATAATTTTCAATTTTGACCCGGTCATTTTTTCAAAAGTGACCGGGTCATTTCCGAAATGACCCGGTCAAAACTGACTAAGTTGCTATATATTTTACGGCAGCCAATATAGGTAGCTGCAAAATACAGAAGATATACGAATCCAAAGACTCTGATGCTCATAAATACAGTTCCCCAAAACTTTCCTCCCGAAAGCTGTTCCATCAGTATCAGATGATTCATGCACCTTGTCACAAACATGCTCAGCGGAATGGGAACCGCCAGAGGAATTGCAAAGTAGAAGAGCACATTTTTAAACACCAACTTTTGTCGGGTACGTTTCCCCACACCCAGCTTAGAGAGTATCCGATAACGAAAACGGTATTTTGACGATTCGCTTAACTGCTGTACAGCAAGTATCGTGGCAGCTACACAGGCGAAGATCAGGCCCACATAGAAGAGCGAAAAGGAAAATATTATAAAGGAAGACAGGTTGTTGTTCTCAATAGAGGTTCTGGTATAGAGGCAGTCCAGGTCGCCCTCATTGAAGCCAAAGGATATGCCCTGATCAAAAAAAACAGATCTTCCAGCTTCTCTTCCAGCCCCTCTGATGGCTTCTTATCCGTCTCAGCCGCCAGTGTGGTGTGATAGATGTCCAAAGTGCGGGCCAGCTTGTCTTCGACCACCGTGGTGTATCCAGTGCCGTTCAGGCCATTGCCAATCCCAAAAGAATCTGTTTTCCAGTCCTGACAGGCGAGTGCTGTGCCGCTTATTTCCAGCTTTGGCAAATCTTCTGTGCTCTGTCCCTCTTTCATACTGCCAAAACTGTAGAGCAGGTAATGTCCCTCCTCCAAAGCGGCTGGTGTTAGGTCCAGCATTTCACAGAGTTTCACGTAATCGCTGTAGGCAAGCACCGCATCCTGTATCATCCACCCATGATTCCCAAGCTTTTTAAAATAATCGTACAGTGCTGTGCTTTCAGACGTATAAAGAGGATAGATGTGGCTGGCTTTTACTTTAGCATCCTCATCAATAACCTTACGTATTTCCCCAAAATCCTTGTTTTCACCGGTAAGGGAAATACCTACGTCAAAGGTAGCAATCTGTAGTGTACGCGTATCAAAGAATTGTTTAAACAGTACACCCAGCTGTACAGCCGTCAGTGTAAGGGTGAGCAGCAGCGCCAGTGTCCCTAATGCAGCCCCTGTTTTTCGCAGCTTGGCACTCAAGTTTCTTGTAAGAAACAGCCGGTTTCCCTGATACTTGACTGTCGGGTTTGTGAGAATAGCCTTTGTAATGAAAGCAGTAACTGTTAAGTAGATTCCATATATGCTTATGATCAGCATTATAATTCCGGCAAACAGGAAAGTTCCAGCCTGGCCGCTTTCCATAATTACATTGCTGTACGCGCACAGCTCCAGGCATACGCAGCCGCCGATCAGCAGGAGTACAGAGAGGATAAAATCCCCCAATGTCCCTTTTTATTTTCCAATGCCTCACTCTCATTCTTTTTTCAGCATACAGAAGATCGCAGATCTTCATTTTTTCAGCCGGTGCCCTATTTTTACAAGAGCCAAAAGATAGATCAGGCCAAAGTAAAGCAGTGAGAGCCCAAGGGCTTTTGGGGAGAAGGTAAACCGGATCTGATAATGAACCCCGAATACCTTCATGACCAGAAGGGCTAAAAATTGGTAGATTAAGGTACCAAATAGCACCCCACCTGCAAATGCAGCTCCCCCATCAGCAGACTCTCTCTGCGATACAGGCGCACAATATCTCTGTTGGAGATGCCGAGCAGCATGTAGGTGCCGAATTCCTTTGCTGCATCTTTCCAGCATAAAGCGCATCATATAAAAGATCAGCCAGCCAATCACAAACACCACAATGCAGGAGATAAAGATTATGACAGCTCCCAGTATACCCAATCCACTGCTCAAAGCCTGTATTTCTTCTGAAAAGATCAGAGTGTTAAAAGAATAGACCAGGGCAATGGCAAGTATTACGGTGATGAGATAGATCACGTAATCCCTGGAAGAACGCCTGGCATTGCGCAAAGCTAATTTACTGAGCATCGGATACGTCACCTCTCCCAGCAGAGTCACCACATCCAAAATCTCATTAAAAATTCACGGCGGCTCTTTTTCTCCCCTGCGTAGTTCGCTGAAAATGCGGCCGTCCTTCAGAAACAGGATTCTGCTGCAGTAACTTGCAGTAAATACGTCGTGGGTAACCATGAGAATGGTAGCCCCCATCTCCCGGTTCATGCGGGAGAAACTATCCAGCAGCATACCGGCTGACTTGGAGTCCAGGGCTCCAGTGGGTTCATCAGCCAGGATTAGCTTGGGATGGTTGATCAGCGCCCGCGCACAGGCGCACCGCTGTTTTTGGCCTCCGGATACCCTCATATGGAAATTTCTCAAGAATGTCCGCGATTCCCAGATTCTCTGCGATTGTACGCACCATGTCAGTGATCTTGAAGAATCCACGCCACGGATCGCAGGAGCCAGTCCAATGTTCTCCTCAATAGTAAGAGTATCTAAGAGGTTAAAGTCCTGGAATACAAACCCAGATTCTGCTGCCGGAAGTCTGCCAGATCTTCATCTTCCAATGAAGTGATGTCGCGTCCCCTCCAGCCAGATATGCCCCTGCTGTGGCGGAATCTATGGTGGAGATGCAGTTTAAGAGCG
>VOFB01002655.1_pt1 | contig 39552 bp, 85 predicted proteins | sample 5384141 | NCBI WGS metagenome assembly VOFB01 (sample SAMN12384721, study PRJNA508395) | human gut metagenome | isolation source: healthy gut A | host: Homo sapiens
TGCATAATGCCAATTATAAAAATAGCAATATTAACAATATCATATAAAATATTAGCAAGCATAAGTGAACCAATTGCAGACACTAAAATAATAAAACTATTAGAACAAATAGGAGATATATTCAAAGTACTATTAGCAATTTTATGCTCAATATCAGTTATGGTTATAGTAGGAACAACATTAGTTATAAAAATATCTAACAGTGGAATGATGTATAGGAAAAACACAAATATCAGGTAGTTTAGAGCAAATAGATAAGTTAAAGCAATATAATACATAATAGAAAGAGGGGGACTAATGATAGCGTGTTTTAGTGAATGGGCCAAAAACTTGACTTTAGCTGTAGTTATAGTTTCTTTATTTGAAATGTTGCTTCCAAACAATAAAACAAAAAAATACATAAAAGTAGTTATGGGATTATATATTTTGTTTAATATAATATCACCATTTGTGAAAAAACGATTTCTCAATTGAATTAGAAAATATAGTAGAAAACAGCAAAAGCCAAACAACATCAACAGAAGAAGTTAATCAAACATCAATGGATACAAGACTAAAGCAAATCTGTAAAGAAAAACTAGAAAAAGATATTACAAAAAGATAGAAGGACAAGGGTATATAGTAGAAAATTGTAAAATAGATATAAAATAGAAGAACAAACAATATAGAAAAAATAACATTAAAAGTAAAAAATTAAATAAAACAAACAAAAAAAGGAAAACAACAAAGAAAAACAAAAACAAAATGACATACAGAAAAAACTTGTAAAAGAAGTTCAAAAAATAAAAAAAGTGCAAATAGGGAGAAAAAAGGAAAATAGTAATGAACAAAATTTATCAACACAAGGACATATCAAATATAAAAATTTTTTAATTAAAGAATATGAGGTGAATGAAAAATGTTTAAAGATAAATTAAATAAAATTATAGAAAAAGATAAAGAGGAAGGAAACAAAAAAAGAAAATAGAAAATTTAGTTTTTTCGTTGTAGTTTTGATAATAACAATTGTGGTTATAAATGTAATTTGGAATGATAAAAATACATCAAAAGATACAAAAGAAGTAGACAACAAACAAAAAATTAGCAACAATAAATCAAGTTCAAACTCAAGTAGAGCAGGTATCACAAGAACACACTCTCCCAAAAGTTAGAAGCAATACTTAGTCAAATACAAGGTGTTGGAGATGTAAATGTTTTTATAAATTATTCAGAATCGAGTGAAGTTGTAGCAATGTATAACGAAAATTCAAAAAGTAGTACAACAGAAGAAACAGACACTTCTGGAGGAGTTCGAAAAGTACAAGAAACAGACTCACAAAAAAAGATGTTATATATCAAGAAAATGATGGTGTAAAAACACCTATGACAAAAAAGTAATAGAACCTAAAATAGAAGGAGCTATTATAACAGCTAAAGGTGCAAGCAACATTGATGTAAAAACCAATATAATTCAGGCTGTAGAAGCGGCAACAGGTTTAGCAACACATAAAATACAAAGACATTTTGAAATGCAATTGAAAAATTAATAACAATAAAAATAATCAAAATAAAAAAAAAAGGTTTTCTAAAAAGAAAACAGAAAAGAGGTACAGATGAATTTTTTAAAAAAAAATCAAATATTACTTTACGTAATAGCATTTATGTTGTAACAGCAGGGTATCTAAATTACACAACAAAAACCATAATGTAAGTGATATTTACAAACAACTACAAAAGCAGAAGAATTAGCAGGAACTGAAAATATAGGAGATGCACGATTGGTAAGCCAAGTAAATGAAACAACAGAACAAAATAACTCAAACACAACCAATGAAATAAACCCTAACCAAAACTCAAACACAGATAACACACTTGCAACAACAAGCGACACAGCAAGCACCAATAGTACAGAAGAAGGAACAAACAGCACATCAGCAGAAGAAAGCAAAAGTACAAATGAAAACACAAGTGAAGGTGGAAACGCCACAAAAACAACAAGTGAAAATAGCAATAACAACATTGAAAATAACGAAGAAACTAAACAAACAACATCTAATGTATCAGCAGATGATTATTTTTCAAAATCAAAATTAGAAAGAGACACAATGTATTCACAAATGTTAGAATCTTATGAAAATGTATTAAATGGAATAAATGCATTAGAAACACAAAAACAATCAGCATCTGAAGAAAAAAAAAATAAATAATACAAAGAATAGCATAATGATTTGCGAAAATTTAATAGCAACTAAAGGATTTGATAAATGTATAGTGTTTGTCAATGGAGAAAGTGTTAGTGCAATTATTGGAACACAAGAATTAAAACAAGAGGAAATCTCTCAAATTCAAAATATTCTTTCTCGTGAACTTAATGCTAAAATTGAAAATATACATATATCTTTAAAATAAAAAACTTTTTAGGGATTTTTTCTAAAAGCATAGAGGATTAAAAGAAAAAGTATGCTTTAGGAAAATTTTACTAAAAAAGTCATAATATAGAAAAGTATAGTGATAAAATTTTAGAAAATAGCAAAAAATCATTGCTATTTTCTTCTTATTATTACAAAAATAAAATAGATAGTTTTGAAAAATTATATGGAAATACGTATATAGGAAAAAAAAATCCAACAAAATTAAAAAAAATAGTATAAAGTGTTTTCAGACCAAACTAAACAATGATAAAATTGATAAGTAGAAATTAAAGAAACAAAGCCATTTGCAAAAATGCCTAAATGTGTTAAAATATAAATAAATATTGTAAAAAAGCAAAATAAACGAAAGTTTATGACGCAAAAGCCATGATCTAAAAGTTCTAAAAAACTCATGATAGCCAGGTTGCAAAAAGAAAAGGAGTGGTATATATGAGTAAGAAAAACATTTTAAAAAATTATAGGAATAATACTATTAATAGTCATTGCAATATTTGTAATACATACAATAAGAAATTACATAATAATTACAGACTTACAAAACAAAATAGCAAAATACACAAGCAATACAAATTATTCAATAAAAATCCATATCAACATCAAAAGAAGGAACAAAAGTAATAATAGAATACTATAAAAAGAAAATAAGCAAAGCAATATTTATGGAAAGAAACATAAATGGAGAAACATTAAAAGTATCAATGTATGACAATGGAGAACGAATAGATGTATTTACTGAAAGTTCCGAAGGAAAAGTTGTGATATTAATTCAAAAGTCTCAATAATGCAAATAAACTTATACAATTTTTAGAAAACGACAACAAATGGCAAACCCTTTTAGCAGTGCAATTGCCAGTTAAAAAAGACTAAATATAATGAAAAAGAATGTTATATAATAAAAAAGGATTTTTATCTTCAACATCATTAACAGAAAAAAGAGTGAAGTTATTATTGAAAAAAGAAACAGGACTATTTTTAAAATCAAATGCCCCAGAAGGTACCGTAGAAAGAGAATATACATTTAATAATATAGAAGATTCTATATTTGCAGAACCAGATATAAGTCAATAAAATAAAAGAAAAATAAAAACACAATTTATATTTTAAAACAAAATGAACTTTTTTTATTAGACCAAAAGTTTAATAAAGAAAGTTCATTTTTATTATTAGGAAAGTTCTTCGAACTTCCTATAATATAAAAATAACAATTCACATAAAATTTATTTCATAAGTTTTCGCGCACGAACAAATACGCGGACTTTAAAATGTTCTAAATAGTGTAAATGTTATTAATGTCTGCTTTTGTTCTTTAGGTATTTACGTGAACACCTATAAACATATTTTTTGACTTGACCGCTCATTCTAATAGAAAAAAAAAAACAAAAAATAGTGTATAAATAATTGAAAGGAAAAATAGAAATGAAATCTATGAAAATAACAAAAACAGGACATATCTACCTGAAATAAAAAAGAAGAATGAAGAACTAGAAAAAGAACTAAAACTTGAAAAATGGATATATAAAAAAAGAACAGGAATAGAAAAAGATATTATTTAAAAAACCTGAAGAAGAGCAAAAGACATGGCAAAAAATTAGTAAAAAATACATAAAAAGATGAAAAAGATATAGACTTGATAATAACCGCAACAACTACAGCCAACAAACATAATGCCAGGAATATCAAACATAATACAAAAAGAATTAGAATAAAAAAACATGTATAGCATTTGACATATTAGCAGGATGTGCAGGATTTATAAATGCAATAGACATAGCAAAAAATACATAGAAACAACAACAGTAACAAAAAAAGCATTAGTAGTAGGAATAGAACAACTTTCAAAATATATTAATAAAAATGACACAGGAACATCAATAATATTGTCAGATGGGGCAGGAGCTGTTTTATTTGAAGGAACATCAGAAAAAAAAAAGTATTATTCAAAACATAGAAACAACAATAGATGAAAAAGATATTCTAAAAACGTATATGAAAGATAAAAAACTAAAACTAGAAATGGATGGTAAAGAAGTTTATAAATATGCTGTGACAGAAACTGTAAAAAATCTAGAAGAACTATTGCAAAAAAGTAACGAAACACTAGAAAATATTAAATATATAGTTCCACATCAATCAAATTTAAAAATAATAAAATCAATAGCAAACAGACTAGGAACAGATATAATCAATAAAATGTATATAAATATAGATAAAATAGGAAATACATTTTGTGCAAGTATTCCGATAGCATTAGATGAAATGATAAAAAAAGGATTCTACAGACCAGGAGATAAAGTAATTTTATTAGGCTATGGAGGAGGATTAAATACAGCAAGCATACTAATAGAAATATAAAATAGAAGAAAGTAAAAATACAAAAATAACTAAAACAGATAAGAGATAATAAAATATTTAAAGTAAAAGAAAGGAAAAAATAATGGAATTAAGTGAATTTTAAAAATAGCAGAAGAAAATAATAATGTAGAAAAAAGAGCTTTTTTATTTCCTGGCCAAGGTGCCCAATATGTAGGAATGGGAAAGGAAATATATAATAAATATGAAGAAGCCAAAAAATATATGACAAAGCAGAAAAATATCAGAAATGCCAATAAGAAAAATATGTTTTGAAGGACCAGAAGAAGATTTGAATAAAACTGAAAACACACAAATGGCAATATTTGTAACAAGTTTAGCAATGCTAGAAATTTTAAAAAGCAAAAATATTGAAGCAAAAATAGCAGCCGGATTAGCCTTTAGAATATACAGCATTAGTATATTCAGGAATTTTAGATATTGAAAATGGAATTAAATTAATAAAAAAAAGAGGATATTATATGGCTAATTTACTTCCAAAAGAACAATATTCTATGGCAGCAATTATTGGTTTAGAATCCAAAAAAAGAAGAAAATGTACAGAAATTGCAGAAAAACAGGAATGTTTATAGTTCCAGCAAATTATAATTATGCTAATCAGACAGTTATATCAGGAAATGAAAAGCAATAGAACAAGCAATGTTAGAACTAAAAGAAATTGGAGCTAAAAAGAACTATAAAATTAAAACAAGTGGACCATTTCATACCAGAAAATTAGAAGCTGCAAAAGAAGCATATGAAAAAGAACTAGAAAAGGTCAATTTTAATATGGAAAATGCAGAAGGAAAAATAAAAGTTATAAAAAATATAGATGGTACATTTTAAAAAAAACAGATGATATAAACAAATTTTAGCAAATCATATAATTAGTCCAGTTAGATTTGACAAAGCTATAGATTTAATGAAATCAGAAGGAATAGAACAATATTTAGAAATAGGACCAGGAAAAGCATTAACAGGATTTGTAAAAAAAATCATAAAAAATAATTATAGAAAAGGAAAGTGAAAAAATGAAAACAGTATTAATAACAGGTGGTTCAAGAGGAATAGGAAAAGGCAGTTGCAATGAAATTTGCAGAAAAAGGAAATCAAATAATAATAAACTATGTTTCAGACAAAACAGACACAGAAAAATAAAAAAAGAATTATTACAAGCAGGAGCAGCAGACGTATTACTAATAAAAGCAGATGTTTCAAATTCTGAAGATGTAAAAAATATGGTAAAGGAAATCAATAGAAAAGTTTGAAAAAATAGATGTTTTAGTTAATAATGCAGGAATATTACAAAAGATAATCTTTTGATGAGAATGAGTGAAGAAGAATTTGACAAAGTAATACAAATCAATTTAAAAGGAACATATTTAGTAACAAAAGAAGTTACTAAATATATGATGAAAAAAAAAAAGGAAGTATCGTAAATTTAGCATCAGTTGTTGGAGTTGCAGGAAATGCAGGTCAATGTAATTATGCGGCTTCGAAAGCTGGAATTATAGGTTTGACAAAAAGTGTTGCAAAAGAATTGGCATCTCGTAATATTCGTGCAAATGCTGTTGCACCAGGTTTTATTGAAACTGATATGACAAATGTTTTTAAAGGAAGAAATAAAAGAAAATATAAATAGTCAAATACCATTAAAAAGAATGGGAAGTGCAAAAGAAGTAGCAGAACTAGTTTATTTTTTAGGAGAAGATGCCAGTTCATATATTACAGGGCAAGTCATAAATGTTGATGGAGGTATGATATATAAAAATGGAAAAAAAAGTTGTTATAACAGGTTTAGGTGCGCCTATTACACCAATAGGAAATGATGTAAGAAGAATTTTGGAAAAACATAAAAGAAGGAAAATGTGGAATAGACAAAATTACAAAATTTGACACAACAGACTTTAAAGTAAAATTAGCAGGAGAAGTGGAAAAGGATATAACCCAGAAGATTATTTTGAAAGAAGAGAAGTATAAAAAGATTATTTTAGATTTATTTTCACAATATGCAATAGTAGCTTCAAGACAAGCATGGAAAGACAGTGGATTAGACAAAAAAGAAAAAGAAAACATGGAAAGAGTAGGAACAATAATAGGATCAGGAATAGGTGGGATAGAAACAATTGAAACAGAGCATGAAAAATGTGTGAATAAAGGACCAGACAGAGTATCACCTATGTATATACCAATGGGAATATCAAATATGGCAACAGGAAATGTAGCAATAGATTTAGGAGCAAAAGGAGAATCTATGGCAATAGTAACAGCATGTGCATCTGGAACACACAGTATAGGAGAAGGATACAGAATGATAAAACATGGATATCAAGATATTATTATTGCAGGAGGAACAGAAGCAAGTATTACACCACTTAGTATAGCAGGATTTACAAATATAAAAGCATTAACAAAAGAAGAAAATGTACAAAGAGCAAGCATTCCATTTGACAAAGAAAGAAGTGGATTTGTTATGGGAGAAGGAGCAGGAGTTTTAGTATTAGAAGAATATGAGCATGCAAAAAAACGTGGAGCTAAAATTTATGCAGAAGTAGTTGGATATGGAGTAACATCTGATGCATATCATATAACATCACCAGCACCAGATGGAGAAGGTGGAGCAAGAGCTATGAAAAATGCCATAAAAGAAGCAAATATAAATCCTGAAGAAATAACTTATATAAACGCACATGGAACATCAACACATCTAAACGACTTATGTGAAACAATGGCAATAAAAACAGCACTAGGAGAAAAAGCAGCAAAAAAGTAATGGTAAGCTCTACAAAAGGACACACAGGACATTTATTAGGTGCAGCAGGAGGAGTAGAAGCAGTTGTATGTGCAAAATCAATTCAAGATAGTTTTGTACCAGCAACTATAAATTACAAAGTACCAGATGAAGAATGTGATTTAGATATAGTTCCAAATGAAGGAAGAAATGTAGAAATAAAATATGCAATGTCAAATTCATTAGGATTTGGAGGACACAATAGTACAATCTTATTAAAAAAATATAAAAACATTAAAACATTGAAGATTATAAAAATTTAATATTAAAATTTTGAAAGGAAAATGATTTTAATGGAATATGAAGAAATAAAAAAACTAATGGATGATATGGGAAACTCAAAACTATCATCATTAGATATAGAATTTCCAGATGGAATAAAAATAAGTATGGCTAAAACAGTACAAAATGATATATCTGTTGTAACAGCAGAAAGAATAACACCAACAGTTGTAGAAATAGATAGCACAAAAAGACAAAAACAAAAAAGAAGAAAGTTTAGAAACAATAACTTCACCAATGGTAGGAACCATTTTATGCAAGTGACGCACCAGACAAACCAGCTTATGTAAAAGTAGGAGATAAAATTAACAAAGGTCAAGTAGTATGCATAGTAGAAGCAATGAAATTAATGAATGAAATAGAATCAGAATTTGATGGAGAAGTAGTTGAAGTGTGTGCTAAAAATGAAGAAATGGTTGAATATGGAGCACCATTATTCAAAATAAAAAAGGAATGTGATTAAAATGTTAAATAAAGAAGAAATAAAAAAAATAATACCACAAAGAGAACCATTTTTAATGATAGATGAAGTAGAAAGTTTTGAACCTGGTCAAAGTGCAGTAGCATACAAAAATGTAAATAAAGAAGAATACTATTTTAAAGGACATTTTCCAGGAAACCCAATAATGCCAGGGGTATTAATGGTAGAAGCATTAGCACAAACAGGAGCAGTTGCAATACTTTCAATGGAAGAAAACAAAGGAAAAAATGCGTTATTTGGAGGAATAGATAAATTAAAATTCAAAAAGCAAGTAGTTACAGGAGATAGACTAAAATTAGAAGTAAATATAATAAAGAAAAAAAGGACCAGTTGGAATAGGAGAAGCAATAGCAACAGTTGATGGAAAAATAGCAGTAAAAGGAGAATTAACATTTGCAATAGTATAAATAGAGCAAAATATTATGTATAAATATTCTTAAGTAGTTAAAACTACACATAAGTGAAGGGAGTAGTATATGTTACAGAAAATATTAATAGCAAATAGAGGGGAAATTGCAGTAAGAATAATAAGAGCATGCAGAGAAATGGGAATAAGAACAGTTGCAGTATATTCAGAAGCAGACAAAAATTCACTACATAAAACATTAGCAGATGAAGCAGTTTGTATATGGACCAGCAGCATCTAGCAAAAGTTACTTAAATATGAAAGCAATATTAGAAGCAGCATGTTTAACAGGTGCAGACAGCATTCATCCAGGTTTTGGATTTTTATCAGAAAATGCAAGCTTTGCCAAAATTTGTAATGATATGGGTATAAAATTTATAGGACCAAGTGGAGAATTAATAAATTTATTAGGAAATAAATCAAAAGCCAAAAGAAACAATGAAAAAAGCTGGAGTACCAGTGGTACCAGGGTCAGAAGGATTAATAAAAAATAAAGAAGAAGCAATAGAATTAGCAGAAAAAATAAAATATCCAGTAATCTTAAAAGCGTCAGCAGGTGGTGGAGGCAGAGGAATAAGAGTTGCATATTCAAAAGAAGAATTAGAAAAATCATATGATTTAGTGAAACAAGAAGCAAAAAAATATCATTTGGAGATGATAGTATTTATCTAGAAAAATTCATAGAAAATCCACGTCATGTAGAAATACAAATATTAGCTGATGAACATGGAAATTGTATTCATTTAGGGGAAAGAGACTGTTCTATACAAAGAAGAAAACCAAAAAATTATAGAAGAAACACCAAGTATGGCAATTAGTGGCAAAACAAGAAAAAAAGATGGGGCAAGTAGCAGTAAAAGCAGTAAAAGAAATAGGATATACAAATGCAGGAACAATAGAATTTTTAGTAGATAAAAATCAGGATTTCTATTTTATGGAAATGAATACAAGAGTACAAGTAGAACATCCAATTACAGAAATGATAACAGGAATAGATATTATAAAAGAACAAATAAAAATTGCATCTGGAGAAAAATGCTATTAAAACAAGAAGATATAAAATTTACAGGACATGTAATGGAAGCAAGAATAAATGCAGAAAATTCAGACAAAAAATTTTATGCCATGTCCTGGAAAAATAACAGGATTACATTTACCAGGAGGAAATGGAATAAGAGTAGACACAACAATTTATGCAGGATACACAGTACCAGCAAATTATGATGCAATGATAGCGAAAATAATAGCACAAGGGAAAAATAGAGAAGAAGCAATAGCAAAACTAAGAAGTGCATTGCAGAATTAGTTGTAGAAGGAATAGATACAAATGCAGATTTTATATTAAAAATATTAGAAAATGAGAACTTTAAAACAAATCAATATGATACATCATTTGTAGAAAAAAAAATGTTAACATTATGTTTGCTATATTAGAAAGGATGCATAAATAATATTAACAAATAAGACAATCAAGGAAAGGAATGTACTTTTAAATGATTATTGATAAAATAAAAAAATAAACAAAATAGAAGAAAAACAATAAAAATGACGAAGCATCTGAAAAAATGATAGGAAAATGGGTAAAATGCAATAATTGTAAAGAAATTATATATAAAGAAGAATTACATAAAAATTTAAGTGTATGTCCAAACTGTGGAAAACACTTTAGACTATCATCAAGAAGAAGAATAAAACAAATTGCAGATGAAGGAACATTTGAAGAAATAGGAGCAGAACATTCTAACAAAAGATCCATTAAAATTTGACGGATATTTAAAAAAAGTGGAATCATTAAAAGAAAAAACAAAAATTCAAGAAGCAGTAAAATGTGGAAAATGTAAAATAAATGGAGAAGAAGCAGTAATTGCTGTAATGGATGGAAATTTTTTAATGGGAAGTATGGGCTCAGCAGTAGGAGAAAGAATAACACTTGCAATAGAAACAGCAATAAAAAATCAACTACCAATAATAATTTTTGTGTATCTGGTGGAGCAAGAATGCAAGAAGGAATAGTATCTTTAATGCAAATGGCAAAAACTTCAGCAGCAATTGCAAAACTAAATGAACAAGGTTTATTATATATATCAGTTTTAACAGACCCAACAACAGGAGGAGTAACGGCAAGTTTTGCAAGTTTAGGAGATATTATTTTAGCAGAACCAGAAGCACTAATAGGATTTGCAGGACCAAGAGTAATAGAACAAACTATAGGGCAAAAATTACCAGAAGGTTTTCAAAATCCGAATTTTTACTAGAACATGGATTTATTGATAAAATAGTAGAAAGAAAAGATATGAAAGAAACCATTTCAAAAATAATAAAATGCATAAAAAAGTATCATAGAAAAAAGAGGTGTATATATTGAAAACAGCATGGGAAAAAGTTCAAATAGCAAGACAAACGCAAAGACCAAAAAGCACTGGATATATAGAAAGTATATTTGATAATTTTATTGAATTTCATGGGGATAGAAATTTTGGAGATGACAAAGCAATTGTAGGTGGAATAGCATTATTAGATGAATTGCCAGTAACAGTTATAGGAGAACAAAAAAGGTAAAAGTGCACAAAGAAAATATGGAAAGAAATTTTGGGATGCCGGAGCCAGAAGGATATAGAAAAGCATTGAGATTAATGAAGCAAGCAGAAAAATTTAAAAGACCAATTATAACATTTATAGATACTCCAGGAGCTTATCCAGGAATTGGAGCAGAAGAAAGAGGCCAAGGTGAAGCAATAGCAAAAATATAATGGAAATGTCAAAATTAGAAGTCCCAATTATTTGTATAGTAATAGGAGAAGGTTCAAGTGGTGGAGCATTAGCAATAGGAATTGGAGATAAAATTGTAATGTTAGAAAATGCGGTTTATTCTATTTTGTCACCTGAAGGATTTGCAAGTATTTTATATAAAGATGCAAGCAAAGCAAAAGAAGCAGCAGAAAATATGAAAATTACAGCAGAAGACTTAAAAAATTAAAAATTATAGAAAAAATAATTGAAGAACCTGAAGAAGGCGTAACAGAAAAAACACTAGAAAAAGTATGCACAGAACTAAAAAATATCTAAAACAAACTATTTTAGAACTACAAAAGAAAATACAGAAAAACTTTTAGAAAGAAGATACGAAAAATTTCGAAAAATACAGTCACCAATATAAAAATAAATTAAGAAAGGAGTGATGGTCTATTTAAGTTATTAAAATATCATAAAAAAAATAATGATATTAGAAAAAAAAAAATTGTAATAATGGGAGTACGCAACAAATGGAGTATAGCATTTGGGGAGCAGTAAAATCAGCATCAGAACAAGGAGCAAAAGTAATATGTACAACATCAGAAGTAAATTTTGAAAAGGTAAAACAATTATTAGAAGAAATACCAGACTCAAAATTATACATATGTAATGATGTTAGCAAAGATGAAGATATAGATAAATGTTTGGAACAAATAAAAAGTGAAAATGGAAAAATAGATGGAATTTTACATGCAATTGCACATGCAAATACAGATGATTTGCGTAATGATTTTATAAATACATCAAAGAGAAGGATATGCACATGCACAAGATGTAAGTAGTTATTCATTAGTTGCAATAGTTAGAATGGCAATAAAGAAAAAGAAATGTTTAATGAAGGTGCAAGTGTTATAGCATACACATATTTTGGCTCAGAAAAAAGGTAGTTGAAGGATATAATGTAATGGGTGTAGCAAAAGCAGCTTTAGAAGCTTCTGTACGCTATTTATCAGTTGACTTAGGCAAAATAGGATGCAGAATAAATGCTATATCAGCAGGACCAATAAAAACATTATCAGCAAAAGGAATCAAAGATTTTGGTACAATTTTAGATGTAGTTGAGAAAAGAGCTCCATTACATAGAAATGTTACAACAAAAGAAGTAGGAGATGTAACAGCATTTCTTTTCAGTGATTTATCAAATGCTATAACAGGTGAAATTATACATGTAGACAATGGATTCTCATCTGTAGGAGTTTAGAAAAAAATTAAAATCATTCTTAAATTTATAAAAAACTAGCAATAAAAAACTTATGTGATATAATACCTTTACACTTATAAACTTCAGACAAAATAAAAATCTAAATGAAGTAAGGATGTGAAGGTAGAAAATGACATTTATAGAAGAAATCAAACAAAGAGCAAAACAAGATATTAAAACTATAGTGCTTCCAGAAGCAGAAGACATACGTATTTTACAAGCAACAGAAATAGCATTAAAAGAAAAATACGCAAATATAGTTTTAATAGGAAATAAAGAAAAAATTTTAGAAAAAGCAAAAACAAATAAGGTAGACATAGAAGGTGCAAAAATAATAGAGCCAGAAAAATCACAGGATTACGAAAAATATGTAAATCTTTTGTATGAATTAAGAAAAGCCAAAGGAATGACAATAGAAAAAAGCAAAAGAATTAGTATTAAATCCTGTATATTATGGAATGTTAATGGTCAAAGACGAAAACTCAAAAGTAGATGGGCTTGTTTCTGGAGCAATCCACTCAACAGCAGATACACTAAGACCAGCATTACAAATCTTAAAAACAGCATCAGATACCAAACTTGTTTCTGCTTTTTTGTTATGGTAGTACCAAATTGTGAATATGGAGCAAATGGAACATTTATATTTGCAGACAGTGGATTAAATCCAGATCCAAATGCAGAAGAACTATCAGAAATAGCAATATCATCAAGTAAAAGTTTTAAAAATTAACAGGAAAAGAACCCAAAGTAGCAATGTTATCATATTCTACTTATGGAAGTGCAAAATCAGAACTAACAGAAAAGATGATAAAAGCAACAAAAATTTTAAAAGAAAAAAGAACCAAAATTAATATGTGATGGAGAACTACAATTAGATGCAGCAATAGTACCAGAAGAAGCAGAATCTAAAGCACCAGGAAGCCCACTAAAAGGAAAAGCAAATGTTTTAATATTCCCAGATTTAGATGCTGGAAATATTGGATACAAGTTGGTACAAAGATTTGCAAAGGCTGAAGCATATGGACCATTATGTCAAGGGATAGCAAAACCTGTAAATGATTTATCAAGAGGATGTAGCAGCAAAGATGTTGCAGGTGTAATTGCGATAACAGCAGTTCAAGCACAAAATAGTAAAAAATAATAACAGACAAAAAACAATACAATTTATTCAATACTAGCTGTATATTAAAGCTATAAATAGAGAAAGAAAAAAGTTATCTCTAAAATATATAAAAGGAGGAAATCTCATGAAAATTTTAGTACTAAACTCAGGAAGTTCATCATTAAAATATCAAGTAATTGATATGGATACAGAAGAAATGTTGGTAAAAGGATATTTTGAAAGAATAGGTCAATCAAATTCATTTTTAAACACAAAGGTTCATGGGACAAAAACATAAATTTGAACATTATGCAAAAAATCATGAACAAGCAATTGAATTTGTAATTAGTAGACTTGTAAATCCACATTATGGAGTATTAAAAGATCTATCAGAACTAGGCGGAATAGGACATAGAGTTGTACATGGAGGAGAAAAATTTTCAGACCCAGTATTAATTACAGAAGATGTAATTAAAAGAAATTGAAAAATGTAGTGATTTAGCACCATTACATAATCCAGCAGCAATATTAGGAATAAGAGCATGTCAAGCAATAGTACCAGATATGCCAATGGTAGCAGTATTTGATACTGCATTCCATCAAACATTAGAAAAAGAAAAATATATTTATCCAATACCATATGAATATTATAAAAATATGGTGTAAGAAAATATGGATTTCATGGAACATCACATCAATTTGTATCAAACAGAGCAGCAGAAATAATGGAAAAGATATAAAAGATTTAAAATTGTTAGCTGTCACTTAGGTCAAGGTGGAAGTGTTTGTGCAATAAAAGATGGTAAATCAGTTGAAACAAGTATGGGATTAACTCCATTAGGAGGAGTACCAATGGGCACAAGAAGTGGAGACTTAGATCCATCAGTAGTAACATATATAATGAAAAAAGGAAAATTTAAGCCCAGATGAAATGAGTTATATATTAAATAAACAATCAGGTGCTTATGGAATTTCAGGTGTATCAGTTGATTTTAGAGATATAGAAGCAGATGCAGCAGCAGGAGGACATCATGCACAATTGGCTTTAGATAATTATCATTATTTAATAGCTTGCTATATTGCAAGATGTGTTGTTGCTATGAATGGTATTGATGTTTTAACATTTACTGCTGGAGTTGGAGAAAAGGGCCAGAATTCAAGAAAGGCTATTTGTGATTATTTAGGATTTTTCGGAGTTGAACTTAGATGAAGGTCTTAATCAAAAAATTAAAGGTGAAGAGGCAGAAATTTCAAGTCCTAATTCAAAAGTTAAGGTATTTGTTATACCAACTAATGAGGAATTAATGATTGCTAGAGAGACAAAAAAAAGTTATTGAAAAATAATTATAATTTTGACTACGTTAAACTTCATTTAAAATTTAATCAACGTACAAAAAATTATAATTTTAGAAAGGAAGAAAAAAATAAATGAAAATACTTGTATTGAACTGTGGAAGTTCATCATTAAAATATCAATTAATTAATATGGAAACAGATAAGGTAATGGCTTCTGGAAAATATGAAAGAATAGGAGAAAAAGAGGCTTTTTTTTAACACACAAAATAGAAGGTACTGGTAAAAAAATAAAAATTGAAAACCCTGCATACAATCATACAGAAGCAATTGAATTTACATTAGAGCAACTTGTAAATCCAGAATACAAAGTAATAGACTCATTGGATGAAATAACAGCAATAGGACATAGATTAGTACATGGAGGAGAAAAAAATAGCAGAATCTGTAAAAATAGATGATAATGTTGTAGAAGTTCTAAAAGAATATACAGATTTAGCACCATTACATAATCCAGCATGTATTTTAGGAATAGAAGCATGTAAAAAAAAGTAATGCCAAATAAACCAATGGTAGGAGTTTTTGATACAGCATTTCATCAAACTATTTCTAAAGAAAGATATATTTATCCAATACCATATGAATATTAAAAAAATATGGTGTAAGAAAATATGGATTTCATGGAACTTCACATATGTATGTATCACAAAGATTAGCAGAAATTGAAAATAAAGATATAAAAGATATGAAAATAATTACATGTCATTTAGGTCAAGGTTCTAGTATATGTGCAATAGATGGTGGGAAATCAGTAGATACAAGTATGGGATTAACTCCATTAGGTGGAATACCAATGGTAACAAGAAGTGGAGATTTAGATCCATCAGTAATAACATTTTTGATGAAAAAAGAATGTTTAACACCAGAAGAAATGGAAACAATTTTGAATAAAAATTCTGGATTATCAGCTATTTCTGGTTTAGCTCCTGACTTCAGAGAAATAGAAGAAGCCTCAAATACTGATAATGAAATGGCTAAAATTGCAATTGATGAATTTAATTATGCAATAGCTAGTTATATTGCTAAATATGCAGTAGAATTAAATGGTGTAGATTATATTGTATTTACTGGAGGAATTGGTGAAAATCAAATTAATATACGTAAAGGAGTTTGCGAAAAATTAAAATTTATGGGTGTTGACATTGATTTGAAAGCTAATAATATGAGGGGAGAGGAAAAAGTTATTTCTACTCCTGAGTCTAAAGTTAAAGTATGGGTTATACCTACTAATGAGGAGCTTATGATTGCTAAAGAGACAGACTTGATTGAAAAATAATTACAATTTTGACTACGTCAAACTTATTAAAAATTTAATCAATGTACATTAAAAATATAAAAAGAAAAGGAGATTATAAAAATGGCAAAGATTTTAGAAAACATATCAAGAACATTTAATGAATTTTTATTATTACCAAATTTAACAGATGAAAGATGTATACCAACAAATGTATCATTAAAAACACCACTAGTAAAATATAAAAAAGGAGAAGAACCAAAATATAGTGCAAATGTACCAATGGTATCAGCAATAATGCAATCAGTATCAGGAGTTGATATGGGAATCGCATTAGCAAGAGAAGGAGGAGTTGCATTTATATATGGTTCACAATCAATAGAATCACAAGCAGAAATGGTTAGACAAGTCAAAAAACACAAAGCAGGATTTATAACAAGTGATTCAAATGTAAAATCAGGAACACCATTAAAAGAAGTGCTAGAATTAATAGAAGAAACAGGACATTCAACTGTTATGATAACAGAAGATGGAACACCACATGGAAAATTTCATAGGATTAGTAACAGACAAAGACTATAGAATTTCAAGAGATGATATGAATGCACCAATAGACACATTTATGACATCAAAAGAAAAAAAGCAATATGGGCACATGAAGGCATAAGTTTATCAGAAGCAAATGATATCATATGGGAACGCAAAATAGCATGTTTACCAATATTAGATGATGAAGGAATCTTAAAATATTTAGTATTCCGCAAAGATTATGAAGATAGAAAAACAAATCCAAATTCATTATTAGATGATGATAAAAGATATATAATTGGTGCAGGTGTTGGGACAAGAGATTATGCAGAAAGAATACCAGCATTAGTAGATGCAGGAGTAGACATGTTATGTATAGATTCTTCAGATGGATATTCAGTATGGCAAAAAAAATACTATAGCTTATGTAAGAGAACACTATGGAGATAATGTAAAAATTGGAGCAGGAAATGTTGTAGATAGAGAAGGATTTAGATATTTAGCAGAAGCAGGTGCTGATTTTATTAAAGTAGGAGTTGGAGGAGGTTCAATTTGTATTACTAGAGAAACAAAAAGGAATTGGACGTGGACAAGCTTCAGCTTTAATAGATGTTGTAGCAGCAAGAGATGAATATTTTGAAGAAACAGGAATTTATATACCTGTGTGCTCAGATGGAGGTATTGTACATGACCATCACATTACAATTGCACTAGCTTTAGGAGCAGATTTTGTTATGATGGGAAGATATTTTGCAAGATTTGACGAAAGCCCTACAAGAATAGTAAAAAAAGGAAATGGATATGTTAAAGAATATTGGGGAGAAGGATCAAACCGTGCTAGAAATTGGCAAAGATATGATATGGGAGGTAAAAAGCACTTTCTTTTGAGGAAGGTGTAGACTCATACATTCCATATGCAGGTAGATTAAAAGATAATTTAGCTGTTACAGTTTCTAAAATTAAATCTACTATGTGCAACTGTGGAAGTATCAGTATTCCAGAGTTCCATGAAAAAGCTAGATTAACTTTAGTTTCTGAAGTTAGTATTTCAGAGGGTAGTGCTCATGATGTTATTCTTAAGGAAGTTGACAGCCAATATAAATAATGGTTGAAACAGAATTACAATTTTGACTGCGGCAAACTGCATTTAACATTTAATCAACGTACAATAAGTACGCCTCATAAATGTTAAACTTGTTTTTCTTGTCAAAATTTAATTCTGTTCCAACAATAAATATAAGAGAGGAGAAAATTGTAAAAATGGAAGAAACAGTAGACATACTAATGGCAACATACAATACCAAAAATAGAATATTTAAAAAACAAATAGAAAGTATATTAAAGTCAAACATATAAAAAATAAATCTACTGATTTCTGACGACTGCTCACCAAACAAAAGTAGAAAAAACATTAGAAGAATATGCAAAAAAGATAAAAGAATAAAATTATATAAAACAGAGCATAATTTAGGATATACAAAAAATTTTGAATATTTGTTACAAAAAAGTCAACATCAAAAATATATATGTTTTAGTGACCATGATGATATATGGTATCCAGAAAAAATAGAAAAAAGTTTAGAAAAATTAAAAAAAGATGATGTTGACTTAGTATATTGCAATTGCCACCAAATAGATGAAAATGATCAAATAATTAGGCAAGATTATTTTAAATATAAAATATGCCATTAATAAATAAACATAGCAAATTAGCAATATCACGATATGCAGGAATAGGATGTTCACAATTATTTACAAAAGAAGTAAAAGAAAAAAGCACTTCCTTTTTTTAAGAGTGTAATGGCACATGATTGGTTAATAGGATTTATAGCAAATGAAGGAAAAGGAATAAGCTATATAAAAGAGCCATTATTTGGATATAGATTACATCAATCAAATGTTTTTGGAGGCAGAAGTCTAAAACAAAATTTATATTTATGGAAAAAGAAAAATGGAAAGCACAATGAAAGTTATTCAAAATACAGACAAGAAAAAGTTATTGATAAAGCATATTTAGATGGTGCAAAATGTGTTTAGAATATAGCCAAAAAATTAAAGACGAAAAAAGTGAAAATGGATAAAAAATTAATAAAATATTATGAATTAGTAAAAAATCAAAATATATAAATTTTCGTTTTATAAGCTTTTTTAAATTTTTGGGTGGGGAAAAATTTAACTAAAAAAATGGCAAAGAGATGCTTATTTTTCATTTCCCATTTATAGGATATTTTTATTTTAAAAAAGTTAAAAATAATTACATTTAGCAGAGTAACTTTCATTTAGGAAGGAATGAGATAAAATATGAAAGAGCTAATGAAAAGAATAGCAATAACATTTGGATTATTACTTTTTACAGTGATTATATTAAATTGTGAAAAAATATCAAATGCAAAAACACCAGTATCTACAGAAAATACGAGTGAAATTGCACAGCAATCACAAAGCCAGGAAAGTACAATGTCAGTAACTGCAAATAATGTATCAGAAGATATGGAAAAATCAATAAAATCATTTGTTGATAATGTAGAAGAAGCCCAAAAGAAATATCTAGAAAATCAAAAACAAATTAATACATGTATAACAATTGACTTTCCTCAAACAGAACAAAATAGCAGAAATACATTATATATCCAAGGTTGGCAATTATCTAATGAAGAAAATAGAAAAGTCGAAGTTTGGATAAATGAAAATAATGTAACAGATAAAATGGCATTTTCTTTAAGACAAGATGCTGTAAATGCTATGAGAGGACAAGGATTTGGAGATGAAAGCACAAATGCAAATTCAGGTTTTAGAGGAAATATTGATATAAGTAATTATGCAACAGGAAACTATACTTTAAAAGTAAAAGTAATTTTAAATAGTACCAATAAAGTATTAGCAGAATCTAGTAGAATAATTAGCATAAATAAAGCAACTTTTGAAATAGGAACATATGGAAGTTCAGGATTAAAAGTTGCAGGAAATCCAAAAGGGAACAGATTTAAAATATTATAGATATGGTGATGGACCAAATGTATTTTTTGCAACATTTGTCTTACATGGATTTGAGGACAATTTTGGAAGAGATGGAACAGAAGTATCAGTAATTGCCGAAAATTTTATAAATGAATTAAGAAGCAAAGAGGATAATGAGTTAACAAATAAATGGACAATATATATTTTCCCAGAAATAAATCCAGATGGAAGAAATTATGGATGGACTAATAATGGACCAGGAAGAACAACATTATATAGTGCAGCTCCAGGAAACAAAGGAGTGGATATAAACCGTTGCTGGTCAACAAGTTTTGTACCAATGTATACTGATAGAAATTATACAGGAAGCACATCATTTAATTCTTATGAAGCAAGATATTTAAGAGATTTCTTACTAAGCAAAAAAATCTACTACAGGTCAAACAGTATTAGTTGATTTACATGGATGGACAACACAAGTAATAGGAGATAATGGAATTTGCAGTTATTATAAGCAAAAATTCCCTTCTACACAATATACTCCAAGCTATGGAAAAGGATATTTAATAAATTGGGCACGTAGTTCATTAGGTGCAAATGGTAGAACTGCAAGGTCTGCATTAATAGAATTGCCAGAATATGGGACAAATGGTAAAAAAATATTGAGCCATCAAGATGTTTTGGATTCAGGATATTCTAGGAAATATATTGATGCGACGATTAATATGCTGAAAGGAATATAGAGGTTAGTGGTTGAAAAAATAATTACAATTTTGGCTGCGTTAACTTCCATTTATCAAGAAAGGAAAAATAAAAAATGAAAAAAAGAAACATTGCAATATTAATTATAATAGTGGTCATTGCCATTGCTGTAGTATCTGTCGTAATTTTTCATAGAAATAAAAATATCACAGAAAAAAAGTGAAAATGAAACAACAAATCAAGTAAAAAATAATGAAGAAAATATTGTAGAAGAACCAAGTACAGCAGATGATAAAAACAACGAAAATGAAGTTGAATCAAATGATGTATCAACTATAAAAGAATTAAAAGAAAGCACTGGCGCAACAGGTGATGATGATATTTATGAAGTAACAAATGAATATGATAACAGAAAAAGTTTTAACAGTAAAATCAAGTGTAAAATATAAAGTAGCTTTATGTGGCTTTCTTCAAAATGAAAAATTTGAATTATCACAAGTTGATAAAATAATAAATGAAAAAGCACCTAAAAATACTGGAATATGGATAGAAGAAAGCTCAAGGGAAGATATACAAAAACTTTTAGAACAGATTGCAAAAAATGAATATGAAATAAAAAGATGGATATCTAACTATAAAAAAATTCAAGTAGTGAAAATGATGTAGACAAAGCACTAAAAAAATATATAAATAGTGATAAATTAGTTGTTTTAGCAAAAACAGGTGATACAAAAATGGTAGATGATGTTACAGGAACAGTTGAAGATTATCCATTTGAAAAACTTGAAGAATATCAAAGCTATGATTTTGTTCAAGATAATGGAAATTATATTATTTGTTTGGCTAAAAATGAAAAAGGAAAAATTCAAATTGATGAATTTGCAAAAGCATTGAAATCAATCTTAAACTAAAGTTAAAAAGTGCAATTTTTGCACTTTAAATTTTTGCATATATATTGACAAAAGCGCTGATAAAATATAAAATAAAAACAGGAAATTTTGCGAAAAAAATAGGAGAAAAGATAATATGATAGAATTTATAAAAACAGTAATACAAAATAGAAAATTAGTATTCCAATTAGGAAAAAATGATTTTAAAAATAGATTTGCAAGTACAAGCTTGGGAAGCATATGGGGATTTTTGCAACCATTTATATTTATGCTAACATATGTTATAGTATTTCAATTTATATTAAAAACACCAAGCTCTGGAAATGAGCCATATGCAGTATGGTTTATACCAGGAATGGCAATGTGGTTATGTTTAAATGACAGCATAATAAGTGCAAGTAATTCAATAAGAGCATATAGCTATTTAGTAAAAAAGTAGTATTTCCAGTAGATACAATACCAATCATATCAATAATAGCAAGTAGTTTTGTTGCATTATTTTTATTTATAATATCAACAGTTATATGTCTTATATTTGGATTTAGACCAAATATATTAATGGCAATATATATATTAGTAGCAGCATATGCCTTTATAATAGCAGTAACAAGATTTACATCAGCAGTAACTACACTAGTACCAGATTTTTCACAATTATTAAATATATTAATGCAATTATTTTTCTGGTTTACACCAATAGTATGGAATTTGAACATGCTATCTGGACATAATACATTACTAAAAATAGTACAATGTATGCCTTTTACATATTTAGTAACAGGATTTAGAGAAGTATTTATAGAAGGAAACATTGTAACACAAGGACATGGAATATATACAATTGCATTTTGGGTAATAACAATAGCAATATTTATGTGGGGAAATTATATATTTAAGAAAAGCAAAAAAGACTTTGCAGATGTATTGTAAAAATAAGGAAGGATTACAAAATGGAAGAAACAATAGATGTACTATTAGCGACATATAATGGCGAAAAATACTTAGCAGAACAAATAGAAAGTATATTGAATCAAACATATAAAAATATAAGAATTTTAATATCAGATGATTGCTCTAAAGATAATACTAGAGAAATTATAAAAGAATATCAAAAAAAAAAGATTCAAGAATACATGCATATTTTCAAGAGAACAATTTAGGATATATAAAAAATTTTGAATTTTTAATAAAACAAGTAGAAAGTAATATGTTTATGCTTTCAGACCAAGATGATGTGTGGTTACCAGAAAAATAGAGAAATCAGCTGAATTAATGAAAAGGGAAAATGCAGATTTAGTTTTTGAGACTTAGAAATTGTAGACCAAAATTTAAAACTATAAATCCATCTTTTAATGAATATATGTTATTAAAAAGGAAAATAAATAAATGTATAAAAATTATAAAGTAAATTATCTTTACAATTGTGTAACAGGATGTACAACATTAATAAAAAGCAAATGGATAGAAAAAAATTTTGCCAATTCCATCAAACTCAAAATATGTACCACATGATTATTGGATTGGAATAATGATAGCCTTAGAAGGAAAATTAGCATATGTAGAAAAGCCATATATTAAATATAGACAACATGGAAATAATCAAATAGGAACAGATAAAATATCACATGGATTTACTAAATTAGAAGATGTGAGAAATTTATTTATTAATGTCAAATTAGGAGTATTTGGAACATTTGTAGAAAATAATAGCAGATTTTTAGGACCAGTGCAAGACTTGAATTTAAAAGCATTAAGATATTATAAAATGTTGCAAAAAAAAGAAAATTTTAATTTTAAAGATTGGAAAATATTCCATCAATTATATAAAACAGAAACTTTTAGGTATTATATAGAAAATTTTATAATATTAAATTTACTGTTTATTGGAAAAATACTTTTTAAAATTAGACATTGTATTTTAAAAATATTAGGAAAAAGATAGCTTTTAGAAAGGAAAATGATGTAAATGAAAAACGAAAAAAATTAGATTCTGATATTTCAATAAAATAGAAAATCTTTGCAAAAATTATAAAATGTTTGCAAAAAAAAGATAGAATGTTAGAAACAATGTTTCCAATGGTAGAAAAACATGGAGTTTTTAAAGCTATGGAAAATCTAAATCTAGAAGTAAAAAGGAGAAGTATTAGGAGTATTAGGAAAAAAATGGAGCAGGAAAATCAACACTATTAAAAATGATTACAGGTGTAGTTACTCAACTTCTGGAACCATTCAATTAAATGGAAAAATAAGTTCTTTACTAGAATTAGGTACAGCATTTAATCCAGAATTAACAGGAATAGAAAACATATATCAACATGGACAAGTAATGGGACTAACACCAGAACAAATAGAAGAAAAGAAACCAGAAATTATTGAATTTGCTGATATTGGAGACCATTTATATCAACCAGTAAAAACATATTCTTCTGGAATGTTTGCAAGACTAGCATTTGCTTGTGCAATAAATGTTGACCCAGATATATTAATAGTAGATGAAGTATTATCAGTAGGAGATATGGCGTTTCAGTTAAAATGTTTTAAAAATTTGAACAATTCAAAGAAAAAGGAAAAACAATACTTTTTGTAACACATAATATATCAGATGTACTTAGAAATTGTACAAGAACAATAATAATTGATTCAGGAAAAAAAGATTTTTGATGGTAGTGTGAAAGATGGAGTAGAAAGATACAAAAAAAAAATAATTGTAGGGCTAAACCAGAAGAAAGTCAAGAAATGACTGATGAACAAATATTATCAAAAAATAAAAATATAGAAGAAAATCAAGAAAAAACTTCTAAAGAGAATGAAGAATGGAAAACACATTTACACAAAAATCAAATATAGTTGATTATGGAAATGGAAAAGCTGAAGTTATAGATTATGGCATTTTGATGTAAACGGAAATTATGCAATGGCAATAGAAAATGACAAAGAAATTATCTTGAAATCAAAAATAAGATTTAATGAAGATGTAAAAGACCCAATATTTACAATGACTTTAAAAGATTTTAAAGGATTAGAAATATGTGGTACAAATACATTGATAGAAAAAGTTATTACAGGAAATTATAAAAAGGTGATGTTATAATAGCTGAATTTAGGCAAATTTTAAATGTAGCACCAGGGAAATATACATTATCCTTTAGCTGTACACATTTTGACCATAAAGGCGAATTAGAAGTATTAAATAGAAAATATGATGCATTATTAGTAGAAGTTTTATCTATGAAAAATACAGTAGGACTAATGAACCTAGAATCAAAAATAACAATAACAAGAATCTAATTAAAGAGCTTTAAAAGCATGAAAGGAATGTGGTTTTAAATGGACAAAAAGCCATGATTAATATAAAACAGCATAAAAGAAAAATACAATTAACTAGTATGGGACTAATATTATTACTAGTATTAGCATTAACATTTACTATAATAGGAACAAAATACACACCAACTATAGAATTAACTCAATTACAAAATAATAGTAATAGTCAAATGATGGGATATTTTATAAAATGTGATGACAAAAATATAGTAGTAGATGGAGGAACAAAAGAAGACAGCAACAATTTACAACAATACATAAAAGATGCTGGAGGGACTGTAAATGCGTGGTTTATAACACATCCACATAAAGATCATGCAGGAGCAATAATAGATATAATAGAAAATACAGATATAAAAATTGAACATATATATGTCAGCTTAAATGACATTGAATGGTATCAAGAATATGAACCTCAAAGAGCAGAAGAAGCAATAAATCTAAAAAGCGCCTTAGAAAATGAAAGAGTAAAAAATGTAGTTACAGAAGTAGAGCTAAATCAAAATATAGAAATAGGAAAAGCAAAATGTGAAATATTAGGAACAAAAAATCCAGAAATAACAACAAATGCAATAAACAATTCTAGTATGGTAATAAAAATGTATTTAGAAAGAAAAACAGTACTATTTTTAGGAGATACAGGAGCAGAAAGCAGTAAAAACTAATAAAAATGAAAGTGAAAAATTAGAATCAGATATAGTACAAATGGCACATCATGGACAAATGGTGCAACAGAAGAATTATACAAACTAATAAAACCTAAAATGTGTTTATGGCCTACTCCTGAATGGCTTTGGAATAATGACAAAGGAGAAGGAGAAGATTCAGGAAATTGGAAAACAAAAAGAAACTAGAAAATGGATGGAAGAATTAAATGTTAAACAAAACATAATAGAAAAAGATGGTAATCAAACAATAGTAATATAATAGGAGGGCTATTTTTGGAAAAGTCAAAGGTTAATAAAGAATTAGAATTTATTAAAGAAAACTTAATAAATTGGTATCAATTCAATAAAGAATCAGAAATATTAGAAATTACTTTAGATACTGAAACAAAAATTACAGAATATTTAAAAGAAAATGTAACACATGTAAATAAAGTTGATATTGCAACAGAACTAGATGAAAATATAGGAAAATTTGATTATATAATAATTCATAATTTTATAATATAAATAAAAAAATATAAATTTAGAAAAAATTTTACAATATGCACAATCACATAAAAAAGATAAAGGAACAATACTTATTTCTATAAAAATAAGTTAGGTATAGAAAAGCATGAATTGCATAGATGTAGAAGAGGAGCAAAATATTGAAAATCAAAATATATATTCAAAAAAAATTGAAAAAATATTAGCAAATAATCAAATTAAAAATTATAAATTTTATTACTTATTACCAAACGAGAATTACCCAAATATAATATTTACAGATGAACACTTACCAAGTCAAGAAGGAATACTAAGAGATTTAACTTTATATAATAAAGATATTTTAGTAAAAGAAGATGAAAGAGAAATATATAGAAGAATTTTAAATGAAGATATAAATCTATTTAAAATATTTGCAAATTCATTTTTAATAGAAATATCAGATGAATCAATAAAAATGATATTGTATATGTAACATTTGGTAATTCAAGAAAAAAAAATATAGATTAAAAACTGTAATGAGAAAAAGCGATGTATACAAAGAAGCAGTAACTAAAAAAGCTAAAGAACATATTAAAGAAATTAAAAACAATATAGAAATATTAGAAAATTCAAAAATTAATATGTTAGACTTTTATAAAGATGGATGTATATATAGTAAACTAATAACAGAAAAGCAATCATTTGACAAAGAACTGATAAAAGAAGCAAAAAACAATGGAACAGAAAGCATAATAGAACCAATAAGAAAATTCAAAAGAGGAATTAGAAAACAAATTAGAAATTAGTGAAGAAATAGAAAATACAGTATTTGAAAAATATAAAATAGAATGTAGTAAAGAAATAAAAGATAAATTACATTTTGTAAAAGATGGAATATTTGATTTGATTTTTCAAAATTGTTTTTGTACTAGATAATAAATTTAATTTTTATGACCAAGAATGGAAACAATCTAATATACCATTAGAATTTATAATATATAGAGCTATATATTATTTAGGAAATTCTAATAGCAAAATAGATACAAATATGTTATATAATGCATTTGAATTAAATGACTTTATACAAAGTTTTGAACAATTAGAAATTGCATTACAAGAAGAAATAAAAGATGAAACTATTTGGAATATACACAGACAAGAATATTTGCATACTAGAACTGTATATGATACAATGGTTCATTATAGAAATTTACATGCAGAGATTCAAAAGATTATCAGAAACTGGAAGAAAAAAATAAAGAAATAGAAGCCAAAAATATGGAAAAAGATATACAAATTAAGGAATTACAAGATAAAATAAATTATATGGAGAATTCGAGAAGTTGGAAGATCACAAAGCCACTTAGAAAACTACGAGAAGGGAAGAAAAGAATGAAAAATAAAAAGAATAAGAGATATACTATTTCCAGAAGGGGAAAAATAAGAAGCTGGTTACGAACACTAAATAGGTTTGTCCATAGCATATTTAGTCCAAAATATATAAAAGAACAAATCCAAAGCATAAAAAGTTGGATGGAAAGCAACATATCGTGAAATGAAAAGATACATGGTAATGGGAACATTAGCAGAGCCAGAAAATATATACGAAAAATGGATTGAATTAAATGAACCAAAAGAAGAAGATTTACGAAAACAAAGAGAAACAAAATTTGAAAAACAACCTAAAATTAGTATAATAATACCAATGTATCATACACCAATAAAGTTTTTTGAAGAATTAGTAGATTCTTTAATAGGACAAACATATTCAAACTGGGAGTTATGTTTAGCAGATGGAAGTGAAGAAGAAGATAACAATTTAAAACCAATATATAGTAAAGACAGCAGAATAAAATACAAATTTATTGGCGAAAACAAAGGAATTGCAGGAAATACAAATTCAGCATTAGAATTAGCAACAGGTGATTATATTGGTCTATTAGATCATGATGACATTTTACCAGTATTTTCTTTTATATGAAGTTGTAAAAGCAATAAACAACCATCCAGAAGCAGATTTCATCTATTCAGATGAAGATAAATTTGAAGAATTAGGTGGAAAAAAGATATGATCCATATTTTTAAATCAGATTTTGGACCAGACACATTAAGAGCTAATAATTTCATTTGCCATTTTAGTATATTCCGTAAAGATTTAATGGAAAAATTGGAAGGTTTCAGAAGTGAATTTGATGGAGCACAAGATTATGATATAATTTTAAGAATGAGTGAAAATGCACAACATATTTTACATATACCAAAAATTTTATATCATTGAGAGTACATGAATTATCAACAGCAAAAGCAGGAGCACAGGCAAAAACCATATGCGTATGAAGCAGGAAAAAAAGCAGTACAAGCACATATTGACAGGTTAGGACTAAAAGGAACTGTAGAACAAGGAAAAACTATAGGAACATATAAAGTAAATTATGATATTATAGGAAATCCAAAAGTATCAATTCTTATACCAAATAAAGATTACATAGGAACATTAAAAGTATGTTTAAAATCATTAAAGAAAACAACATATAAAAACTATGAAATAATAATAATAGAAAATAATAGTACAGAAAAAGAAACATTTGAATATTACGAAAAAATAGATGGAAAAGATAATATAAAAGTTGTATATTATCCAGAAAAAGTATTTAATTATTCAGCAATTATTAATTTTGGAGTAAGAAATTCAACAGGTGATTATATAATTCAATTAAATAATGATACAGAACTATTAACTCCAGATTGGTTGCAAGAAATGTTAGGATTTGCACAAAGAGAAGAGGTAGGAGCTGTTGGAGTAAAAATGTATTATCCAGACAAAACAATACAACATGCAGGAATAATTGTAGGAATAGGTGGAGTAGCAGGACATGTATTTAAAAATATACCATATAATATGCATGGATATTTCTCAAAAGATGCAATGATACAAAACTTAAGTGCAGTTACAGCAGCATGTATAATGACACCTAGAAGTATTTATGATGATGTAGGATTTATGGATGAAAAATTCAAGTTGCATTTAATGATGTTGATTTTGCTTAAAAATACGCAAATTAGAAAGTTAATTGTATATAATCCATATGTAGAATTTTTTACATTATGAATCTAAGAGTAGAGGATATGAGGACACAGTAGAAAACAACAAAGATTTAAAGGTGAAATAGATTATTTCTATGAAAAATGGCAAGGATTTTTAGATGAAGGAGATCCATATTATAATATAAACTTAAGATTAGACAATGACCAATGCGCTATAAAAGAAGAAGTAGTAAAATATAAAGAATAATCAATAGTTGGAGGTATTATCGTGAAAAAATATGCAAATAAAATTGCAACGGTTCTATTATTAATATTTATAGCTGTAACAATTTATTTAATATCAAGTACATATATGATGGCACCAGATGAATATAATTATAGCCATATATCATGGACAGACACAAAATTAAATAGTTTTAGTGATATAATAACTTCAGAGATGAGTATGTATCAACAATGGACAGGAAGAATACCTGTCCATACAATATAATACAAAGTATGTTATATTTAGGAGCATGGATTTATCAAATAATTAATCCAATTATGTTTATAGTATTTATATTATTACTAGGAAATATCATATTTAGTAAACCAAACTATTTTAAAGTAGTATTAGCAACATTTCTAATTATTTTTGAGATCTTAGGATTAGGGGAAAAATTCATTTGGATGTCAGGTAGTGTAAATTATTTGTGGACAACTACAATGATGTTAATTCTTATGTGTTACTATTATGCAATATTTGAAAAAGATAAAAAATTAAACTTTATACAAATATTATTTTTTGGATAGTTTCATTTTTAGCAGGATGGTCTCAAGAAAATGTAGTATTTATTTTAGGAAGCTTTATAATAGTAATAGGAATTAAAAACTTCAAAAAAAGTTTTTGAAAATGAATAACAAACAAAAAGCTTATATTATTTTAAGTATTTTATTATTTGGAATAGGAGTAATATTACTAATTTTTGCACCAGGTAATTTCAAAGAATGAATACAACAGAAAGTAAATTACAAATAACAAATATAATACAAAACTTTAAATTAATAGGAAATCTAATAGGAATATATATAATTTCACTATTTGGATTAGTATTTACTAATGGAAGCAAAGAAAACATAAAAAAAGAAAAAGCCAAATTTGGAAAAAATCAAATATTATTTATATTACCAATGTTTATAGGATTATTACCTATGGTAATAATTGCAGAATTTCAGTAAGAGCTATGTTACCATATGAAGCAATGATAATAGTATTAACTGTATCAAATGCACAATACATAGTAAAAAAAAATTAGAAATAAGAAAAATAAGAATTATTTTAAGTGTGTTACTTACATTTGCAGTTGGGTATGAATTATGTACAAATGTAATTGTAGCACAAAAATATATGAAGCCATATAAAGAAGATATACAAAATAGAGTGCAAATAGCTCAAAATGCTGGAGAAAAAAGTAATATTGCCAAAATTCACACAAAAGAATCACTAGTAGCAAGTAAAAAAAATAAATTTACTAGTAGATTTTCTCCAAAAAACTATAAGAACAAATATTATAAATACATATATGTCAATATATTACGGATTTGATTCAATAGAAGCAATTAGTGATGATGAAGTTCTAGTAAAAGTTTATTTTAATAAACAAGTACCAAATATTGCTTATGCAATGGTTGACACAAATGGACAAGAAATCAGAAAAAGTATAGTAGAAGATGCAAATGAAACAACAAATTTAGTAACATTTATAATGTTAAAATCTGAAAAAGATTTAGTTAAACTTGAATTACCAGAAGAAATAAAATCAAATATAACTAATATAAGGTTAGATACAATAGAAGGAAAAGAAAAATATTGAAATTGAAAAAATTATAAAATAAACTTGAAGGAAGGATATAGTAAAATGGATAAAATATCAGTAATTGTATCATGTTATAATGAACAAGAAAGTTTACCTTTATTTTATAAAGAAATGGAAAGAGTAAGAAAACAAGATTTTTGAAGGAATTGATTTTGAATATATATTTGTAAATGATGGTTCAAAAGACAAAACATTAGAAGAAATAAAGAAATTAAAAGAACTAGATAATAAAGTAAGATATGTATCATTTTCTAGAAATTTTTGGAAAAGAAGCTGCAATGCTAGCAGGACTTGATTATTCAACAGGTGACTATATCACATTAATGGATGCAGATTTACAAGATCCACCATCATTACTAAGAAAAATGTATGATGCAATAAAAAATGAAGGATATGACTGTGTTGGAACAAGACGTGTAACTAGAAAAGGTGAACCACCTATTAGAAGTTTTTTTGCAAGAATGTTTTATAAAATAATAAACAAAATGTCAAAAGTTGAAATGGTAGATGGAGCAAGAGATTACAGATTAATGACAAGACAAATGGTTGATAGCATTATTTCTATAAGAGAATATAATAGATATTCTAAAGGTTTATTTAGTTTTGTTGGTTTTAAAACAAAATGGATAGAGTATGAAAATGTAGAAAGAGTAGCAGGAGAAACTAAATGGTCTTTCTGGAAATTGTTTAAATATGCATTAGAAGGTATTACAGCTTTTTCTACAACACCACTTATTTTTTCATCTGTATTAGGCTTATTGTTTTGCTTAGTATCATTTATTATGATTATATTTATAGTTGCAAGAACATTAACATATGGAGATCCAACTAGTGGGTGGCCTTCTATGGTTTGCATTATATTTTTGTTAGTGGAATTCAATTGTTTTCACTTGGAATTATTGGACAGTATTTATCAAAGGCTTATTTAGAAGTTAAACACAGACCTATTTATATTATTAAAGAAACAGACGAACAAGTTGGAAAATAATTACAATTTTTTCTGCGTTAAATTTCATTTAAAACGCGGTTACATACAGATAGTATGCGCCCTTGCCTTTTAAATAAAATTTGCCTTGCAAAAATTTAATTATTTTCCAACTAAGATAAGAGATAAGAGATAAGAGAAAGGAAACAATGAAATGGAGAAAATAAAAAGAACTATACAATAAATATAAAGAAATATTAATGTATCTAATTTTTGGAGTATTAACAACAGTAGTTAATATAGTAAGTTATTTTTTACTAGCCAGAATTTTACATATAGATACTGTAGTAAGTACAGTAATAGCATTAATATTGTCAATTCTATTTGCATATATAACAAACAAAATATTTGTATTTGAAAGTAAAACTAATACAGCAAAAGAATTATTAAAAGAAATTATATCTTTCTTTGGATGCAGAGCATTTACAGGAATTTTAGATGTAGCATTTATGTATATAACAGTTGAGGTATTTAATTTAAATGATATGATTATGAAAATAATTTCAAATATTGTTGTTATTATAGTAAATTATATTTTTAGTAAATTAATTATATTTAAAAAGACAAAAGAAAGGCAGAATAATGGAAGAGAGAAAAATAATAGGGGAAAAAGTGCAAAAATTTTGTAGTAAATATTTAGTGTTAATAGTAGCAATTTTAACTTTATTAATAGGAATTTTTTCAATATGTATAACTGCATATTTTGAAAATGCAACATATAGTTTTGCATCAGAGAAAACAGCATATCACATAGACAATAGTATAATAATTATAGCTTTAACAATAGTAGCATTACTAATATTATGGGGATTTTCAAAACTAACACAAAAAGATAAAATCAAAATGGGTATTTTTAGCAATAATCATATTAACTGGTATAATTCAGTTAATATGGGTTTGTAGTATAAAATTTATGCCATATGCAGACCAAGAAAATGTAATATCATGTGCTAAACAATTATTGCATGGAGATTTTGAAGAATTTAGTAAGGCATATAGCTATTTTGGAATATATCCATTCAAATAGGAATTATTTATTATATAGCATTAATATTTAAAATTTTAATACTGAAAAATTTTTTGATATTGCAAATATTCAATGTTGCATTTTCATTAATAAATTTATTTTTAATGAGAAGAATTACAGCACAATTATTTAAAGAAGAAAAAGTCCAAAAATATTAAATTTTTTGTTATTAATTTTTTTCAATATACTTTATGTTTTTTAATGTACATGTTTATGGAAACATAAATGGTTTAACATTTGGACTTATTGCATTATATTTCACATTAAAATATTTAGAAAACAAAAAGAAAAGATATCTAGTAATAACAGCTATTTCAATGGCAATATCAATAGCATTAAAAAGCAATTATAACATTTTTTTTATGTGGTGTAATAATAACATTAGCCTTAGACTTCTTAAAAGATAAAAAATAAGAACAGCAGTAGGGATAATAGGAATTTTATTTGCATATTTTTGCATTACAATTTGGAAATACATTTGTATTAGAGAAAACTATAGATGCAAAAGTGCCAAAAGGAATACCAATGGTTGGATATATTTATATGGGAATGCATGATTCAGAAACAATGTCAAGTGGTTGGTATTCATCTGTGCCAGTAGATACATTCCAAGAGAATAACTTTGATTCAGAAAAGACTTCTGAGCAAGATAAGGAATTGTTAAAAAGCAGAGTAAGTGAGTTATTTAAAAATCCTAAAGAGCTATGTATGTTTTATATGGATAAACTTGCTTCTACATGGTTAAATCCAACATTCCAAACAATTTGGTGTTCATATCCAGGAGCTCAAATGACTCTTCATGAAGATTATGCTAAAGAGATTGAACGTAAAGAAGTTGTAAAAGATATGCTAAGTGGCAAAGCCTATAAAGTAGAAGAAAATATCTTGAATATTTTTTCAAATAATAGTATTTATTTTTGCTGGTATAGGTATGTTAAAATCTTTAAACAAGGTAAAATAGAACATATATTATTACCTATGATTTTTTTAGGTGGTTTTGTATTCCACACTTTTTTGGGAAACTAAAGCTATATATGTTTTACAATATTATTATTTATTGTTGCCATATGCGGCTTTTGGAATAGTTCAACTCTTCGAAAAAATTGAAAAGTTGAAAAAGAATTACAATTTTGGCTGCGTTAATTTCAATTTAAAACGCGGTTACATACAGCAAGTATGCGCCCTTGCCTTTTAAATAAAATTTGCCTTGCCAAAATTTAATTCTTTTCCAACTAAAAAATATGAAAATAATTAGAATTTTGCTACGGCAAGAAAGGAACTGAAGTTGAAGGTAAATTATAAAAAATATTAATTTATATTGCATTAACTATATTAGCAATTTCGCCATATTTAAATAGACAAACAATTTTTTCTTGGGATTTATGTTATCATTTAAATAGAATAAATGAAATAGCATCAAATCTGCAAGAAGGACAATTTCCAGTTACAATACATTCTCATTTAATGGGAAATCTAGGATATGCAAATTCTATTTTTATCCAGAACTATTTTTTATATATACCAGCTATATTAAAAATATTAGGAGTTGGAACATTGCTTTCTTATAAAATCCTTTTAATGATAATAACATTTTTTACATTCATATTTATGGATATAACAGCTAAAAAGATTTTTAAAAATAACAAAATTTCATATTTAGCATCAATATTATACACATTTTCTTTATACAGATTAATGGATATTTATGTTAGAGGAGCACTTGGAGAAGTTTTAGCAATAACATTTTTCCATTACTTTTATATGGATTATATGATATAATTTTTGAACAAGAGAAAAAAATGGTGGGTTCTAGTATTAGGGCTATTTGAATTGTAAATTCACATATTTTATCAATAGCATTTGCTGCATTTTTAATAATATTTTTATGTATATGTAATATAAAAACAATATTAAAAAAACAAACAAATCTTGTTAAATTTAATAAAGACAGGTATCGTTTCTGTATTGATATGTTCAAGTGTGATTTTGCCTATTTTAGAACAATATAAAAGTATTAAGCTAAAGGTACAAAGCAGTAATTCAGGATTTAATTTATCAGAACAAGCAACTACCTTAACATCAGCTTTAGAAAATGATATAAGATTTGGCTCATCAGTAGATGGAAATACTGTAAAAAAGAAGCAAGTATGTCTACATGTGTAGGAATAATATTGTTAATATTGCCAGGATTATTATTATTTAATAAATCAAAAAGAGAAAAATAATAAATATGTATTGCAAATGTTAGGATTAGGAATTGTAAGTTTTATTTTATCAACTAAAATATTTCCTTGGAGTAAATTTGAATGGATGTCCACTATACAATTTCCATGGAGATTTTAACATGATTACAGCACTTGTATTATCTTTAGTTTCTTCATATGCAGTATATAATTTCTTTGAAAACAAAAGAGATAGTATAATGATTTTAATAATAGGAATACTTGTAATGTCATGTTGTTTACTACAAAATATAGATATAAATCCATTAAACTATAATTACGAGCAACTTATTAATTATACACCTGTAGGAAATGGAGAATACTTGCCAGAAAGCTTAAATTTAGCTGTTGATAACAGCAAAGTAGTTGATTTGGAAAATAATCAAGATATTGAGTTCAAAAGAGAAAATTGCACTTTGGAATTCAATACTTCAGAAAGTAAAACATATGAGTTACCATTAATTTATTATAAAGGTTATAGAGCATATTTAATTGAGAGTGAAAATAAAAAACACAAAATACCAGTAACATTAGATGCAGGGAGAGGACTAGCAATTGTAAAATAACACAACTGGAAAACAAGGTACTATAAAAGTAAAATATGAAATGACAAATATACAAAAAATCTCATATTTAGTTACAATATTATCATTTATTATTATAATATTAGAAAATAAATTTAAAAGAAAAAAGCTTTAAAAGCGTAAATGTGCGGAAATTTGCACAACAAATTTCGCACAAAAACAAAGATGCGGACTTTAAATGTTCTAGCTAATGTTATTTAATGTCCGCTTCTGTCCTAAAAAAAAGAAAGGAATGAAATAAAAAATGAAAAAAGGTTTCAGTAGTTATTCCTATGTATTATGAGGAAGAAGTAGCAAATGAATGTTATACAAGAATGAAAAAAGTTCTAGGAGATTTAAAAAACTATGAACATGAATTGATATTTGTAAATGATGGAAGCAAGGATAAAACTTTACCAATATTAGAAGAAATAGCCAAAAAAGATAATAATGTAAAAGTTATTTCATTTTCCAGAAATTTTGGACATCAAGCAGCAGTAACAGCAGGATTAAAAAAGTAACAGGTGATGCAATAGTAATCATTGATGCAGATTTACAAGACCCACCAGAATTAATTCCAGAAATGTTAAAATTGGGAAGATGGAAATGAAGTTATTTACGGAAAAAGAAAAACAAGAGAAGGTGAATCACATTTTAAATTATTTACTGCTAAAATGTTTTATAAGACTTTAAACGCTTTATCAGATGTAGAAATACCAAAAGATACAGGGATTTTAGACTTGTTGACAGAAAAGTTGTAGATACAATTAACTCTTTTACCTGAACATAATAAATTTTTAAGAGGATTGTTTAGTTGGGTAGGATTTGAACAAAAAGCATTTGAATATGAAAGAAAAGAAAGATTTGCAGGAACTACTAAATATCCATTAAAAAAAAGATGTTAAAATTGGCTTCAGATGGAATTATTGGATTTTCAACAAAACCACTAAAATTAGTAGGTGCACTTGGAATTTTATCAATAGTAGTTTCATTTATAATTTTAATATATGCACTAATTTCATTTGCATTTAAATTAAATAACTTATCATCAGGATGGACATCTTTGATGGTTGCAATTACGTTTTTTGCAGGGGGTACAATTACTATCAATATGGATAATGTCAGAATATGTTGGTAGAATATATGACGAAACTAAAAAACGTCCACAATATATAATAGATAAAGAAATTAACACTGATAAATAATTATTAGAGTAAATTGGAAAAAATTACTTTTGATACCACAAATAAATTTTGATATAATTAATATATAAAGGCGGACATAAAAATCTAATAATATTTTTTAAATTGTCCGCATTTTTGTGTGCATACAAAATTTTTAGGAAGGAATGAAGATAAAAACATGAGAAAAAATATATTAAAAATTACAATACTCATTATAGTAATACTTTTAGCAACTGCTAATATGACAAACATTAAGGCAGCAAAATGGAACAAACACTTTAATTTGGGTAGATACACCTACACAAAATCAAAGTATGGAAAAGGAAAATTTGAAATACAAGGTTGGATAATGACAGAATATGCAGGTGCAGAAACACAAATATTTCTAGACAATACTAGAATCTATACAACAATCACACGTCAAGTCAGACCAGATGTATTGAGTTCAATAAGTGGATATGGCAATATAAGTACAAATGGAAAACCTGGATTTAAAGCCACTATAGATTTAACAAATGTATCAAAAGGCATCCATACATTAAAAATAAGGTCTGTAAAAAAGAGACCATGCAAGTGTATTAACTGAAAAGATATAACAATAAGAGTTGGACTATATGATACTATAATCTGGATAGACAACCCAAACACATCACATAAAGAATACAAAAATCTAAATGTAACAGGATGGGTATTATCAAGTAGTAAAGATGCAAAAATAGAAGCATATATAGATGATAATAAAATTTCTGAGCAAATAAAACGTGTTCAAAGACCAGATGTATTAAATGCAATATCTGGATATGGAGGAAGAAATACAAATATAACACCAGGATTTAATACAAATGTAAATATTTCTAACCTAAAATCAGGAACTCATAAATTTAGTATAAAAGCATATTCACAATCAGGTGAATTACTTCAAACTAAAGAAGTTAATTTTACAATTAGAAATCCAGAAACATTGTTACAATCTGACTATCCAGTAAACAATCAATCAGTAAAAAACTTCATTACATGTACAAGGTTGGACAATGTCAGAAGATTCAAAAAATAAAGTAGAAGTTATACTTAATGGAACAACATATCAAACTCAAAGACAAGTAAGACCAGATGTGTTAAATGCAATAAAAGGATATGGTGGTTCAAAGTACTAATTCTAAACCAGGATATACAGTTGATATAGATACTACAGGAATAAAAGATGGAACACATAATATAACTACCAGAGTAGTTTCAGAGTTAGGACAAGTTTTAAGTCAAAAACAAGAAAAATAAGTATACATAAATATATAGGATTAGTAAATATAGATGAACCAATGGTAACAATGGTTAATACAAGTACTATTAAAGTACAAGGTTGGGAATTATCTGAAAATAAAAATTCTACAGTGAAAATTTATATAGATAATAGACAAATGTCTACAACGATAACAAAGGCAAGAAAGACAAGATGTATTAAATGCAGTAAAAGGATATGGGGGAGCTGCAAAAAATGCTACACCAGGATTTTTTAGCAACAGTAAATGTATCAAACTTGAGCGAAGGAAAACACACTATAAAAGTTACAAGTTTTTCAAATTTAGGAGATACAATAGCATCATCAGAAAAAACAATTCAAATATATCATAATAAATATTTTGGAATTGATGTATCAAAATGGCAAGGAACAATTAATTTTGATAAGTTGACAGCAAGTAAGAAAATAGATTTTATGATAGCAAAATCTGGAGAATATTGGGAAAGCAAAAAAGCATTTCAATTAGACAGCCAATTTGAAAGAAATTATAGTGAAGCTAAAAAGAGAAAAATTCCTTTTTGGAACATATTTGTATTCATATGCTACAAGTGAGAAAGCAAGAACTGAAGCTAATGAATTAGTAAGATATTTAAAGAAAACAGGAAAAACATTTGAGCTACCAATTTTCTTTGATATAGAAGATAATACTCAAAATTCATTAAGCAAACAAGATAAAACTAATATTTGTAAGGCTTTTGGAGAAATAGTTCAAAATGCTGGATACAAAGTAGGGATATATTCTTCAAAATATTGGCTTATGAATCAAATTGATTTAGCACAAATTCTAGCAGCTATGATATCTGGGTAGCAAGTTATGGTACTAATAATGGTTCAGTTCCAGCTTCTAAATATGAATTTGCTGGCAATCATGATATATGGCAATATACTTCAACTGGTAGAATTGATGGTATAAATGGTAATGTTGATTTTAACATTTCATATAAAAAATATTAAAATAAATTAATTTAATCACATATAATATATCTGGTAAAATAATTTTCGAATGTGATTGGAGCAATCTTAGAATTTCTTTAATATGTGATTTTAATTTAAGCATAATAATAATTTTTTAAAAGTGCAAGAAAAAACCTTGTACTTTTTTTAAAATAATGATATGATATGCAGGAAGAAAAAAGAAAGATAAAAATATATAAATAGTATTTAAGAGAGGAATGTGAAAATAATGAAAATATTAATAACAGGAGCAAATGGAATGCTTGCAAAATCAGTAAGAGCCAGACTAAAAGAAGGAAACGAATTAATATGCACAGATGTAGCAAACCTAGACATAACAGATGAAGAAGCGGTAATGAAATTTGTAGAAGAAAATAAACCAGAATACATAGTAAACCGCAGCATTTACAGCAGTAGAACAAAGCAGAAGAAGTATATGACTTAGCAGAAAAAATAAATGCAAATGGACCAGAAAAAT
>VOFB01004865.1_pt1 | contig 39552 bp, 74 predicted proteins | sample 5384141 | NCBI WGS metagenome assembly VOFB01 (sample SAMN12384721, study PRJNA508395) | human gut metagenome | isolation source: healthy gut A | host: Homo sapiens
AAAACGCGCTGAAGCAGGCGGCGTCTTTTGCCGAGTCCGGTCAACGAATCGCTCCGGGAAGCCGTATTTGAGATTTCATAAAATTTTCGTGAAAAATTGTTATTTCTCTTGACACCGTGGAATAATACCACTATTATTTTGTGTGTATACTGAAACCTGAAGTTGAGTGGGACACGTGATTTTGATAAAGTCAAGGCCATTATACTGGAGCAGTTCATGGCGGATGAAGACGCCATCACCATGCAGACCTCTTTTGTGGATGATCTGGAAGCCGATTCGCTGGACCTGATCGAGAAGCTTGTCATGGCGCTCGAAGAGGAGTTCGGCCTGAGCATTGAGGACCAGGACGTAGGGGATATCAAAACGGTCGGCGACGTCGTCAACTATATCACGGAAAGACAGTGAGTTTATCCGTCACTTTCAATATCCCTCTGCGGGGATATTGCTGTATTTCATTTTTAAGCTTACAGGAGGGCTCGGCAATGGAGATAAGGGAACTGCAGCAAGCGGTCGGCTATGAATTTCAGGATCTGACCCTGCTTGACCGGGCCCTGACGCATTCGTCCTATGTCAACGAGAGCAGGCAGTGCGTCAGCTCGAATGAACGCCTGGAATTTTTGGGGGATTCCGTGCTCGGCTTTATCTGTGCAAAGCTGCTTTTTCTGGAGAACAGAAAGTTCGACGAGGGGGGATTTGAGCAAGCTGCGCGCGGCGCTGGTCTGCGAGGCTTCGCTCGCGAAATTTGCAAGGAAATCAAGCTCGGGGAATACATGCATTTCAGCCGCAGCGAGGAACAGAGCGGCGGCAGGACCGCCCTCGATCCTGGCCGACGCGTTTGAGGCGCTGATTGCGGCGATATCTGGACGGAGGCATGGAGGCCGCCCGGCGGTTTTGCTGCCTATCTGGAAGCGGGCATGCCGGACGCGCTGTCGGGCCGCCTGTTCCGGGACGCCAAGACCATCGTCCAGGAGATCGTGCAGCAGAACCCGGGCGAGCGGCTGGGTACAAGTCCTGCGGACGGAGGGGCCGGACCACAACAAGGTGTTCACCGTCGCCGTTATGCTCAACAGCAACCAGATCGGAAAGGGCACGGGCACAGCAAAAAAGCGGAACAGCGCGCCGCCGACGAGGCGCTGGGACTGATGGGCCTAAAAAGCACGTCAATATCCCCATATTCATTCCGCACATGGCCTGCCGCACCAGTGCTCGTTCTGCGACCAGCGGCGCATCGCGGGCACCAGCGCCCGCCGGACCCCGGCGAGGTATATACGATCATACAAAGGCTATCCGCACGGTCGACCCATCCCGGCAGACGTGTGAGATAGCCTTTTTCGGCGGCAGCTTTACCGGAATCGGCACGCAGCTTATGCGCGCATATCTGGACGTGGCCGCGCGCTTCTGCGGTCCGGCGTCCGGCATCCGCCTTTCCACGCGGCCGGACTACATAGACGAAGAGAGAATAAAGCTGCTTGGTGCGTATCCCGTGACAACCGTGGAGCTCGGGCGCAGAGCATGGACGATGCGGTGCTGCTGCAACGGCCGCGGGCACACGGCGCAGGATACCCGGCGCGCCGCAGCCCTGCTGCGCGCGGCGGGCTTTTCGCTTGTACTGCAGATGATGACCGGCCTGCCGGGCGACACGCCGCCGGTGCGAAAAGGACGGCGGAGGCGCTGTGCGCGCTTTGTCCGGACGCGGTGCGGATTTACCCCTGCGTAGTGGTGCGCGGAACCGAGCTTGAACGGCGGTATCTCGCCGGAGAGTATGCGCCCGCGCCGCTGCGGGGAGTCCGTGGATTATGCGCGCAGTTGCTCTTGTATTTTGAAAAAATGGGCGTGCCCGTGATTCGGCTCGGCCTGCATGCGGACAGCCGGTTTGAGGCGGAGGACGTGGCGGCTGGCCCATTCCATCCCGCCTTCGGCGAGCTGTGTGAAAACGCTGTTTTTACAAGCTTATGCATGCGCGGCGCTCGCCAGGTTACGCTGGCCGGGACAGCGCGTGCGTCCATGTCGCGCCGCGGGCGCTTTCAAAGGCGGCCGGCCACCGGCGCGCCAATGTACTGGCGCTCGAGCGTGCGCTCGGCATCGGGCGCGTATGCGTCCGGCCCGACGCCGCCCTGACCGGGCGCGGCCTGTTCGCCCGCGCCTGTAAATCGGGACTGAGCCGCGGCCGGATGTGCTGCCGCGGTGGGATGCGCCGTCAAAACATGGAAACAGGACTGCAAATCGGGCGCGGACCGCAGAATTCTCTTGAAAAGTAGCCCGGAATTTGGTAAATAGTAAAAATAGCCGTGCGCCGGCGGGAAAAATCTCCGTTCGGCCCGGCGAGAAAGTACAGGAAAAAGGCGTGAAGCTGTTCATGCATTTAAAATCGTTGCTGATCCAGGGTTTAAGTCGTTTCGGACAAGACCACGATCCACTTCAACGACGGAATCACCGCCATTGTCCGGGCCGAACGGCAGCGGAAAGAGCATATTACCGACGCCATACGCTGGGTGCTCGGCGAGATGAGCTCGAAACGCTGCGCGGCTCCAAGATGGAGGACGTGGTGTTCGACGGGCACGAGTCCCGCAGCGCCGGGCTTTGGAGGTTTCCTGATCCTTGACAACAGCGACGGCAGCCTTCCCATTGATTTTTCAGAGGTGACGGTGACGCGCCGGTTCTACCGCTCGGGGAGAGCGAGTACCGGATCAACCGCAACGTCGTGCGCCTCAAGGACATACACGAGCTGTTTATGGACACCGGTCTCGGCAGGGACGGGTACTCCATGATCGGCCAGGGCAAGATCGCCGACATCATCTCCGTCAAGAGCGACGAGCGCAGGCAGGTGTTCGGAGGAGGCCGCAGGCATCTCAAGTACAGATACCGCAGGGCGGAAGCGGAGCGCCGGCTCGCGCAGACGGAGGAGAACCTCGTCCGCATCCAGGACATACTGTCCGAGCTCGGCGAGCGCGTGGGGCCGCTGGCTCTGCAGGCCGAAACGGCGCGGGAATACCTCGCCCTGCGCGAGGAGAAAAAAAGCCTGGAAGTGAGCCTCTGGCTTGCGAATATAGAAAAATACAGGCGGGCCGCCAGCAGATGGAGGCCGACTGCGCCGCGGCGCGGGAGAGCCTGGAGAATGGAGGCGAACGCGGCGCTGCTGGAGCGGCGGATCGACGAGATCTATGCGCAGAGCCAGTCGTATACCGCCGAGATAGAGCGCGTCCGCGAACGTATCGCCGCCCTGCAGGAACAGGCGCAGGAGAAGGAGGGGGATATCTCCCTGCTGCGCAGCGAAATAGAGCATGGAGAGCGCTTGCCGCGCGCCTGCTGGAGGACATGCAGCAGGACGACGAGAAAATGCAGGATTTTGACGGCCAGATAGAGGCCCAGCGCGCCCGCATCGCCGACAACCGCGCGCAGATCGACGCGCTTGCGGCCGAGGCGCAGGCGCTGGCCGAGAGCGGGCTTTTCCATCGAGGCCGCGGAGGGCGGCAAGCGCGCGCAGCTTGACGAGCTCAACCGGGCGGTGATGGAGCCTCAGCGGCTCGGTTACCGAACTGAAACTCAAGATCGGCTATGCCGAAAACAGCATATCCGTGCAGGAGCAAAACCGCAGCCGTCTGGAAGAGCAGGCGCGTTCCAGCGCGGCCGCGGCCGCAGCTTCGTGAAAGCGCGGACCGGCTGGAACGTGAGGGCGCGGAGCTTGACGAGCAGATCCAGTCCGCCGCGAATGTAATCAGCGGCTACCGGCTCCGTATGCAGCAGTCGAAAAGCCGGCTCGATGCCGAAACGGAAAGCGCGGCGCGCTGGAGCGCGCCATTGCCCAGAAGACCCTGCGCCTGCAGACGCTGCGGGATATGCAGGCCCATTTTGAAGGGTACTACGGCAGCGTCAAGAGCGTCATGCAGGCGAGCGGGCGGGGTGCGCTGCGCGGCGTGGGGCCGGTGTCCGAGCTCATCCGCACGGACGACCGCTACGCCGTTGCGGTAGAGACCGCGCTCGGCAGCCAGATCCAGAATATCGTGGTCGGCACCGACGCCGACGCCAAGGCCGCCATCCAGTATCTCAAGAGCACAGGCGCCGGCAGGCGACTTTCCTGCCGGTCGCAACCATACGCGGCCGTGTCAATGAGCCGTCCGCCCTCCGCGGCGCGCCGGGCTACCTGGGCGTGGCCTCCGGCGCTGATCGAGTGCGATCCGCGTTACCGAAGCGTCGTCGAGTGGCTGCTCGGCAGGGTCTGTCTCGTGGAGAACCTGGACGATGCGGTGCGCTGCGCAAAGCAGACCGGATACCAGTACCGCATGGTTACGCTGGACGGCCAGGTCGTCAACGCCGGCGGAAAGCCTGACGGGCGGCTCCGCCGCCAGGGGCGGGGCCTGCTCGCGCCGCGGTGAAATAGAGCGCATGGAAAGCGAGCTCAAAGCGGAAACAGCCGAATTTGAACGCTTTGCCGGCAGGCTCAAGGAGATAGGGACAAATACGCGGCCGATGTGGCCTATGTCGAGGGCGTGGAGGCTGAAATGCGTTCGCTGGGGGAGGCGAAGACGGTCTGGTCCCTCAGGCGTGACGACCTGGCGCAGCGCCTTTCCGCAGCGGAGCAGACGGAGCGGCGCGAGCAGCAACTGGCGGCGGGAGGCGGACGAGCAGATCGCCGCCCTGAAGGCCGGACGGGAAGCCGACGCCGCGCAGGCCGAGCTGGAGCGAAAGCTGGACGCGCTGCAGGCCGAGCAGGCAGAGCTGACCCGGGGCCAGGAGGAGATCATCCAGCGGCGCGAAGCGCTCAAGGAGCAGGCGGCCGGGCTGCAAATGCGGATCTTTACGCTGGAAAAAGGACAGCGAGGCGCTCGGCCAGAGCGTCGCGCAGCTGGAACTATACAAACAAGCGTGCCGCCCTGTCGCGTACACGGCAGGAGGAAATAGACGGCATACGCGAGAAAAAACGAGCGCCTGCTCGCGGATACGGACGCGCGCGCGTGCCGAGGCGCAGGCGCTGAAAGAGCAGGCCGAACAGGAACAGAGCGGGATCGCCGCCCTCGTCGCCCGCCGCGAACAGGCCGAACGGGATGTGACGGCGGCGCGCGGCGAAGCAGGACGCGGCCGCGCTGGCGAAAATCTGATCCGTGAGGTCGAGCGGCTTGACAGCCGGCGCGAGAGCGTTGCTGCGGAGGTACGACGGGCTGGTCATGAAGCTGTTCGACGAATATGAACTGACGCTGAGCGAGGCCGCCGGCGTGCGCGTTGAGATCGAGAGCGCTCCGGAAAGCGCAGCGCCGCCTTGGCGAGATCCGTTCCCGCATGAAGGGATGGGCGATGAACGTCGGAGCGATCGACGAGTACCAGGCGGTCAGGCAGCGGCACGAGTTCCTGCTCGGGCAGACCAACGACCTGACGACGGCCAAGGCGGACATTGAAAAGTGATCGCGGACCTGACGCTGCGCATGAAGACCATTTTGCCGAACGATTTAAGATTATCAACGAAAAAAATTTAAGGCCATTTTGTGGACCTGTTCGGCGGCGGCAGCGCGGACATTCTGCTTACCGACCCGGCGACGTACTCGGTTCGCCCATTGAGATCAGGTTTCCCCGCCGGGAAAAGTGATCAAAAACCTGTCAGCCCTGTCGGGCGGCGAACAGGCTTGTCGCCATCGCCCTGTATTTTTGCCATCCTGAAAGTGCGGGCCGACCCCGTTTTGCGTTATGGATGATCGACACTTCGCTCGACGAAGTCAACACGGTCAAATTCGCGGAATACCTGCGCCGGCTCTCGGCGGCGACGCAGTTCATCATCGTCACCCACCGGCGCGGCACCATGGAGGAGGCCGACGTGCTCTACGGCGTGACCATGCAGGACGAGGGCGTTTCAAGCTGCTCACCATCAATGTCAACGACGTGTACCAGAAACTTAAAATCGGATAGGAAGGAAATGCGCATGGGTTTGTTCGATAAGATCAAAGGGCTCGCTCGCCAAAAACGCGCCAGTCGTTCGGCGAGAACCTCAACGCCGTCATGTCCGGCTTTCGGCATGTGGACGAGGATTTCCTGGAGGAACTGCTGGAGGTGCTCGTCATGGCCGACGTGGGCCCTTGAGGTTTCTGAAAATATAGTGGACGCGCTGCGCCGGCGCGCAAAGCTGCAGCGGATCACGACGGAAGACCAGCCCGCGAGGCGCTGGCCGCTGTCATCTGCGAGGAGATGCAGAGCGGCGACGGCGCGCTGCGGATCGGCACGCGCCCGTCCGTCATCCTGCTCGTCGGCGTCAACGGCGTCGGCAAGACGACGGCGGCGGCAAAGCTTTGCGTATTACCTGAAAAACCAGGGCAAAAAGTCCTGTTCGCCGCGGCGGATACCTTCCGCGCCGCCGCAGCGGGAACAGCTTGCGATATGGGCGGAACGCGTCGGTGTGGACATTGTCCGCCACAATGGGGGGCGACCCCGCCGCCGTGGTATTCGACGCGGTGTCGGCCGCAAAAAGGCGCGCGGCACGGACGTGATTATCTGCGATACGGCCGGCCGCCTGCACAATAAAAGCACCTGATGGAGGAGCTTACGAAAATCCGCCGCGTCATCGACCGGGAACTGCCGGACGCGGACAAAAGAAGTTCTGCTCGTGCTCGATGCGACGACGGCCAGAACGACGCTGCTGCAGGCCAAGGAGCTTAAGGACGCGACCGATTTCACCGGCATCATCCTCACCCAGCTCGACGGCACGGCGAAGGGCGGTATGGCGATCGGCGTGCTGCGGGAACTGGGCATCCCATCAAGTTTGTGGGCCTGGGCGAGCAGATGACGGATATGGAGCCGTTTTCCGCGGAGGAATATGCGAGGGGCTTGTGTCCATATGAGGATTCTTGTCGCGACGAACAATGCGAAAAAAGCGAAAAAGAGCTGGACAGTATCCTGCACGCGCTCGGCGTGGAGACGGTTACGCCCGCGCAGCTCGGCATCGACTGCGAGGTGGAGGAGACGGGCGAAACCTTTGAGGAGAACGCCATGATCAAGGCGAAAAACGGCGCGCTTCTCGCCGGAATGCCGGCTGTTGCGGATGATTCCGGGCTGATGGTGGACGCGCTGGGCGGCCGTCCGGGCGTTTACTCCGCCCGGTACGGAGGCGAGGCTGGACGACGCCGGACGGACGCTGCGCCTGCTCTCCGAGCTCAAAGGCGTGACGGTGCGCGATGCGAAATTCGTGAGCGCCATCGCATATTATGCGGGCGAGGACGCCAGCTTTACCGTGCGCGGCGAGTGCGCGGGCCAATTGCCCTGCGCCGCACGGCGCGGGCGGGTTCGGATATGACCCGGTGTTCTATGTGCCGGAGTACGGCATGACCTATTCCGAGATGGACCCGGCGCTCAAAAACCGCATCAGCCACCGCGGCGTCGCGCTCGCGCTGTTTGGCGAGCGGCTGAAACAGATGAGAGAAAAGGATGAAAACCAATGATAACGAGCAGACAGCGGGCATACCTGCGCAGCCTTTCCAATACGCTGAAAGCGACGGAGCAGATCGGGAAAAACGGAATTACCGACACCCTGCTCGCCCAAATCGACGAATCGCTCGAACGGCATGAACTGCTGAAAATCAACATTCTGGAAACGGCGGGCATATCCGGAAAACTCTGCGCGGGCGAGCTTGCCGAAGCGCTCGGCGCCGACGTTGTGCAGGTAATCGGCGCAAAGGTTACGCTGTACAGGCCGGCGTCCGATCCGGAAAAGCGGACGATCGAACTGCCTTGACGGCGTTCGGCCATCCGAAAAAAGGGAGAACCGCAAGTGATGAAGATCGGCGTTTTCGGCGGGACGTTCAACCCGCCGCACCGGGGCCACAACCTGCTTCTGAAAGAAATATCAAAACAGGAGCATTTTGACAAGATAATTATCATACCATCCAATATGCCGCCGCACAAGAACGTGGAGCGCAACGACCCCGCCCAGCGCATGGAAATGGCGCGGCTCGCATTTCCCGAATACGAAGTGTCGGACATAGAACCGGCGCGGCGGCAAAAGCTATACATGCGATACGCTGGCGGAATTGAAAAAGCAGTATCCGGAGGGCACGCTCTGCCTCATCTGCGGCAGCGACATGTTCAAAACCCTGCCAAAATGGCGCAGTCCGGAGCGCATATTCCAGCTCGCCCAGGTCGTCACCGCCGCGCGCGACAAGCGCGACCAGTGGCGGCTGCGGCTGGCAAAGTCTTTGGTACAGGCTGCGCTACGGCGCGGTATGCAGAATCGTGAAGCTCGACCCGATCGTGATCAGCTCAAGCGAAATCCGCCTGTCCGGCCTGGAGGGCGAGGATATATCGCAGTGGGTGCTGCCGGATGTGTATGAATATATTGTCAAGAATGGACTGTATCGGTGATGCTTCTATGGATATAATGAATAAATACAGGCAGCTTGCGCAGAATGCGCTGTCGGAGCGCCGCTTCCGGCACACGCTGGGCGTGGCGGCCGCCGCGGAGAAACTCGCCGCCCACTACGGGCTGGACGTGAACAAAGCGGTTGTCGCCGCCTTTCTGCACGATATCACAAAGGAGGAAACCTTTGAGCGCCAGTTGCAATACTGCGCTGAATTTTGTATACTGCTCAGTGATTTTTGAGTAAAACTCGCCCAAGCTGCTGCACGCCCTCACGGCGGCGGGCTATGCGAAGCACCGCCTGCATGTGTCCGACGAGGAGATTCTGGACGCGGTCCGGTATCACACGACCGGGCGCAGATATATGTCCGGCCTGGAGAAGGTGGTTTACCTCGCCGATTTTATTGAGGAGAACCGGAACTTCCCCGGCGTGGACGAAGTGCGCGCCATCGCGTACCAGGGCCTGAACGGCGCCATGACCGCCGCGCTCGCGAATACAATCTGCGAAGTGGTGAACAAGCCGTCGCTCTTGCACTGGGATACGGTGGAGTGCTATAATCAGCTTATGATGGATCGGAAAGGAGAGTCGCAATGACGACAGAACAGATGCTGAAGGTTGCGGTAAACGCGCTCAGCTCCAAAAAAAAGCGGTAGATATCAAGGTGCTGAAGATAGAGAAACTGACTATTGTCGCCGACTACTTCGTAATCTGCAACGGTACTTCCGTAACGCAGATCAAGGCGCTGGCAGACGAAGTGGAATTTCAGCTCGAACAGGCCGGCACGCGCGTGCTGCACCGTGAGGGCTATGGTTCGGGAAGCTGGGTGCTGCTCGACTACGGCACGCTGATTGTGCATATTTTCCACCCCAATTCCCGGGAGTTTTACAACCTGGAAAAACTCTGGGCCGACGCGGTGGAGATTGACGCCGGCACGCTGATAGACGAATAGAAGAAAGGGTTCGCCCTTTCATGGATAGGGGAAGGTAAAATGAAGTACGATCACAAGTCAATTGAACGCAAATGGCAGGCTTACTGGACGGAGCATCAGTCGTTCAAAGCGGAGGATTTTTCGGACAAGCCGAAGTTCTATGCGCTTATCGAATTCCCGTACCCGTCCGGCGAAGGCCTGCACGCCGGTCATCCGCGCCCGTATACGGCGATGGACGTGGTGTCCCGCAAGCGAAGGATGGAGGGGTACAACGTCCTGCTGCCCATGGGCTGGGACGCGTTCGGGCTGCCGACAGAGAACTATGCCATTAAGAACAAAATCCACCCGTCCGTCGTCACGGAGAAGAACATTGCGCGCTTCCGCAGCCAGCTGCAGATGCTCGGCTATTCCATCGACTGGTCGCGCGAGGTCTCTACGACCGACCCGGAATACTATAAATGGACCCAGTGGATCTTTTGCAGATGTTCAAAAAGGGCCTCGCCTATAAAAAAGAGATGGCCGTCAACTGGTGCACGTCCTGCAAATGCGTGCTCGCCAACGAAGAGGTGGTCGGCGGCGTGTGCGAGCGCTGCGGCAGTCCGGTGGAGCGCCGTGTCAAGAGCCAGTGGATGCTGAAGATTACGGCCTATGCCGACCGGCTGATCGACGACCTCGACCTTGTCGACTATGTGGACCGCGTCGTTGTGCAGCAGAAAACTGGATCGGCCGCAGTTATGGCGCGGAGGTCGAGTTCGAGACAACCGAGCCGGAAAAGCTCGTCGTGTACACGACCCGGCCCGACACGCTCTACGGCGCGACCTATATGGTCATTTCGCCCGAGCACCCCTATATCGAAACCTGGAAGGACAAGCTCAAAACTACGACGAGATCTGCGCCTATGCGCGCGCGGCCGCGCAGAAAAAGCGACTTTGAGCGCAGCGAGATCAACAAGGACAAGACGGGCGTGCGCCTCGACGGCGTGACGGCAGTCAATCCGCTCAGCGGAGAGCATATTCCCATCTACGTGTCGGACTATGTGCTCATGTCCTATGGCACGGGCGCCATTATGGCCGTGCCCGCGCACGACACGCGCGACTATGAGTTCGCCGTCAAGTTCGGGCTGCCCATGGTCGAAGTCGTTGCCGGAGGGGATATTTCCAAAGAGGCGTACACCGATATTGAGAACGGTACCATAATCAATTCGCCCCTGATAAACGGGCTCAGCGTGCATGACGCCAAAGAACGGATCGTGGAGATCCTGCAGGAGCGCGGCGTTGCGAAAAAAGGAAAGTCAACTCAAGCTGCGCGATTGGGTGTTCTCCCGCCAGCGGTACTGGGGCGAGCCCATCCCGCTGGTACACTGCGAGCAGTGCGGCTGGGTCCCCCTGCCGGAGGAGCAGCTTCCGCTGACACTGCCCGAAGTGGAGCACTACGAACCCACCGATACGGGCGAATCGCCGCTGAGCGTGATGACCGACTGGGTCAACACCACCTGCCCGCACTGCGGCGGTCCGGCTAAGCGCGAGACCGATACGATGCCGCAGTGGGCGGGGTCGTCGTGGTATTTCCTGCGCTACATCGACCCGCACAACAGGGATTCCCTCGCGTCGCGGGAAAAGCTGGATTACTGGACGCCTGTCGACTGGTATAACGGCGGAATGGAACATACGACCCTGCACCTGCTCTACTCGCGTTTTTGGCATAAGTTCCTCTATGACATCGGCGTGGTCCCCACGCCCGAACCTAAGCGCCGCACCGCGCACGGATATATCCTGGGCGAGGACGGCGTCAAAATGTCCAAGTCGCGCGGCAACGTAATCAACCCCGACGACTGCGTGAACGAATACGGCGCGGACACATTCCGCACCTATGTCATGTTCATGGGCGACTTTGAAAAAAACCGCCACCTGGTCGAACGCATCCATCCGCGGCTGCCGCCGCTTCCTGGAGCGCAGCCTGAATCTGCTGGAGATGATCGACGGCGAAAAGGGTTACGGCGCGCTGGAGAAGAACTTCCACCGTACGATAGAAAAAGTGGGCGGGGATATTGAGGAGCTGAAGTTCAATACCGCCATCGCGGCGCTGATGACCCTGCTCAACGACATATACGCCGCGGGCAGCGTCACGCGCGAAGCGCTGTCGGTTTACATCCGCCTGCTCAGTCCCTTTGCGCCGCACCTGGCCGAGGAGATGTGGCAGCAGATCGGACAGCCGCGTCCCATCGCGGAAATGGGCGTCTGGCCCTCGTTCGACCCCGCCAAAACCGTGGACGATACGATTGAAATTCCCGTCCAGGTCAACGGAAAGCTCAAGAGCCGCATCGAAATCCCCGTCGGCGCGGGAGCAGGACGCCGTGCTGGAACAGGCGCGCGGACGAGCGCGTCTCCGCCGCGCTTGCCGGAAAGACGGTCGTTAAGCAGATTTACGTCAAGGATAAGCTTGTAAATTTCGTCGTTCGCTAATTTTGTCTTGACAGGGTATGAATCGTTAGTATAATAGATAAAGATACTGGCCTGTCGTTCGGAGGGAGGGTAGAAATCCATGGCTGTCGTAAAAGTAAAAGATAATGAGTCCTTAGACAGCGCGTTGCGCAGATTCAAAAGGTCATGTTCAAGGACGGCACGTTATCTGAACTCCGTAAAAGAGAGCACTATGAAAAGCCGAGCGTAAAACGCAAGAAGAAATCTGAAGCCGCCCGCAAACGCAAATATAAGTAGGAATATTCCCGCTGTGCAGAGCACAGCGGGAATTTATTATGCGCCCGGGCGTCCAGGGTACGCCCGTCTTTTTTCGCCGGAGCCGTATGAACAGCGCGCATGAAATTTCCCGCCTTTGAATATAGTTGGAAGAGGATACTGTAACAAGTGGGGGAACGCGCGTTGAAAAAGTGTATTGCAGCATTGACCTTTTTGGCCGTCCTGCTTCAGGCGCCGGTCTGCGCCGCGCCGGATGCCGGGACGGGCGCGCCGGAGGTTTCGGCGCAGAGCGCGATTGTGGTGGAAGCCTCCACCGGCGCGGTGCTCTATGAAAAGGACGCCGACACCAGCCGGCCCATGGCCAGCACTACAAAGCTCATGACCGCGCTGGTCGCAGTGGAGGCGGGGGCCTGGATGAAGTCGTAACCGTCCCCAGACAGGCGGTCGGAGTCGAGGGCAGCAGCGTATATCTGCAGGAGGGCGAACACATCACGGTCCGGGAACTCATATACGCCACGCTTCTCTGCTCCGGAAACGACGCGACCGAAGCGCTGGCCTATCACTGCGGGGACGGGGAGCGGTCGGCTTTTGTGCAGATGATGAACGATAAAGCGGCGCAGCTCGGGCTTGAAAACACGCAGTTCGAAAACCCGTCCGGCCTGCCCGCCGACGGGCACTACACAACGGCGCGGGAGCTGGCCGAGATTGGCCGCGCCGTCAGCCGCGACGCGTTTTTGGCCGGGGTTGTGGGGACGAAAGCCGTAACCCTTCAGAATGAGGACGGCTATACGCGCCGCTATGTGAACCACAACACGCTCCTGAAGCTTTACGAGTACGCAGACGGGATGAAGACCGGCTTTACCAAGGCCGCCGGGCGCTGCCTTGTTTCTTCGGCGACCCGGGACGGAATCAAGCTCATCTGCGTGACCCTGCACGCCCCCGACGACTGGAACGACCATATCCGCATGCTGGGTACGGGTTTTCACGCGTGTCCATAAAGAGGCGGCGGCGGCCGGCGCCCTTGCCTGCCATATTCCCGTAGGCGGCGGAACGGAGGCGCTGGTCACTGCGGTCAACCAGGCGTCCGTCGCCTTTCCTGCGGTGGACGGCAAAACGGTGGAATACACGGTCGAATTTGTATGCCCCGAGTTCGTGCTCGCGCCGGTGAAGCAGGGGCAGGCGGTCGCCGAGGCGCGCTATTACTGCGGCGAGCAGCCTCGTCCTTTCCGTGCCGCTGGCCGCAGTGCAGGATGCCGGCGCGCCCCTTTGTGAGCAATTGGGAAATATTCCGTAAGAATTTTGCATACATAATGAATTTAGTATTGCCTTGCTTGCATTTGCGGTACAATGAAGTGTAAAAATTGCGCTGGAGGAAGAAATTTGAAGGAAAATGCTGTGAGGCTGCAAAAATATCTCGCGGACCAGGGCGTCTGCTCCCGGCGCAGGGCCGAGGAGCTGATCGCCGCGGGCCGCGTGCAGGTGAACGGTGCGCGCGCGGAGCTGGGACAAGCGGTAGACCCCGCGCAGGACCGTGTGTCGCGCTGGACGGGCGGTGCGCGCCAGGCTTCGCAGGCACACCTCTATCATGCTGTACAAGCCGCGCGGGGTCGTGACGACCATGCGCGACGAGCTGGGCCGCCGCTGTGTTCAGGACCTGCTGCACGGCATAGGCGGGCGGGTATTCCCCGTCGGCCGGCTGGACCGCGATTCAGAGGGCATGCTGCTGATGACGGACGACGGCGCGCTCGCAAACGCGCTGACCAGCCCGAAGTCCAAAGTCCCCAAGACCTACCGGGTGACGGTGGACGGAGAGCTTGCGCCCGACGCGCTTTGCGGAAATGGAGGCCGGCATGACGCTGGGGGACGGGCTGGAACTCCTCCCCGCACAGGTGCATATCAAATCGGCGCAGCCGGGACGCTCCGTACTGCTCATTACCCTCTGCGAGGGCAAAAACAGGCAGATCCGCAGGATGTGCGAGCAGTTCGGCCTGCAGGTCAAGCTTCTCAAGCGGGAACGAATCGGCGATCTGCGCTTCGGAAAGCTGAAAGCGGCGAGTACAGGTTTTTGAAGAGGATGAAATCCGCTATCTGAAACAGATGTGCGGATTGGAATAAAATATGGATACTGGGAGGTTTTGAAATGGAACCCATGAAAAATTGGCCAAAGGAAAGGCTTGCCGAAAGTGCGCGCGAGCTTGCGCAGGAATATGAGGAGTTTCAAAAGCGGGGCCTGAAGCTGAACATGTCGCGCGGCGTCCCCGGCACGGAACAGCTGGACATGTGCGAGGGGATTCTCACGGTCCTGCAGACCAATGAGGACTGCATGTGCGGCGGCGTCGATACCCGCAACTACGGCGGGCTGGACGGCCTGCCCGGCGCAAAGAAGCTCTTTGCAGACATTCTGCGCCTGCAGCCGGAGAATATCATCGTCGGCGGCAATTCCTCGCTGAACCTGATGTACGACGCGGTCGCCCGCGCCATGACGCATGGCGTGGTAGGCTCCGAGAAGCCCTGGTGCGAGTGCCCGGGCCGCAAGTTCCTCTGCCCTGTGCCCGGCTATGACCGCCACTTCGCGGTGACAGAGCACTTTGGTTTTGAAATGATTAATATACCAATGGACGAGAACGGGCCGGACATGGACATGGTGGAGCGCCTTGTGGCGGCTGATGCGGATATCAAAGGTATCTGGTGCGTACCGAAATATTCGAATCCTTCCGGCATCGTCTATTCCGACGAGACCATCCGCCGCCTGGCCAGCTTAAAGCCCGCCGCGCCGGACTTCCGGATTTTTACGACAATGCGTATGTCGTACACCATCTCACGGACGAGCGGATTGAAATCGCCAATATTTTCGACTATGCCAGGGAGGCCGGGAACGAGAACATCGTATTTGAATTTGCCTCCACATCGAAATTCTGCTTCCCCGGCGCGGGCATCTCCTGCATCGCGGCAAGCCTGGAGAACGTCGGGCTGATCAAGGCGCAGATGTTCTATCAGACCATCGGTCCCGACAAGCTCAACCAGCTGCGCCACATCCGCTTCTTCGAGAATCTGGAAGCCGTGCACAGCCATATGCAGAAGCAGGCGGCCATCCTCAAACCGAAATTCGACGCCGTGCTCAGCGCGCGTTGAACAACGAACTGCACGGCCTGGGCATTGGAAGCTGGACCGAACCGAAGGGGGGTACTTTGTCTCCTTTAATACCATGCCGGGCTGCGCCAAGCGCACCGTTCAGCTCATGAAAGAGGCCGGCGTAATCATGACCTCCGCCGGCGCGACCTATCCGTACCAGAACGACCCGGAGGACAAGAACATCCGCATCGCGCCCTCTTTCCCGCCGGTGAGCGAGCTGCAGACGGCCATGCACCTGTTCTGCCTGTGCGTCAAGCGCGCGGCGATCGAAAAAACTGATGAAGGACTGATAAACTATGAGAGACGGTTACCAAAGCCCCGCTGAGCACCCGGTATGCGAGCGAGCAGATGCAGTATCTGTTTTCGGACGACTGCAAATTCCGCACCTGGGGCCGGCTGTGGGTTGCACTGGCGGAGGCGGAGCAGCAGCTCGGCCTGCCGATTGCAGACGAGCAGATTGCCCAGATGCGCGAAAATATCGAGAATATCGACTATGAGGTCGCCGCGGCGCGCGAGCGCCAGGTGCGCCACGACGTCATGGCGCATGTGTACGCATACGGCGAGGTGTGTCCCAAGGCAAAGGGGATCATCCACCTCGGCGCAACGTCCTGCTATGTCGGCGACAATACCGACGTAATCGTCATGCGCGAAGGGCTGCGCCTCATTCGGACGAAGCTGCTCACCGTCATGGATAAGCTGGCCTCTTTCGCGCTGCAGTACAAGGATCTGCCCTGCCTTGCCTACACCCATTTCCAGCCCGCGCAGCTCACCACGGTCGGCAAGCGCGCCGCGCTGTGGCTCAACGAGCTGCTCATCGACTTTGAAGAGCTGGAGCACAGAATCGATTCTCTGCAGCTGCTCGGGTCCAAAGGTACAACCGGAACCCAGGCTTCTTTTATGGAGCTCTTTGACGGGGACGCGGAAAAGGTAAAGCGGCTCGACGCGCTGATCGCGGAAAAGATGGGATTTTCCGGCACGGTGCCCGTGTCGGGGGCAGACCTATTCCCGCAAGGTGGACGCCTACGTGCTGGGCGTCCTGAGCGGAATCGCGCAGAGCGCTTCCAAATTTGCCAACGATATGCGCCTGCTCGCCGGCCTGAAGGAGATCGAGGAACCGTTTGAAAAGAACCAGATCGGTTCCTCCGCTATGCCCTATAAGCGCAATCCCATGCGCTGTGAGCGAATCTGCGCGCTGGCGCGGTATGTGATCCAGGCGGCGGTCAATCCCGCCGTGACCGCTTCGGTGCAGTGGTTTGAGCGCACTCTGGACGACTCCGCAAATAAGCGGATCGCTGTGGCCGAAGCGTTTCTCGCCGTGGACGCGATTCTCAATATCTACATCAACGTCGCGGATGGAATCGTCGTGTATCCGAAGGTGATCGCCCAGCGCGTCAAAAACGAGCTGCCGTTTATGGCGAGCGAAAATATTATGATGCAGGCCGTAAAACGCGGCGGCGACCGGCAGCAACTGCACGAAAAAGATCCGGGCGCACGCAATGGAGGCCGCGCGCCAGGTCAAACAGCTGGGGCTGGAAAACGACCTGATCAGCAGAATTGCGGCGGATTCCTCGTTCGGCCTGTCCCGCCAGGAAATTGAGGCTATTCTTACGCCGGAGCAGTATACGGGGCGCGCCCCGGAGCAGACGGAGGAGTTTGTCCGCGGCCAGATTCAGCCGTTGCTGGAGGCCAACGCGTCGGTCCTCGGCGTGAAGCCCGAACTGTTCGTATAAGCCCGCCCGGCACTACACGCCGCCGGCATGCAAAAAGGGGAGGAAGCCCGTATGAGACTCGGAATATCCACTGCGAGCTTCTATCCGGAATTAATAGAATCGGCCGTCAAGCGCAGCGCCGCTCTTGGCTTTCGGGTTCTCGAAGTGTTCGTGAACTCGGAGGTGGAGAGCGGCGCGGATTTTGGAAAGCGCACGGGCGACCTTGCGCGGGAGTACGGGATGGAAATCGTCGCCTACCATCCGTATACCTCCTTTGCCGAATCGTTCTATTTCTTTTTCCGAATACGGCCGCAGGACCGACGAGAGCGTCGAGCTGTATAAAAATACTTTCATACCGCATCGGTGATGGGCGCGCGCGTTTTCAATTTCCACGGCGCGCTGGCAAGGCTTCCGGTAGACGTGGACCGCTACTGCGAGGTGTACCGCCGTCTGTACCTCGCCGCGGCGGAGGAGGGACTGGTGTTTTCGCAGGAAAACGTGTACAACTATCAGTCCGGAACGCTGGAGTTTATCCGCCAAATGCGCGCGCGGCTGGGGAGACGGCGTGGCGTTTACGCTGGACGTAAAACAGGCCAACCGCCTCGGGATTGCGCCCGCCGATATGCTGGACGCCATGGGCGACCGGCTGGTGCATCTGCATCTGAGCGACTTTACCGCGGCGGACGACTGCCTGCTTCCGGGCGCCGGTTGCTTTGATTACCGGACTTTTTCTCGGCCGGCTGGACCGGGACGGCGATCAGAACTGCGTGATCGAGGTATACAGGCACAGCTACCAAGAGGAGACGGAGATACTGAGGCCAAAGACGCGCTTCTGCGCTATGGCTTCTTTTCATTGTGAAAAAAAAATTTTCAGCAGGTTTCATTCGACAAAAAAATCCGTCATAAAATGGCCTGCTGCAACGTTTTTGAATAATTTACACAAGTAGATTGCTGAATTTGTCGAAAATTTGGGCTTTACAAATCACAAGAATGCGTTATACTTAAGACAACCCCCTAAAAATTTCATATTGAAGAGGTGTTTGCAAAATGGTTTTGGAAACGCGACATCAGAGGAAAACACTCTTTGCGACAAAGACTGTTTCCGAGGGGGATTTCAGCATTCGTTACTACTTGACCCGCAAGTATGCGGAGGGCCGGCTTGTCACAGGCGTGAAGCTGATAAAAGAACAGAATGGCGAACTGGAGACAGCCGAAGCGTCCGACATTTTTTCATCCGAAGCAAAGACTCTCGAATTCCTGGACTGTTTGTCAAACGGCTCGTCACGCCGATGACGCTGATGGTCATTGTAGACGATTACCTTGGAGAAATAAGCTAAAGCTTTTCACATTCAAAGAAGGACGAAAAGTTCTTCTTTGATTTTTTTTTTTTATGGTAAAATACAGTAAACACAACAAGGGAGGGATCCCGGATGAGATGTCCGTTTTGCGGATATGAAGAGAGCAAGGTCGTGAATTCCAGGCCGACTGACGACGGCGAGCGGATTCGCCGGCGCAGGGGAATGCCTGCAATGCCAGAAACGGTTTACCACGTATGAGGTGATGGAAACGCTGCCCATCATCGTCGTGAAGAAGGACGGGTCGCGGCAGGCGTTCGACCGGGACAAGCTGCTGCGCGGCCTGCTGCGCGCCTGTGAAAAGCGCCCGGTATCGCTCGTGGATCTGGAGCGGGCCGCCAGTGAAATAGAATACGCCATATCGAACGATATGAGCCAGGAAGTCCGGGTGAAAAGATCGGCGAACTGGCGATGGAAAAGCTCCGCGAGCTCGACGAGGTCGCCTATGTCCGGTTTGCGTCGGTATACCGACAGTTTCGGGATATTGACACGTTCATGGATGCGCTGCGCAAGCTGCAGGCCGAAAAGTGATGCGCCGGACGATCGACCTGCATGTGCATTCCGATTGTTCCGACGGGACGGACGCTCCCGAAAGCGCTGCCGCGGCTTGCGGCTGCGCAGGGAATTGCCGCGTTCGCACTGACGGATCATGATACGACGGCGGGCCTGAAACGGGCGCGGGCCGCCTGCGCCGGGTATCCCGGCGTTTTATTCGTGCCCGGCGTGGAGCTGTCTGCGAATCATCCCGGCCGGATGCATATACTCGGTTTATTTATCCGGGAGACGGCGGAGCTTACTGCTTTTTGCACGGGCTGGAGCAGGCGCGGCGCACGCGCGGCAGGAAGATTGCCGCTGCGCTGGAGAGTCAAGGTATTCAGCTTGACAGCTCGCTGCTGCCCAATTTGGACAGGGTGAGCGTTACAAGGGCGCACTTTGCGCGGGCGCTTGTGGATATGGGCGTGTGCGCGGGCATGGACGATGCGTTTGGCCGCTACCTGTCCAAGGGCCGGCCGGCGTATATCCGCAGGCCCGCCCGGAACCCGGGGCCTGTATTGCAATGATTCATCAAGCCGGCGGTATGGCGGTGCTTGCGCACCCACACACGGTGAAACTGCCGGAAGGCGGGGAGCCTGGAAAGCCTGCTCGGCGGCCTGTGCGAACAGGGACTGGACGGGATGGAGTGCTACTATCCGGGGTATGACGCGTCGCATACGCGCCGCCTGCTCGGCCTGTGCGGCAGAATCGGGCTGTATTGTGTGTCCGGCGGATCGGACTATCACGGCGCAAACAAGCCGAACAGGATGGGCCTGACGGGCGCGGGGCGCGTTCCGTTTGCATTTATGAGGCGTTGCTGCAAAAAACGAAGGGAATGAAAAAATGCAATGATTATTTTCAAGACGCCGTTAAAAAGCTATGATGGCAGAAAAACGCGATCGACCATGTCAGCCTTGAAATCAGGGACGGCGAAATATTCGGTTTTCTCGGCCGCAACGGCGCGGGGAAAACCACGGCGATCCATATGATGACGGGGATTATACCGATCACCTCCGGCTCCATTCAGATCAACGGGTTCGACGTGGAAAAGGACGACCTTTCCGCCAAGCGGCAGATCGGGTATGTGTCGGACGACCCCAATGTATTTCTGCGCCTGAAGGGGATAGAATACCTGAACTTTGTCGCGGATATGTACGAGGTGCCGTCGGACCTGCGCACGCAGCGGATTGAAAAGCTTGCCGGACAGATGGATATCGACGCGCTCGAGGCAAAGATTCAGAGCTATTCCCACGGCATGCGTCAGAAAATCGTAGTCGTAGGCTCGCTGCTGCACGATCCTGCCGTCTGGATTCTCGATGAACCTATGACGGGGGCTTGACCCCAAGTCCTCTTTACGCTCAAGGAGATGATGCGCCGCCGGGCGGACAGCGGCAAAACCGTCCTGTTTTCCACCCATATCCTGGATACGGCGGAGAAGGTATGCGACCGGATCGCCGTCATCAACAGGGCAAAATCCTCTTTGCGGCACGCTGCCGGAAATGCGCGAGCATTTCCGGGCGAACGAGTCGCTGGAGCAGATGTTTTGGAGATCACGGAAGAGGGGAAGGACGTATGAAGCTGGCGAAATTGAATGCCCTCACGAAAGCTGCGGTCCGGAACATGTTCGCCGAATTCCTCTCCAAGAAGACAGGCCGCCTGCGCGTCGGCCTGCTCGTTCTGCTCGCGGTCTGCTTTTTTACCGATCGCCTTTCTGGCATGGCAGTTCTGCGCCGTGCTCTACCAGAGCCTTGCGGTTGTGGGCGCGCAGCAGGCCGTGCCGGCGATGGCCGTGGGCGTCGTCAGCCTCGTGATTTTTTCCTGAGCCTGCTCATGCTGCCCGGCAACCTCTACTATTCAAACGATATCAAGCCGATTCTGGCCTATCCGGTCCGGTGCGCGGAGCTGCTCTCCTCCCGGTTTCTGCCGGCGCTGCTGTATGAATACATGTTCAGCGCCTTTGTGCTGATCCCGCCTTTGTGAGTTTCGGCGTGGCCTCCGGCGCCGGCGTTCTCTACTACGCCGTGGCCGCGGTCGTATTTCTGTTTACGCCTATTCTTCCGCTGGTGGCGTCCGGCATTCTCGTTATGCTGATGATGCGCTTTACGTCGCTGTTCCGGAACAGGGATCTGCTGACCAAGGTCGGCAGCCTGCTGCTGCTGGCGGCCGTATTGTTTTTCAACTTCAAGATGTCCGGCGCCGGAGGCGATTTCGCACTGGACCCGGGCCAGGCGCTGAATATTGCGGAAGCTGTGACTTCCAGCGTGAACCGCATCTTCTTCACGGCGCCCATCGCCGGCCTTGCCATGACCGGCGCGAGCGCGCTGTCCATGCTTGGCGGGCGCTTCTGTTTGTGGCGGTGAGCGCCGCAGGATATGCTCTGTTTTTGCTCTGCGGGGAGAAGCTGTACCGCGCCGGGCTGCTGGGGCTGGACAACACTTCCGCCAAACGCGTGAAGATGGAGTCCGGCGCGCTGCGCCGCTCTGGCCCGCAGGCAGAATCCGGCTGTTGCGATTGCGAAGAAGGATTTCAGGATTGCTGCGCAGCCCGGTGTTCTTTATGAACAATCTTGTCGCCTGCTTCCCTCATGCCGCTGATTCTGCTGTTTCCCATTCTGCTGCAGTATGAAGAGATGTCTCTGCTGTTTGCACAGCTTGGCCTTTCCGGCATGACGCCGGATTCCCCGTCGGCGTCCGTCGTGCTCATAGCGGGCCTGGGCCTTGCCGCGTTTGTCATTGCGACAAACGGCATTTCCGCCTCCGCCATCTCCCGGGACGGTTCCAACTATATATACAGCCATTTCGTGCCCGTCAGGACGGGCATTTGCTTTGGGCAAGCTTCTGCCCGGCCTTGCGGTGAGCTTTCTTTCCGCAGCGCTTACACTGGGCGTCGCCTTTGCCGTGACCGGTCTGTCCTGGCCTTTGTACCGTATCTGCTGGCGGATCTTATCCTGATTGTGCTGTGTATCAATCTGTTCGTGTGCCTGGACTCCCGTTACCCCAAAGTGGACTGGCAGGAGGAGGCAAAGGCTGTCAAGCAGAATTTCAACGTGATGCTGGAACTGCTTGCCTCCATAGCCCTCATTGCAGTCTCGGCTCTGCTGTATATGCTGGCGCGCAATTTTTATCTCTGTTTCGGCCTGTTCAGCCGTGTTGATCGTGCTGTCCGCCCTGCTCCTGCTCTACCTGTTCCGCACGGTCAAAAAGAACCTTTTCCGCGCATAGCCTTTCTGAAAGTTTTATAATATATACATTTTTGCCGCTTGAATTAAGGATATAATATATGCTATAAATAGCTGTAAAGCAACAGCAGAGAGGAGATGGGCACATGAAAAGAAAAAATGTTATGGCTTGTAGGTATCGTATCCGCAATCGGCGCGTTTGTCGGCGTAAGCCTTGCCGTGTACAAGTACTTTGAAAAGAACGGAACGTGCTCTTTTCTGAAGTCGTTTGGGAAAAAGGACGAGTGCCAGGTCTGCGGCGGCGCGGATGACAGCCGTTATATGGAGGAAATACCGCTGGACGAATGAGCTCGGTCACTGTGTGAGCATGAGCGGCATGATACACGCGCTCATTTTTTTTGTTACTGATTTGTAATTAATAGTTGTAATCAGAATATGAATGTGGTATAATGGCAAAAAGCGATAGAGAATATCGCTTTGTTTTGCTAAGCGGCTAAATAGGTTTGTTTTTATGCCATTTTCCGCTTGTGCAAGCCGGGCGAAAAAGTGGTTTTTTGCCCATTTCGGAATAAACAATAGAGGGTGAATGGATGGTATCATTTAAAGGCGGAATCCATCCGCCAACCAGTAAAGAGATGACAAAAGCGCGGCCCATCGAGCACATAGAAGAAGAGCCGCAATATCGTGATACCCATGCTGCAGCATATCGGCGCGCCCTGTGAACCGCTGGTCAAGCGCGGCGACTATGTCCACATGGGCCAGGTCGTCGGCGATACCGACAGCTATGTTTCAGCGCCGGTACACGCATCCATATCCGGAAAGGTGATCGACGTGGCGCCGCGCTGGCATCCCGGCGGGGACCGCGTGATGTCGGTCGTCATAGAGAACGACTATCTGGACGCCGCCATTCCGACAAAGCGCAGCATATCAAGAATCCCGACAAAATGACGCCGGAGGAAATTCTGGCTTTTACGCGCGAAGCGGGTCTTGTCGGGATGGGCGGCGCTGGTTTCCCAACGCATGTCAAGCTGAAAACCGCTATGGATAAGCGGGTGGATAAGCTGATTATCAACGGCGCGGAGTGCGAGCCGGTCATCGCGGCGGACGAACGCGCGATGATTGAGTACCCCAAATTCATCGTCGGCGGAATCCGTATGCTGATGAAGGCGCTGGGCCTGTCCACCGCGTACATAGGCATTGAAAACAACAAAGGGCATGCCATTTCGACCATGCGCATTATCGGCGAACCCTACGGGATTCATACCGTGGTTCTGAAACCAAATACCCGCAGGGCTCTGAAAAGCAGTTGATCAACGCGGTGACCCGGCGCGAGGTCAAGGCCGGCGGTCTGCCGATGGACGTGGGCTGCGCCGTGTTCAACGTGGACACCGCCGCGTCCCTCTACCGCGCCGCCGTGACCGGCCTGCCGCTGATTAAGCGGATTGTAACGGTATCCGGCCCGGCGGTCAAGGTGAGCAAAAAACGCGCTTACCCGCATCGGAACGCCCATGCAGTACATGTTTGAAACCGCGGGCGGGTTTGTGATGCCGCCGGAGAAGCTCATTATGGGCGGCCCGATGATGGGCGTGGCGCAGCACACGCTGGAGGCGCCGGTCATCAAACAGACGAGCGGCCTGCTCGCCTATGGGAAGAACTATGCGACGTATGTCGAGGATGCGGAGTGTATCCGCTGCGGCCGCTGCCTGCGCGGCTGCCCCATGCGCCTTATGCCGAACTACATCGGCATGTACACAAAAAAGGAGATGTACGAAGAAGCGGAAAAACTGAATGTGCTCGACTGTATGGAGTGCGGCTCCTGCTCGTTCTCATGTCCCGCGCGCATTCCACTGGTACAGCCATGCGCATGGCGAAATTTAAAGTGCAGACAAGCAAAAAAAGAGGGAGGAGAAGTAACAATGGAAGAAAAGCTGCTGGTTACCTCATCCCCGCATATACGTTCCAACGACACCACGCGCTCCATCATGCTTTCCGTGCTGATCGCGCTTGCGCCGGCGTCCATTTATTCGGTCGTCATCTTCGGCTTCCCGCGCCATGATGATTATTATCATCGGCACGCTGTCGAGCGTCGGCGCCGAGGCGCTGTACAATGTGATGATCAAGCACAAGCAGACGGTGTCCGACCTTTCCGCGGCGGTCTCAGGCCTGCTGCTTTCGCTCACGCTGCCGCCGACCGTGCCCCTGTGGCTGCCGGTCATCGGCGCCCTGTTCGCCATGATTATCGTCAAGGGACTGTTCGGCGGTCTCGGCCAGAATTTTATGAACCCGGCCCTTGCCGCGCGCTGCTTCCTGTTTATCTCCTGGCCGCAGCACATGGCGGTTTGGCTCAAGCCCTTTGAATACAGCACCAGTGCCGCTCTTTTTCCAATGTCGATACCCAGGCGATCATCACAAGCGTAACGCCCCTGAAGGCGCTGAAGGACATGACCTTTAATTACAGCGGCCTTGCCGACCTGTTCTGGGGGCAACATCGGCGGCTGTATCGGCGAAACGTCGGCAGTCCTCCTGCTGCTGGGCGGGCTGTACCTGCTCATCCGCAAGGTGATCAACTGGCGGATTCCTGTGTTTTATATCGGCGTGATGGCCGTGCTGTGCTATCTGTTCCCAACGTCCGGCCTGCCCGTGCAGTACATGCTCGCGCAGCTGCTCTCCGGCGGCCTGCTGATCGGCGCGATCTTTATGGCGACCGACTACGCAACCGCCCCCGTGACCCGGATGGGGCAGATCATATACGCAATCGGCTGCGCCTGCTCACCTTTGTCATGCGCAGGTTCTCCGGGTATCGAAGGCGTATCGTTCGCCATCCTTATCATGAACGCCTTTACCTGGCTGATCGATAAGAAAACGAAACCCAGAAGATTCGGGAAAGGGGTGCCTTCTATGTCAAACGAGCAAAAAGAAGAACACGTCGCAGAGCCGTCGGCCGCGCCAGTCGTCGACGCAGAAGAGTAAGGACGGATCTGACAAAAAGCGCAGCCATTCAAGCCGAGGGTGGAGTGGAAGCTGCATCCCTAGCCGAGGAAAAGGACCTTGCGTCCAATATCCTTAAAAATACGGATATGGACATAGACCTGGACGAAATCAACCTCCTGCTTCGCAGCGTCGATAAGCAGACGCCGGCCGAGCCGGCGGCGGACCGCCCGGCGGAGGCCGCGCCCGAGCCCCGAGCGGCGGCGGGGCGGAAGATCGAATGAAGCGGACGGCGTGCCGGAACAGCCGGCTGCGCCGCAGCCGGAGGAAACGCCGGCGCAGGATACCGATCCCGCCAAGGAGGCCGCTGTTCCCGCCAAGGAGGCCGCCGTTCCCGCAAAGCCGCAGGCCGGTTTCCCGGCCGTGCCGTTGCCGCGGAAGCGGACCGCGCGCCGTTTGAAGGTCGTCCATGCCCCGAAGAAAAAAGGAATCGTCGTCATCCTATAAAGCCGCGGCCGAGCGCAAGCTGGAAAAAGGCGGCTGGCAGTCCAATATGTTTGTGCTTGCGCTCATTCTGATGCTGATTTGCAGTATTGTCGCCGGCGCGCTCGCGGTCATCAATGCCAACACCAAGGAACTGATTCAAAAATACGAAGAGGAGACCCGCGTCGCTGCCCTGCTGCAGGCGATTTTCCCCGCGGCCGAAGATTTTGAGGACGTTACGGAAATGATAGCCGGGCAGGCGGATACGGAGCGGATACTCGCAGTTTATAAAGCGTATGCGGGCGGCCAGCTTCTCGGCTACTGCGTGGATTTGGAGACAAACGGATTCAGCAGCAGTACGCCGATTGAACTGATGGTCGGTTCCAGTCCCATGAACAAGGTCACGGCAATCTCCGTTGTCAACCATGGCGAAACTCCGGGCATCGGCGCCGCAGTTCTGGAGAAGAACCCGGAGTTCATGGCGCAGTTTGTGGACAGTGAACGTCCGATTTCCTTTACCCGCAGATCACGGCTGTCAGCGGCGCGACGATAACGTCCAACGCAGTCGTATCCGGCTTGAATGACGCGCTGAGAGCCGTAGACCTGGTGCGGGTTGCGGAAGCGGACGCACAGAGCGGAGGTGGAGCCAATGGATGAGAAAAAGAATAAAACGCTGGCGAAAATCGGGCGGATCTTTCGCGACGGCCTGATTACCCAGAACCCGGTTTTGATCCAGCTGCTGGGCATGTGTTCGGTGCTCGCCATATCGACTTCGGTGCAGAACGGTCTCGGCATGGGCCTTGCAGTGACATTTGTCCTGACCGGCTCCAATATCGTGATCTCGCTGATCCGCTCGGCAATTCCCAACAAGATCAGGATCGCGTCGTTTGTCGTCGTTATCTCCGGCTTTGTTACGGCAATCGACCTGATTATCAAGGCATATCTTCCGTCGCTGTCCAAGTCGCTGGGCATCTTTATCCCGCTGATCGTCGTCAACTGTATCATCCTCGCCCGCGCGGAGAGCTTCGCCTCGAAAAACAATCCGTTTTTGTCGGCGCTCGACGGGATTTCCATGGGCCTTGGATACACAATAGTCATTGTGATTATGTCCGCGATCCGCGAGATTTTGGGCTTTGGCACGATTTTGGGCTATGATATTACGAAATTCATACCGTTTGAGCCTGCGCTGATGATGGTCCTGCCGCCGGGCGGGTTCCTGATTCTCGGGCTGCTGATCGCCCTTGTGCAGAAAATTACGCAGAAGGGGGACGCTAAATAATGCTGCAGACGTATTTATCCGTAGCCATCTATACAATTTTTATAGAAAACTATGTGCTGGTGCAGTTCCTTGGCATCTGCCCGTTTATGGGCGTTTCCAAAAGACTGAAACCGCCGTCGGGATGAGTATGGCCGTTATCTTTACCATGACGCTTTCTTCAGCGGCTACCTGGGCGGCAAACAAGTTTATCCTCATCCCGTATGAGCTGGAATATCTGCAAACAATAACGTTTATTCTCATCATCGCCACGCTGGTACAGTTTATAGAGCTGTTCTTGAAAAAGTCCATGCCGGCCCTGTATAAGGCGCTGGGAATCTATCTGCCGCTGATTACGACCAACTGCGCGGTGCTCGGTTCCGCCATTCTTGGTATCCAGCGCCAGTATGACTTCCTGCTCGCCACGTTTTACGGGTTTACAGCCGGGCTTTCGTTCATGTTTGCCATCGTCCTGTTCTCCGGGATCCGGGAGCGGATTGAACTGTGTAATATTCCCAAACCCTTCCGGGGGCTTCCCAATCGCACTGATCGCGGCGTCGCTGCTGTCCATTGCGTTTACGGGCTTTCCGGGTTGAAAATCTTTTGATGAAGGGGAGTAAAACAGATGAGTGAAACGGTTGTATTGGTTTTACGAGCTTTCATTCCGCTTGGAATCATGGGGCTTGTGTTCGGCGGTCTGCTGGGCTTTGCCGGCAAGATCTTTGCCGTAGAACAGGACCCCCGGATTGCGGATGTCATGAACGCGCTGCCGGGCGCCAACTGCGGCGCCTGCGGATATGCCGGCTGTTCCGCATTTGCAGAGGCGGTTGTAGCGGGTACTGCCCCCGCCAACGGCTGCGCTGTCTCCAATGACGCGACAGCGCAGGAAATTGCGAGGATTGTCGGAGTGGAGACGGGCAGCGTCAATAAAATGCGCGCGCAGGTCATGTGCTCGGGCACGGCGGACAAAGCCCGGAAGAAGTTTAATTATTACGGCATTATGGACTGCGTTTCCGTCACCAAGATCGGCGGCGGCGACAAGGAATGCCCGTACGGCTGCGTCGGGTATGGCACCTGCGTAAAGGTGTGCCCGTTTAATGCGATCCGGATAGAGGACAACGTCGCCGTTGTGGACTATGAGAAATGCGTAGGCTGCGGCCTTTGTGAAAAGGCCTGCCCGAAGCATATCATTCGCCTGGTTCCATATGCGAGCGAATACTGGGTCGGCTGCGTATCCAGGACAAGGGCCCCATGGTGCGGTCCTACTGCTCCATCGGCTGCATCGGCTGCGGGATTTGTGAGAAAAACTGTCCCACCGGCGCTATTAAGCTGGAAAACTCGATCGCGAAGATTGATTATGATCTTTGTATTCAATGCGGCACCTGCTTTGAAAAGTGCCCGCGCAGTACGATTCTGTTTGGAATTCGTCCCGGAGACGCAGGCGATTTCGGCTAGTCCGCCCGCAGAAGGGCTGACCGCGCGCATGACGCAAAGAAAAGGGGAACGGCGTTTGCCGTTCCCTTTATACATTGCCTCCGTATTGCAGGCACAGCTCTTGAAAATTTCCGCATGCCGCTTTTCATCCTGTATTATGCGCCTTAAGTTCTCTGCAATATTCCGGTCCTGTATCATGCCGCACTGGTATTCATATTTGCGGATTGCGGCCTGTTCGCTTTCAACGGCGTCGGACAGGATGACGGGCAGGTTGCGGGAATACACGTTATAGCCAGGCGTCCAGTATACCTTTCTCCGGCCCCGCTGCGTCCACAGCCGCGGGTTTTCCCCAAGCTGCATTGCAAACTGTGTGAAAAATCTCCAAATGCCGCTGCTCTACGGCCTGGATTTCACGGAATACAGCGGCGACGGCCGGTTCCTCCGCCGCCAGGCTGTTGTACATATACAGGCTGACAGACGACATTTCGAATTCCCGCCGCCGATATTGTCGAGCATTATGCGGGCATACTGCATATTCGGTCCTTCTGCATGAACGGCGGGGTAGGGGTATGTAAATGAATATCAAGCTGAGTCTGCTGCATGGATCGCACCTTCCTTTACTATAATCGGACACGCTATAGTATATGGAAGGAAACGCGCAGACAGAACCGCGATGTATAAAATTCATGCGGGAAATGCGTACAAAAGGCTCTCCCGGGCCGCAGCGCCGGTCCAGGGGGCGGATTTACATACCATTGCTGACTTCGGTAAAAAGAACGGCACCGCCGTTCTTTTTATTTCCGTTATCCGCCAGATACGCTTTGCGTATGTCATCGCTTGCAGCCAGCTCCGCGCCGGTGCCGGTCAGGGTCACGCGGCCAGATTCCAGTACATATGCCCGGTTCGATATCTTCAGGGCTTTCTCTGCGTTTTGCTCCACGAGAAGGATTGTCGTCCCCATTTTGTGCAGCTCCTGGATAATCTCAAAAATCTGGTCGATCAGAATGGGCGCCAGGCCCATGGACGGTTCGTCCAGCATAAGCAGCTTCGGATGCGACATAAGCGCGCGGCCCATCGCCAGCATCTGCAGTTCGCCGCCGGAAAGCGTGCCTCCGATCTGGTTCTGGCGCTCTTTGAGCCGGGGGAATTTTTCAAATACAAGCTCCAGTGACTGCGGGTCTATTTTATTCTGCGTAAAGGCGCCCATGCGCAGATTGTCCATCACCGTCATATTGAGAAAAATACGCCGGCCCTCCGGCACCTGTGCAAGCCCGAGCGATACAAGCTTGTGCGCCTCCGTTTTCCTATGTCCTTTCCATCAAAGGAAATGGATCCGGTTCTGGGCGAAGCAGGCCGGATATCGTTTTCAGGCACGTGGATTTTCCCGCGCCGTTCACGCCGATGAGCGAAACAATTTCGCCTTTCTGCACGCTGAACGAAACGTCTTTTATCGCATGGATATTGCCGTAGTATACGTTAATATTGTCCACAGTGAGAATGGTTTCCATCATGCGCCCTCCTTATCCCGTCTGCCCAGGTACGCTTCAATCACGGCAGGGTCCGACTTAATCGTGTCAGGAGAACCCTTTGCAATCACCTTGCCGTAGTTGAGGACACAGATGCCTTCGCAAACATTCATCACAAAGGCTCATGTCGTGCTCAATCAGCATAATGGCAATCTGAAAATCATCCCGGATTTTCCGTATGGTTTCCATGAGTTCTGCGGTCTCGGTCGGGTTCATGCCGGCGGCCGGCTCGTCCAGGAGAATAATGCCCGGATTCGTGGCCAGCGCGCGTGCGATTTCCAGCCGGCGCTGCGCGCCGTAGGGGAGGGAACCGGCTTTGCTGGACGCCAGGTCTGCCATATTGAACACATCCAGAAGTTCCAGCGCCCGGTTGTTGGCGGCCCGCTCGCTTTTGTAATAGGCGGGCCCGCGGAAGATGGAGGCGAAAAACGACTGGCGGATGTTGTTGTGGAGTCCGACTTTCACATTGTCGATTACAGACATATTGGAAAACAGCCGGATATTCTGGAACGTCCGCGCAATCCCCATCCGGTTCAGCTGCGCCGTCGTTTTACCCTTTTGTGTCCACGCCGTCGAGGAGTATAGCGCCGCGGGTGGGCTGATACACGTTGGTCAGCATGTTGAACACAGTCGTCTTACCCGCGCCGTTGGGGCCGAGCAGCCCGGCGATCTCCGTGCGTCCGATCGTCAGCGTGAAATCGTCTACCGCGGTCAGCCCGCCGAAATCGATGCCCAGATGCCGGACATCCAGAATCGGCCGCTTGCCCAGATCGCGCCTTGGAATGAGCGAGTCGCTGGGAACAGAAACGAGTTTTGACATATCGTCCATTAGTCAGCGGCCTCCTTTTTTCTGAAGATGGAACAGTTTTCTGAAAAACCCGCAATGGATTTTTTGCGGACACGACCCAGCCGTGCAGCTTCGGGCTTGCATTGAAGAGCATCATGCCGATCAAAACAACGGCGTATATCAGCATGCGGTAATCCTGCAGGAACCGCAGCCATTCGGGGAGAATCGTCAGCACCACGGCGGCGATGATGGAGCCAGTGTGGAGCCCATGCCGCCCAGCACGACGAACACGAGAATATTGATACTCATTGCATAGCCGAAATTGGAGGCCGACGCCTGGAACTGACCGATGGACTGCGTGAAGAGCACCCCGGCAATGCCTGCAAAGAATGCGGAGAGGACAATGGTAAGCAGCTTATATCGGTTGGTGCTGATACCGCAGGATTCCGCCGCGATCACATTGTCGCGTATGGATTTGACCGCGCGTCCGGCTTTGGAGTGGATAAAGTTGAAGCAGAGCAGAACAATCACTGCCGTAATCAGGAACGCGGCGATGAAGCCAACGGATTTCGGGTCCATTTTCCCACGCCCTGTATGCCGCGCGAACCGTTTACAATATATTCCGCATCCGCTTCCAAACCCTCGATCGCCGTGCCGCCCAGGCGGAAATGAAGGCCGTTGGAGTCATAGGCAACGCGTACAACGCTGCACACGTTCCACATAATCTCGCCGAACGCAAGCGTAACGATTGCAAGATAGTCCCCGTGGAGCCGCAATACGGGAATGCCGACGATGAAACCGAACAGTGCGGCGGCCAGTCCGCCTGCCGCAAACGCAAGCACAAGCCGCAGCCAGTCCGGGCAACCGGGGGAAATAACGGCCAGGCATTTGCTGACAAACGCGCCCATAAAAGCGCCCGCACACATGAATCCGGCATGTCCCAGGGATAGATCGCCCAGGATTCCTACCGTCAGATTCAGGAAACAGCCAGTATGATATTGTAGCACAGGGAAGCAGCAGGCCCCGCAACTGGCTCGACAGCCCGCCGGTATACACCAGCGTCTGCAAAACGGCAAAGGCGATTGCCATGCCTAGAATGGTAAACCACTTTTTGCTGGATGAGGAACGGACATGTGAAAACAATGCTTTTTTCTGCATCTGCGTTACCTCACACTTTCTCCGTTATCTTCTTGCCGAGAAGCCCTGTCGGCTTGATCAGAAGAATAACGATCAGGATAATGAATACGACGGCGTCTGAAAGCGCCGTGAGCTGCAGGTCCGCGAACAGCGATTTGCTGAACTGTTCAATAATCCCCAAAAAGAGCCCGCCGATCATTGCGCCGGGTATGGAACCGATCCCGCCGAACACCGCGGCGGTAAAGGCCTTGATACCGGGCATGGAGCCGCTGTACGCGCCGATTTGGCCGTATGTACCCAGGAACAGAAACCCGGCGATTCCCGCAAGCGCGGACCCAATGGCGAATGTCAGCGAAATGGTACCGTTGACATTGATGCCCATAAGCTGCGCGGCGTCTTTGTCGGAAGACACGGCGACCATGGCTTTTCCGTGCTTTGAATACTTGATGAACAGGGTGAGGGAGACCATGATAACGACGGTGAAAAGCACGTTGACAATCGTGGATCCCTGCACGGCGAACGTCTCCGTAATCTGCCATTTGAAATCAAGCGCGGCAATGGTGTACGATTTGTTTTCTGAACCGAAGGCGAGAAGCGCCACATTCTGGAGGAAGTAGCTCACGCCGATGGCCGTAATCAGCACGGCGAGCGACGGCGCTTTCCGCAGCGGCTTATACGCCACCTTTTCGATGGTTACGCCAAGCAGCGTGCATACGGCGACCGCAACAACGGTGGCGACGATAGGGGATATGCCGGCTATATTGGACAGCAGTTCATAGGTCGCGATTCCGCCGACCATGATAATGTCGCCGTGAGAGAAATTCAGCATTTTGGCAATGACGTAAACCATGGTGTCACCCAAGGCGATCAGGGCGTACATGCTGCCCAGGCCGATTCCGCTGATAAGCGTATTGAGAAAAGCCATTATTTCACCTCAAACACTGATTTTATCCGGTAATTATACCCGGGCGGTACCGCAAAAAGAATACGGTACCGCCCGTCTTAAAATCTGTTCAGTTTTAGTCCATGGACTGGTAAGCGCCATCTACAATTTTGACAGCCTTGGCGTCCTTGTTGGGTTCGCCGTCCTCGCCCCAGGTGATCGTTCCGGTAACTCCTTCAACGGTGATCTGCGTCATAACGGCCAGAATTTCGTCGCAAAGGTCGGAAGCGGAGATGCTGGCGTCACTGATATCGGCTTTTTTCAAGCGCCGCCTTAATGGCATAGATAGCGTCGTAGCTTGCCGCTGCAAACTGGGTCGGGGGTCTCATCGTACGCGGCTTCATATGCGCTGACAAAGGCCTGGGATTTCTCGTCGCTGGCATCGGGGGCAAAGCCGGTCAGGAGCATGACGCCGTCGGCGAGGTCCGCGTCCGCATCCAGCTGTTTTACAAGTCCGTCAAGACCGTCGCAGCCGAAATACTTGAAATCATAGCCGGCTTTGGCCGCCTGCTGGATGACAAGCGCAGCCTGCTGATAATAGAAGGGGAGGTATACCAGCTCGGCGCCGCTTTCGCTGATCTTCTGCAGAGCCACGGAAAAGTCGGTATTATTGAGGAGGTGAAAGACTGCACGGAAACGATTTCCAGTCCCTTTTCCTTGGCGGTGGCGTCGAACGTCTCGTAGATCCCGGAGGAGTAAACGTCGGAACTGTCATAGATTACGGCAATCTTTTTCGCAAGGTTGTTGTCCGCGATGTACTGCGCGGAAGCATTGCCCTGGTTCGGGTCGTTGAAGCAAACGCGTACGGCGTTATCGCTGGAAATGCAGTCTTTCGCCGTAGCGGAAGGCGTGATCAGGAACATGTTGTTTGACGCCGCCTCTTCCACAACGGATACGCAGGGGATGGAAGTAACCGGGCCGAGGAAGACTTTGCAGCCGTCGTCAACGCATTTGTTGTAGGCGTTTACGCTCTTCTGCGCATCGTTTTCATCGTCCTGGAAGTTCAGCTTGAAAGTGATACCGTTGACGCCGCCCGCTTCATTGATTTCGTTAATCGCGAGTTCCGCACCGTTCTTTACGGCGATACCGTATATGGCAGTGCTGCCTGTAAGCGGCCCCGCGCCGCCGATCATCAGCTCATTGGCGCCCGACCCGGCAGTCCCGGAACCGCCGCCGCAGCCGGAGAAACAGGACAGCGTCATCAGCGCGCCCAAAACAATAGCGATCAGTCTTTTCGTCTTCATCATGTTTTACCTTCCTTTTTATGAAATATATAAATATTTATTGAACGCTGGTTATGTAAAAATAATACAGTTTTTGATATGTCAATATTGTTCAATTTTACTACATTTAAGGCGAAATTTCAATACCCCAAAGGTGCCCAGATTAAATTTTCATGAATAAATTGAATGCCGAGTCGAAAGCGGCGGTCCGTCTGGCTGGTTATCCTTGTAAAATACTACTTGCATATTTTGTGAAAGCGCGCTAAACTCTCTATATATTGATTGTGGGAGGACGGCATGAAAGAGGATTTGTTGCCCATTGGCAAGATGGCAAAACTGAACCGCGTCTCAATTTCAACTTTGCGTTTATATGATGAAAAAGGCCTGTTGAAGCCCCGATATACCGATCCTGACACCGGGTATAGATATTATGACATTTATCAAAACGCGCGTTTGGACATGATTGCGTACATGAAAGAGCTGGGGATGAGCCTTTCAGAAATTGCCGAGATTTTTCAAAAGGAAGATCTCACGCTGATCGAAGATATATTGGCGAAAAAAATGAACAGATTCATGCGCAGATCCGGCAGCTCAAGGCCCGGCACGACGCGGTGGAACGCGCGATTGTATCTATTGAACGGTATCGGAAAGCGCCCGCTACGGGGACGATGTCGCTGGAATACATCGATCAGCGCTATATATGGGGCATGCCATGCTCCTCCAATTTTACAGCAGCGATATGCGCTGCTTTGAAAAAAAGTGCTGCTGGAGTTTCATTGGGCTTTGGAAAAAAATAATTTTCAGCAGATCCACTCCTATAACATCGGTACGACTATTGCAAAAAGAAGACTTTGCAAACGACAGGTTTATAGCAAATCAGATTTTTATTTTTGCGACGCGCCATGAGCATAACGCGCATAAGACGCTGCAAATTATCGAAAGCGGAATGTACGCCTGTACATACCTTGATAATTACGACGATGAAATCGACTGCGCCAGAAAACTGAAACAATACTGCGAACAAAACCGCTATACAATCGCCGGCGATTATATCTGCGAAGTGATGACCGGGTTTAACGTCTTCAACAGCGATCACCGCAGTATGTTCCTGAAACCCAGATCCCTGTCGAGTTTCCCAAATAAATATTTGTTTTTTTCATGCTTGACTCTACTGCGGGTTGAGGGTTTATAATCTAGTTAATAATTAAAACTCCTGCAGGAAACACTATGCAGGGAATAAAGGAGGTTGTTTTATGGATAAGATCAAAGTTGTGCAGTATGGCTGCGGTAAAATGGCAAAGTACACCCTGCGGTATCTCTACGAACACGGCGCGCAAATCGTTGGCGCGATCGATGTGAATCCTGAGATCATCGGTATGGACGTCGGCGATTTCGCCGAACTCGGGGTAAAGACCGGCATCCTGATTTCCAACGATGCGGATCAGGTTCTCGACGGTGCGACGCAGACGTCGCCATCGTAACGTTGTTCAGCTTTATCGGCGATATTTACGACCATGTGGAAAAGTGCGTATCCCGCGGTATCAATGTGATCACCACCTGCGAGGAAGCCATTTATCCCTGGGTCACTTCCGCCGCGCAGATTAACCGGCTGGACGCCCTGGCAAAGGAGAACAACTGTACCATTACCGGGTCGGGAATGCAGGATATTTTCTGGATCAATATCGTCGCCATGGTTGCCAGCGGCTGCCACAAAGCTGACGAAGATCAAGGGCGCGTACAGCTATAATGTCGAGGATTATGGTCTGGCGCTGGCTGAGGCGCACGGCTGCAATTTGACAAAAGAAGAATTTGAAGCGAAAATTGCCCATCCGGCCGAGTTTGAACCGTCCTATGCCTGGAACGCCAGCGAAGCCCTCTGCAACAAACTTGGCCTTACCATTCAGTCCATCTCGCAGAAGCACGTCCCCTACATTGTGGACCATGATGTTTACAGCGCAACTCTGGGGCAGACGATAGCGGCAGGCAAATGTATCGGCATGTCCGCCGTGGTGACGATAGAAACCTTGCAGGGCATCACGATTGAGGAAGAGACGATAGGCAAGGTGTACGGACCGAAGACGGAGATATGTGCGACTGGTGGCTGACCGGAGAGCCCAATACGGAGTTCCATGTCGTAAAGCCGGCAACAGTCGAGCACACCTGCGCCACGGTTGTCAACCGCATTCCCTCCCTGCTGCTTGCGCCGGCAGGCTATGTGACTTGCGACCAGTTGGAGCCCCACTCCTATCTGACTTATCCGATGGAGTATTATTTATAATCTGTTCCTTCCATGCCCCGGAGCAGTTTGCTCCGGGGTTTTCCCTTTGTTTTGCCCTCGCAATTCCGGGGAAATGCGCGGGACGGAGAAAGCGCCGGAGAACAGGGGGCGCTGCTGCGGATGCAGACGGAATCCCCGCCCGCCGCCGGATTGGATGGAGAATGAAAAGTACAGGATGGAAAGGGAACTTGCCGTTCTGTGCTTTTATTGCGAATACAGCTTTATAATTTCCGCGGCAATTTCGCGCCGTGTGACGCAGCGGTCCATTGCCTGTTTTTCGATATACCGGTGCGCTTCGGGTTCATCCATTTTCAGTTCGCGTATCAGCAGCCATTTGGCTTTTGTTCTACGATGCGGATCTCCTCCATTTTTTCTTCTATGGAAACCGACTTTTCTCAAATTTCCTCAGCCGCTCCCTGGCGCTTTCCATCCATTGCAGGCGGTTTCCATGGCGTGTTTGGAGATGGGCCTGAAAGGGTAAATACGCCGTGCTGTGCGACTCGGTCATGAATTTCCGCGTGCAGGTCGGCGCGGACCAGGAGGGAGAACGACAGTGTTGGCGGAGTTGCAGGCGTCGATGGCGAATCGCGTGCCCGGTCCGTCGGGAAGCGGGCGTTGATAATGATATAGTCGTACGCCCGTTCAGCAAACGCCCTTTTGCCGCGCTGATACTGGATACAGTAAGAGCCGGGCTGTATTTAGCACAGGGGAGCAGGGGAGGACAAGCCGGCGTTGAAGTTCTCCGCCGCGGATGCGATCAGAACACTATACGCCCGTTCTTCCAGGTGCATTTGCCTCTCCCTCCTTTCTGGCTGTAAAAAGTCTATCTGCGGCAGTATGAATCCAAAATAGCAGCGGGCAGATGCTCTTTTATAAACGCGCTTTCCGCTGCCGCTTTACAGGCGGAACTGAAATCTGCCGGCAGGCGCTGGATGTGTTTTATTCTGGTGCCGCCGGCCTTGAAGAGATTGAAGTCAGCGGCGTCCGGCAGGGGTGAGCCTGTTGTTTATGCCGTAGATTCCGGCATAAATCATCAGGGCAAACGCCAGGTATGGGTTTGCCGCCGGGTCGGGGGAGCGCAGCTCTGCCCGGCGGTATTCGCCGGTCGCTGCCGGGACCCTGATTAACTGGGAGCGATTTTCATGCGACCAGGATATATAGGCCGGCGCCTTGCAGTTTCCCAAACGCGCAAAGGAGTTTTTTCCGTAGGGTTCAAAAACGCGGTCATATCCGCGGCTTTGTCCAGTATGCCCGCGATCATTTCACCGAGATGATCCGAACCGTCGTCCGCCTTGACCGATATATTGATGTGAAAGCCATTTCCCGGCTCGTTGGGGAGAGGCTTTGCGCTGAAGATCCGCCCACAAACCATTGCGGCGCGCCACTGTCTTTACAACGGTCTGAAAGGTCTGTGCATTGTCGGCCGCGGTCAGCGTGTCGGAATAGCGGAAGTCAATTTCATTCTGTCCGGGGCCTTCTTCGTGATGAGAGCTTTCCGGGCGTATCCCCATCTGCTCCAGAGTAAAGGCAGATTTCACGCCGGATATTTTCCCCGCCGTCTTCCGGGGCAATGTCCATATATCCGGCCCTGTCATAGGGGTTTTTCGTCGGTTCTCCGGTTTCGTCCAGTTTAAACAGATAGAACTCCTGTTCAGCGCCAAAAGAAAAAACGGTATCCGGCCCGTGCCGCATCTGCGACCGCCTGTTTCAGAATTCTTCTCGTGTCGCATGCAAAGGGCTGCCCGTCCGGATGGGAGATGAGGGTAAACATGCGTACGACCCTGCCGTGTTCGGGCCGCCACGGGAGCGGCGCCAGGTTTCAGGCTCCAGGTGCAGCAGTAAATCGGAATGCGTCTCGTCTCCAAAACCGGCGATGGCGGAAGCATCAAAGGCAATGCCGTATTCAAACGCGCGAGGAGCTCCGCCGAATTGATGGAGATGTTTTTTGCCGGCCGAATACGTCGCAGAACGAAAGGCGGACAAACTTTACGTCTTCCTCCTGCACATACTGCATGACCTCTTGTTTTGAATACTTCATCATTCTGCCCTTCCTTTTCTAGTTTGCCACATACATTTGTTTATAGGGATTTTTACTGTCCGGCGTTATGACGGTGAACGGGCTGTTCATGACCGTCTCCGTATCGCAGGAGAACAGCGCGCAGTATTCGGCGACATATGCGCGGATTTCCTGCCGGTCGTCCTCCGCTGCAATTTTTGCCGTAACCTGGCCGGGGAATCGGATGTCCCTGCAGTCGCCGCGCAGGAATATTTTGCCGCCATGCATACCTGTGCAGGGGAAATTCCCTATAATCTGCCGGCCGTCCGCGCCCAGGCCGAGCACGAGAATCACGCCGCCCGCCTGGTATTCGCCCAAAAACTGCCCGCCGTACCGCCGATTACCATAAGAGGCACTTTTGTCTGATAGGCTTTCATATGGATGCCGGCCCTGTACCCGGCGTTGCCCTTTACGAAAATTTTTCCGCCCGCATGGCGTATCCGGCGGCGTCGCCTATGTTTCCGTGGACAATAATTTCACCCGCGTTCATCGTGTCTCCGACCGCATCCTGCGTGTTTGCATGCACCGTGATAGAGGCGCCGTTCAAATACGCCCCGAAGTGCGTTGCCGGGAACGCCTTCAATGTCAATGCGCTTTTCAGACATGCCGGCCGCTATAAAGCGCTGGCCGCAGCATCCGGCGATGCGGCATTCGCTCCCGCCGCCGCGCAGTTCTCTGTTCAGCTCCCGATAGCCGAGGCCCTGTGCGTTTATTACTATCATACCACACCTCCGAGTTTTTTTCTACGAATATCCGGGGAAAAAGCGGCGATGGACGCATTTTACGCAGAATATCGAGCTGAACCGTGTCAAGCGGAACCTGATCCCGAATCAGCGAGGTGTAAACGCCGGCCCGGTCCGTGCATCCGATCAGGATAAATCCTGTGAGGCGGCCGTTTCGGGTAAAGAGGCGTTTCAGCGTTCCTTCCGCTTTCTCTTCATAGCATTCGCCGCCCAGTTCCGCAGGAAAGCTGCTGCCGGCGGTCATGGCATGCAGCCCGAAAAAAGCCGATGGAGTTCATGGGAATCGCCCTGTCGAATATTTTGTGCCCGCCCGCCATATTGACGCCCGCGGCGTATCCCTGCATGTAGGCGTTCGGGAACAGGGCCAGCACGCGTTTCTGGCCGCTGGGATATCGTCGCATTACAGTCGCCCGCTGCAAAAACGTGCGGAACCGAAGTTTCCATCCGGTCGTTCACCGCGATTCCGGCGTCCGCCCTGCCGCCCATGTCCAATAGGAGAGACGTGTTTGCGCGCACGCCGGAGGCAAGGACCAATACGTCAAAATCCACCATATTTCCGCTCTTCAGCAGCGCGGTGTTTTCTGGAAGCGTTCTACGCGGTCACCGAGGACAAAACGGATGCCGTTTTCCTCCAGATGCGCCTGCATAACGGCGGCGCATTCTGCGTCCAGGATGCTCGAAAGCACGCGGTCGGCAAGGTCGCATACCGTGATCTCCCCAGCTCTGTCCCGCAGTCCCTCCGCACATTTGAGCCCGATCAGGCCGGCGCCGATAATCAGCACGCGGGACTCTTTTGTCACGGAGGACTGCAGCGCCAGCATATCATCTATCGTCATGAATGCAGACCTGTTTTGCACCGTATCAAGTCCGGGGACCGGGGGGAGGACGGGCGAG
>VOFB01002779.1_pt1 | contig 39448 bp, 57 predicted proteins | sample 5384141 | NCBI WGS metagenome assembly VOFB01 (sample SAMN12384721, study PRJNA508395) | human gut metagenome | isolation source: healthy gut A | host: Homo sapiens
ACAAGACACATTTCTATCGAAATTCATTTTAATCTCAAACCCATCCCGGAGGTGGAACAGGTCACTGCCTGACCTGTCCCGCCGGGACGGTTCTCTTAACAACACCATATAGATTTTTTGTACGCCGCCGCCCGCCATCGAGCAGAGTTTTACACCATGTGACGATCCCGAAAGACCTGTCCAAAGTGAAGAACAAGGTCTTTCTCAACCTGACAAAGCGACAACTCATCTGTATGGGCTTTGCGGCATCCATCGGTATCCCGTTCTACTTTCTTACACGGGAAACGCTTGGTACAAGCAACGCGGCGGCGGGCATGGTGCTGCTGATGCTCCCGGAATTTTTCTTTGCGCTGTTCGAGAAAAACGGATGCACCTTGAAACCATCCTGACGAATTTCATCAGCGTCCGATTCAAACGTCCGGCGGTTCGCCGCTACGAGATCGAAAATCTGTACGAATATGAGCCGGAGAAACCTGTAACACCAAAAGTGAAGAAGGGAGGCATTATTGGGAAAAAGAAAAGGATAAGAAGCCGCTGTTCGGTGGCATCTTCCAGAAATTCTTCAAGCCGTCTGCAAAGGCAGAAGCAAGAAGAAAGAGCATCACTTGACCGTGCAGCGGTCGATTCCGTATCTGGAAATGGGACGGACGGCATCTGCCGGGTGGAGGAACATCTGTATTCCAAAACCGTCCGATTCTACGACATCAACTACCAGTTGGCGCAGAATGAGGACAAAAACACCATCTTTGAAAGCTGGTGCGATTTCCTTAATTATTTCGATGCCAGTATCCGCTTTCAGTTGTCGTTCATCAACCACAAGAGCGATATGAGCGAGTACAACAGGGTCATCCAGATTGAGCCGCAGCATGACCAGTTCGATGATGTACGCATGGAATATGCGCAGATGTTGAAACAGCAGCTTGCCAAGGGCAACAACGGTCTGGTTCGGACGAAGTACATCACGTTCAGCATTGAAGCCAAAAGCGTGAAAGAAGCAAAGCCCCGGCTGGAGCGTATCGAAACCGATATTCTCAACAATTTCAAGGTGCTGGGCGTAAAAGCATATCCGCTGAATGGTGTGGAACGCTTACAGATCATGTACGAGATGTTCCATCAGGAGGAAGAACGGAAGTTTGAGTTCAGCTATGACCGCATCCTGCAAAGCGGCATGACTACCAAGGACTTCATTGCTCCGACCAGTTTTCTGTTCAAGAGTGGCAAGGACTTCCAGATGGGAGATACTATCGGCGCAGTATCCTATCTGAACATCCTTGCCCCGGAACTGACGGATAAGGTTCTGGCAGAGTTTCTGGACATGGACAAGAATCTGGTGGTCAGCATCCATGTGCAGTCGGTAGATCAGCTGAAAGCCATCAAACTGATCAAGGGCAAGATCACAGACCTTGACCGCATGAAGATTGAGGAACAGAAAAAGGCGGTGCGTTCCGGCTATGATATGGAAATTATTCCGAGCGACCTTGCGACTTATGGCGGCGAGGCCAAGAAGATTCTGGATGATCTGCAGAGCCGCAATGAGCGTCTGTTCCTTATTACGGTGCTGTTCCTCAATGCTGCGAAAACCAAACAGGAGCTGGATAGTGCAGTGTTTCAGACGGCTGGTATCGCTCAGAAGTTCAACTGCACATTGAATCGACTGGACTATATGCAGGAGCAGGGGCTTATGAGCAGTCTGCCGCTGGCCAATAATCTGGTTCCCATCAAGCGGGCATTGACTACAACTTCCACCGCCCGCGAGGATTTGTGTGCGACCTATAATCGGATTTTCAATGCGATTCGGCCCCGTGAGTACGATGGCAGTCATATCCGCTTCGAGGGCATGACCCCGGAAATCTCTCTGATGCCGCACCAGAAAAATGCCGTGGCGCACATTCTGTACGGCAACAATACGCTGCTGGCGCATTGCGTGGGCGCAGGCAAGACCTTCCAGATGATTGCTGCCGGCATGGAAAGCCGCAGGCTGGGCCTGTCGCAGAAAAACCTCTATGTGGTGCCGAACCACCTCACAGAGCAGTGGGGCGCAGATTTTTGCGGCTCTATCCCAATGCCAATGTGCTGGTGGCAACGAAAAGGACTTTGAACCCAGCAATCGAAAGCAGTTCTGCTCCCGTATTGCAACAGGTGATTACGATGCCATTGTGATCGGACACTCGCAGTTTGAACGAGTGCCGCTTTCCCCGGAACGGCAGAAAGCTATTATCGAGCGTCAGATCGACGACATTACGCTGGCCCTAGCCGATGCCCGGAGTGAGGACAGCCGCAGTTTTACGGTCAAGCAGATGGAAAAACAAAGAAAAACACTGGAAGCATAGCTGCAAAAGCTGAACGACCAGACGAGTAAGGATGATGTGGTTACATTTGAGGAACTGGGTGTTGACCGCCTGTTTGTGGACGAGTCGCATTTCTATAAAAATATGTTCCTCTACACAAAAATGCGAAATATCGCAGGTATCGCCCAGACCGATGCACAGAAGTCCAGCGATATGTTTGCACAGTGTCAGTATCTGGACGAACTGACAGGTGGCAAGGGCGTGACCTTGCAACCGGAACCCCGGTCCCCGGAACTGTCAGCAACGCTGCGATGGTGGAACTGATGATTGGGCGGCATCCTTTGGTGAAACCGTTATGCGGTATCTCAGTATGACACGCTGCAGAAAATGATATGCTGCCGGATGCAGGGGAAAGCAAGGTAAATGCCTGTGTGGAGAATGCTTTCCAGGTATGGGAGGAAGGAAAAGATACACAGGCTACCCAGTTGATCTTCTGTGACCTCAGCACACGAAAACTGACGGAACGTTCAATGTTTATGATGATGTGAGAAACAAGCTGGTGGAACGGGGAATCCCGAAAGAGCAGATCGCATTTATTCATGAGTACAATACGGAAGTAAAAAAAGCGGAGCTGTTTGCAAAGGTGCGGGCCGGGCAGGTGAGAATCCTTATGGGTTCCACTCCGAAACTCGGTGCTGGTACCAACGTACAGGACAGGCTCATTGCACTCCATCATTTAGACTGCCCCTGGAAGCCTTCGGATCTGGAACAGCAGGAAGGACGTATCCTAAGACAGGGAAACCAGAATGACAAGGTAAAGATATTCCGGTATGTGACGGAGAACACTTTCGATGCGTATATGTGGCAGATTTTGGAGAATAAGCAGAAGTTTATTTCACAGATTCGCAAGGAAGCAGGCTCGGCAATTCTTGCAGCCTGTGCCGCAATGAAGATCGCTAAGACAGAGGGGCAAATCGCAGATTTGGGAGGTTTGCAATCAGTTCCCGGTTTGATGCGTTCGCCCAGACATTCAAGCTGACCATCAAGCGGCAGAGCAGTTATACGATTGAACTTGGCAGTGATCCGGCTGGCAATATCCAGCGTATTCTCAATGCGCTGGCATCTATCGAAAAGACACTGCCGCAGGTGGAGCGCAGATTGGAAACCTACAGCAGCAGTTGGCAGAAGCAAAGGAAGAAGTGCAGCGTCCGTTCCCGCAGGAGACGGAATTAAACGAAAATCTGCACGGCTTGCAGAATTGAATGCCCTGCTGGATATGGACGAAAAGGGGGATGATGCGGCTCTTGGCATGGATGAGGAAGTAACGGATAGCGAACTTCCTGCGCCGAAACGTGAGATTGAGCGGAGTGCAGACAGCGTAAAACGTCCGTCGATCCTTGCACAGCAGTTGATGATGGCTATACGCTGGAAGTTAATCGCCTGTGCGGATGGAACTCCAAACGCCTGCAGCATCCTGCTATGCGGCGGCGTACCGTGCAGCACGGCAATGGGTTACAACAGAGCAGTTACTCACATTCTGATACGGAGAATGGCAGTTCCTTGAAAGCTGCCGGATATACCTGTGAGGGCAGAGCCGAGGATTGAGTGGAACGGCGCAAAAGCACCGAAACAGGCCGACCAATATCTCGCGCCAGATGAAAAACACGATGGGTCAAGAAAAAGGAGGGCTTGCATGGCAGTTGACCGCAAACAGCAGATGAAAAGAAATCACGGAACGGCTGGAGCAGGGCGTAAAACATTTTTACATCGGAAATGTATACGAATACTTGCGCACGATGGCAAAATACCACAATTACAGCTTCAACAATGCTGCTGATCGCAATGCAGCGTCCAGATGCTACGTGTTGGTGGCAGGGCTTAATGCCTGGAAAAATAAGTTTAACCGTTGCGAAAAGGGCGAAAAGGCATCCAGATCATCGCGCCTGCCCTGGTAAAAGGAACGGGAAGAACGTGAGAAAATCGACAAGCGACACCGGGCTTACGGTGCTGAATGAGAGCGGGGAGCCGGAAATCGAAGTGGTGAGAGGGTGATTCCCCGGTTCCGGGTAACAACGATTTTCGATTATGCCCAGACCGATGGAGAACCGCTGCCTACGCTGGAAGTGAATGAACTGACTGCCCGTGTCAAAGATTATACCCTGCTGAAAGAGGCAATCGAACAGGTATCTCCTGTGCCAATTCGTTTTGGAGAGATCGAGGGCAACGCAAAAGGTTATTACAGCCACATGGACAAAGAAATCTGTGTTCGTGCCGATATGGGTGAGAGCCAGACCATAAAGACGATGATCCACGAGGTTGCTCATTCCATGCTGCATGACAGCGACCAGATGAAACAGCGCGGCGAGAAAAAAGACAGGCTTCACGAAAGAAAACCGAAGCGGAGAGCATTACATTTACGGTTTGCTCAGTTCTGGGTATTGGATACGTCCGATTATTCTTTCCCTGTATGTGGCAAGCTGGGCCAGCGGCAAGGAGATGAAGGAACTGAAAGATTCGATGGATACGATTCGATTGACTGCTGCTGATTTTCTTGAAAAAACTGGACAGCGGTGGCAGAAAGGGAGTGGAGCGCATGACGGCGATGAATATGCTGAAAAGCTGATTGCGGACAAGGAACGGACAAACCGTTTTTGGACAACAGCCAGCGAAATCCTCATTGTAAACTTTGTTACAAGAAGCTGGATGACCGGGCGGCAACGGAAGAACTTGCCAACAATCTGGCGGCTGCGGTTGCGGCTGAAAAACACGGAAGAAATCAATCGCCTGTGGGAAGCAGAGGAGAAAATCGAAAATCTGCCGGATGGCATGATCGGTCTTTTCGAAATGCACGAATAGGGGTATCTGAAAGATGATGTTCTGCCATGACAAAGGAAGGCGCACAGGAGTGGCATCGGCTGGGCGAACGATTTACCCGCTGTTTCAGGATGGCTGGCAGGAGATTTCGCCAGTCAGGGAAGAGATCGAACAGCATGATGGCATCTTCGGAATCAAGGCAGACGCATGGAGTGCAATTTGCTGGAAAAGAACGAAGAGTATCTGGAAGATGAGTATGCCGCCCGGACGCTGCACTGACGCTGATAAGCCGGGGAGCAGGCTCTGCGCCTGTTTGATGAGGGCAAGCAGATTTATCTTATCCGCGTTAGTCCATGGCCGGTTCTTGTCACAGGGCGTGAAGAAATCGAGCAGGGAAGTGACTATTTCAGATTGCCCAGGAAGATTTGGAAAAGGACAAGCAGAAAGCAATGGAAAACAGCGAAAAAGCACCCGTTGAAAAGCTGGCGGCAGACCTTGATAATTTCGCCTTTGACTTCGATTTCTACCACTATAAAGATAGCGTGGAGGATCGGGAACAGGCAGTTGAAGCACTGAAAGAACAGATTCAGGCTGGGGATGTTCAGCCGATCAGGGAATGGCTGCAAGCCGCAGTGGAGGAATCAGAGGGGAGTCCGCAGAAAAGGCGGCAGAACTGATAACTCGTATGGGTGCAGTAGTTAAGGGCAGAAGCTGCTTTCCGGCAGCGAAAGCAGTTTGGCATCTATCAGATCACTGCCCGTGACCCGGAAACGACTACCGCTTTATGAATCTGGATTTTGTAAAGCGGCACGGGATGGAAGTAAACTGTGCAGACTATGAACTGGTCTATACCGCACCACTTACGGAAAATGATACGCTGGAAGCTATTTACGAACGCTTCAATATCCAGCGTCCAGCGGATTTTACCGGACATTCGCTTTCCGTCAGTGATGTTGTGGTGCTGAACGATGGCAAGTCGATCAAAGCCTGCTATGTGGACAGCATCGGCTTTGCAGAGCTGCCGGATTTTTTTCAAGGAAAGGAAGATGGATTTGAAGAAAGAAACGATTCTGGATGAACAGTTGCAGGAAATTGAAATCTTTGATAAGCCCGGTCTTTTCAGCAACAGCAGACTGCGGGATGAGGATGTGCCGGATGGATTGTACCGCTATGACCTGCGCGGGTCGGACTATGATCCGGGGCAGCCGATTCTGGTGGAGAAAACAGTGATCGTAAACCATGCGGCATCTGTTCTGATGGCAGAAGAACTTGACCTTGGCGCAGGCGGTCGGCTGGAACTGGGCGAGGAAGGGCTGAACTTCACGGGTGGATTGCTGACTGTGCGGGAGTTTATGGAAGAACAAGAGCATAAAAGGATGGCTTAATACACGGTGACTCCGACCAGATTGCAGTTGAGGGTCATGTTGGTACATGGTACGCTGTTGATGAAACGGAGATTGGCGGCGAGAAGTTCTTCCTGCTGGAGCATGAGGAATACGGGGATGAAGCTGCCTGCGTTGCGGTCAATGAGCAGGGAAAACTTGTGGCAGAAGATTTGTGGAATGGATTTGATGAGGATTTCAGGATGCCGTAAAGGAGTATTTTGCTGAAAAGAATCCGACTTCACAAAAAGAAGAACAGGTTGTGCCTGTGGAGGAGGAAAGCCGCACGGATGATTCGGATGTCCCGGTCTATTACGAATCTTTCGGCTATGCAGCAGAGAATGGCGAAGTGGATTTGTACCGCATTTCCAGACAGCTCAATGAAGAGTGCAGAAACGCCATTGAAGAAGCGATTGCAGACAACTTCGACGGAATGAACCTTGCAGATGATGCTACGAAGTCCGTCGTTGAACAGTTTGGCATGGAGCGCATGGGCTATATTCTGGCGTACACGCTGAATTATAACAACCATGACGGACGCTATTCACACAGTAATAAGGAATGGGCAGACACCACCTGCAAGGGAGAACGGGGCAGCAATATCCGCACCGACTGGATCGTGCGCAGTCACCCGGCTGTGCTGAACGGGTTTGTGGATATGTACCGTAAAGAACTTGCGGCTGAACAGCAGCGGGAGCCAGAAAAACCGTTTGTCCAGCAGTTCTATGTTGTGACAGATTTGCAGACCAATCCGATGAAAATTGAGAAGTTCAGGGGAATCTCGATGATGCAATGTCCTGCTATCAGCAGGTTCAATTTTCATCTGAAAGCCCTTGGCGTAGAGAAAACGCCTGACCCACTTCCGGGCAGTCTGGACATTGTGCAGTGTAAGAACGGTATTGACACGATCGTAGAGGACTACAAGAAAGTTCCGGGCTGGGATAATCCATACATCCAGAACCATGTGGTCGCGCTGGTGGCAGAAGCGTTGAAAGTGCAGGATGTGGCGGTAGCCTATGAAATCAACGATGGCTATTTTTACATCCAGACCAGCGAGGATGGCTACGACTATACCTTATATAATAAGGACTTCACGGTAATGGACGGCGGTATCATCGAAGTGGATGGATATAGACCTGTGCAGGAAATGATGGAAGAAGTTCTGGCAGAACACGGACACAGCGTTTCTGAGTGTGGTGTGATTAGTACTGCGTATCTTCAGGAACAGTCATACCGCGCAGAAACACAGCGGGCAGAAGCAATGAAAGAAAAGCTGGCAGCAGAGAAGCCTGCGCCGGAAGCGAACATCAGCTTTTATGTGGCAGAGTGTGCAGAGTTTCCGGTGATGGGAGAGTTCCATGACAATCTGACATTGGAGCAGGCATTGGAAATCTACGATAAGATTCCGGCAGAGCGGATGAACGGAATCAAGAGCATTGGCTTTTCTCTTGAAGATGGAAGCATCTATTCGGGAATGTTTGACCTGATGGTAGGCGGAGAAGTGCAGGCAGAGGTTGTCAACCATATCCAGCATTACCGGGAAAGCCCACTGGTGCAGAAAGCAATTTCGGATATGAAAACGCTTTTGGAAAAGCGGCAGGCAAGCAAGGAGTTGGAAGAACGCCCCAACACCCGGCAGTCTGTTCGTGAAGCGTTGAAGAATCGCAAAAAGGCGCAGGAGCAGCAGCCTCATCAGGAACAGGCAAAACCGAAGAAGCGCAAAGAAGAAAGGAGAAATGGAACTGTGAGCAAGATGAAGTTTAATGCAGATGAGATGATGGTTATGGCAATGTTTGAGCAGCCGACACGGACGGAAACCATGAGATATATCGAGAAAGTTGTTCCGTTTGTGGAGGATGATGCCGAAGTCTTTCCTTTGGTAGCATCTACCATGAAAAAGATGCGCTCTATTTCAGACATGGAATTTTCAGAGCTTGACCTTAAACCGTATCTTCAGGATGTGGTGGCAAAATGAATATCAATCAGTATGCGGTCTATCAGCTGAAAGAAAGTGCAGAACTTGCTGCGTATCGGTCACGTTCATATCAGTATTTGACGGAACATCATTTTCAGGTGATCGTACAAAATTATCAGCAGGCGTATTTTACCAAGTTGTTTACATCGGACACACCAGAGATGATTCGGAAACGGTTGGAAGAGCATCGACCGATGAATTTCCGTGGCCGTCCATTTGGTGTCGGTGATGTGATTGTCATAAACCAACAGGGAGAAATCACGGCGTATTTTGTGGATAAGGACTCCCTTGTTGTGGTTGCTGGCTTTATCCGCAGTAGTAGTTCTGGCATTCTGGTTACACTTGACACGAAAAATCTTTTTATAGATGGATGTGCTGGAACGTGGATGGCAACCGAAGAATGCGTAGTAGAAAGCCAGCACTTTTTTCTGATGCAGCATGAAGTCTATAAGGAAAAAGCACCGAACGTGATTGTAGATGCTTCTGGCAAACTGGTTTCCACTGAAATCCGAAAAGGGTTGGATGAGGATGCCAGAAAAAAGATTCTGGATTATCTACATCCACCGCTGATGGAAAAGCCGATGAACCAGAAGCCGTCACTACACCAGATGGAACATTATCAGAAGTTCTATGAGAACGGGGAATATGTTCGGGCCGTAGAATCAACTACGGAACAGAACTACAATATGATTGATGGCTGTGCCAACAATCTCCCTAAGCCCCGCATAATCAACGGACGGGAATCCGTTCTTGATAAATTGCGAATCAGGCAGATGGCACGGGAAAAGCAAAAGAGTAGCCAAGAGCAGTCGGCTGATATGGAACGGAACAGGAAGTGATCTGTTGTTGCCCGGATGCAGAGGGTTCCTGCAAACAGGCGTTGGAAGAAATATTTCAGGATCGCTTTGTGGAATTACAAAATGGTTTCTTGAAATACAGGGACGCTTAAAGACTGAAAATAGTGCAAGAGCCACCATAGGCTTACCCCCCCCAAAGGGTAGCCTATGGTGGCTCTTTTTTGCTTAAAGGGTCTGTTCTGTGCGTTGAATGTGATCTCGAATGTGGTGCTGCCCCAAGATGCTGTCAACATTGGCACAGGCTGTTCGCAATTCTTTTGATAATCTTTATAATAGGTGTAGGTGTCGTATTGAGCCGCTTTCAAGGCAAGTAATCGTTCTTTTCAAGCTTCAAATCTTTCATCTTCGGAAGTGAGCCGTCTGGATTTTGTGCTTTCAGAATCTGGGCGGCTTTTTTCGTGCTTCTCAATTTCATCAGCGTGATCCTTGCGAAATTTTCCTTTGAAGCGAGCTTTCAAAAATTCATTGTAGGTGGATTTTGTGGAAAGATACTGACCCAGATAGTGGATTTGCTCATTCACAGATTTGATTTGTGTTTCGGTGTCCTTTGTCTTTTGCCGTGCATCGTGCATCTGTAATGTGATGCTATCGTAGGTTGTCTGTAAATTTTCTCTGGTATCGAATCCGTTTTCCTGAATGTAAGCTACGGTCTTTGCCATCTGCTGAAGATTGGAAATTTTGACTTTTTGAGCATAAGCTCTGCTCTGTTGAGCCTTAATACAGTTCTGCAAGTCCACAACAAGACGCAGATCAGAGCGAATGAAGAGAATGGCAATCGGGTCTGCATGGTAATCGGGCATGGTCTGTCGTTGCTTTTCTTCTTGCTCAGCAGCAAGTGCATTGGCTTCAAAAAAAGATTGAGCAAATAATCTTTATCAAAATTTGTGCCTAAAGAGCGACCAGAAATGTACTTTTCTCGTTCTGGATGCAGATAGCCATATCTTCCACGGCTTTCTTTCACACGAATCTTGTACTGGTCAAATAACTGTCTTTGAAAATCTTCAAACGAAATTGCAGAGGAAGAAATTTCTGAAATGGCATTCCGAACAAACTGCTTACGAGTCTGAAATGTAGTTTCCATTGGATTCATGCCATCAGCAATGATCTGTTCGTTTATATCTTCCAGTTCTTTCTGCCCTCGCTTTTGCAACCAGTATTCAGCTTCAGTGATTTTACTTTGAGCAGGAGAGAGAAGATCGACCTGATACAGATTTTCACGCTGACATAGATTCATAAGTTCTTGCTGTAAATATTTTAGATAATCTTTTGTCAGATGATGCTTATATCCTGCCTTGCAGTCGATAGTGCGCGTGGTGTGTGGCGGTGGCTCTATGTCCAGTTTCCGTAAGCTGTTGATTATGATATGAACATGGATGTTGCCACTGCCGTTATGTCCATCCATGTGAGTACAGACCAATGCTTGATGGCCGGGAAGATGATTCTTCACAAATTCAAGTCCCAGGGTTTGTGCTTTCTCGCCAGTAAGATGGTGTTCGTCTTTATCGCGCGGATCAAAACTGATGATATAGTGATGGGACTTGACTTCGTCGTATCGGTAGTTTTTTCGATACTGGTCATTGAGCATTTCGCACTCAAGATCAAAGGTGTCGGGATTGCAGTTTACTCCATTCATGTGAAATTCGCTGCGGAGCATCATACTCCCGTTTTCATCAAGGAGCGGTTTTAAGTGTCGTTCATCATGCTGATATTTCAAATAGCAGACTGCCACACTGTAATCAGCGTTTTTTATTGCGATGTGTTTTAACACGGCCATGATAGGTTCCCCCTAATTTGATTGCTTCCTGCCGAAGCTGCCATAATGCAGTGAGATGGCGGTTGATCTCGTCCTGCATTGACTTGGAATAGAAACCGCCAGAGTGGAAGTATTGGGCAATCTGATTTAGGTTGTTGCCGATGGCAGAATACTCAGCAATCAGTTTTTGGAGTTCGGGAAGTTCTGCAGTGATGTTGTAGTGGACTTCGATGCGTTCGTCCAGCGCACTCTTCCTGACATAAACGGCAACCGGATAGCCTGCCTGTTCAGCAGAAATGGAAATAGAAGCGTACTCGGCATCCGTAAAACGTACCATTACGTTATTTGTTCTTTTTATCTGCTCGCACTTTTTTCTTCTGCCCATAGATAGAAACTCCCTTCAAATTTATTTGCGAAGCAAATCCCGACAAGCCGTAGGCGGTCGGCTGCGACCACTTTAGTGGAAGCCAAATAGCCAAAATCAGAGATTTTGTGCGTACCGAGGAATGGGGAAGCGGAATCCCCATCAAGATTGCCGGTAACGAAAAATCACGAAAGTGCATTTTGAGTTACCCAGGCGAATCTTGCCCCTACTTACGGTGAAGCCGTTGCCTTACGCATTTTCGGGTTCTTCTATCTTTAGAATCGGGCAGAGCGTGTTTCGCAAGGTGTTTTTGAAAAAGACAAAATAATTTTTGAAATACCTTGCGAAATGGCCTTTCTCCAATTCTATAAGTGAAAGAGGCTGACACACCACCCCAAAAACAGAAAGGAATGAGTGAATGACCGAAACAACTGCACGAACCTATCACACCATGGAAAGCCTGCGCCAGATGGCACAGACCGATCTCCGTAATGTGAACCGCAAGGAACTGGTAGACATCAACGAAGTGGAAATTAGAAAAGACTTGTCGCAGCGAGAACGGATGGTTGATTTTGTTTCACAGATCAAGAACCCCTACTGCTATCTTGACCGGGGAATGGTCGTAAAGATCAGTTTTGCCGGAGAGAACCGATTAGAGGACACGCTGAAAAAATGCGCAAGGACACATCGGAAATAAAAAGAAGAAAGCAGGAGAAAATTTACACTTTAGCACATTAAAGCGTTGACATAAACCGTGAAATATGAGATAATGGCTTTGGGTCAAAACAGAATATGATAACTAAAGCCGATAATTTTCTTGGTTTATTGTCAGAACGACAAATAGATTAAGGAGGTTATCGGCTTTTTATGTTTTTTCAGGGAAATGAAAAATACAATTGCGCCACATATCTTCGTTTGTCGCGTTCGGATGGCGACCAGCAGGAGAGCAACAGCATTAAAAATCAAAGAGCGTTGCTGAACGATTACATGGGTAAGCACCCGGAACTGCACAAGTTCGACGAGTATGTGGACGATGGTTACAGCGGCACAAATTTTGAACGCCCGGATTTTAAGCGGATGATGCAGGACATTGAGAAAAGGAACGTCAACTGCATCATCGTCAAGGATTTATCTCGTTTCGGCAGAAACTACATTGAAACGGGTCGTTATCTGGAAAGAATCTTTCCATTTATGGGAGTCCGGTTCATCGCCATCAACGATCATTATGACAGTGCAGAGGAAAACGATGATAAGGGCCGTATTCTGATTCCGTTTAACAATCTTATCAACGATACCTATTGCCGTGACATTTCGATGCGTGTCAGAAGTCACTTGGATGTGAAACGGAAAGAAGGTCAGTTCATTGGCAGCTTTGCAGGATATGGGTATCAGAAAGACCCGAAAGACAAGAATCATCTGATTATAGATGAATACGCTGCGGGCATTGTGCAGGAAATATTCAAACAGAAATTGAACGGAATGAGTTCACAGCGCATTGCCAGTCACTTGAATGAACTTGGGGTCCTGCCGCCGAACGAGTATAAGAGAGCCAATGGATTCAACTATACCTGCGGTTTTCAGGCTGGGCTGAATCAGAAGTGGACAGTGGTTTCCGTCAATCGTATTTTGAAAAATGAATCCTATACGGGAACATTGATTCAGGGTAAACGCAGGAAAATCAATTACAAAGTAAAAAAGAGCCATGATGTTGGAAGTGAAAACTGGATTCGGGTGGAAGATGCGCATGATGCCATTATCAGCAAAGGCGAATTCCAGCAAGTACAACAGTTGTTGGAACTGGACACTCGTACCGCACCATCGCAGACAACAGTTTATCCATTATCAGGTTTTCTGCGCTGTGCAGACTGCGGGCAGAATATGATTCGCCGCACGGTGACGAAAAACGGAAAGAAGTATCAATACTATCACTGCTCTACCTATAAGAATGGCGGCGGCTGCACACCGCACATGATAAACGGTGAGAAATTAACGGAAAGCGTTCTGGCTGCGATTCGGCATCAAGTGTCACTTCTTGTAGAAGCGGAAAAGGTACTCTCAATGCAGAGTTGGCAAGCGGAGAACAGATTGGCATAAAGATTCTGGACAGCCAGATCACTGCACTGGAAGCTGAACTGGAACGGTACAGTAATTTGAAAATCCGTCTGTATCAGGACTTATGCGATGATGTTGTCAGTCGGGAAGAGTACGGAGAAATGAATACTCGCTTTGCGCAGAAGATAAAAGAGGCACAGGATAAGATTCATGAAATCCGCGAAAAGAAGCAGGAAGCGTTAAAGCACGATACGCTGCTTCCCACTTGGCTGGAAGAATTTAAGCAGTACGAACATATCAAAACGCTCGAACGCAGGGTCGTGGTGGAACTGATTGACCACATAGATGTTCATAGCAAAACAGAGATTGAAATTCATTTCTGCTTCGAGGATGAACTGCACAGTATCACAGAAAAATTTATGGAATATCAAGCACATCATGGAAATGAGGTGGCAGAGGAATGAAATGGGTCAGTTATACAAGGTCGATTTCAGCAGGATCGGAGAAGAAAATCCATCCAATACGATTGCAGAACAGAATGAGCGCATTGCACGTTATCTAAAAAAGCGCGGGTGCAGCGTATCCGAAAAATACAGTGACCGCAGGAGAACAGCAGAAGCCGCGGAGGGCTTTGACAAATTGGTACAGGATGGGATGGCTCGGAAATTTGATGCAGTTGTTGTGGATTCTATCTTCCGCTGTGGAAGAACCCTTCCGTTTGCCATTGAAGCACTGCAGAGGACGTTCTATCCGCTTGGCATCCAATTTGCAGTTGTGGAAGATGACTTTTGCAGCGCAAATAAAACTGCCGAAGAAGTTGCAGAGTATTTCAATGGAAAGACCATTGATAAGATTCGTTCGGAATTTATTACCAATCGCCAGAATCACTTTGAAGAAGGTACATTGACCCATCGACAGGCTAAATATGGTTATGCGCTGTCGGAAGATCGCAGAAACCTTGTTCTTAATCCTGAGAGCGCACAGGTTGTAAAGCTGATTTTTCAGATGTATCTGGAAGATATGAAAATCCCGGAAATCGCAAGAGCATTGGATGCACAGGGCGTTCCATCTCCACAAATCCAGATGGCAAAGAAAAAAAGGTCAAGAACAAAAATCAAGTGGCCGGATTCAACCATTCGCTCGATTTTGAAAAATCCACTCTATATCGGAAAGTGTACGCTGACACTGGCAAAGGCAAAGCGAGAATTGGAGGTTCCGGCGATTGTTTCAGAGACGGAATTTCAGAAAGCCCAGAAAAAGTTGGAATCTACGAGGTCGCCTTCGAGAAAAAAGGCTCGAAAAAAAAACCAAATCTGCTCTTCAAAAAAAATCTATGACAAGGAAAGCGGAAAAGGTCTGCTGTGCAGAACATCAGAAGATGAAAGCCAGCAAATCTATTCGTTTGACAAGGGGTATAGATGCTTCTCTGGAAAAGCCCCTTTCATCGAAAACGAGAAAATCTTTCGAGAGATTCTTTCAGCTTTGAAAAAAAAAAATGCAAGCTGCGCATATTGATAGGGTGCTGGACTTGAATCCTGAGAAAGTCAAACAGTGCATGGATGCTGGACTGTTGCAGTACAGAAAAAAGCAAATGAGATCGTTGCGCACTTGATGGCCAAGGACGATGAACGAACAGCAGTTTATCGGGAATACGAGCAGGGATCAATTTTGCTAGAACAGGTAGAGGAGTATGAACATCAGTATCAGGTGGCGGTCCAGAAGCAGGAAGCGGCTTTTAAAAAAGTAATGCTGGCTGTTAATGATATAGAAAAAGCATTTAGCCATGGGAAATCCCTGGTTGATGAAGTTCCGAGCAATTTCAATTCCTGAAAAATTGGAGCGCACATATCTTAAAGAATGGCTTGACCATGTATGGATCGTAGATTTTGAACAGGTAGAAGTGATCCTACAAGAAAGTGAGTGGAAGAGATTCTTCCCGGAAGAATGGCTGAACAACGGAGAGGAAGATTGTAATGGCAAGAAAGAGTAGAAAGAATCTGATGCCGCAGGCCGCTGCGCAGGAGGCCGTACAGCAAAACGAAAAAGAACTTCTGCGCACGGCGGCGTATGCGCGGCTGTCGGTTGAGAACGTCGGGCATGAAACAGAAGATTCCCTGCACACACAGATTTTGCAAATTCATAATTATATCAGGGAAAACCCGGAACTGACGCTGACCGATACCTATGCAGACAACGGTTTTACGGGAACACGTTTTGACCGACCAGAATTTGAGCGTATGATGCAGGATATGCGGACAGGCAAAATTCAGTGCATCGTAGTGAAGGACTTATCTCGATTTGGTCGTGACTATATCGAAACGGGAAGCTATCTGGAAACTATTTTCCCGATGCTCCATGTTCGTTTTATCGCCATCAACGATGATTTTGACAACATCCGGCAGTCGGATGTGGATAGTCTTGCGGTTCCCATCAAGAACATGGTAAACAGCTTGTACGCAAAGGATATTTCAAAGAAAATCAGCCTTAGTTACCAGATGCGCCGCGAGAAGGGAATCCCTACATCGTGGTGTACACCGTATGGCTATCAGTTGAACCAACAGGGAAATAAGCTTGAAGCGACTGAGGATGCGAAGTGGGTCAAACTGATCTATCAATGGTATCTTGCAGGAGTGAGTACAAACGAAATTGCCCGCAGGTTGGGAATTTTAGAAGTAGCAAGGCCGAACGAACGGCTGAATCGCAAATTACATGAGGGAGATGACCCTATCTATAATAAATGGCACCCCAGTACGGTTCTTCGTATTTTTAAACAGCAATACCTATATTGGAGAACTGGTATCTGGGAAAACGCAAACTGCATCATACAAAGGGATTGGCCTCCATCCAGTGGAAAAAGAAGGAATGGCATATTGTTGAAAACGCTCATGAAGCAATCATTCTGAAATCGGATTTTGAAAAAGTGCAAGCACGGCGGGAGCAGAATAAGGAAAAACGGGAAATGGCGATGGCTCGTTCCAAAGCAACCAGAGAGAAGTGTTATAACCATCTATCGGGAATGGTTTACTGTGGCTGCTGCAGACGCAACATGACGTTTGAACGACGTGTGCATGGTACGGTGAAGGAAACGCACTATGGAGTGTTCATTTGCAAAAGAAAGAAGAACACGACTCCCTGTGCCTATCATGCGGTGCCGGAGAAAATGCTGATGATGGTGGCGATGGATCAGATTCATCATCTGGTGTCTACCATGTGTGAAGAAGAAAAGCTGGTAAAAGACATGATGCGCGGCAGCAATCTGATTCAGCCCGTTCCATCAAGATGAAAGAAAACTCTATCCTGTTTCGGATTCAGGAAGCTGAAGAACGGCGGTTGCGCTTATATGAGGACTATAAAGCTGAAATTCTGGATGAAGATGAATACAGTCAGCTAAAGGAACATTACATAGCAGAAAAGCAGCGGTTGGAACATGAACTGCAAAAGCAGCGTCAGCGCGCATTGGAACTGGAAAAGAGAATCAAAATCTGTGATGCGCAGATGGAACGGATGCGTGGGTTTCTGAATCAAAGTGAATTTGATGAAGAACTGGTGCACGAACTTATTAAGAAAATCTATGTGGGAATGGACAATTCTGTGGAGGTCGAATTTAAGTGCAGCGACCCCTATCAGGAAGTGCTTGCAATTATGTCGGAGGTTCAGAATGAATGATAAAATTGCAATCTATCTCCGCTTATCATTGGCAGACGGAGATTTGAAAAAGGGCAGCAAGGATGAAAGTAACAGCATTGAGAACCAACGGATGCTGCTCCACGATTACATTGGAAAGCAGGAAGATTTATTTGGCGAGATTGTAGAATATGTAGATGATGGTTATACTGGAACAAATTTTAATCGTCCGGCTTTTTCAGAAAATGATTGTGGATTTGAAGCAGGGCGATATAAAAGTCATCATGGTAAAGGATTTATCCCGCCTTGGTCGTGACTATATCGGTGTTGGCGATTATATTGAGCAGATTTTTCCGTTGATGGGAGTTCGGTTTATTGCTGTGAATAATACCTTTGACAGCGTGAAACTGAACAACGGTACGCCGGGAATTGAAGTGGCAGTCAGCAATCTGGTGAATAATATGTATAGCCGGGATATTGCGAAAAAGTTCGGGCGGCTCTGGAAACGAACTGGAAGAACGGAAAAGCCACCTGCACGAATGTTCCTTTTCGGATATGTGTGGAACAAGAAAGGCGGACAGCGGTGGGAAATTGATCCGGAGGCCGCAGCTAGCGTGAAAAAGTATTTGAACTGGCATTGTCTGGCCGCAATACAACGCAGATCGCCTACGGCATGAACGAATTAAATCTTCCTACGCCGGGATTGTATGCGAAACGAAAAATCTGCTGATGGGCAGTAATCCTATTATTGCTCCGGACAGTGAAATGCTGTGGAATGCGGCAATCGTGTGGAGAATCCTTAGACGGTATGAATACACTGGTGCACTGGTTATGGGTAGAAGAAAGAAAATTGATGTAAACACTACATCTGTTCGGACCCTCCCGGAGGATAAGTGGATCATTGCAGAAAATGCACATGAGGCCATCGTGACAAAAGATGAATACTATCAGGCACAGAAAGCAATCCGTAACGTAACCCCAATTCAGTATAAAGTAGGTGATGATTTCGCGTTAAAGGGAAGATTTGCTGCGGAAACTGCAAACGGCAGCTTCGGCACGAAAAGCAGTATGGGGAAATGGTTTTCTGTTGCGGCTATAAAAGGGCGGCAGGAAAGTTCTCTAAATGCTACGGCGGCTATTATAGAGAATATTCGGTGAACGCAAAAGTGGCTCGTGCGATAAAAACTGTGTTCTATGCACTGGATGTGGTAAATCAGGGAATGCAGGAAAAGCAGTTATCACGGTGCGCTGCATGGACATTGAGGACTTGGAAAAGCAAGCAGAAGTCATTCGGGTGGAGCAGATTAAACTGTATGAATTGTATGCGGACGGTGTACTGCTGCGGGATGCGTACATAGAAAAGAAAAAGGCTCTTTCGGAAAAACTGGCTGCATTGCAGGATAACATACGGACAGAAAAGGAAGAACAGAAGTGTGCCGATGAACTAGATGAAGAAATCCGCGCTCTGACAAAGCAGGCCAGCGAGAAAAACGTACATCGGTGGGCTGACAAAAGAATGTGTGGATGCTTTTGTGAGCATGGTTTATCTGTATGACGACCAAACGATGAAAATAGAGTTCAACTGTGAGGATGTGATTCGGAGAGCATTGGAAAAGTATGGCACATAACCGCATAGAAACAGCAAGGTGAGCAAAAGAATGCCCGTCTGGTTGAGAGGATTCGCAAATCTTCTCGATCAGGCGGGCATTTCATTCCGTAAGGAATGGTTTGCCCGCATAAGCCGCAGACAGCACCCCGGTGTAATCCGAAGTGCAGCTGTGGCTTATGCGGGCTTTTTTGTTATATGATCAACGGGTTACAAAATCAGATTCCTAAACCGTACAGTATTGCTTTCATCTCTTACCATCCGAGTGAGAATTTCCTGTTCGATTTCATTGCAGTCCAAGAGAAGACGGTGAATTTCGGAATTTGAGGTTGAAGTCGAGTGCATCAAACTATCTACCAGCAAATCATCAGTCGATACGTCAAGAGCATTGGCAATATCAACCAGTGCATCAAGACTTGGGCGTTTGATAGCGGATTCGATTACGCTAATATGTTTTCGTGTCATGTTAAGCTGCTCTCCAAGGGCCTCTTGCGTGATACCAGCTTGTTTTCGGGCATTTGAAATTCGCTTGCCCAAAGCTTTATAATCAGTAGCCATGTGCTTTTCTCCTTATGATTCCCCGCATAAGGCAGTACAATTATCTCGCATGATGGTAGGTAGAGCAACTCTATATCAAAGGTTCTAAGACCGCAAAGGGACACACTGCTAGCTGCTCTGTGGTCTTAGGCTGTTTTGCTACCTACTGGGTAGCAAAAGGCAACTCATGCTACCTGATGGGTAGCAGTCAAAACGCAACGAATGCTTTATAATAGAGGTAGGAAAAGACTGCAAATAGGAAGGAAAGACGATGGCGGACAAGGTAGAAAAAAAGAATTCTTACATTATATAGTGATGTACAGGCGACTTCTGTTCGCTGGCTGTGGTATCCGTTCATTGCAGTGGGAAAGATTACATTGCTGCAAGGAGATCCCGGAGACGGTAAGTCTACAATGATGATGAATCTGATTGCGGAACTTTCTAAGGGAGGGACAACACCGGATGGAAAGCCTGTTGGGATGCCGCAAAGGATTATCTACCAGTGTTCGGAGGACGGTGTGTCAGATACTATCAAGCCCAGACTGGAAAAGATGTGGCGCAGATTGTAGAAAAGTAGCTTTTATCAATGAAGAAACATACAGTGGTCTAACACTGGATGATGAGCGTATCCGTCAGGCAATCATTGAATTTCGCCCACGGCTTGTAGTTATAGACCCGATTCAGGCGTATTTAGGGAAGTGATTCTGACCTTCAGATTGCAGGAAGAGCCAGAAAGCTGATGCACCGGCTTGGCATGTGGGCATCGGTATATGACTGTGCCATTGTGCTAATCGGTCATCTCAATAAGAAAGAGGGAACGAAAGGTTTGTACCGAAGCCTTGGCAGCATAGATGTGGTTGCTGCTGCGCGAAGTGTTTTGCAGGTGGAGCGTGACCAGAAAGATACAGATATTCGCATTGTCCGGCAGATAAAAAACAGTTTGGCTCCGTCTGATGGAGAAATTCGGTTTTCTATAACAGCGGAGATGGGTTTTCAATGGTTGGAGTGCAAGAGCACATTCGTTTCATCGGAACAACCGAAAGTGCCGGAATTTGAGTCAAAAACAGAAAAGGCAGCATATCTGATAAAAAAGTTGCTTTCTGATGGCGATATGAGAGCAAGAGAAATCTATATGCGGATGAGAGATGAAGGCATCAGTCGCAGGACAGCAGAAAATACGAAAAAAGAACTCGGCATCCGAAGTTATCGGAAGATGCGCCAGTGGTTTTGGAGCATCCATACGGGAGAATGAGGAAAAGTACATGATTACCGGTGAAGTAGAAGCAGTAGACCGTAAGCAAAAAAATCAGAGACCGCTATAAGGGCGTAGATATATCGGAATTGGAGGTCATTCCGCCAAAATCATAGAGGATCTGGAAACAAGTTCTGTGATTCGGCGTGTTGCGGCTTATGTCCGTGTTTCCACTGACAATGACGAACAGACTTCCTCGTATGAGCTTCAGAAGAATTATTATACCGAGTACATCAAGGCACAGCCGGGATGGGAATTTGTTGGTATCTACGATGACGAGGGCATCAGCGGCACATCCCTGGAACATCGAAAGGGAATGCAGCAGTTGATCGAGGATTGCAAGGCCGGAAAAATAGACCTTGTCCTTACGAAGTCCATTGCCCGTTTTGCACGAAATATCGTTGACTGCCTTTCTGTGATTGAACTTCTAAAAAATCTGAATCCGCCTGTGGGTGTGAAATTTGAAGCTGACAATATTTATACCTTGGATAGCAATGGCCGCATGATTCTTACCATCCTGGCATCAGTGGCAGAGGAAGAAGCCCACTCCAAGTCTATCATTATGAACTGGTCCATTGATCGGCGGTTCAGCCGTGGCCTGTTCCTGACCCCTGCATTGCTTGGATACGATAAAGACGAGGAAGGCAACCTTGTAATTAACCCGGAGGAAGCACAGACGGTAAAGGTGATTTACTACCTGTACCTGAATGGATATTCGCTTACGGAGATTGCAACTCTTTTGATGGAGTATAGCCGTAAGACGAAGTTGGGACGTGTGGAGTGGAATCCCGGTACACTTGCAGGTGTTCTGGCAAATGAGCGCCATTGTGGTGATGTACTGGCAAGAAAGACCTTTACACCGAACTTTTTGACGCATAAATCAAAGAAAAACAACAATGATCGGACACAGTACAGGCAGAAGAATCACCATGAGGCGATTGTGTCCAGAGAGGTTTTAATGCAGCCAATCATCTGAGGGCATCCCGCAATTATTCAAAGAAAAAAACAGACCCTTGCCCGTGTTGAGCGTGGTTGAAGATGGGATTTTGCGAGGATATGTGCCTTTTGATAAGGATTGGACAGGTTTTTCGGCAGAAGAATACAGGGAAGCCTCTGAAAGCGTGATGAAAGAACCTGATGTCACTGTTACTGCGGATGTGAAAAGCGTCTTGATCTGACGGGCTATGAAATAGTCAGGGTACAGTATTTTTCTACTATGCAGAATCCGGCTATGACGATTTCTAATGGACGATTGCGCTTTAACACCGCTTGCTTGAAAAAGTTTGAAAATGTTGAATATGTGGAGCTGCTGCTAAATTCTGTTGAACGCTGCATTGCCATTCGCCCCTGTGACAAGAATAATCCAAACGCGATCCGTTGGGGCAGACTGAAAGAGGGACGCTGGTGTGCCAGCACACTTGGCTGCCGTGGTCTGGCAAAGACTCTTTTTGACATCATGGAATGGGATGAAGACCTGCGTTATCGGTTCCGTGGCCAGTTTTTGGAGCAGGGCGATAACAAAATGATGCTGTTCGCATTTGATGAGCCTGAAATGATTAAGGTGGAAGAAATCGTTCTGCCGCCCAAGGAAAATTCGGAAGAAGCAGAGGGCGAAACGGTTAAAAAGACGATTTACATTTTCCCACCGGAATGGGCAGGGACTTTTGGACAGCCAATCACAAGTATTGCACAGGTTTGCATTTTTCAGCAGGAGCATTATGCCGGAAACTGGGATGTATTTCGTCCTGCGACGGAGATAGAGGAAATGAACATATTTACGGCAGAAAGTCTAAATGAGTTGCTCCGTGAAGCGGAGAAGATAATGGAAGGATGGACTGATTATAGATGAATGAAGAAAACACAACAATCATGCCGCCAGAGAAGCAGATTGTGCAGGATGATAGAGACGCACGGGCGGAAGAACTGGAAAGTGCCTTTTCGTATGATGGCTACCAGGTCGTGCGAAAGGAATTGTTTGCCCATCTGCGTGACCCGGCAATCGTGATTCGTAAAGATAGTATCACATTCAATACAGCCTGTATCACAGGGCTGGAGGATGTGGTTTATGTACACGTCATGTTCAATAACGATTTGAAGCGTATTGTTGTGCGTGGGTGCGATGAAAATGACAAGGATGCTCTGCGCTGGTGCATTGCAAAGCCGGATAAGCGTAAGAGCCGGAAGATGTCCTGCAAGCCATTTGCGACTTTAGTTTATCAGAAAATGGGATGGGACAGCGAGTGCCGATATAAAATGCTGGGGTACAGGATTACCTTTGAGGGGGAAACTCTGTATGTTTTTGACCTGCTTGTGCCAGAGATTTTCCATGAAGGACAGAGAAAAAGAACGCAGTCGATTCGCAGGATAATGCTGCGTCAACAAAACCTGTGAACAGCCGAAAGGGATTTTACCTGGATGATATTGTGGGAACTTTTGGTGTGCCTGTGGAAGAACACCGGAAAGAATCTGAAGTCAAGCAAATGGATGGGTATGTGTCAATGGGGATTCTGACAGGAAAGATTGCTCCTGAAGCTGGAAAGGACTAATTGACAGGTTGTACAAGGGGAGGGTCTGTCCATTTGTGGGAGGTGAGCAATATGCAAAAAAAACAGAACAGAAAACGGAGCAACAGGCAGGACTTGGCATGAGTTTCTGCGAGGAAGAGGGACGAATCACGGTCTTCAGAAAAACGCTGGAAGCGTTAGAATGGCCGTCACACTATCGGTTTCTGTATAATCGCAAAATGAAACAGATAGCTGTACAGGCGTGTGGAGCAGAAGAAGCAGGAGCGCATCGTGTGGGAAAACTGGATGAATCCAATAGCGGCGAAATCAAGTGTATGGCATTGGTTCGCATGATTTACGGGGATTCTGGGTGGGACAAGAAAATGTCCTATCGGCTGATCGGAAGAGCTTTTCCCACAGCAGCGACTTGTTTCGTTTAAGATAACGGATGCGATGCAGATAGAAAACGGAGAGTACTGACTGAAATGTGAATCTCACATTAGTTGGGTTCTGAAATAATTAGTTGCCTATGATATAACAGTGGCGAAGAATGCAATAATATGGACAACTCCGTGCAAGGAAAAGTTGGTTGCTTGATATGGGCGGTGAATTATGGTAAGATGGAAGTACGATAGGAGAGTTTACGCTCTTGTTGAATCTACTGCGAGGAAGTGAATGCCGATGGAAAACAAGGCACGGTGGAAAATCAGCTTGCCCCACGATAGATCAGACAGAGTATGATTCGAGCTTTGACAGAACAGCGAAAAAGCTGTTGGCAAACAAACAGATTCTGGCACAGATCATGAAAGGCTGTGTGAATGAATACAGCGATTGCACCGTAGATGATATTGTTGAGAAATACATCGAGGGAACCCCGGAGGTTGGCTCTGTTGGTGTTCATGTCGATGATACGAACAGACCCAAAAAGTCAACAGATGTAATCAAGGGTAGTAACAACGAGGACTCTACGCTGACCGAGGGAACATTGTTCTACGATGTTCGCTTTGACGCAATCGCACCGAAATCTGCGGACAGTGCAGAACAGGAAGAAGTCATTCGTCTGATTATCAATGTGGAAGCACAGACAAAATTCAAGCCGGGATACCCATTGACGAAACGGGCAATCTATTATTGTAGCAGAATGATTTCTGCACAGCACGGTCCGATTTTTACAAAATCTGAATATGGGAAGATTCGCAAGGTCTACTCCATCTGGATTTGTACTCAGCCGTCAGATGGTTTTGAAAATACGCTTACCCGGTACTCCATCAAACCCGAACAGTTGATTGGAGAAGCGCAGGAAGAAACCGAAAACTACGATTTGATGAGTGTCGTAATGATTTGTTTAGGCAAGCCAGGGACGGAGAATCATAAGGGAATCCTGAAATTTATGGAAGTGCTGTTATCTTCCACAAGATCAGGTTCGGAGAAAAGAAGATTCTGGAAGAAGAGTTTGGCGTTGCAATGAGCGAAGAACTGGAAAGAGAGGTGCTTGAAGTGTGCAATCTTAGTCAAGGCGTAAGAGCCGAAGGTCGTGAAGAAGGCCGTCAGGAAGGCAGAATCGAAGGCATCGGAATTGGCGAGATTCGGATGCTGGTTCAGCTTGTTCGAGAGGGTGATTTACCGCTGGAGCGTGCTGCGGCAAAAGCAAAGATGACAGTTGAGCAGTTTAAGGAAACAATGGAGAACACCCCATTACAGGCAGTGTGAAAACAAAAATAGCATAAGATAACGGATAGCCCTACAAGGCCCTGATGATTCAAAGAATTGTCAGAAAAACAAGCCTGCGTATAGATTGTTCCGCAATCTGTATACAGGCTTGTTGTTGTGCTGTGAAGTAGGAAAGGTGAATAGTAAAAGACGAGCATGACAATTTAAGGAAAAGAAGGCTCTGCTGTATTGGATGAGCCTGAACAGAAAAACAGATACTATTTCAGTACCGATACCGCAATGTGAAGAATCTGAAAATATACCTTTGCCAGATTTACCGGGACAGCTTGAAAACGTACAACAATCGGGCAATGAGATTGCTAAGAGAGGAATGCCGACATGAATTCTGGGCGAGTTATGAATCTGCTGGTGACGATTCCGGCAGAAAGCCGAAGAATGAATGTGGGAAAGGATGTTATTCGTGTTCTTGGGAGCCCGGCCTATATCTGCGTTTTGCAGAGGAAAGATCGGAAGGCTATTGCAATCACGCCGTGTGCTGCGGAGCATCCCATGTCCTTTAAGGTCCCGGGCAGGCTACTGACCGATGGGCAGTGCCGAATGATGATTAACGGAATACAGTTCATTCAGGCGTTGCTGGAGGCAAATGAACTAGCTGTAGGAAAGGATCATCAGTTTAAGGGGAGATATGAGGCTGAGAAAAACGCAGTTATCATTTCACTTGAAAAAAAGATGAACAGGAATGGTAGTCAAGGCGGGAAGAATCTTGAATATAGATTGCTCTATTGAAATATTATGCTGAATTATGCCGACTTGAATTTAAACCAGAGTGGGCAATATGGACAAATCTATGCAGAAAAGTTTACATCTGCCAGCTTGATATGCAAAGTGTTTTATGGTAAGATGAAAGCACAATAGGGGTGGTATACGCTCCCGTTGAATCTGCTGTAAGGAAGTGAATGCCGATGGAAAATCAGCTTGCTCATGCGATAACGCAGACGGAATATGATTCGAGTTATGATAAGGCTGCCAAGAAGCCGCTTGCCAACAAACAGATTCTGGCACAGATTATGAAGAACTGTGTGAATGAGTACAGTGCCTGTTCCGTAGACGAAATTGCAGAGAAGTATATCGAAGGAACGCCGGAAGTGGGCACGGTTGGCGTTCATGTTGATGATACAAACAGACCCCAAAAAACTTCTGGCGTAATTGTCGGAAGCAATAATGAGGATTCTACGCTGACGGAAGGAACCATCAATTATGATGTTCGGTTCGATGCAATCGCACCAACATCAGAAGGTTCTACTGCACAGAAAGATGTGATACGTCTTATTATTAATGTGGAGGCGCAGACTGCTTTTAATCCGGGATACCCGTTGACAAAGCGGGCAATCTATTATTGCAGCAGGATGATCTCCGCACAGCATGGTCCGATATTCACGAACTCGGGTATGGGAAAATCCGAAAAGTGTACTCTATCTGGGTTTGTACACACCCAACCAAGGAGCTCAAAAACACTTTGATTCGTTATTCCATTCGACCAGAGCAGTTGATTGGAAACGCTGTTGAAAAATCGGAAAACTACGATTTGATGAGTGTTGTAACGATTTGTCTTGGAGAACCGGGTACGGAAAACTATACAGGTATTGTGAAATATATGGATGTGCTGCTCTCTTCTTCCAGAGCAGCCACAGAGAAAAAGAAAACTCTTGAATAAGAATTTGGCGTTGCAATGAACGAAGAACTGGAAAGAAGGTGTTTGTTATGTGCAACCTTAGTCAGGGCGTAAAGGCCGAAGGTAGAGAAGAAGGCATTAACATTGGCGAGATGCGGATGCTGGTTAAACAGGTAAGAAAAGGCCGTGTGACGATTGAAGAAGCAGCGGAAGATGCTGGAATGACAGTGGAGCAGTTTAAGAAAATGATGGAAAACACCCCGCCGCAGGCGGTCTAAGATAAAAAGCATATAGAGTAAAATGTAAAGCCCTACAAGGCTCAGATCGGTTCGATACCGATTGAAAGCCTTGTAGGGCTTATTTTTTTGGCGTTTTTTTCAATTTTATTTGTGAAAAATGTTGTCCAAGACTTGACATCGGCCGGGGAAGTTTATTTGCGTAGCAAATGGATCGTTCATGAGAAATAAAGGAATGTCAGAAAATCTGATGTTCATGCAAATGCTGAAAAGCTATCGCGCGACAGCTCCCATGATTCCGGAAATAATTCGCCCGAATGACGACCTTGAAAAATACTATTTTGATTTCGTGGAAAAAAGAAAATCAAGTGGATGAATTCATTAAGGATTTGGCTACTGCAAGGCGTGAGGTCCGGATTGACATTCCGGATTCTCCGGCAAACTCGGATATAAATACCACTAAATTGCACAGGCTCTTGCAGAAGCTCAAAGCCGTGGAGTAAAAGTATTTGTTCGAGCCGAATCGAAGAAGAACCTCCATCCGACGTTAAAGTATTTTGCGGTAGAAAATCACTATCTGACAGATCCGATTGCATTGATCGACAAGACTGTAACATGGTTTGGCATGCCAGAATCTGCAGCGTGCTTCAAAAATAGAAGGCAGGACAAGCGCTATTAACAATCGTCCATGTATTCGTTTTTGGGGAACGCACACAGCAAAAGATCCTTTACGGATTACTGGAAATGAGTCAGGTGATGGATCAAGCCAAAACCGTTGAAAAGGATGCACAGGGAAACTTGATAACGGATAAGTTATCGGATTATGTTCTTGCACACAAAAAGTGCCCTGTCTGCGGAAAAACCTATGCGGCTGAAAAAGTCCAGAAATCAAAAGTACTTTTTGAGCTGTTCTGGCTATCCGTCCTGCAAGCATACAGAATTTGTCGAAACGGAATTCGTAGAAGAGTATTTTTTATCATAAGGGCAATAAAAACGGAATGCTTTTGCCCCAGATGCGCTCTCTCGAAGCCAAGATAAGTCGATATGGTATTTATGTGCAATGCTGTGGAGGAAAAGACACAAGTATGGATTGGATGAAATCTAATGATTGAGCTAAAGCTCTGGAACAGACAAAGATAATCGGGTAAAAAAAGCTCTTGGCCGCTATATTAAGGATCGAGAGCTTTTTTACATCTTGTTTTGCAGGGGGAAAGAAGGTACAATAGTAGAAAAGACGGCGTGCATTGGTCAAATAAGGTGGGTGAAAGCAATGGGCGAAGCAATAGTCTATCATGTCATGCACATGGAAAAAGTGCGTGGCACAGGTGAGCACGGCTGGTGAATGCAAGATTTACCTTGAAGATTTTATGCCATACGATTTGGTGCTGGAAGAATCGGATGACTTTGATGATCGAATCAACAATGTAACCAATTTTTATTATTGGTGTGCATCCCGTATGCTAACGCTGGATCGTACCTACGCGAAAGAGATTCTGAATAGTATCGGCGCATCTCAAAGCGTTACGGATCGGGAACGTGCACAGATTGCGCTTTCGTACCATTGCCTGTCACTGCTGGATGTGTTCTGGGTAAAGGAGAAAAAAGAGAATATCCTGTTTGAGGATATCAATCTCTACACACACTCTTTAAGCAATGCTCTTGTGGATATTAACTGCGTGGGCATCAGATGACTGTGACAAATGCACATCTTTTTAGCAAATGATTTGTCCACTGGTGGATGCTATCCTAAAGCGTGGGTGCGCAAGGATGATGGCTTCTATCTTTACAAAGATGGTGGACAAGATGCAGTCGAGCGTGAAGTGCTGGCAAGTAAAATCTGCCGATGCTTTGACTGCCATCAGGTTTTGTATGAGCAGGGAATGTTTGAAAACGAGCCTGTTTCCATCAGTAAGATTATGACCTCATGGCGATATAGCCTAGTGACGTATGCGACCTACGATGTCTACTGCACAAACCATGATTGGAACACGCTGGATAAGATTCTGGAACTGGATGCTCACGGATACTATATGATGAACATTCTGGATTATCTGGTGGGCAACACCGACCGCCATTGGGAAAACTGGGGTCTGTTGGTGGACAATGAGACGAATCAACCTATCCGTCTGCATGATTTGATGGATTTCAACCGAGCGTTCCGGCAGTATGACACATTGGATGGCGCAAACTGCCTGACCGTTGGAAAGCGGCATTTGAGCCAGAGAGAAGCGGCGGTGGAGGCTATACAAAAAATTGGAGTATGTCAAATTTATGATATAAATAAAAAAGTATATGGGATGGACAAAAGAAATATAAAAAGAATTCAATTGTAGATTTTGTAAACTGAAAGAAACAATTGTAATTTAAAGAAAAAAGATAAATTAGCAATATTTGAAATAATTTAAGGTTATAGAGTTGGCAGAGAAGGGAGTTCTCTATGAAATCTATTGAATTAAGAATCTTCGCTCGTTAAAAATGTTGAGCAGATTGAGATAAAACCGATTACAATTCTAGTTGGAAGAAATAGCTCCGGAAAGAGCACATTCTTGAGAATATTTCCACTTCTGAAGCAGACGCTAGAAGCTAAAACGGCTGAACCGATTTTATGGTATGGGAAATATGTGGACTTTGGGGATTACGATCAAAGTAAGACCCATAATGAAAAGAAGATATTGAATTGACGTTTGGCCTTGAAATTCCGGATGTGTCGAAAATTAGCACGAAGTCGATAGTTTTTGTGGACGACAGAGATAAGAAAAAATGGAGGCAACCGCAACTTTTTCGTTAAAAACAAGTAGTGTCATCAATAAACGTAAGTATTAAGGATCAGAATTTTAGATTGAATTTTTAATTCACTATCCGAGGTAGATTCAATCGAAGTTAATGGAAACACTTTTAATGAGCGCTACTTTACTAACTATAATAGGGGAGCGTTGCTACCAGAAATTGTTATGGTATCTGATAAAAATGATCAAATGGGAGTGTCTCTTTATAGATACTTTATTAACGAGGAGCTTTTGAATAAATTGTTCAGTATTTAAAACGATACTCCAATTCGAATACGAAAGATAGAACGATTCTTTGCAGGCATTCGTCCTGGAGTTGTTTGGATCGCACAAAGAAGTATTAAACATTTAACGAATACAACTGCTTTCCCAGAGGGAATGAGAAAAAATTTAAACAAGGCGAGTGTTGATGATGAAAAATAAAAGAAAATAAATGATTTGATAGTTTTGGCATCTATTCCGACGATAATGTCGTTTGTATGTGGACAAATAACTTCAGAGTTTACAGGAGTGCGATATTCAAAACCGCTGAGATTAAATGCGGAGCGTTATCGAAGAATTCAAGGTTTATCGGTTAATGAGGTTGATCCGAGTGGAGAAAATCTTGAAATGGTTCTTAATAACTTAAGGGAAAAAAGAACAAAAGGCGTTTTCACAATGGACAAAAAGTACTATTGGTTGTGAGTTTTCGACAGTACAAAAAAGATGGGCATGTGTCCATCTTGGTGAAAGATAGCCGTACTAATATAAAAAGAAAATCTGGTGGATACTGGTTTTGGATATTCACAGATTTTGCCAATATTATTAAAGTGTATGGAAAGTTAATATGTCCGAGAATTCTTCGGTGAGGAGATTTCTTTATGGCTATATAGGAGGGCAGTCAGCAGACTACTATGAAGCGATTGAACAACCGGAATTGCATCTTCATCCTGCATTGCAGGCTAAATTAATTGATGTGTTTTCACAATTGGCATCGGAAGAAAACGGCGGCAAGATAAAATTTGTTTTGGAAAACACACAGCGAAGCAATGATTCGTTTGGGATATTTAATTAATAAGAAAAATTGCTACCAGAGATGGTTAATGTTGTTATTTTTGATAAAGATGATACAGGAAACACGAAGGTATCTCAGACAAAATTTAATGAAAAAGGCAACTGGAAAAATGGCCGATTGGTTTTTGATCCAGATGAAGTGTGAGAAACTATGGTTGTTGAAATTACAGAGGATGTAGTGGAATATTTAGAGTCTCACAAAGAGGAGTTGAATGACCAAAGTGATATAATAGTAATGCTTGATGAGATTGCAAGACAGTGTTATGAACATCACCATGTGATTTATGCAGAAGTTGATGTCTTAGAGTATTTAAAAATTGTGGAATACTTGAAAATCGCTCGAAAAGAGTCTTTTCAGCACTTTTAGAGAGCTTTTTAAGTTAAAATCATATGTGGATGTAACAAGATATAGAATTGTGTACAGCACAGAGGTTGATTGTAATACACTAAAAGGAAGAGGATGGTACAATTAAATTATATGTCCCTATTACAAGAAAATTTATGCTGGCACAATCAGAACTGATTTGCGAAAATTTGAGAGATTGCGAACTCTATACGGATCTTACTAGGGGAAATAATCAGAGAGAAAAGTGCGAATATAAATCTTTCGATTCATGGAATCCATTGTGGTGGATCAGAAGCGGATACAACAATAAAAAAAATGAAGTTCTGACAGGAGAATGCAGACCGATAGCTTGTATTATGGATAGCGATAAGAAATGTGAAAACGATAAATATGGATCGTCTGCTCAAAAAGCTATTGGAATTTACGAAGAAAAAGAAAGAGACATATCAATAGAATTGCATGTTTTGGCTGTAAGAATGAAAGAAAATTTTTTCCCCCCAGAAGTACTAACATTAGAGACCAATATTGAGAATAAAGAATTTTAACAGCCTTGATACAGTTTCAAGATGATTCTCGCTTTGAAGAGTTCTTTAAATTCTTTAACTTTAAGGATGGTGTGACGCTAAAAAGAAGCGAAAAAGTTTTGAATTTTAGAGCGGAGCTCGAAGCTATAGGCATTATATGGCCTAGTGAGGAACAAATAGTTAATGAACCTGATAAAATTTTAGTTCCGGGGATTGGAGCTAATGGTTTAGGAAATTTTCATAAAAGTGTGCTGAAGCATCAACTGGACGAAAGATATGAGAAAAATGGTGCAGTTCCGTTGCAAAGAAGAGGATTGTGAAAAAGTACATCAAAAAGCAATCAAAGCACACTGCATACTACAGTATGTAAAAAGCCATGGGAGGATGATTGGAAAGCCATAGAGCAACTTGTAATTGACTTTGGTATTGCATTCCCAGAAACAATGACTTTTGTTGGATGACGAGGCTTGATTTGTAGCAGATCTGCAGCAAATCGAGTCCATTTAACGAATCATCGTTCTAAAAAACGAAAAGTCATCATGCATCACACGCAGGGGGTCTGGGTTCGAGTCCCTAATTCTCCACCATACAGTTCGTACTCGATCCCGATTCTTTACGAAAAAGGGTTCGGGTACGTTTTTTGTTTATCGGAAGTTTGCGTTTGCGACAGCAATAAACACCCCAGTGGGATGTTTGAGCAACAGAATAGGCTACCAGAAAATCCCAAGTCGTATGACGTGGAATTTTTGTTTCGATCAAGGACTCGAACGGCATCCACGTAAAAAATCCATAGCAAATGAGCCGGGAGTCTTCTGTAGATCAGAGGCTTCCGGCTCACTGCATATTCATGATAAAGCAAAATTCCTGCCACCAGTACCATGTTGCAGGCAAAAAACAGCGCGGGCAGTGCATCCACAAGGGCCGGCGAAAGAGTGAAATCGTCCGGGACAGGATCGTTTTGATTCATGTGATCGACCTTTGCATTTCTCCACGCATCGCCGGAGAGACTTTTCTTGCTGAATTTCTGAAAAAAGAGCAGCGCTTTTTGCGCAAGATCGTCAATGCATTCTGCAGCAGGTCACGGGTCAATATCCAGCTCACGCAGAAGCAGTTGGAGGGCGGGCGAGATGTTCTCGCGGTTCCACACGGCCCAAGCGGGAACGGTATCGTTTTCCAGCGGGATAAAGGTGAGGTTTTTGTTGGCGGGCAGTTGAGCCAGCACCGGCTCGGCAAGGATGGTATAGCCGCCGTAGAAAGCCAGCTGCAGCATCAACTTCTCCATGGAATACGCAAATTTGATGTTCTGCGGGTCGCTGCCGTGGCGGGTGAGGACTTGCGCAAACTGGTTCCACAGCTCCCGGTCCATGGCGGGTACATAATATTGTTCGCTGGCAAGCTGGCTGCGGTGCAGGGACGCATAGCTGGACAGGTGGCTCTGACGGTTGAGCACTACGTACTGGCGCAGCTGGCCTACTTGAGCACGCAGCAGGAGGGGGTATCCTCCAGCGGGACCAGCTCCAGCTGCAGGGCAAAGTCCAGCTTTTTTCTGCTGCAGGCGTTTTTTTTTCAGGGTGGGAAAATCCACCAGATGAAAGTGCAGCGGAATGGCGGGGTGCTGCTCCTTGAACAGCAGCAGCTTTTCCAGAATGGGCAGATTTTCCATGCCGCTCATCATGCCGATCTCAAGCGGGTGCTGCACTCGGCGGCAGCGGCGCGGGGTGCGGCGGGCGGCATCCTCCGCAAGATCGGTGATGCGCACCGCATACTCGTAGAATACCTGCCCGGCACTGGTAAGCGCCACCGAGTGCCGTGTGCGCTGGAACAGCTCAGTTTCAAGTTCTTCTTCTAGCAGCTTGATCTGCTGGCTGACCGCCGTTTGGGAAACATAGTGCTGCTGTGCCGCTTTGGAAAAGCTCAAATTCTGTGCCACCGCAATAAAATAGCGCATCTGCTGCAGGGTCATGACCGGCTCCTTTTTCTCTTAAAAATTGCTTATAACTTTTACTTCTAATTATAAGAAGAAAGCAATATTTTTCAAGTGAGAGATATTGTGATAGAATTAACAATCGAAAGGGGCACACGACCCCGCACATTGAGAAGAAAGAGAAAACGAAAGGAACCACCAAGATGAAAAAGATCTCGCGCAAAAGCTTTCTGAAGCTGGCTTCTGCTGCTGCCATGAGCGGCATCACCGCCGGTGCACTGGCTGCCTGCAATGCTGCTTCCGGTAGCACGGCTGCATCTTCTGCCGCTGCAAAGTACACCCCGGGCACCTACACTGCCACGGCCAAGGGCATGAGCGATATCACCATGACCGCCACCTTCAGCGAGACGGCCATTACCGACATCCAGCTGGATCTGTCCGGTGAGACCGACTCCATCGGTCAGGCCGCAAAGGATGACCTGATCAAGCAGCTGCTGGAAGCTCAGAACAGCACCATCGACGGCGTGTCCGGTGCAACCATTACCAGCGATGCTGTGAAGCAGTGCATGAACGACTGCATCACACAGGCCATGGGCGGCACGGCAGTGTCTGCCCCGGAAGCTTCTGAGCAGGCTGCCAGCTGGCGCACCGCCCCGGAAGCCATCCCGGACAGTGAGATCACCAAGACCTACGATGTTGACGTTGCCATCATCGGTATGGGCTATGCCGGCCTGAGCTGCTACCGTGAGCTGGCCGAAGAGGGCAAGAACGTTCTGGTGCTGGAAGCCATGCCCCGCGAGAGCTGGTGGACGGTCGGCCACGATATCGGCCACATCAACTCGGACTACCTGCTGAGCCACGGTGTGCCCAAGGTGGACGAAGTGGAGTTTGTGAACAACTGGATGATGCAGACCCACGGCAAGGCAAACACCGCACTGGTGATGAAGTTTGCCAAGAACAGCGGCAGCACTGTGGACTGGTGGCTGGACAAGATCAACCCGGACACGCTGGCCAAGACCCGCATCCAGTTCTGGCCGGACAACGAGTACACCGTGCACCAGCTGAACAACGGCATGCACTACTACACCGGCACACTGGAATGGTGGGAGAACTACTGGGAGAACCCCACCAGCGGCGAGAAGAACAACAACACCGCCGGTCAGCTGGAGCTGAAGGACCTGAGCTGGGATAACTACAATTATGTGGAAGAGAACTTCTCTGACAATGCCACCGCTCTGTTTGGCACCAAGGGTGTGCAGCTGGTAATGGACGACAAAGGTCACCGGCGTGATCGCACAGGACAGCGACGGCAATTACCTCAAGATCAACGCCAAGAACGGCGTTGTGCTGGCAGGCGGCGGCTTTGGCGGCAACAAAGGAAATGATGGACGATCTGCTGCCGGACATCAAGCGTCTGTTCACCAAGGATGAGGACTTCTTTGCTCCCTTTGTCGCGACGGCTCCACCATCCAGATGGGTGTGTGGGCAGGCGGCCGTCTGGAGGGCGACATCTCCACCATGAACTTCGACTCCATGGCCGTGCCCGACTATCTGCCCGGCCCCCTGTGGGTGGACGAGAATGGCCAGCGCTTCCAGAACGAAGCCTTTGCCGGCCCGGAGATCAACGGCTTCTTCATGGCACGTGCAAAGCGCGGCAATATCACCTCCATCTACGACAGCACCTATGAGACCCAGATCCTGCGCGGCTTCCCCGGCCATCAGGCATTCGAGTACGACATGCCCGCTGTGGTGGAAGCCATGAAGGGCAACTTTGAGGCCGCAAAGGCTGCTGGTGCCGAGGGCGCCAACGGCTGGTACTGCGCTGACACCATCGAGCAGCTGGCCGAGTACATCGGTGTGGAGCCTGCAGCCCTTTCCGCTACTGTGGAGCAGTACAATAAGGTTTGCGCCGAGGGCTACGACAGCGACTTTGCCAAGGACCCGCACTTCCTGAATGCAGTTGCAAAGGCTCCCTTCTACGCCCATGTCACCACCCCGAGTCTGGGCTTTGCACTGGTGACCACCGGCGGCTTTGTGACCACCAATGACCAGCAGGTGCTGAACGAGGATTATCAGCCCATCGAGGGGCCTGTACGCTTCCGGCAACACCTGCGGTATGCGCTTTGGTCCCGAGTATATCACCCCGATCCCCGGTGTGAGCATTGGTATGTGCCTGACGCTGGGCCGTGAACTGGGCAAATACCTGGCTGCAAAAGTAAGCAGCTGCCTTCGTCAAGGCCTGATCGGCTGCAGTAAAGCCCCATAAGCAATAAAGATCCCGTCCACTTCTGGGTGAACGGGATCTTTTTACGTATCAGACAGGAAAAAGCGGCTCAGAGGTCGTTTTCTCCTGCCCAAGATTATCGGATTCCAGATCGTACAGGCCGTGCTGCAGGTGCTCTTCCATCATGATCCGGGCACGCTTGGCGTGGGCCTTGCCATCGTGCTTGCGGAAAGCGTCCAGCAAAATGCCGTGGTAGTAGATGCCGCCGTAGTAACCGTTGGAAAGAATGAGCATCTTACCCAGCCTACTCTTTAGACCATGGCTTCGCGTCATCTTGCCGGAGCAGTCGGTGCCGATGCCGTTCTGCTTTGTCTGCTGCATGAACCACTTTCACTCCTGAAATGAACTGCATGAAAAATCAGAAGGACCCATTCTATTGACTTTGCCTTTGCAGGGGAGTATACTCCATGTCACCAAGAAGATTACGGCTATGACGAGAAGAGTACCCGGAAGGAACGTTGCAGAGAGCTGCCGGTTGGTGCAAGGCAGTGCAGGGCATCCGTGGGAAGATCCTCTCTGAGCTTTCCGGCTGAATGGGTGGTGTGCGCCCCAGTAAGCAGGAACGGCAGGCCCCGTTATCACGGGCCGCGCGTTGTTGGACGTGCACTGAGTGGTCAGCGTTGTGCTGGCAATAAGAGTGGTACCGCAGAGGATATTACACGCCTTTGTCTCTTACAGACCGTAAGGGACAAGGGCGTTTTATTTTGCGGATGCTTTTGTCCCAAAGCATGTCAGAAGGAAAAGGAGAAACAATTATGAAAACATTGGAAAAAGTCAGCGACTTTGTGGGCAAGTACATGGCCGCCATCGTTATTGTGGTGGCCGCGGTGCCCCTGTTCTTCCCCGGCCCGTTCAGCGTGGTAAAGACGGCGTGGGTCAATAACCTGCTGGGCATCGTGATGTTCGGCATGGGCCTTACCCTGAAGCCGGGGACTTCAAGGTGGTGTTCAGCCGCCCGAAGGACGTGATTATCGGCTGCGTTGCACAGTTTACCCTCATGCCGTTTCTGGCATGGGCGCTCACGCAGGTGTTCCACCTGCCCACCGAGCTGGCCATTGGCGTGATCCTGGTTGGCACCTGCCCCGGCGGCACCTCTTCCAACGTGATGACCTACCTTTCCAAGGGCGACGTTGCACTGTCCGTTGGCATGACCGCTGTTTCCACCGTGCTGGCTCCGTTCCTCACTCCGCTGCTCACCCTGCTGTACGCTGGCCAGCGTGTTGACGTGAACCCATGAGCATGTTCATAGTCCATCGTCAAGGTGGTGCTGGTGCCCATCGCACTGGGCTTTGTGGTCAATCACTTCTTCCATAAGTTCACCGAGGAAGCCGTCCGTGTGCTGCCTCTGGTCTCCACTACCGCCATCGTGCTGATCATCTGCGCCGTGGTCTCCGCCAACAGCGCCAAGATCATGACCAGCGGTCTGCTGATCCTTGTGGTGGTCATCCTGCACAATGTGCTGGGCTACCTCACCGGCTTTGGCGTGGGCAAGCTGCTCAAGCTGGACTCCACCAAGTGCCGCGCGATCTCCATCGAGGTGGGCATGCAGAACTCCGGCCTTGCAACCAGTCTGGCCGCCGCACACTTTGCACAGTATCCGTTGGCTACCATTCCCGGCGCTGTGTTCTCCGTGTGCATAACATTTCCGGTGCGATCCTCGCCAACTTCTTTGCCCGCACAGCAGAGAAGAAGGATTGATCTTTCATAACACAGCAAATGGCGCAAACCTGCCGGGGGCCGGGTATCTGCAACAGAACCGGCACAAATCATGCTTTTCACGCTGCTTTAGGGGCGATTCACGCAGGTTTGCTTCAAAATGCGGTAAAGTGTGGGATAATCAAGGTGCTGTAATACATACCCCCCGTAAAAATGCGAGGGGAAAAAAAAGGAGGTTGTACCATGAAACAAGGCAAACTTATCCGGCGTGCAGTATCGGCGGCGCTGGCCGGATGCATGATGTTCACCCTTTCCGCTCCGGCTCTGGCCGCAAGCACCGATGACCTGCTCCAGCAGAGCACCGCCGCCAAAAGCGCGGTGAACGTGCTGGACGAAGAGAAACGGTATGACGGAAGAAACGGCATATCAGATGGATCTCAACAACGGCAATCAGGTTGGCAATAAGGTCGTGCAAAATTTTGGCATTTATGTTGACGATAAGCCTGTCACCAGCGAGAATTATCAAAACCTGAAGAGTGGGCGTATCGTCTACGACCCGGAGCAAAAAGACCCTGACGGCAGCAAATAGGATCAAGAACCTGCTGAAGATCAGAGCGCCAGAAACAGATGTCATTTTGAACGGTGGCATCGGTAGAGGCGATTTGACGATCGGACAGCAGACGATCCGAGTGTTGTAGGCAGATGATGTGACCGTCACCAGTGACCAGTATGCAACAATTGATGGCTGGGCTTACATCAACTGCACCGGTAAGGTGAATATCAGCAGCGACGAAGATATGGCTGTGAACGGAAGCCTGAACATTTATAATTCCAGCGAAGTGACGCTTTCTGGAGGCAACAGCGTTGTGACGGGCAGCGCAAATATCACCAGCGAGGGTGACGTGACCATTGAGAGTACCGACGGTAGAGCGGCGAAAAACTGACCATCGACAAGGCAGACAATGTTACTGTTATAATCAAAGGACACACAAGCGATTTCCGAAACACCAAGATCACCGCTTCCGGCACTGTGATCCTGAAAACAAAGCACCGGGCGGCCGTGTGGGCACTGTTGACTTTACACAGGCAGGCGACAAGGCCTACGTCTACTATACCAGCGATGAGCCGGATGCAAAACTGATCGACCTGCGCATCCATCCGCTTGCAGAAGCGGCAGGTGAGAGCTACCTGCGCATTGAGCCGAGGGAGACGACTTACAGCATTACCGTTGCGAAAGGCACCGTGCAGGTGGACGACGACGCCACCGGCCTGAATACCGCCTTTGAGGGCGAAAAGGTCACCGTCAAGGCCAACGCACCCACCGATGAGGATGCCGCCAAGGGCGTGAAGTTCCACCACTGGAAGGTGGAAGAAGGAAGCGCCAACATTGCCCCGACTGCGGGCAGTCTGGGTTCTGCGACTGAAGCAGGCACCGAGGAAATCAGCTTTGATATGCCCAAAGGCGATGTGAAGCTGACCGCCGTTTACAGCATCCCCGCTTCCGTGCTGAGGAACACCGTCACCGTTGAGGGCGGCAAGGCAAAGTCCACTCTGGGCGAGGGCAGCGGTATCTCAGCAGAGATCGGCACCAAGGTGGAGATCTCTGCTGATACCGAGGAACACCCCGATAAGGTGTTCGTGAAATGGGAAATCAGTGTACCCTGAGAACTTCCCGGAGAATGCCGGAAGAGCTGCAGCTCAAGCTGGAAGAACCCAACCGTGCAAAAACGACGTTTGAGATGCCCGCTTACCCGGTCAAACTGATCGCCCACTGGTCGGCCATCGACCCGGACGAATCCCTGACCCCGGCGCTGGCTACGATGCCAGCTCTGCTGCAGGCGGTGCAATTGCCGCCGTGGCCGTGGGCGGTGCAGCCATCTGGGGCGGTTACGAGATCGCCACCCGCGTGATCCTGAACGACCTGCTGCCCGAGGGTGCAGCCATCCCGGCAAACCGCGGCCAGCTGGCTCTGCTCATCTGGACTGAGAAGGGCAAGCCCGAACCCGCCGCACAGCCCGCCTTTGCAGACATCACCGATGCCGAGCAGGCCAAGGCCGCACAGTGGTGCACCGAGCAGGGCACCATGGATGTCAAGGGCGACTGCTTTGAACCCGAAGGCTGGACACCGAAGTTCAAGGTGATCGAAGTGTGGAATAAGGCATTCCCAAGCAGTAAAAACAGCAAACAGCCCCCGGCAGGCGCAAACCTGCCGGGGGCTTTGCTGTGCTTAAGTAGACTTGTCGGGGCAAGGCCCCTCCATCTTGCTGGCGCAAGACCGCTCGGCCGCT